>ERZ795041.158-NODE-158-length-27073-cov-20.631024_pt1 | contig 27073 bp, 34 predicted proteins | sample MGYA00375125_ERZ795041 | MGnify/ENA primary metagenome ERZ795041 (study PRJEB30170, sample SAMN03074214) | activated sludge metagenome | biome: Common Effluent Treatment Plant; feature: Wastewater; material: Activated sludge; isolation source: activated biomass in...
GCGGCGAGAACAGACCGCCGAACTATTGTAATGCAGTTTGTAACAAATGAGGACAGAAAATGTTAAACCGTACAATCGCAAAATTCGTGTTCTATGCCATCGTGCTAGTCCTGCTTGGCTGGACGTCATCGCTCACCTACTCGTTTCTCAGCATGGCCATGCCCGGCGAGTTCTGGCTCGTCCCCCTGCTGGGGCTTGTCGTTTTCGACGGCGGCATGATTGGCTGGCTCTTTGTGTTCCTGAGTTTTGCCGAGGGCGCAATCCAGCGCGCTGTCGCCCTGGTACTGACCCTGTTCAACTTCATCGGCGTGGCCCTCATGACAATCGCCGAAATCCTGCTGGGTGGCCAGACCATGACCGCCGCGCCTGAAATGCTGGGCGCGGCCGCCATCTGGGGTATCGGTATCTGGACAGTCGTCAACGTTTTGGGCGTGCTGATCTTCCATCTCGGCGACAATCAGGCACGCCGCGCTATGGCATATCAGGCCGAAAAAGACGCCATATTCGACGCGGCACTAGGAGACCTGAAAACCCGACGCATTGCCATTCAATCAACCATGAGCGCAGAAATGAGCGACGCCATGATGCGCGAGATGATCGCAGAATTGCGCACCGACATCGACGGCGACGGCCGCGCCGACATGCTGGAGCGCAGAGGCGACATAGGTAAAAAAGCCTACATAGTTGATAACGCGCCGCGTCAGGACGTGCCCACAGCCACGCCATTGGCGCACCCGACAGGGCAGGGGAACGGCCCGGCCGCGAAGCCGTATGGCGGTGCGCCGGATTTTACCGAGCGGCCCTAGAGCCGCAGCCGACCGGCGCGGTGGTGATGGAGAGTGCCGCCGCGCCGGGGGTAAAGGTAGCCCGACAAAATAATTCTTTGTCGGGCAAACTCAAAATCAGAGAGAAAAATAATTTGCCCGACAAAAAAAACTTTGTCGGGCAAGAAGCCGTTTTGTCGGGCAACAATCATTTGCCCGACAAAATCCGCGAGCGCCGGTCAGTCCAGGTAGCCGACAAAGAGCGGCCGGATGTTGTTGAGCGCCGGGGCTGGATCGAGTATTCCAAACGTGGTACAAAGAACCCGAAACGATACGCCTATCGCCGTCGCTGGATACGCGCCGAAGGCGGGTCGTGGGTAAAGTCTAAGGTAAAAAGACTCAGGTCAATACCGCCATTAACGGAGGAGGATTATGTCAAGCGCATCACCGACGAAGGACGCGACCCAACTACAGGACGTAGAAAGCCTGATAGCCGCAATAAGTAAAATGGTTGACCTACTGGATTGCGTCGTCCTGACCGGCGCATCATGGCCGGAGGTATCCGGTATTTTGTCGGTTGACGGCGAGACGTTTAGAGAGGTCTTGCCCCTGGGCGACGGCATTCATATTGTACTGAGCGTGGGCGACTTGCCGACAAAAATGGTTGACGGGATACATGAGGTAGAGGTATAATCTGTCTTGTCTAGGTTCATAGTTCCGGGGCGTTTTTGTTGCCCGACAACTGCATACTCTGTGGCAGACCTGCCACCTTTACTCACGGGCACGCCCCGACTGTGAACCTAGACACTTCACAGAGTAGAGGTGGCAGTTTTGCGTTTAGGAGTGTTGATATGATTTACTTTATTCGTAGTGGCGATTTCGTGAAGATAGGTGTATCTGATAATCCGCGTGGTCGCATTGCGGCTATTCAAACATCGAACCCTAATCCGATTGAGGTTTTGGGTATTGTCCCTGGCAGTTATGAGCTTGAGGCTGAATTACATCAACGGTTCGCTCATCTGCGCCACAAGAATGAGTGGTTTCGAGATACGAAACCAATTCGACAAACGATTGACGATCTACGTCTCATCATGGCCTGCCGGGATACGCTGAATATTGCCGTCTCGAATGAGGCCGCGCAATGACTAAAACCACATGGGGAGGCCGCCGCGCTCACCTCTTCGACAGATGAAAAGATGAGCCTGTTCGTATATCGTTAGTTCCTATACTTCTCCCGCGCTCGCTTGCACGCCGCGTCGATGTGGTTGATGTGTGCGACGAACTCCGGCCACTGCTCGCGGCTAATGGACATCTCGTGATAGTCATGACGGCCGAACAGCACCCGCACAGCGCCCTTTAGCCGCTCCCACCGCCCGGACGGCTCGACGACCACGGTAAACGTGACGACATCGTTGACCAGTTCCGCCTCGTCCATCAGTTCGCCGAAGAACGGTCCGACGTAGAGCGCGTGCCACGGCAGCCCGCAGTCGCAACTAAAGTGCCGCCCGGCGACAAACTCGTATTGCTTATCCATCTTGGTCATGATCTTCTCCTGTCTGCCCAGCGCATCCAGCGCGCGTCCGAAGTCCGTATAATCTCCAGACTTTCCCCATTGACGATCTCCCAGGTCACATCCACCCCCGCCCGCAACACGGGCACGGCTGCTTGACCGGCGCGGCCACCGGACGGCCGAAATCGACCACCCAGTAGAACCCCCACGGCGCGCGGGTCAGGCGTTCGCCAATCGTTGAGCCGTCGCTGCCGTCGTGCCAGCGCCGCTGTTCGATGAGCCAGTCATTGCGCGACAGGTCGGCCGCGTGGTCGTGCGCCGCCTGCGTTAGCATGGCGTTCTCCGAGAGCGCCGGTAGCCCGTGCCCGGCTCGTATGGCGTTGATGCGTTCAATCATTGGCTTGCCCTCCCCATCTGGTACGCGGCCACGAGGTACACCCGCGCCGCCTCGGTCAACACCTCGAACGGCTGTTCGGACGACATGGACACATTCAGCACCATCAACGTTGCCAGACGCTCGATATTGCGCTCATGCGACGGTTCCAACCCGTCGCGGCTGTACCACTCCGAGACAATCGCCTCGGCTTCTGTCAGATACTCGCGTAGTTCCGTCATCATGTTTTGACGGCCGCCGGGCACAGGAGGAAAAACCCGGCGGCCGTGGCCAACGCCCAAAGGCGAAAAACCCTACGATACGACCTCGCGGAAGTTCTCCCGCTTCGCCAGACTATGCACGCCCTGGCTAACCGCCCCCGACAGCAGGAATGTCACCACCAGCGCCCCGAACGTGCTCCACGGATTCGCCGGGCACACATCCCCCCACAGGTAACAATTCCCCAGAATCGCCGCCGCCGAAATGAGCGCGATCAACCCGGCAATAATCCGCGCCTTCTTCGCCGAGGCCAGTTCCTCCCACCACGTCGCCAGCTTCGGCGACCACTCCAGAGCAAACGCAATGATCCCCATGGCAACCATCGCCGGTGTAACCGCTGACCAATCAAATTCTGCAAACATGATTATTTACTCTCCTTTTGTATATATCCGGCCGCCGTTCGCAGCCGGTCGATTAACTCATGCGTATCCACAATAGCCGCGCCGACGGCCAGCCCCGCGTCCTCAAGCCGCGCCAGATGCCGCTCCAGCACTTTGATAATCGACGCGTAATCCGGCGGGGTGGGTGGGTCTGGCTCATCCGGCGGGTCGGGTGGCTCCACCGGCGGTTCCGGCGCGCCAATCGGGCGATAATTGGCCGGGTCGATGTCAATCCATGTGCCCATGCCATAGCCGTCGTGTTCGGCCGTCGGCATGATGTCGGGTGCTTTCAATCCAAGATCGCCGTACACGTCCCCCTCGCCGCGCCATTTGGCCGGCGGCGCAATCGACCAACGATTGTCACCCCACGTCAACCCGGCCGGATTGCCCGTCACGACGGTGGCCCCCGGCGTGACGTGGAACAGGTTGCCCTTCACCTCGCCCTTATATGGCCCGCCGATCTGCACGCCCTTCCGCGCATACGGCCCCCAAATAAACGTGTTCCCCTTCACGGTGTAGATGCCCTGCGGATCGTCGCCGGTAATCTGTAGCAGGATACCCGCGTCAATCACGAGATTATTTTCAATCGTGATGTCGCTTGAATCGCCATAGTTCCCCCGCGCCGTCTCGTCATTAACGCCGATGCCCGCCGGGTGGCTCTGCTTAATCCAGTCGTGCCCCGGATCGCCGGTAAACGCCACGATGTTGCCGATAATCCGCACCTGTTTGGAGCGATTGACGTAGATGCCTTTATGCTGCGAATCCACCACCAGACACCCGTCGATCAGCACATTAAACGCGTCCTTGCCGATATTGATCCCCTCTCCAAAGCCACGGAGCGCCTGACAGTTGCGAACAACCACGTTCTCGCAGTTCCCGAACTTCAGCACGCCGCTGACACCCTGCGGGTCGGAGTGGACGCGGCTGCCGTCAAACAGCCGCACGCTGGCCACGTTGACGCGCACGTTCTCCACCGTGATATTTCGCGCCTTGCCCGTCGTGCCGTTGACCAGCACGCCGGTGTTGTACACATGCTCGATGTCCAGGTCGCGGATGGTCACGGTGTCAAACGCGCCGACCGAGACGCCATTGACGCAGTTGATGATCCTGAATCCGATGATCATCACCTTGTTCGAGCGAACGCTAAACCCGTCGCCCATCGTCGCCGCCGGTGCGCGGTACTTCAAATCGCGCCAGCCCGTCCCTGAGATTTTCGCCCATTCTCGGCTATAGCCGCCGTCGATCACCGGCTGCTCGCCCTCGGCCGCAATCAGCGAAATCGCCTTGTTGACCACCACCCGCTCCCGGTAGACGCCGCCGCGCACCACGACGGTATCCCCGGCGTTAGCCGCGGCAATCGCCGCGCCGATAGACTGATACGCCTCATTTTCGCCTACTGTCAGAATCATTGCATTCTCCATTCCGGCCGCAGTTGCCGGACTAGCTCCACCAGTTCATCAACCCGTTCGCGCCGGTCGGCATAGAGCACGAGGTTTCTCGCGCGTGTGTCGCGGCGCTTGCCCTCGATTTCATCCGGCGGGATCCCCAGCCGAAAAGCCAGGTCGTCTATCTCGTCAACGTCAAACAGCGCCGCAATGTTGCGGTGGAGCACCATGTTATCGACCGGCGCGGCGTCGCCCGGCGGCGGGGCATCGTCGCCCCAATCCGGCGACTCGCCCAGCCGTTTGACCTGGGCAATGAGCACGCGGACGCCTATTTCCAGTTCCGTCAGGCGGATGCGCAGACGCTGCATCTCGGTATGGTCGCGCTGCCGGTCATTCTCCAGCGTCGCCAGTCGGTCGGACAGTTCCATAGTCAAACGGTTCCATTTGCGTACATTGGCCGGCAGATAGACATGAGCCATCCACGCCACGGCGGCGCCAATCACGGCGATAGTCGCCAGAATTGCCAGCGCTCCCTCGGCGACGGGTATCTCAGGCGGCACGGCTCCACTACTCCTCTTCGTCCGGCGCGTTACCCGCGCTCATCTCGGCGATCATCTCGGCGACCAACAGCAACGCGCCGTCAATCATCGCCAGTTGCCGATTGGCTTCTTCGAGCAGTTGCGCCCGTTGCGCGGTCAAATTGTCCTGTCGTTCCTGTAGTGTCTGTAGATTCATAGTTATTCCCTATTAGGCCGTAGACGTTGCGAGCGTAAAGCCGCTGCCGTCCGCGAATTTGATGTAAAGTTCCTGCTTGTTGTTCCGTTTGAGGATATAGAGATCGGCGGTTCCGGCCGGTGGCGTGCCGACTGCGGACGTGCGCTCCTTCATGCGGAGGACGCCGGCGGGGGCGGGTGCGGCGCTTGCTGAGCCGCCGATAGTGATCCCATAGTTTTCAAGCACAAGCCCCAAACCAAACAGACGGGCGTGACTGTTTCCGGTATTGAGTATGAAGCCTGTGTAGTTTGTCGAATGGTTGGCTATAAGCCCTGCACTAGCGCCGCTGTTTTGGGTTGAGGATAAGAATAACTCCGCCCGTTTAGCGCCATAATCCATATAGAACGTGACACTGGGATCGCCGCCGGATGTACTGTAATCGATTCTCCCCATTACGGAATTGTCGTGATGGAGAAACGATATTTTTCCGGTATTGAGAACCGTCATGCCGGTTCTGTTTAATTTTATTGTCCCTTCCCCGGCGACTAATTGCCCCGTTGTGTCAATCCCTACCTGTTCCTGCCCGGCGTTATACGTCGCCAGTCGCCCCACGCCGCCATCATTCCATATCTTCAGCCCCGTTGTCGGCGCGGCGAACGTACCCGTCCCCTGCCATATCCCACCGGCCGCGCCGATGGTCATCGGCCCCTCGAAGCGGCTTGAGCCTGCGTTGTCGAACACAATTGTGTCAGTTCCGCTATTATTGGCGATGCGAAGCTGATTGCCCGTCCATCGTATATTAGGCCCACTCGCCGAGCCTATACGGACGCGATAGTTTCCATCTGATAATCCCGCCCATATCCCGCTGCCGCCGGTTATATAGCCCGTCGGTAACGGGTTGCCGACGGCCAGCGACGGCACGGACGGGTCAAGCCGGATCGCCTCCTGATTGGCCGCGATGTCATATTCCCAGCGCAAACGCAGTTTCGCGCCGTCCCACTTCGCTTTCGTCGCGGCCGCGTCATGGGGCAATGTCACCGTCACAACCTGGTTACCCACGTTGCTGGAGCGTTGCAATATCAGTAGCTCGCCGGTCAGCGGCGTTATCTCGTCGGATTCAAACACCTGCCCATACACCCGCGCCGTGTCGTTGGAGAAGCCCGTCGCCGTGAACGTCACACTGAGATCGACATGATGGATACTGCTGAATGCCGTGGGGTTGCTCAGGCCCACCGACACGTAGCCCGACAGATTGGCGGCGTTGGTGACGTACTTGCTCGACCCGCCGCCGCTAATCGCCTGCCAGAACGTGCCCTCGGTCGTGGTCGTGTTCAGGCTGCTCGAATCTGAATCAGGTAGCAGCGTGTTAAATTGCCCGGCCGTCCGATAGAACGCGACCGAGGCCAGCGTCACACGCAATTGCGCCCCGTCGCCCGCGTAGAGTGACAGCCGCGTGCCGTGAATCTCATTGCGTATGTCCGTAAACCGGATGTATGAGCCGGGCGCGGTTCCTGCCTGTAGGCCCCATTCATTGACGCCGCTCACGCCCTTTAGCTGCCCCAGCCGCAGCCGGTGCGTGCGGTTGCCGTCGGTGTAGGGGTTTGCCCCTTGCCATGTCGTAATGCCGAGATAGGGCGACCCGGCCGCGTCAAGCGTCGTCATCCACAGCCAGCCGTCGCCCGACTTGCCGAAGCAAAGCGCCGTCGCCCCGCGTCTGAATATCTGGCCGGTTGACGATGATTGGCGCGTCGTAAACGTCCAACTCTGCTCGCCGCCCGACAGATTGGCGTATCCGGCCACCTGGCCCCAGACGTTGGCGACCTTTAGCCCGCCGCCCGTCCGGTCGATGATACGCAGCATCAACCAGTCGTTATCGGCAAATAGCGGCATGTCCTCAAGCCCCGGCGCGTCCTCGACGTAGATCGTACCCGACGCGCTAACGGCCGGAATGGTGAAGTTGCGCGAGAGCAGCGCCATCGACGGCGTGATGTATTCCGAGCCGACCTTCACCCGCGCCGTGTCGGCAATGAACGCGGCCACGTGCAACTCGTCGGCCGTGATTTGTCGTGCGTCGAACGCGCCTTCATAGGTCAGGCCCCAGCCCGTGCCGAGGAACCCACTGGCCCAGTGCGCCGTCTTCAGCGTTACCGCGCTGTTGATCTGCGCCACGTTGTCGGGCGGGTCAATAATGAGCGACTGGGCAGGAGCCAGCGTCAGGCTCCCCGAATCGGTCACGATCTGCCGCGCTCCGACGAACGACAGATTACCGGCGGCGAAAATTAGACTTGTGGCCGGGTCGAGCGTAATCGACCCGGCCGACTCGATGCGCGGCGTGATCGCCTTGTCGGCCGTCAGATTGCGCAGCGTCAGGTCGCCCGCGGCCGTGCCCCTCAACAATGTGCCGACCGTCGTCTTGGCGTTGTCGGTCGCCGTGACGGCGTGCGTGTGGCTGCCTGCCTGTAGCTGATTGGTTGACGTAGCCGACAACGCCCCCGGCGTGCCCATGCTCAGACTGTCGGCCGAAAGCAGGAGCCCGCTGGTTGCCCCGACATTCAGGCTTAAGATTTTGTTGCTGATCCCCAACCCGTCGCCGGCCACGGTATCGGCCAGCCGCAGGCCGGTACCGGCAACCTCCAGCCCCGACGGCCCGGCCAGTTGGAGAGAGACAACCTGCCCCGTCGCTACGCCGATAGCGGCATTGCCGGCCGTCACCGGCTCGTGGTCGGACCCGCCGCCGCCGACGACCTTGTTCCTGTCCAATGACCGGCTATTACGCGCCGGGGCGTTGGTGTAAAACAGTTGTCTGTCAGTCTGTCGAATGGCCTCGGCCAGCAGCCGCTCATCCGTCAGGATCGGCGCTTTCTTATTCGACAATTGCAGCTTGTAGAGTAACATGCCGTCACGATACGTCATTGTTACGTCCAGCACGTACATGAGCGTATTGGCCAATGCGTAGTCTGGATTGGTGACGTAGACATACGTCACCGGCTCGATAGGAACCGCCGACAGCACCTCGCATTCCAGATTCAGCCGTTCGTCATTGTGCTCCCGTAACCACAGGAGCGCCGCGTTGTAAAGTGCCCGCGCCGCGAGTTGACGCGACGCCGCACTGTCCGACGCCGGGCCGATCCCGTCAAGGCGCAGATCTCGCGCCGCGTAGCCGCTGGTTTCCCCGGCGGTATAAACCAGGTATTCGCCGTCAATCGAATATCCGGCGGCCACCGAAAAACCGGGCGGTAAATCCTTGAGCGTTACCGCCTTGTCGCCACTGCCGGAGCCGGTCGGCTTAACCCGCGTTACCCGCTCGTTGGCGTCATAGCTCAGTCTCGCGCCCGGCAGAATGACGGCCTCACGGATGGCATTGTAGTTGTCATTAACCACGAGATTCAGCGGATAGCCGTACTGAGGATGGGAAAGCGCCGGAACCTCACGCCGCCATTGGATACGGCGGAACCCCTCAAACGAACGGACGAAATATTCACCACTTTGCGCCGCAATAAATTGAAGAGCCTTTAAAATGCTGGCCTCCTGCCCCGGCGCGACAAACGAACCGTTCGCCGTCGATTCATAGCCGTACAGCCCCCAGCCGTTTTTGGTGCCGAGAACGTTACGGAGGGCCAGTTTTACGTCGGTATAATTGCCGGTTGTTTCGGTGAACGCCGCACCGTATAGATAGAATTTTTGCGGCGCAGGCGCGGCGGCCGCTTCGTCATCGGCATTGACTTGCCACGCCGGATCGATGGTCAGCAGCCCCCCGGCCGTATGCGCCGTGATCTCCGACCAATTGCCGTCGGCCAACTCCACCGTCCAGCCGACCAGCGACATAGAGGCGTAGGTAGCAGTATCGGTCGCGTCCATCTGCAATGTCGTTTTGCCGATGGCCGTCGGTATGCGGCCGATACGGTATTTAGAGATATGCCGCAACCTGGCCGGAATCTCGCCGAGTTCCTTGATCGCGTCCCGACCGTTCGCCTTAATTACCGTGCCCGACCCGCCGTCCTGAAACGAGTGCTCTTCAATCGACGTGGATTCAATGATGAAATCAGCGACAACGTGGGTCAGCAGCGTTTGGGAATGGGAAACCATGACGGTCACACGACGGTCGCGGTCGAAGATAAAATCGGCGTTCGTACCGATAAAAGGCACAGTCACCGACGCGCCGCGGCCGATCTCGTGCCACGCGCGATTGCCCTGCGCCTCAACGATGTCCTCGGAGTAGTAAATCTGCCGGCCGAAACCATCGTAGACCCGCAGTTGTGCCCGCCCCCAATCAGTCATGGAATAGCTCCAACTGTTTGAAATACAATCGAATGATCGACCAGTTGACCACCCCACTGTCATCCATCTGGCCGTCATCGACTATTTCGCCGTAATCGAAAATGGCCTGAGCCGCCCAGGTACGCGCTCCGCTGGGCACGCGCACACGCAATAACCCCTGCCCCCCGCTCTTGGCCATAATGGAAGAGAATAATGAATCGACCGTGGCCCCGCTGCCCGCCGTCTGGCCATGAATCAGCAGCTCCAACTCCTGATCAATCGGGAATATCGGCTTAATCGTCGTGCTCGCCGCGTTGATCGCCCGGCCGTTGGCCAGCGTCAGAATTCGCGCCGTGCGCGGCGATTTGAGCCGACACAACAGCGGCAACACGAGCGACGTGCGCAGATTCAGACCGTCGAATTGGTCAATGTAGCCGTATGGCAAATAAGATACGGTCACTATAAACTCCTGAAGGCAGCCAGCACCCCGGCCTTGACCGACCCGCCCACATCGCCGCCGCCGTAGTTATTGACGACCAAATCGACATAGGCCCCGGACGCATTACGCCCGCGACCGCCGCTTCTCGACTGTGGCGCGCCCGGCGGCGGCGGGCTGCCCGGCGCGGCCGGCGCCGCGCCCGTCGTCTCATAACGCACGTTGATCACCCAGGTACTGTCGGTCAACTCCTTGAGGACGGATTTCATATCCTCAAAATCCTGTTCGGCGCCCTCGCTATCGGATTCCACCGTCGTCTTGTAAATGGCGGCGTCGTACTCTTCCAATTCGCCGCGATAGCCGCGAAATTCAATCTTGGACGCCGGGTCAATCACCACCCCGACGGTCGTTGTGATACCCTCATCAGCGCCCGATTGCTGGGCCAACCCCCGGTAGTAGTCGCCGATCTGCGACGAATCCGGCGCCTGGCTAAAAAAGTCCTGAGTGGACTGAAGGTTTTGCTGCGCCTGTAGCGCCGCGGCGGCCGTCTCATAGATACCGGCGGCCAACGACTTAATCGCCCCCGCCTGCTGCCCGGCCGTCAAACCGTAAAACGCCGTGCTCTGGGTCAGGGCGTCCAGCGCCCCCACCGTCTCGGCATATTCCATACGCAGGTCGGCCTCGGCCTGCGTCATGATGCCCAGCGAGACGGCGATACCGGCCAGTTGCTCGAAATTGCCCTCTTCGATCAGCCGCGCGGCAATCGAGTTGTAAGCCCGCTCGTAATAGGAATCCTGAATCGCCTTATTCGCGGCAATGATAGCGTCCCGCGCGTCCTCGGCCGCCTCGGTGTCGCCGGTATAGGCGCGGGTTGTCTGCCCCTGCCGGCCTTCCAGCGCCGCCAACTGCTGCGATAGGTCAAGCCGCTGCCTGTCGGACAGATCGCCTTCCAGCCGCCCGACAATCGCCAGATATTCGTCGCTGAAACTGTCGAGGTCCTTAAGCTGCTTCTGGAGTTCGCTCTTCTGCTCGGCGGTCAAATCGGCCGCAAGCTGCCGCTGAATGGCGGCAATGTCGCCGGAATTGTCGATAGTGGCCGTGCGCCATTCGCCGGTGGCCGCCTGTAAATCCCGCTGCGCGGCGATTAGGTCATCGACCGGCGCCGCGTTAAATGCCTCGCCGAACGCCTGAATCGCCTCACTGGCTCGCTTCACTTCCTCGCCGCGCGCGATCAACTCATTGATGTAGGCAAACCCGGTGTCTCGATTTTGCTGGGCAATCTCGGCAACGTTCGAGAAACTTTGGGCGCGCGCAACCAGCCCGTCAATGTAGGCCGTGCCGCTTTCCCGCAACGCGGCGGCGCTCTTCCCGTTTTCGCGGACATAGACGGCCTCCATTTCGGCCGCGTCGCCTTGAGCCTGTCCCAAACTCTCTATCGCCCTAATCCGACGATAGATAGCCGCCGTCGTCTCTTCCAGATTCCAGCTTTGATCAACCCCCAGACTGTCGGCCAGCGTGGATATTTCCATGCGGCTGAACTCGCTCAGGATCGTCTTCTGGAATTCCCCCACATCGCTCGACAATTCACCGATGCGCGTGATCTGCCTCTCGGCCAAATCCAGGCCGACAAACGAGGTAGAATTGACCTTCAGAAAGCCCCAGAAATCCAGATTGTTCAGTTTTCGATCCGATTCGCGCGCGGCCTCTACAACATCCTCTATCGACCTGGCCGCCGCGACCGACGCCTCAACCGGAGCCTTAAACGCATCCCCGGCGCTCAACACGTTAACAGCGCGGATAGCCGTGTCGGTCAACTCCGTCATCAACGGCAACAGCCCGGTTCCCAGACTAACCTTCAGGCTCTGAATCGATGCGTCCCAGGCTTTCAACGTGTTGGAATAGCTGCCCGCCTCACGCACGGCCGCGCCCTGCGCGTCGGCCGTTGACCGCATAATGACATTGAGCCGCGCCTGCGCCTTGGCAACCTCCAGCTGCGCCCCGGTCAGTTCCAGCGCCCCCATCCGCGCCAATTCCTGCTTGAGCACGGTTTCGGTAATGACGATACCATAACTGCGCACCGCCTCATGATTGCCGACAATAGCCGAGGTCAGCTTTTCAACCGCCTCGGCGTCGCTGGAATTATTGAACGCGGCCAGGTCGATAGCCAGTTGTGTGATCGTCTTCGACAGCCCGGCCGCTTCCTCTCTCGCAAACCCCAGCGGAACGAATGTGTTCTGCAACGTCGAGGCAAAGCCGGCCAGGTCGCCGATAAAGCGCCGATTGGAATCGGCCATTTCCTGCAAATCATCACGCACGCCGCCCGCCAGCGTGCCGAAAACCTGCTCGAACTTGGCCGATGCCTCCTCGGCATCCGACGCGGCCATGACTGAATCGCGGCCAAACTGCAACAGTTGTCGCCCGGCCGTCAACAGCGCCCCGCCCGCGACCAAGGCCTGCACCTGCTTGCGCACGATGTCGGTCGCCAGCCCCGACGATTTGCGCGTCTCGGCCATACGCCGCTCGGCCTGCTCGGCCCGCACCGTCGCCACGCGCAACTGCTCGCGGGCGCGGGCAACGTCCAGTTCGACTTTCTCGCTTTTGGCCGTTGACTGGAACGTGCGCTGGCGTTCCTGCGCCAGCTTCTCTTCGGCCTGCGCCGCGCGGGTGACACTCGTCTCAGTAGCAGCCCGTTTGGCGGCAAGCGTTTCCTCAGCCGCCGCCGTCCGCAAGGCCGCCTGCTCCACCTGTTGCTGGGAGGCCAACGCCCGGCCTTCGGCCGTCGCCGCGTTGGCCGCCGCCGCCGCCGCCCGCTCGCGGGCCTCAGCCGCCTTGCTGACCGCCGCGGCCACCTTCGACGCCGCTTGAATCTGCTCGCGCTCCTCCTGCGATAGCTGGCCGTAGGTCTGCGCCAATTTGCGCGCATCGCTGTTGGCCTCCTCAAACGCGGCCGCCGACCGACGCAACGCCGCCGACAGTTGGTCGGTTTCCCGCCCCAGCCGCTCGATGTCGCGGGTGTCGGCCCGTGCCCGCAGGTTTAGCTCAAGGTTGCGCGTTGTCATGCTCTCGTTTATTTACCAGTTCGGCAAAGGCCTCGGCCTTGGTCGATAACCTGGTATGTATCTCCAGCAGTTTTTCGTTCGTCAGCAGCTTCTTGCCGTCGGCCTCAAACAATTCGCTTACGCCGATAGCCTGCTCAATGGCCGCCATGAGCGCCTCGTCCTGGTCGTAAGCCCCGCCCGTGCCGGGCAGGACGTGATAGCGGCGGCACCGCTCGGCCAGTTCCAACGCCCAGGGCGCGGGTACATCATGCGGCGCTGTCCGGTGCAACCATATCCGCACCGCCATTCCATCGAAAAAACAACTGAGCGTTCTCCCACTCCCTATAGCAGCGCGCTATCCACGCCGCAACCGGCAACGGCAGATCGTCGGACGTTTTCACGGTCAGCTTCTTGCCGTCCGGCCCGGTCACATCCAGCTTGCCGAACAGCAGCGCCAATTCCACATCCTCGTACGAGAACGCAATCCGGTTCGCCCCATCGGCCGCCGCGCCGGTGAACACGATGCCCACACGCGGACTGTCGGCGTCGGCCGTTGGTCGGTTGTTGACGAACGCCTGCCACCGCTTGTGCATCGGCAGCGTCATGACGTGGGGAAACACGATCCGGCCGGGATAATCCGGTAGCGGCGATTCCCCCACGCCGTCGAGCGATAGATATTCCTCGGTCACAAACACCTCCGATTAGCTGACGACAACGTTGCCCGACACAGCCCACGTGTAGCTCATCGAATTCGCATCCGACGACACGGCCGGAATGTCCAGCCGGTAGAGCAGCCCGGTCAACGTAAACGTCGTGCCCGACCCCGCCCCCTTGGGCTTGTAGACAACCGTCACGTCGTCGCCGTGTTTGGCATTCAACGTTGTCCACAGGTCGCTCGTCTCGCCGTCGGTGTAGATCGAGGTGAACTCGAAGCTGCGCGCCGACTTGTCACCGGTCTGCGTGAACGTGTCACCGTTAATGGCGGTGAGCGTGTTCACACCGAATTCACCGCCCGACGGATTGATCGCCGTCGTCTGATCCTGAAACGCAGTGCCGTCTACGGTGATCGTAACCTGCGTTGCCTTGGGGATGTTTGTCTGTGAAATACTCATGGTTTACCTCTCTAATACGGAATAATTCGCACGTACAACAGGCCGCGTCGCCAGTTGACAAGCTCCTGAGATGACGGCGGCTTCTGGTCGGCCGCAAACGGATAGCAGTTTGACCAACTGGAACCGTTCGGCCCCCAAATAGCGCGCCATATGCCGTCGCAAACGGCATTCAAATCCTGTTCGGCCGCCTGATAGTCGCCGTCGATACGCACCTGAATGTCGATCAGGTAGTCATAGGCCATATTCAGACCGTCGGGCGTATCACCCGGAACGGTCGAAATCGACGTGATGACGGCCTGCGTCCGCAACTCCGTCCGCTGCGTCCGGTAGCCATAGGCCACATCAAGCCCGGCCACCGCCCCGACCAGCGTTTGCAATTGCGCGAGACAGTCATTGACCGTATTTTCCGGCAACGTCGGGCCGCTCAGTCCTAAAGCCATAGATCATCCATCCTGTTCATAATGGTTTGTTCCATACCGTCCAAAATCGAATCGGCGTGCATGTTCATCACATTTTCAAACCAGTTGCCGAACCGGGCGGCCCAGACTTCGCCATAGACGGCCGGCTGGCCGCGATTAACCGGATTCCGCATGTCAGGGTCGATAAATACCGTACCCTGCACGCCCTCGCCGAACGGTTCAAGTTCGCCCCGGTGGGCGCTCCTGAGCGTGCCCGTATCGACCGGCGCGGCCCCCGCCGCCAAATCGCGCAACTGAAGCGTGCCCGCGGCCACCACGCGACCCAACAGCCCGGCGGCCGACGTGTCGGCAATTTCCTGAAGAAAGCCCCGATTAGCCTGCGCCAGCCGGCTCAGACGCTCGAATTCGCCAATCGTGCCCGGTTCCCAGCTACAATCCAGCATCGTTATTCTTCCTCGATCAGCATCTCAACGAATTGCGCATCGCCGCGCGGCCAGCGGCTCACGGCCCGAATCCGGTAATCCACGCCGCCGGTGACGAGCCGCCAATCCGGCTGGGCCCCGCTCACGGCCGTATAGACAACCATCAACCGCACCGCCAACGCCATACCCGCCCGCTCGGCCTGCTCCTGCGACGCCGGATAGACCGCGCTGCACCTCAGCCCGGCGACCACCGTCTCACGCGCCGCCGGGTCACTGCCCGACGGCACGCGCTTCACGTCGCAGATCTGCGACAGACGCAACGAACGAGCGGCCGATACCAGAGCCATTAGCTCGTAACCAGCACCTTGCCGGCAACGTTGCAGTCGATATAGATCGAACCATCCGACTGCCGCCCGACGTTCAGGCTAACCCCCTTGAATTCATACACCTTGCCGTTAGCCACCGAAACGGTCATATCCGGCACGGTCACACCGACATTGGAATAGATCGTCGGCGTCGGTACCTTAATCGTAAACGTCGCCGCGCCGCCCGTATCGTTTTTTAGGATGACCCGGTTGTTGCTGTCATAGGGGAACGTCACGCCATTACCCGCCCCAGCCCCCAACGTCGCAAAACTCGCGTCGGTGATATTCAATCCGGTATCCGGTACGGCCGTGGCCGTGATTGGAGTTCTTGCCATAATTACACCTCTAAAATTTGCCTACCCAATCCCTGTAAAAGCCTGACCAATCGATGACCCCGCTATCGCCCGTGCCGTCCAAATCGTCGGCGGTCGTGAAACCATGAACGGCGCGCATCTCCTTGGCCCGGTCGGCAAACGCCGCCGATTGCCGCATCTCCTCGGATTCAGGCCCCAGCCGGTAGCTGCCGGCATACCTCGCCCACTGCGCGGCCAGCGCCTCAATTGCCCGCGCCGCCGCCCGATCCAGATTGTCGGCCTCAAGCAGCACAAACGCATCGAGTTCGTCATCCTGAAAATTCGCCCGGTTCGGCTGCGGCCCGTCGCCCTCCACCGTATCGCCGATGAGCAGGCGCAATAGCGAGCGCCGATGACCGCCGTAATCAGCGTTGGACAAATCAAACGAAAAACTCATGTCAGCAGGATGATCCCGTTCGCTCCAAACTGGAGCGTATAATTACCGCCGTTGGTCGGCGTGGTCACTTCCCAATAGGCCACCAAACACTTCGAGCCGTGCGAATCATCGTACAAAATGGCGTGCGACGGCGTGCCGACATTAAGCCCCGTCCAGGTCACATCGTCGGCATCGAACTTCGCCCGGTCGTTGGTCGTGTCCTTCGTAACCGCCTTGTTGCTCAGGGTCACGCCGGTAGACGTATACCCCGCGCCCGATTCCTCACTGGCCGATACATCGGAATAGCCGTTATGCGAGTCGATATTCGGCGTGTAGCCGGTCACCAGAATCATCTTGAACGTGTGACCGTCCATGTCGATATTGCCGAGGAACAATTCCTCCTTGAATTCGTTGTAAAGAGCGCCGTCGCCTTGAGCCATAATTACACCTCGTTATTCAGCCGGTACCGCTACGCCCTGAATGCCTATAGGATTCAGGCCAATGGTGATATTCCCACTTTCGTCAATCGTCGTTGTCGCCTGCCGTTGCGCTTCGTTCTCCAACGCCTGAAGACGCAACACCAGCGCATTAAAATGTCCTTTCGCCTCGGCGTCGTCACACGCCGTGATGTACTCGGATACCAGTTGCAAACCGATATACGCCTGGAATTGGTTCAAAACGAACTCCTCTTCACCTGAAACACACCCTCGGCCGCGGCCGTAACCGCGCCGCTGGATTCCCACCGATAGCGCCACTGCCCGGCCCGGTTGGGCACGAAATCGACGTAATACGACCCGGCCGCCTCATAGGTGACGGCCACGTCAACGCCATAGATCAACTCCGTCACATCGCCGGTCGGATCGGCATACTTGACCGTGATGACCGTTGGATCGACCGCCGCGCCGTCGGCATCGGTAAACACCGCCGCCAACCGCACCTGATCGCCCAAATCGTAGCTATTCACAGCAGCCCCCACGATCATCGACGGCCACCAGATAGCGCCGAAAATCGCCGACCGCCGCGCCGTAATTGGCGCGGTCGCCCAGCATGACACACCCCAACATCATGAAGACGAGCAGCCGCTCGATATTCAGGGACGGCTCAAATGTCTGGAGCGAAATAACCATATCGCCCGGCATGACCCCGACTTCGACCGGCGACAGCGCCCCGGCAAGCGCCTGCAACAATATCGTCACGTCGCCGCCGATACTCGAAATACTCAACGTGACGGCATCCAAAACGGCCGCCAACGTCACCGCGTCAACGACAACCGCCCCCGGCACAACAGCCAGACTGTCGGCGCTCAGGATATGGCCCAGCGACACCAGCAACACCGCCGCCGCGCCGGGTACGACGCTCAGGCTCGGAACCGTCGCCGCAGCGTTGAGCACGCTCAGGCCGACACTCTGCCCGACAGCAATATCCAGCACCTCGGCCAACAGCGAAAGCGTGTCAAAGGTCACCGTCACCCCGCCCGGCACCACCCCTAACGGTACGGCCGACAGCGACCGGCTGATAGTGCTCGCACTAATGACCACCGCGCCCGGCGCAACCGTCAGGCTAACAGCCGACAGCGCGCGGCTCAGGGTGTTCGCCCCGATGACAACCGCGCCGGGAGCCACAGCCAACGCAACCGCCGACAGCGTGCGGCTCAGGGTGCTAAGCGATACCGTCACCGGCGAGGATGTGGTATAGGTGATGTCGAGCTTGGCGGGCGAACCGCTGCCGGCGTTGATGGTTCGGATTCTGAAGAAGGACGCGCCTGAGCGGCCGTTCATGAGGATGGCGATGTCGTTGCCGCTGACCCATCCGGGCCGGTTCACAATCTCCTGAATGATGCCGGCGATGGATGGGGACGTTTTGACCCCTGCGCCGATGGACGTGGCTGTCCAGGTAACAGTAGCTGTGGTGGACGTGCGGCCGCTGATGTTATTTGACGAACTGGTGAAGGTGGCGGCGTCGTCGGTGGCCTCGGCGTAGATGGTCAGGTCGGGGTCGTCGTGGGTGGTGGAGGTGATCTCAACATCCAGCGTAGCGGAGTCGATGGTGGCCCCTTGGGGAATGGTGACGCCCGTAAAGCGCAGTCCGCCGTATTGGCCTGTGCCGTTGACGTTGATGGTCGCGCCGGTCAGGTCGACGGTGCCGTACGCCTGGTCGGCGTCGTCGGTGGATGCGGCGATGGAAGCGGAGAAAGTGGCCATTACAGTCAGTTGCGGGGCGGCCGTCAGAAGCCGCCCCGCGGATCTGTCACTTTTTAGTCACGCTCGCCGGCTTGACCGCGGCCTTGATCGGCAGGGCGGCCGCCGGAATGACGTATTTGCGGTAATCGGTCAGAATGACCACGACCTGATCGCCGCGCTCAACAACATCCATCAGGCTATCGACATCGACGCCGAGATGGTTTGCGACTCGCGCCCTCGTGTATTTCATACCCCTACCCCTCGGCCAGGATAAGCGTCAGCGACACATCGGCCGCGTCGCCGCCCGCGCCGCCGTCATAATCAATGGTGACGAGAATCTCCGTGCCGGCCGGCATATGCGGGTACTCGCCGTTGACGAAATCCGACCGGCCGAACATCGTAGTCGTAGACGCCGCGCCGGTAACGGTCTTGGCCGCCAAATACGCGTCGGCGTCGGCCGCCGTGCCGATGTCCAGGATGAAACTGGTTGAATTGGCGCAGGCCGCGTTGACACCCTCAAGGGTCACACCGAACGGCAGACGCAGCCGGTACGTATGGTTGGCCGCCAGCGCGGCGTCCAAAAAATTGATTGGCAGAAGCAAGTGATTACCCAACATGTTCGTTTCTCCATCGGAGTGGGGGCCTTCCCCCACTCCGTCTAATTCATCCGTTGATTAACCGGCGACGTTGCGCTTGCCGATGCCCTGATAGCCGCTCACGCCCACCGCGAACTCATCGCGCACCTTAATCGGCAGCACGTCATTGGTGAACATCAGCCCGCTCGTCTCGGACGTAACCGAGAACAACTCAGGAGCCGGATGATGGCCGCCGCCGGGCGACTGCGAGTAGCTCATGTGGATGACCGGGAACACGGCCGGGTCAACAATATAGGCCCAGTCCGTCGCGTCCGTCCATTCCGGCACGACGATAGGAACCGGCCGCGGGTCATAGACGCCGCGATCCTGCGCCTCAGGCGTGTAGGCCGTCGGCTGGCCCGCGCCGTAACCCAAAACGGTCAACGCCACGTCATACAGATCGGCCGGAATCAGCAAATAGCGCGGATAGACGCCCATATAGGCCCCGCTGCCCAATTCCGTCTGCTTGAACGTCGCCAGACGCGCCGCCCGCCATGCCGTCGCGTCCGTACCGAATGCCGTGGTTGCCACATTGCCGTGGTCGGTATGAAACAGCGCCTTGCTGTCGGTCGCCAGCGTCGGCCCCACGCCGCTGTTCATCGTAAACAGGCCGGCAATAGCCTTCGACCGCGTGCGAATAGCGGCCGAGGCCAGCGCGCGCGGGATAGCCTGCAATTGCAGGATGTTACTGTTCTTAATGGCCTCACGCGTGATCCCCACATAGCCGCCCTTCTTGATGAACTGCGCCGTCTCATTGGCATCATCCACCGGCAACTCAGTGTAGGCCGCGCCCTCGGCCACGGTCGGCAGCGTACCAATCCCGCCGACGGTAATCAGATTGATGTCATGCAGCGTGCCGTTATTGGGCACAACGTTGACGATCTGCTCGTACCAGCGATTCAGCACCGCCATTTTGCTGACGATCACCTTGTTCATGGCGTCGGCCGCCAAATTCGACAGCGTGGCCGTATTCGCCGAGGCGAACATGACGCGCGTCGCATCGTAGACGCCGCGAAATTCCTCGTCGCCGGTCAACGCTACGTACAGGTCGGAAAACCGGCGCATATTCGACGGCGGCACAGCCGCGCCGTCAACGCCAAAGAAATACTCGACCATACCGCGAGCGTCGTCCATCGCGTCGCCGACGTGAAACTGACCGCGCGGCGGCCGGTTCCCCATCTGTACCGTCTGCAATTCCTGCAACGCTGCCAGCTCAGTCCGAGCCTCGTCAATGGCCGTCTCAACGGCCGCCGGACTGTCGTACCGACCGCGCTCAAGACGAGCCTGAATGGCGGCCGGCAGACCGCTGGCCTGAATCATTGCCTTTGCGGATGACGCCTGAAGCGCGTCGAGCCATACATTGGCCTGGGGAGCGACGGTCGGTGTAGCCGGAGCCGCGCTCATGGAAACGTCTTTCTCATCCATGTGCTTTTTCTCCATAAGGATAGGTGCGGCTTCGGCCGCCAATGCGAGCCGCGTCGGGGCGTCATGCCGCCGTCGGTGCTCCAGATAATGCGCGGCGAAAATCCGCGCCTTGCCCGCGTCGATGTCATACTCATCGGCAATCTGCCGGAATTCATCCGGTATCTCGCCGGTTTCAAACAGCGGCCCCAACCATCGGTTGAAATCGCCGTCATTGAATCTGTCCAATGCCCGATATACGGCCGCCGCCAATTCGCTGGTCGTGCCGCGAAATGCGCTGAATAGCCCGTCACGATTGGCCGCCGGCTCGTCAACGGCATCCACCGCGTAAGCCCCAACCACACGCAAAGTTGGATATTTCCCCGCCGCGTCGGCCGGCCGGCCGTTGCCGTCGTCGGCCTGCTCCGTGCCGTCGGTCAATTGCCACGCGCCGTAGCCGTCCACGACCACCGACATGCCGAACGCCTCAGGGTCTTCAACGGCCAGCGATTCAACATAGGCCCGCAAGTCGCCGCTCGGCGACCGCGCTGCCGCCTCGCTCAAATACAGGTCGCCCAGCACCTTGTCGCCTTCAACACGGAAATTGCGCATCCGCCCCAAATGCTTGCCCAGCCCGTCAGCCGACAGGCCGGGGTGGGTGAACCTCGACTTCAAACCGTTTTTGGCCGCGTTGGCCAGCTCGGTAAACTGCTCCAGCGTCCTGTGGTCGATCATCAGCCGATGACCGATAGCCTCAACCGCCTGCATGGCGCTCACGCCATAGAGGACGTGCTGCTCACGGTCAACCCGGCCGGGCGCGGCGTAGGTGTTGAATCGATGTAGAGCGGCGTGGTTATTCATTGCCATTGCTATCTTTCCCCAGCGCGATCCGCCGCGCCTGAATAGTCGTCCTCACCTCGGCCGTCGGTATGCTCACCACAACCCGCCGCGCGTCCTGAAACATCAACGACGCGCCGGGAATCAACATACCGTTGACCACCACCTCATCGCCGTCCGGCCCACGCGTGACCGCAACCGTATTACCGGCCATTACCATTTCTCCATATGCGGCCGATAGCGCTCATCTCGTCGCCGTCGTCCTCTTCATCTTCAACCGGCGCAGGCGCAACAACCGGCCGCGCCGCTTCCAGTTCATCCAAAATCGTCTGAATCTCACGCGCATCCATCGGCTCGGCAATGAACTGCGAGAACATCCGCAATGTCCGCTCCCGCAGCGTCCGGCTGCCCGTCCCCAACGCGGCCGACAGACCGTTGAACGCCGCGACCATCTCGCCACCCGCCTGAGCCAGCATCATATTGTCGTCGCGGCTCAAATCGGGCAGAGCAATGGTAATCGCGCTCCTGTCCGGCGCGCGCCGCGCCATACCCAGACCGTGGGCGCGGGTGTAGGCCACATAGCACAGGTCAATGACCATATCGGCGATCTCCAACTGCCGCCGCTTCAGGTGCCGAATAGCAGCCCGCTCCATCGCCGTCGCCGTCGCCAGATTCACATCCATCGAATCGCCCAGCCAATGCGGCGGCTGCCCCGCCCCGACGGCGATCATCATGCGAACGGCTTGCAGGTCGTGGGACGCATCAGACGCGCCGAGATTGGGCGTCTTCATATCCCACTCCTCGCCATCATCATGGACGATGATCGACCCCGCCGACGGCTTGGAATCCTTGTACTTTTTAGAAACGGCCGCAACCGCCCCCTTGCTGACCTTCACGAACCAATAGAACGAACGGGCAAACGCATTCAGGCGCACCCGGTCATCGAGCATCTTGTCATAGCGCAGCAGCCACGGCGTAATCGTCGCCAAATCGCCGTCACCCCACAACGCCCCAACCGGCCGGTTAATGGCGTAATGCACCATCACCGCATCGGCCGCGGCCGCGTCCGGGTGCGACGGCGACAGCCATACCCGCGGCTCCTCGCCGGGGCCGCGCCGCTCGTGATAGGCGATCTCGGTTTCCCAATCGTTTTCGGCCGTCACAATTTTGATGATCTGCGACTTGGGGACAGGCCGGACGTAGCTCATGCCGTCGCCCGGATTGCGGAACAACACCAGGAACACGTCACCCGCGCGACCAATTTCATCCACAATGGCCGGCAGACGCAGCGCCATGCGGTTCTGCCGGTGCTGCCAAAACTGCCCCAGAAACCGCCCCATCTGCCCCGGCGCTTCAGGCGTAAACCCGTCGCCCAACACATGGTCGGTCGTAATCTCGATGATCCGCCGCGCCTGCGGGTTCGTACGCCACGCGGTCAGCCCCTCGCTGTACTGGCTCTGCATGGTCGCATAATCGCGGTCATTGGCCCCCATCGAGCCGTCAGACCACGACGTGAGACCGTCGTCGGCCTTCCCAACAGGCACGGCCTCGACGGCCGCCAACTCGCGCCCGCCGAGGCCAACAACCCAATTACCAATACGCTGCCAGAAGTTCATACCAGTACAACGAAAAAAAGCGCCCTACCCCGCGGCGTTCGTGACGCTCACAGACGGGTAAGGCGCTCAAGGCACTCAGTAAAATATTCAGTTGCCGCAATTATAAGGCGAACGGTTGTTCTGTGTCAAGCCGGCCGGTTTGCGCGGCCGGCGGGTCGATTTCAATCACCGCCGCCTGCGGCCGATACTGCGACAGGTCGATGGTATACGTCTGCCCCCTGTCCCGAATCTCGATCAGATCGCGGTCAGGGTCGAATCGAAACAACATACGACCGTCAGGGCCGCGCACATCCCGGTATGTCAAAACGACAACCCCTCCAGCGGATCTGGCGCGGCCACCCAGTCGGATTCCGTCGTGCCCTCGTCAATCAGGTACGAGCCGACGTAGCGCAGCGCGTCGAGCCGGTGGTACCGCGACTTGTCGGCGATAGCCTCCAGCGGATTGCCGGATTCATCCGTCACACGACTGTAGTTGGCCAGCTCATCCAGCACGCCGTCGCAACTGTCGAAGACGCGCAACCTGTCGGCCGCAAACAGGGAGTAGACTCGATTGATACCGACCTCCACGTCCGACACCACCGGCCGCCGAACGTGCAACCCCGCCGCCCGAAACTCGTCACGCCACTGCTGTTCCCCCGGCGCGCCGCCGAAGGCCTCGGCCTCGCCCGGCTCCCCCTCCAGCAACGCCGCCGCGTGCCCCGCGGCCGTCGCTTCCCCCGCGTGATATTCCCGGTACAGGTACAACACCCCGTCGGGCGATTCGGCCAGAAAAACGGCCGCCGTGTTGACCCCGCCGAAATCCAGACCGATATAATGCGGCCAATCGGCGGGGACAGGAAACGGCCGGCACGTGTGCCGCTCCACATCGAACGCGGCGTAGATGAGGCCCGCCGGCCGCGTGAACCGCGCTCGATTAAACATGTCGAATCGCCACGGCGGAAGCGTGCGCCGGGCGCGTTCCCATTCCTCACGCGGGAACGCCGGATTCATGATCGATTCGAATCGTATCAGATCCACATCGTCACCGGGCGCATCCCAAAATTGCGCCTTTAACCACCCCCAGTAATAGGGTGTGGTCGTGAGCAGCACCCGGCCGCGATGGATAGCGAGCCGCCGCATGATGGCCTCGAATGACTCGGCCTTGAACGACGGCTGTCCCGCCTCATCCAGCCACGCGCCTTTCGCCGTCGCCGCTTCCAGACTATCGGGGTCGGTAGCATAACCAAACCAGACCGTCGTCCTGTACGCCCGGCCGCTATCGCCCCACAATCGCCGCTGGCCAACCTCGCTAATCTCAAATCGACGCGACGGACTGCCGACGTAACGGCCGAGCGCGAGATACTCCTCGAACAATTTACGAAATTCGGGTAAAGCTTTTTTGTCGAGCAAGGGGAACGACGGCGTGACGACCAGGTAATCGCCCGGCCCGGCCGTCTGGATTTCCCGGTGCAGCCACGGCGGGCCGAAGGTGGTATTATGTGTTGCGATGAATGACGTAGAGCACAGATATTGATGTGATGGTGAATCAACAGCAATACACCGAACCGGCACGCTATCGACCTCTACACAAGAAACGACGAACCGCCGCATGGTATCAGCGCGGGTTGATTGCGGCAACCGCGCCGCCTTGCGCGTTAACCTGAATACAGGCACGGCCGTTGTAAAAATGATTCGATACGCCCCGGTCGAATGACGGCGCAAATAGGATTTAACGCCTAAACTGGCTAGTAGTACCCTCACATCATTAGCCAATCGGCCGCTGATAGTCGTAAATTCGCAACTGCCGTCACAATAGCCGTCGGTGTCCATTAACCCCTGTGCCAGAGCTAAACGAATTTGATATGGAGCAAATAGATAGGCTTCGGGAATGTGTTTGTTATTCAACACCCCCAAAGCGCGTAAATCGCCCTGTAGGCTCTTGCGTGTTTTCCAGTCCCCCCCACGTTTGCCGCCACCCAAGCGATAGCCGCGCGCCTTTCCTGAATTGTTTTTCTTAGCCTCCCCAACAGATACCCCCTCATCTCTGATATAGTCCAGTATTTCAGGATCGGCCGTTGTAATGTCGGCCGATGCCGACGTTCCATCTCCCAGCCACGCCCCCAGCGTGTAGGGCGGCACTGGTCGATCCTGCCGCCGGCCATCAAAGTGATGAGTAATCGATATGCTATGATTTGACCGGCCGTCTACCGCCGTCTGCGCTATCTGTTCTGTTGTGACTATAGACCAATCCGGGGTAGGTCGTGATTGTGGTCGTTTGTGACGGGTGCTGTAACCGTCTATCCGCCGCGCCGCATTTTTGCGCTGTTTGACTGTCTGTGTAACCCACTGGTGTCCCGCATCGGCTACTATTTCGGTTCCATCATCAAATGTTAGCCGGTAGCACCTGTGGCCGACGAATACCGGAGAACAATAGGTGACGACTGTCGGCCGTCCCATCTCATCTAACACCCAATCGCCGGGGTGCAGATCGGCCATTGTGCGCCACCCGATAGGCGTAGGGATAGGGGTATCAAGCGCCAACGCCTTGCCGCCCTGTGTGCCGGCCAGGACGCATACCTGCCGCGCCGTGGAGTTCCACGCCTGCCACTGGCCGGGGTGGAAATGATAGCGAAGCAGTCCGGCGGCCGTCAGTTCGTAAAAACCGTCATTCTGCGGGTGTGTCATCCGGCGCGACCACCTGAATGCCGATAACGCCGAGCTTCTCGCCGCCGGAAGTTACGTCGATTTGTTTCTTCTCGCCGTCAACGTGCCGGTAAATCCACTTGAGGATACCGGATAGCTCTTCTAAATCTGAGACAAACAACTCGCGGCCGTTGGGTAGCGTAACCCGTCCTTCGGTGGCAATTTGCGTCATCATCTGAGCGATAAACCGCTTTCGAGCGACACGTACACCGTCGCCCACATCGAGAGTTTTATTGAGTTCGGCCTCAAGGATCGACGTTAATGCCCGTTCCTTTGGAACCCTCCCTTTTGGGTTTCCTGACTGTCCTTTTTGAAATGGCATTGCATACTCATTGCTTAACAATATGTTTCATCTTGAAACGTTCTCTCTGTATTTTAGCATACCTGTTCTACTGTTGTAAAGACGAGTGGCCTACTTCAGCCAGTTATCCACCGGCGACGCCCGTCGGTGGGCGTGCTCCACGTCGGCCTGGGCGAGCCGCAAATAGTGCTGCACCATCGCCAGCGACGAATGGCCGAGCAGCGCCTGAAGTGTGAAGACATCGCCGCCGTTGCGCAGGTATTGCACGGCGAACGTGTGTCTGAATTTATGGGGATAGACGCCCGGCACATCCGCCCGTTCGCCGAGGATGACCAGCCGTTTGCGCAACCACGAACGGGTCATCGGGCCGTCACCGGACAGGAACAGCGGCGCGCCGGGGTCAACGTTCGGCCGTTCCTGAAGGTAGCGCCACAGTGCAGGCCGCGAATGGTCGCCGAGCCACACGACGCGACTCTTGCCGCCCTTGCCGTCGAGTATCTCGATTCGGCCGCTGGGCAGGTGCGCGTTACCGACGGTCAGGGCCACCAATTCCCCGGCCCGGATGCCCGTATCGAGCAGCATGAGGAGGATTGCCCGGTCGCGCAGCTCGTGGATGAAATACGCATTCGACGTGGCCCGGCCGCGCCTTCGTGCCTGAGCCGCGTCAAGGAGGCGCCTGACCTCATCGGCCGAAAAGGGCACCTGCTCGACATTCTGGACTTTCGGACGCGGCACCCTGCCGGCCATCGGATCGGGCATATCCACCGCGAGCGCCGCCCATCGCCAAAACGATTTGAGAGCCGTCCAGGCGTTATAGACACTCTGGGACGACAGCGGGCCGGTATCGCCGTTTGTGCGAACGGGCCGGTAGTCCTCGCGCAGCCAGGCGAGAAACGCCGTCAGATCGCCCGGCTTCACTCCCTCGATTGGCGGGTCATCGGCCCAGGCCGCGAACTGATTTAGGTGATGCTGATAGAGCGAGAGCGTCGCCGGCCGCAACCCCTCGGCCGACTTGAACATCAAAAAGCCACTAATCGCATCCGACATCTGCATAATTGCCTCCACTGAGCCGGCCGCTAATTTACGATTTTTTCGCAGATTAACGGCCGATAGCGTCGGCGTTTGCGCGCGAACATCAGGAACGTCTTCAAAACGAGTGGCCGGCTACGCATAGTAGGCGGCGGTGGGTTCGACTCCCATCCGCTCCCGCCAATCCGGGATTCAGGCCCGATGAGTAG
>ERZ795041.159-NODE-159-length-26910-cov-13.604282_pt1 | contig 26910 bp, 27 predicted proteins | sample MGYA00375125_ERZ795041 | MGnify/ENA primary metagenome ERZ795041 (study PRJEB30170, sample SAMN03074214) | activated sludge metagenome | biome: Common Effluent Treatment Plant; feature: Wastewater; material: Activated sludge; isolation source: activated biomass in...
TTCTTCACTGTTTCCTTCTTCACTGTTTCCTTCTTCACTGTTTCCTTCTTCACTGTTTCCTTCTTCACTGACTTTTTTCTTTTTACAGGCTCTTCTTCATCATCTTCTTCTTCATCATCTTCTTCTTCATCATCTTCTTCTTCATCTACTTCTTCTTCATCTACTTCTTCTTCATCTACTTCTTCTTCTTCATCTACTTCTTCAGCTAACTCATCATATTCATCCTCTTCCTTATGAGAATTCTTTTTCCTTTTCACAGGTTCTTCATCTTCCGCAAAAGTGGAAGCCATATCAGCAAGCTCTCCGAGTGGATCCTCGTCGACATTATCCACCCCATTCTTTTCCAAGAATTTAATAAAAACTTTTCTCGCTTCTTTCTCATCCTTTGCCTTCAACCCAAGGTTTTCAAGGGTCTGCTTCACAACCTTATCCAAGTTTGCCATTGTTTGTTTGTTTGTTTGTTTGTTTACCTAATTGCCGTAAAAAACGTTAGTTATTAAACGTTGTCTTCTTCCGAAAAGCTAAACACCTTAAAGACCTGACCATTCGTTCCCATTTGATCACGAACTCCTTCAAGTTTAGCAATATGAGTCTTTATCCTACCAACAGGATCTTGAACATTCTTGGTCAGCGCTTTTATATTCTTAAACGAATAGCCCTTGAGAAACAAAATAAAAGCATCCTTTTCCTTATCTTCCAAGCCATCTAATAAATCGATCCCAGAAATAAAGAGTCTTTTTTCCTTAAAGTTAATTAACGTCATGGGGTCTGACTCGACACCAAAATCAAACCCTATTTCTTGTACAGACAGGAACCCCTTTACCCTTTCTTGCTTTTCCCCATTTTTATCAATATAAAAACCATTAATCTTTTTCGTCATATCAATAATCAGTCTATTGAGATTACCTCTGAGAAAGAACTGAAGTGGAACTGGTTTAAACTTACCTGAAGCTCTATATTCTTTCCATCGTTCTCCAAATTTCACTATCGAATACCAAATTTTCAACCTAAACTCTTGGACGACATCATCATACTCCATACCAATGAACTCATAATTATACACTTTCTTCGCATAGGTAATAGCGAGATACTCATACTTCTTATAGAGACGTTGAGCTACCGACTGAGAGTCTGACATCACTTAATGGTCTTAAGGTTGAACCTAACAGAGAACGAAAGTAAGAAGGAGGCATGCAGCCTCCTTCTTTACTTTACCATAATTCAAGACTTCTTCGTCTTCAAAGGTTTCGCAACCTCGACAGATTTCACTAACTTGTGAAACCTAGAAAGACCACGTTCCGCATATTTCCCATCAACCATCATAACACCGTATTCCATGCTGTTACGTTGGCAATATTGAAAAACACCTTGAACTTTCTTTCCTTTTATCTCCAGTTCCACAATGTCTCCCTTCCTGAGCCCGTCAGGATGATCAAAACGTCCCCATGGCTTACCACCTTTACCCAGCTTAACTTTCGGATCAGACACCTTCCCTTGCTTAGCCACTTTCAACTTTGTGGCCAAAGGAATCTCTTCTGGGATGATAATCTTTTTTTCGACTATTACTTTCACCCCCTTCTTTTTCTTCTGCAAAGATTTTGCCTTCAAGGACCCCTTCTTTGCTTCCAATGCTGCCTTCAGCTTCTTCATCACTGTTAAGATTTACAATATCGGTTGGTTTGTCTCCGACGGGACAAATATAAGTTACTTTTTATCAGGAAGCAAATTTATTTTTGATTTCCCTGCTTTTATTGGGGTTTTAAATGAAGAGCGGGATGTTAATAAAAAACTCTCGTGACGACTTTAAACGAAAACGGCCTCACAGCGTCTTCCCCTCTGAACTTCACTCTTACATAAGACCCATCAAATGACAGAATTTTTCCAACAAAAACTCCTTCATCAGTATCCACTCTGACGTCAGAACCTGTCGAATAATACTGATCAATCTCTTTTTTACTCAATCTGACTTCTGGTAAACCTTGTTTCGGAAACACAGTAGCTCTGTATTTCTTAAACAAAAGTTCATCACTAAATATATTTGGTAAAAAATTTTTCTCCGATATGTTTAAAATCTTCTCCATCTTAAAAGACATCACCTTCTTGTAATAAAGCCTGTCGTTGAGCTTTATATAGATCTTAGATTTTAACAAATTTAAAAAATACTCTTTTTGTAAAACATCTAAATAATCAACTTGTGATAAATCCCTATCTCCAGTCATCTTCTCAATTTATTAGAATCAACTTTACTTAAAACAAAATCCATAGGGTTTCTAAGATTATTAAAAACCAACTCAACCTCCCGATAACTGGAAGAACCTAAATCATCATTGTTACTTGTGACTCCGACAAGGACAGTTTCAAATTCTTCCTTTAGTGCGAAGGAATAACTTTTAGTTTCTGATAAAGCATCAGGGTCTTGAACTAAAATAACCTTCTCGACTCCTCTATTCTGAAGTCTTCTAATTTGTTCTAAAGATATAGATTTTCCAAAAGTTGCGCAACACTTAATTTCATCGCTAAAATCTAATTTAAGAGCTTGATCAACTCTTACCTTATCAAAAAATCCTTCAACTAAGATCACCCATTCAGTAGTAAACATAATCTCGTCATATCCTAAAAGAAGCTTATTAAAACTCGTATTTTTAGAATTTTGATAGCGAAGATACTTCATCTTCAATCCTTGTCTTTTATATTGCTTATTTAAGAGATCTATTTCATACTTAGAAAGTACAGAACGACTTATGTACCCCTTTACTTTCTTGTTATCTTCTATTGCAACAATAATATAATTAAGTAAAGTTGGTATCAACTTAGTCCTCCCTATGATATATTTTTTAAACTCTAAGTCAGTAAATCCACGACTTCTTAAATAATCATCTTGCCTCAACCTTTTAAACCCAATGGGTAATCTTATTTCAGGAATCGAAAGTTCTAAATTAGAGCCTTCTACTTCATGAGACAATTTATTATTAATTTTTTTATAAAGATCACTATATTTACCATCATCAAGAAGAGTGATTTTCTGTAGCTTAATCAACAGCTTCTTTAAATTCCCTTTCTCACCACACTTCTTACAATCCCAACAATTTAGATAGCCTTTTTCAGTTTTTATCAAGACTTTATTTACATTTAAATAAAAGTGTCGTTCATGACCACAGAACGGACAGTCAGCGATCAAGTGGTTTCCACGAGAATTGTAAAAACAATTCTTTAACAACCCTTTTATGTCTTCCACTGTCATTTAGGAAACTTCATCAATTCTAACATATCATCATCTATAAACTCTTCTATTGTTCTGTTTCTATCATAGAACCTCGAACGATTAAGGGATTGTGCGATTACAAATGCGTCAAATCCTGAATCGTGCTCCCTTAATTTATCTGCAAATATTCTTATTATTTTATTTCTCTTCTCATCTCTCGTCTGATTAAGTGTAAGAAAATTATCAAAAGGACGTAACTTTCCTTTATCCTCTGCTAAATTCCATCTGCTAAGGAGGAAATCTGCGTCGTTATAAGATTCAGGCGGAACCGCTGAGGCTTGTGTGGCTGTAATTAGTGACACATTAAATTCTACAGCTAAATCCTTCATCATCCTTGCTACCGCCTGTTGGCGGAATCTTTCCTCATTCGCTCTGTATACAATCCCGTTACCTGGATCAATCAAGTCTAAATAATCAATAATAACGAGATCTATATCTCCATAGGCCTTAAACATACCAATTAAAGATTGACGTATGTCAACCATAGTCCAAGATCCAAACCGTTCTCTGGTCTCGACAAAAATTTCGCCGCGAACTTTTTTTATTATTTTTTGGAGGGCAAATAGGAGCTTTGAATCGATATGTCCTAATTTGACATCTTTATATAATTGACCAGACCAAGCAGCATCATATCTATCAAGAACTTGTTGTCTCAATCCTTCCGCTTGAAAATGCGCAACCCTTCTGCCTCTCCTTGCAGCAGCAATGCCATTATGAATTAAGAGCTGAGATTTTCCAACTCCTGAATCCCCCAACCAAAGTGTTGTCTCTCCTTTACTGTGACCACCATCTGTATAATAATCCAAAACATCTATCCCATAAGGAGTTTTTTTATCAATTACTTCTGAAGAATCTTGTCTCTTTATATGTCGCTTATTAAAATCCTTAAAGATTGATTCATGCAATGCATTACTTAGGGTGAATCCAACTAATTCATTTGATTCTTTTGAATATTTAACAAAGGCCTCCTCTCTTTTCCCTTGATTGTATAAATCTCCAACTGATTCATAAATATCAACAAATCTATGTTGTTTAATAAAATTCTCAAACGCTTTAACTAAGCCCTCGTAATCAGGCATTACGATATCACGAATCTCTGCTAATGCTTCTAAAGCTAACTCATTATCTAATAATTTTTGTTTTAAGATCCCTAAAGATGGTTGCTTTTTTTCTAAATTTTCATATTTTAAAATTTCTTTCCAAACTTCTCTGAACCCAGATTTTTCAGGCAAAAAACTGATTTTTAAATGTTCCTTTACAACTAATAGAACACCTTTTTTATTTATACAAGCTCGTAATAATTCTGCGAGAAAACTATCGTCCAAATGATCAATCATTCTAATAGCCTCTTAATTTAAAAAGTTTTGGCATATTTTTTCTTAAAATTTCCTTACATCGATATCTGTTATTACATTTTTGACAAAGATCGGACTTATCGTTAAACAAAGTCGTGTTAGAGACACACCATAACAACCCTTCAGGTTTATTGTAAAACTGTCTCTTAAAACGTTCCTCATCTTCATTTACTTCTAGCAGCCAATTTCTACCAGCTTCTAAAATCAAAGAATTTTTTAATTTCAACTTATTTCGCACTGAAAGGCCAACATCAACTCGGATTTCTTTCTTAAAGAACGTTAGCATATGATGCTTATTCTTAATTTTATCAAATCTTTCTATTGATTTTTTTCCAATTATCCAATTAAGTTTTATAGAAGAAAGGCCAAATTTTAAATGATTAGACTTATACCACCAATGAAAAGATAACTCAACAAACTCAATTATCCAATCTATGCCAATTCTCTTTAATCCCACACTCTTATCAACATAATCACAAAATTTATACAAAGCTCGATCATTCATCAAATTCCTTGGAAGAACATAGTCTGAATTTAATGTAATTTGACGATAATACTCTTGATAAACTAATGATACAGTCTCCAAACATTCTTCCTTAGTCATTGAATATTCAATTCAAACCAATTTATTAAATAATCCTCTAATTGATTTTGAAAATCTAAATCTTTAACTTCAATCATATCTGTTGTTCCTTTTCCTAATTTACTTTCATAAGCCTTAACGCGTAAAGCTCCGTGATTATCAAGATATTTAGGAAAATCATCAATAATATCAATACAGAGAGCTTTTTTCTTCTTTTCAGTAACACCTAAAACTCTCCCCCGTCTCTGAATAACTAATGATGATTCCTTCCCTCCATCTACATTAAAAAGAACCTCTACAGAAGGAAGAGTCACCCCCTTCTTCCAGATGTCGGAGACTAAAAACACCCCACCTCTTTTAGAAAGAAAATTATTCTTATCATTTTGTCTTTTTTTATCATCATCCTTACCTGAAAGGAATGTATATTTTGTTAATTTTGAAATTATCTCTCCGTGTTCAACAGAATTAAAAATCAAAAGCGTCTTTAATCCTAACTTTTCACAAGTTTTAGCAACATCAACTATCAAGTTATTCCGCTTATTATTATTTATGATAACATCGTTAACGATTTGTCGGTAATTCTTAGATAATTCATAAGAATGTAAATCATAATCTAAAAATAGCGCTAGAGTCCTGCTTTTAGCCAACACCCCTTTTGCCACTAATTCCTTTTCAGGGATATCATAAACTATTCCACCACTAAAACTCTCTATATTGATTCTATGAATTTCATCTCTAACCTTAAAAGTTGTAGCTGACAATGCTAAAATAAACTTAATGTTTTGCGCTTTCCTTATTGTTTCCAATCTTTGCCTTGATTTACCAAACTCGTGAACCTCATCAACTATTAGAAAATCTAAAGACTCTAATAGATCGATCATACTCCGTCTCCTTATTCTACTCGCTCTAAAATTCTCTATCGTTGACTCTTTTGTTAACAACTTTCCCTTAAGAACTGACTGAACTGTTTGAATCATACCAACATTTATCTGGCGTAATTCAAAATCTTTTCCCCTTATCCTCCCAATCTCTCCAGGTTGAAGATTCGTAACGCTACAAATATCACCAATCGCTTGATTGAATAAATCCACGCTGTCAACCAAAAAAAGAGTCTTAAAGCCATTAAATCTCTTATTTAAGAGCCTTATAATCTCTGCTGCAACGAAAGTCTTCCCTCCTCGCGTTGCGATCTGTATTACACCATAACTCTGTTCAATGAATAAACGAATCGCTTTTCTTTGATAATCTCTCTCCTCACTTCTAAATGGTTGACTAAACTCTATCCAGTCTGAATCATACTCAAAATAACCTTCCAAGTTATAATCAATTTCTTCCTTGCTGAGAGCTTCCAAAACCCTTTCTATCAAACCAAACCAAAACCACCTTCCTCTTTTATCATAAAATCTTGCTTTACCGTCCCATTTTCCTTCCTTATAGAGCTTTGAAAAAACAGCGCCCTCAACAAACTTAGTGAGAGCGCGATAGATAACCTCCAATTCCGCTGGAGATCCATAGAAATATGTTCTTATCCCCTTACGGACCAAATCGACCATTAATCATGTCGTCAATATGATATGATAACGTTAGTTAATTCTTCCTTCTTTTGATTCCCCATGTACTTTTTCAATTCAGCGCAACTCACGCTGATAATCGGATCAGGAGTCACCATATTCCTTTTTACCCAAAGTCCCACACCACCACCTTTTACAATTCCGTTGGAAATAAGAATCTTATTTGACTCTCCCTCGGTATCGTAAAAATTACCAACATAAGGCAAGGAATCACCATGACTTATGGCTTCCATCTTTTTATTATCCAACAAGGAAACAGGAGAAATCTCAAATTTTACACGATTCCCAGTGGGCTCTGCAAACTCATGCCATATATAAACATCACTTAAAATATCAGAACCTGTTGTATTTAACAGCACAATTCCTCTAACTTCAAACCCTCCTCGCTCATTTGTATATTTACTTATTTCTGGAAAAATCGCATTTAGTTTTCCATTAGGGATTACACTCCCCGAAGTAAAACCACCTAGGGAACGACTCCCCTCATTTTGCAATGCTCCGAAAAACTGGGCTCCAGTAAAAAATAACTGCATCTTATATGGAGAAATTATCAGAAGTACCGATAAATATAAACAAGGTCGCAACAGATTCAGGTTTTATCGAAATATTGGAAACCGTCAAAGACTTAAACAACAAACTCTTCACGTTTACCAAACTGAATGAGGAAACTCTACCCATCGGAATCAAAACGCCTCCTGATCCTCCCATCTGTAAGTCAAATCTTACAGGAATCTTTCCTAATTCCGTAGATTCAACACACCATATTTCAATAAAAGAAACGTTTTTTAAACTTCCCTTCAACAAACTGAAAATTTCTAAAGAAAAATTAAAAGTACCCCTTAGATTAAACTCAAAAGTTTGTATATTTTTTACATCAAAATCATTAACGAGATTTAATGTCTCATCATAACCATCCGGGGTTTCAAATGTGGTTGATGATCCTCCTAACTGAGAATTCTCAACAACCAATTTACTCTGTTCGTCATTATCTAACAAACTCTGAACTATACGCTTAGTTATTAGAACCTTCATCTTTTTTTTTATATTTGTACCCAACCAAATCCAATAACGTCAGACGCATTAGAATCAGGAACCACGTGCATAAACTGTGCTGCTCTACCTGGTGTTATCACAAGGTTTGATCCACTTGTCAAGGAGATTCGCTGTCGAGTAGGAACAGAAGATGCGAGATGTGACACTGTTATATTATACGAAGAATCCCAATTATTTCTAAGGATGAAAATCTTCCCTTCTTCTTCATTCTGAAATCCGTTAAAAAGAATAGACGCAATAGCTCCTATATTCATATCGGTTTTATCTACAGACAAAACACCGGAACTACTCACAACTTGAACATCAGAAGGACCAACGAAAGCTCCCCCTTTAACATCTAATCTGCCACCAGAAATCAACTTCCCTTGAAAATTATTTATAGTATTTAAATTGAAAACATTATTTGCAGCTAAATAAGGCACTCTCAACCAAAGAGAAAATTCGTTGACCGCCGGTGTAAAGACACCACCGACAACAGGCGATGTATCATTACCCACCTGAACCCCGTTACTGTTAAAGGACGTAGGAGCCAAATACAAACCATCATTTACCAACATCGGCTGACTCACGCTTCCTCTTGTTTTATACCTAAATGTCAATTTCAATGGACCTCCAGCGTGCACAAAAAATGCGGCATAAGATTTGTTCATAGAAAATTGAAAAGTTTCCTCGTAGCTTAGTGGAGAAACGGTTCTATTAACATCAACTAAAATAAAATCAGCATCAGGAACAATCGCAATATCACCTGTTAACGGCAGGGAAGAACTATACCCCTCTATCGAAAGCTCCAAAAGATTTGAAACGAGAGACGACGTCAAAATCTTACAATATTCACCATTTGAAAAATAGACTCTCCAACCGTCAAAAGAACCATTAACAAACGTGGAAATACTACTCATAATTCCACCGTTAGCTAAGCTTATTATAATTTTCCCCAAGAATAAATCCAACTGCCAAGAACCATCTGGAGATCTGACCCCCCAGCTAAATTTCACAAGATCTTCTCCTCCTGTTTGGCTGATCACAGAATCAAACTTAACCCATTCTATCCCAGCCACAGCATTTGAAGACTGTAAATCTATGGATGAATCTCCTTGAGATAAGGAATATAGAGACCCTTGTCTCTGGTCAATTATATTGAGATTAACCCCATCACTTGAAACTAACGCTAAGACAAAATGAACTCCTTCTATTAACTGATAAGAAGTAGGAAGGAGTTGCAAAGAAAAATTATCATATGAATATATTTTCTTATCCGAATCAGGAACAAAAACCCCCGGTGTGAAGGCTCCAATGACTAAATAATCTAAATCCGTTTCTGCACTAAATGAAGCACCTTGGATTGTCGCAGAAACATCGTTATTCACAACGTTAACCACATATTCCTGCGTATTTAACAAAGAATTTGGGAATTTCACCTTCAATCGATGATGCGGTATGCCTCTTAAAACCTTAGTAAATTCTGTATCAGTACCCACCAACTGTCCAGAAGAATTTACAGAAACCTTTCCTTTCTCAATATTCTTTTCACCATATTTAATCACCACATTATAATGAATCGAATTCGCTGGAACGGTTAAGATATCATTCTGAATCAAATCAACAACTACGGTATTTAAATCTCTATCGATGGCATACCCAGGCAACAAACTCAACTTAGTTGGAGAAGAGCCTTGAATTACCTTCAAAGAATTAAACGGTACATCTAAACTTTGTTTAACTACACCGTATCTCTTAGTCAACAACTTCAAAATCCTCTTAAACCCATGCTCTTCTAAAAAATCGCGAAACCGATTAAGTTCTTGCTTTCCTAAAAATAAATTTTCAACAATCTTTATTTTGCTCATTTCAAAAATGTTATTAACAACCCAGATCCAAGTGGTATCTCCTGATCCTTTATCCTCGCTTCTAAATCTGCGTCAGGGACAGATAGGTTCCTATTTTTTAGCCAAATTCTCGTGTAATCTATTCCATTTATAGAAGACTCTGTAAGGAAATTATTCAGCGGTACACATTTAAAATCCCAAATCCTTAAGTAACTGCCAGTATCAGCACTCCCTCCGTTTTCTATCTCTATTACTAATCTTTTTGCGCTTGGAGTCATCCTTAAATGACTTCCCGCTCCAAGATCAAGAACAAGATCTGAAGTATCATTCGATTGAACGGTAGTCGAATAAATAATGCCTCTGAAATGATAATAATCTTCAGATGAAGCAGGAACATAATCCGTCAATAAATCGCTCGCTAAAGGATTAGGTAACTGAATACTTTCTAACGGAAGCTGAAATCCTGATCCATCATACAGTCTAGCTCTCAACGTCAAACCATGAGGATTAGAATTAAGTGACTGTGTAACCTTAAACAAAAAAGTAATCTCATAACTTAACCATTCGGAGACTTTCATCTCCTTAGTTTCGATCTTTGTTTCCGGCGGGATTTCACAAACTTTATTGCCATTATCAATAATAATAACTGGTCCAACGTCAGGGACAACAAAATTATTAAGATCTACAAAATCCTGCGTATTCTCAAGTGTTTTATTTAACTGAGTGTGTCCAGTCAGTCCAAAATAAGTAAATGAATTTACGTTAACAAACACCCCTCCTCTGACATATTCGTACAGAAATTCATCTTTAACTATATCAAATCCAATATATCTTAACAATTCCCCATGACGTGGATGAGGGGTGATATTATCTAACCAATCGCCATCTTGATAGAAGATATCAGGGGTACCCCGACGACGGACCTGATCAAAGATACCCGAAGAGAGGAGTTTCAAGTTATCTAAAGGTTCAACACCACTTAACAACACACTCCTCTCTCTCAAAAACGAACTTAACAAAATCTCATCGTCACTGAGATGGGTAATTAACTTATCCATCAAAGAGATCAATAAAGAATTAAAATAAGCCTCTGTTTTAAAAAAAGCTATAAAATCATCATCATCAAATTCTGAATCGTCTCCCCTCTGAATAAAGGAAGGGATTATCCCGAAGCGATATAATTTATTCATAAGGTTCAACCAAACCTTATTAAAATATTCATCAGTCCAGCCAATATCTTCAAAGATAGTGTCTTCAAAATCACAAACCTGAAGGTATTGCATAGAAAACAACCCTGCCACTGTCAAATTATCTAATACTAAAGTCCCTGTATCATCATCTCCTTCTCTTGTGTATCGAAACTCTATAACTAAATCATTTTTAAACGGTAAAACACCTGAAGGGTGAATCTTATTTTGCAAGTTCGACAAACTCAAATCAAACCAATCACCATACTTCACACCATCCATAGCAAACCTGAACTCTCTCTTAAAAAAGCGATTAACAGTTTCCCCTGTCGCGTCTTCAATAAGATTCGTTATAAGTTGAAGTCCTCGAAGAGGAGTCATGTAGGTCACAACAAAATTCCCCCCAATATTATCTAAAGATTTACCTACTATCATAATCCTGATAACACGTTAGAAATGAAACTAAAATCTGCAACCGTTGGGTAATAAACTGGATTCAAGGTGCCTCCTCCGTTAGAAACAATTACTCCATCCATGTCTAACATCAAAAACCCTCTCACTCTCGGTAGTCTGGAAGGGTCAGTTGACAAATCCGAATTAGGGTAGAAGAATTGATCCGGAACGTAATTAACTCCTTCAGTATTTTTTACGATTTGCAAAAGATCATCCCACTCAATTTTCTCACCAGGTTTCCAAGTTCTATAATCTATGTATTTATTTATTCTAATTTGTACGTTTTTTCTAACTACATCCGGGTTATAATTATTGTTTAACTGTGCCCTAAAAGAAATGTCAATTGGTTGAAAGATAACATTAACCAGTTCAACGCCAACATAAGGTAGCCCAGTCGGTAAAGACTCAGACAAAGAAAACCAAGGTGTTATCTGCTGGAGGAGGGAATCTAGCTCTGCGTTGGTCAGTCCTTGACCAGTAACTAAAACCAACCCTAGCCTAATTTTACCATTACCATTGTCCCCATAGTTGAATACCCTCAATATATCTGGCCGAAATTTTAACATTACTTGCTTTAAGTAATCTAAAGTCGGGCGAGCTAAAAGATTTATCGCTCCTTGTATTCTCAATCTAAAGTCGTCATCACTTTCTTGATCTCTTCCTCCCAACGTCTGATACTCATTTATCACATAATTATGTCCAACAGGAATCGGATTGACATTTGTGATCGTAAGTGGATCCATAATTGTATTAGACCCAATAGAAGCAGAAGAAACCCTCACATAAACAAACCCTTCAGATCCAATAACGCTGAAACTATCAAGATTCCAAATAATCCCATTGGAACCAGAGAACCGATGAATGCCGGGAATATATTGCGTACCTGGTGTTCCGACCAACCGAAGATAAGTTGAACTACCTGCTGCGCCAAAACGAGCAGAGATGCCAAATTCGTTGGCTATATTGTCAAGATAAGGACCGTGCGACGTGCTTGGGTAAAAGTGGGATTGAGCAAGAGCTATATCCTTCAAAGCCTTTTGCGACAACTTTGCAGAAGCATAAGCAATACCATTCAATACAGACCCATCTGATACTTTCGTCACCTTATCAGTACGACTCAAAAGGATCTTGACCCATAATTCTTTAAGCGATTCAATACTAGGTGGTTTGATTAACATTATCTTCTTATAGAATTTACAGAGCTCTTTATTGTTTCAGCTAACCTTGTTGAAACATCAAACAATAATACTGTATCTACCCCTTTTTGAGAATAATCTCTAACCTTAAAATTAATAAGGCTATCATCGCTAGAAAATACTGTATAAAGTTCTCTTACTATTGTAGACAAACCAACAGCGTTGGTTGATGTTCCAATAAACAACGATCTTCCAAATTGCTTAAACTCTGGGATGTCTCCTTTTTGGAGATTTGATAAGATTTCTACTGATTGATAAGCAGTCTCTTTATACCCAAGAACTAACAAATCATCATCTTCAAACCTAAGTTTTCGTTGAATATCCTTACCTAATATTCTTTCTCCTATTATCACATCTACAACAGATTTTATACTGTAATTCCTTGAAGAAATATTAAATCCTAAAATTAAATTACTCCCACCTGATAAATCATAATCTAATTCAAAAAGATCGTTCCTCTGGGCAATATTAATCCAATCATCATCATAATTCGGATTATTTTGAACATTAAAGGCAACATCTTCTAATGTTTGATTTTGAGCAAGAACAGCAGGGATTTCTAATGTGGAACTAAAGTAGAAATTATTTTTTGACGAACGAAAAAACTTAGGTGTTTTAACAACTCTCAATAATTCATTTTTTAAATCATCTAAATAATCAGTTATTTCCCAATCTAAAAAAGTAGAAAAAACAAAATTATTAGAAGCAACTCCGTTAGAAATTAAATCAGAATCTTCTATTAACTTCTTAAGTACATCAACATTATAACTATTCAAACGATCTGTATTACCTGAAAAGAAATTATTAATCTCAGGGAGATTATATTTGTTGAAATCTGAAAAAGAATCTAAATAAGATAACAACCATCCTGAACTAAGTCCAATCTTAGCTCCATAATCATCCAAAGATTGTTCATCAAATAATATCATCTTCAAAAACTCTTAACTGTCCGCTAAAATGTTGTACTTTTAGCTCTATCCGCTCTTATATCTTTGTAATTATTCATCAAACTATTTAAACCCTTGTTAATAACATCTGAACTGAGGAGGCTTATTAAACTTGTTTGATTGTTAGCTCTTATCAAATAAGCAGGAGCAATAGCCTTAAATATGGCAGAATAATGCCATATCATGTTACTCCCTTCATCCATAGAAAAAGTCAAATTCTTAAATTCTACTAAATATTGTGAATTTAACGCTAAATTATAATAAAACAATCTTACTGGTTTTCCTTTATCATCTGTAGATTGAGACGCTTGACAAATTCTTTCTAACAATTTAATCGTCCCATACCCGGTCTTAATAGATGTATTATAAACTGGCGCATCATACCCAGAACCAGTAGTCCTCGCGCTAAAAGCATTGAAATTAAAGGCTCCATTATTCGACAAAATCCTTAATTTTCTGCCAAAGGAACCACGAATCGAAATGTCAAATGGCACAAACGTTGTATTATACAAAGATACCACTCCAGCTGCACTTTTTTTAACTGAATTAATCGTTGGTCTTGGTTCTTGAATTTGATCTGGCATCACAGGAAAAACAAGACTGTCAAGAATCTTATTATCAGAGTCAGTAAGATCTAATCCCAACGCATAATATTCAAAATCGTTAGGGAATTGACTATGTAAGGCTGCGCGCCCAATCTGCGCAGATAACTTTTTTAAATCCTGGTTTACTCTTTCTGTAGACATATTAATTCCAATTAACTGTTACTCCACTCGTATTTGTTGATACACCTGTCCTGAACCAAGAATCTATTATTAAAGACAAAGCATTTGCACAATCCATTCCTGAACCACCATTCAAACCTATTGGAAAAACAGAATCTAAAACAATTGGAGAAGGAGGAGGAACACTAACCCAACCTAACATACCGCTGCCTAAAATAACAGCAAATTGACTAAAAGCTGACTTAAAAACCATATTCCCATTAGGTGAACTCGGATTCATCGCCATTAAAGCAGATTTGAAAGCTAATTTTGCTTGTTGACCTGTTGTGGAAGCTGGAATGATAGATTGAGTATAAATTAGGATAGCTTGTGCCCAATTTTCTGCACTTTGTTGTTGGTTCGATGGGAATCCTATAAATGTTGGAGAATTTTTATCTAAAATCTTAATTAACTCTTGTTTCAAAAGCGATTGTATAAGTGGCATTCTAATCAAGTCTTATTTTTTGACTTAAAATCTGCTGTATCTCTGTTTTCAAGGCATTAAATTGCGCTGAATTTACCGGAACCCCTGATGGTCCTAAGGGAGTAGGGACTGTTATAGCTACAATAAGATCTATCAATTTATCAATCTTCTCTTTTAATTTATCTCCTAAAACTGCTGGTTCTTTTGCAGACATACTGCCTAAGTGGATCTTATCATCATCTAAATGTAAGATTGAACCATTTCCAGAATTCTTAGAGCTTATCACCCAGCCATTATTCTTTGAATAAGAAAGATGCGATAAAACATTGAGTTGCTCATCAACAATTTCTATATCAATCTTCTCATTTGTCCCCAAACGAATCTGATTGTCAGCGAAGATCTTCGCTTCCCCCTTTGCGTAAAGATCAAATTTGGCAGATTTATCGGGATTGGTGATATTCATCCTTAAACTGCCTTTTGAACTCTCAGTTGAGGAAATTGACAGAGACATCTCTGCGGATTGCGCTTTCGCATTAAAATCCACTAAATTTCCATTATTTTCGGTCTTTAAGAATCTGAATTGAGCCTCTTCTTGGTAAGATGATACATTGCCCTTTGATTCAAAGACCTCCGTAATCACCGGTAAATTATGCTTAGGGATCTTCTGCCATAATATAGCACTCCCTCTTTCTGATGAGAGTTTAGGGAATTCTATAAGTTGTATTGCCCCCTTACTAATAAAGACATTATTCCAAGTCGCCCCAAACTCATCACGAATCATCACTGTCTGTGTACGAAAACACTGAAGAATGAAATCTCCTCTGTCTTTATCCTTTGGGATACTTATGTAAGCGATGCCAATCTGATTTATCCCAGTGGTCGATCCTTGAGTCCCTAATGATTTTCTCTCAAGCTCCATTAAAATCAATTAAAAGCACCATTATCAACATTATCCATTTGAAGTCTCTTCAGAAAGAAATCAAAAATATCAAGATCCACCTTAAAATCTTTTGTTCCAGCTAACCCACCTTTCTTTTCTTGCATATTTATCAATGTAAAATAACTAACCTTCTTCCTTACCCCATTAATTTCTAACTCTACTCCTTCCACATATTTCTCTTTAAGACCTCTTGACACGGAAATCTGAGTTACTCGATCTGTAGATCCCTCATTAACGTTTACTGAATTAGAAACACTTTCTACATAAAAAATCTCACCAGTTCCTTGGTGTCTTATCATATTCCCTCGTTTAATTCTTCTATCTCCTTTTATAGTCAAAGAACCTTTTCTTGAAAAAGGCAAATAAGCATTAGATTGTATAACAAAAGCTAAATCTTGATAGGCTTGGTTTACAAGAAAATCTAAGTTATTTTTATGATTATGACCCCTTATTCCATTATAATCTATGTAATTACTAACAATCTGAAATGGCTTAGACCCCCAAATCTTTGCATATTCTTCAAAAAAAATCGCTGGAAAGTAGGTGAGAGAGAGGGATTCATCGTCACCAAAAAAATTCCCACGCGGAATTATACGATACCAAGAAAAAACATCTTCATCACTCCAAGACAAATCCTCTCTGTAAATGTCTTCCTGACGAATGTCTATAGCTAATTCAGCATTACTCTTTATTGAATCACGATTAAAAGGTGGCTTTCTCACCATAAAATAATACTGATTCCCATAAGTATCACCATAAAATTCAACAAATGGTTCATGTACAATTTTACCATCTATATAAGATCTTAAACTTCCTTGATCTGAAATTATTGAAGAATCAACAATCCTCCTATTTTGAATTTTAGGATCTATAACTAATTTAACTATTTGCCAAATTCCCTCCACTAGTGTCTTTTCTAAAACCTCTGGTGGGGTCTTATCTTCTGTTACTTTTGCATAATCATAGCGAAAAGTACGTTCGTCACCATAATTAACAAATAATTCATCGCTACAAACTTCTATGTTTGATAGCAAATTAAACACAAATCTTATAGAAAAATCTATAGTGCGATCAACTTGAGAATTAAAAAAGTTCAAATCACCATTCACTAATCTTTTGATCGCCTTACCATTCCCACCTCCTTGTATCCCGCCTGTTATCCCTGCTATATCAGTTGGAAAAAAATATTGACCATCTTCTAAAAGAAGCTTCATTAAATCCCTCCCTGCTATTTGAACACTTACATCTCCAGTTGATGAATCTATAGATTGACTATTAGTATCAACTAAACCAATCATATCAAAAATTTGTCTTCTCTTTTTCCCTCCATCAATGAGCCTAATGGGATCCAATCCTAATGATTCTAAGTTCAGATTACCAATTTCTTCATCTCTTTTTAACTTTTCCGATTCTAAAGTCTCAAATTTAATAAAAACAACATCATTAGACTGAATGATATTATGAAAAAGCATCAACCTTTGAGAAAACAAATCTTTCCCTGAATCGACCCTTAGATAATTAGAAGAATTAATTCTCGACGTAACATTTTTTATCCCTCTATAAGCATATTGGTCTAACCCTTCAGAATTCAATCTCCATTTATGAAGAGTGCTGTTTATCTCCCCAACGATAGGAGCTAATGAAAAATTAAAATTCCCCCCATTTTTCCCAACGTTAGTAGTCACGCTTTGAATAAACGGCGTGATATTTATCAATTTACCACCATTTGAAGAATCCTTAAGAGCCTTACACCAAACCCAAACAGTAAATTCATTCACAAATCTGAAAGTCTTACCTTTATCATGCTCTATATTATCTAAATTTACCGGAGAATAATCTGTATCGGCAATAATTTCTCTTATTCTATCATCTATAAAACAATCAAAGTTTTCATTAGGTACAACCACATTACCTGCTGTTACAGTAACTTCCTTCAACACTTGATCTATTGGGACTCGAATCAAGACTCCTGAATACACTAAAAGGTCAGGATAATTTGACAAATTATCCTCAGAATGAAAACTTGCTTTTATACGATCTTCATTATTCTCAAATTCCAACAATTTAACTAAATTAAATTGACTATCTAATTGAATATCATTTATTTCTACAAAATTTGAAAGAACGATTGGTTCTCCACTATGCGCTATTTCTAAGAAATTAGCCATCAATTTACTGATTTCGTACTATAATTCTCAACTGTCTCGGGAGCTTTTTTGTTTTCCATCCTCTTCTGAATCTCTAACAATTCTTTCATAACTTCTAACAATTGATTCGACCCTTTCCCAACTCCTAAATCTTTAATCTTTATTTCACCATTGTTCTTCTCAAAATCGTTCATTAATCTTATCAATCCAGAGGGGTATTCCTTCGCTTGCTGAATGAATAAATCTCGCTTCTCTAAACCCTCCTTTGAATAAAGACCACTCATACCCTTAAGAACATCATTATCTAAAAAATCAATTGCATCTTTTTCTGCTTCTTCTCTCCTATACTTCCTTCCTTTTGCTTCATAACTATCAAATAAAAATTTTGCCTGATCTTTTGCTACTTCTAAGATTTCATCAGCTCCTTTATTACTATTCGGATGATAAATCCCTTTCCCACTCTGAATATCTTCTAACAACTTCCTCTTCTTTTCCTTGTCAGATTCATCTAACAAATTATCATTTACCAAATTCTTTTTCACCAATTCTACAGCAAGAGAAGTTTGTTTTTTTTGTTCCTCTCCACTTATCTCACTGCCTCCTCTATCTCTCGATGGATCCAATTTATTCACTAAATAACCAGCAATGCCATTACCTGATAGATTTAACCCTTCTTTTACAATCTCAATCCCTTTTTGAAACCCTGACACAATAGCGCTGGTTACATCACCAAACATCTTACCAGCTAATCCGCCAACACCATTCTTATCATAAGCCTTCATCCAATCTGAGACCGTATTGATAGCTCCTGAACCTTTTTTGGCAAACCAATCGTCAAAATCTGCTTGCCTCTTCTCCATCTCAGAAACCCCACCTCTCTTAGCTAAAGATTCAGGGGTAATCAATTTTTTCAATTCCTCCTCGGACCCTACTTGAGAAAACAATTCAGGATTCTCATCAAATTTTTGGGTTAAGCTCTTAGCTTGACTTAACCTTAACCCAAACATTTTCGACACACTGAACACTCTTTGATCTCCACTGAAGGTATCACTAAGGTCCTTCATAATTGATTCAAACTGCCCTGCTTTAAAGATCCCTTTTTCTTGATCTGTCATAATATCTAACAGAGAAGCATTGGGATTATTTCTTTTTATAGATCTTAAAATAAAAGCCTTCTTAAATTCATTCCCGGGATTAATTATTGATTGATTAATCCCACTTAATGTCTGGCCTTGACGCTGATCACCGAAACTACCGCCGATGGAACCAAACGCCGCTAACAACTGGGAGGAGGAGCGGGAAGAGATAGCTTCTGCTTGATTCGCTTGCAATTCATTCAATGTATTCTGACGCTGTAAAAGCTCATGTGTCATTGTAAAATCCCCCTTACTTATCCCATAAAGTCCAGATTTTTTCATAATCGACAGCATCTCTACTGTCGCGTCTGTAAGGGTCTTACCTTGTTGGACTTCGGAACGCATGACTGTATGAAAAGGATTCATTGATCCTAATTCCATACCAGTACCTCTTTCAATTTGCCCTTGTTCTGTTGCTAAACGAGAGACATTGCCACGACCAACCTGTAAGGCAATATTCTTGGAATACTCTAACTCATCCGCTATCTTCAATCCGGAAACAGATCCTCCTCTTACCCCCATTGCTCCAGAACGAGCTTGCGCAACTTGGAGCGATTGTCCTTCTTGAATCATCTTACCGACAAATCCACCGATAGACAAAACAGCACCAAAACCTAGGCCTTGCGCAACCCCTTTAGCGAGGGAAGAAACTAGCCCACCAGCTGAAGAGAAGGAACGTCTTAAAAACCCACTTTTTCTCCCTCCACTGTCCTTATCGTCAAAATCATCTTCATCAACTATTGAATCTTGCCGCTTATCATAATCAGCCTTCTTCTCTTTCAAGGAAGCAATATGAATTTCAGCTATTCTCGCCTTAGTTTGGTTTTCAGATAATTCTTCAAAATACTGTTCTTTTATCTTTTCTCTATCCTCTGCTCTAAAATTAGTTCCACCAACAGATCTCACTCTCTTACTATATCTTTCCTTAGCTTCCTCATCAGCTCTCGCCTTCTCGTGTCTATTAATTCGCTCCAACTGCTTTATTTCAGATTCAAGGAACTTAGATCGTTCACGGACGCTATTAGTATACTTTTCAGAATCCGCCAAAATTTCCTTAAAAGCAATAGCAGCTTCTTTTTCTATCTTCGAAAATTTTGAAGAATCAAGTCCATCAGTGGCTTTATCTATTTTTGCTGCGGAATCAGCAATCTTATCGAAAGTCTTTTCCCCTTTTTCAGCAATTTTGTCTAAAGCAGCTTCTACCTGACTGCTCTCTGCAGAGATAATGATTTTTCTTTCTGAAGCCATATTTTAAGGTAAAATATCCTTTTCCTCCTTACCCTTATCTGTCTTTTCGTTAAATTGATTAATATCTAACGCATCAAACTCAGAATCCAATTCATGAGGATCAATTTTAACGACCTTCTTGGTGTCCAATTTGCCAAACCCAAGGGAAACCAAGTCATCATTAAGTTCCTTGCTTTCCAGTGATTTTTGCCACTCAATTGCCAATTTTATCTCCGTGAATTCAAGAAACATATCCCAATGACTCATTTCTCGATGAAGAGAGGATCCAAATGGGATATTGTATTTCCTTCGCCACCAAAGATCTATCGGGAATCGAGAATTCCAATTTAAAACAAACCTCTCTGGTTTTGTTAAATTCATTCTTTAATCAAGGAAACATCATCAAAATGAACATCATGGATAAATTTCATCAATTCTTCATACCAAGGTTCAAATTGCTCTTTATAAACCTTAACTAACTCTTTTCCCGTAACTAGATCAATATCTAAATAGCTATTAACATCTAACTGCTTGGTTAAAGCAGGAATTAAAACAGAAAAATGAGATATCGCATCTACAAGCTCAATCACGAATTTCAAAGACTTTGTCATTACAGATGACGCAATATATTCAGCATACTTCCCATTAGTAAGAAGCATCTTTTTATTATCAATTTCAAGAATTTCTCCAACGTTAGGATATTTAATTTGATAATTTACATCAGCAATCTTAATTACCAAACCTTGAGATAAATTAAATTTTGACATTTTGTCTTTTTATTTTTTCAACAATAACGTTAGTTAACAGAAAGAGGCTCAAAATTGAGCCTCTTTCTGATAGTTTTTCTAATGGGCTATTAATTAGGGAAAAGAATGGGTTGTAAATATTGGAAATCCATGTCCCGACCGCTTATTTGACTCTCTGTGATGTCGAATCCTTCACGCGTAGCAAAAGCGCCTGCTATAGTTGCAAAAATTTCATACTTTGGAACAATTATCCCATTAGTTTGAGTATAATCTTTTACTTTTCTAAGAATATCCACTTGAACCCCTTGTTCTTGAAGAAGAACAGTGTCTACAAATTCGTTAATAGTTTGAACCTCACGCGGCCAGGCTCCCTGAATAACTTCCTTATTAAAATTCACTAAATAAAAACCACAATTCATAGTCCCGTCCCATTCTAAAGCAGGAAGCTCAGATGGCGTTAAGGCTCCTAACCCCAAGACTTTTCCTCTTCTAAGAGTCTCTGTGACTCTTATGTTTTTCATCTTACCAATCGGAACACCTCCTGCCTTAACGATAGCTAAAGGTGCTGTCATAGTCTTTACTTGAGCCATTTATTTCTTTATTTAAGCTGATAAATTCACATTAAACATGAATCCTGTAACAAAGATTCTATTCACTGGACCATTAGGTACAAATGCATAAGTCACATAAGCATCTGAACCTCTCAGGCTAACTGTTATACCGCTAAATGAGAGGATTAAATTATCATCAGTCTTTGTCGCAACCCGGAACTTCAGATAAGTTTCAACAAATGCCTTAATATCTGCAGGATCGGCTAAATTTGCATTGCTACCTATGAATCTTGTGCGCATATTTTCTACGATCTCTTTATTCAAGAGAAGTGCGATACGCATGGTAGAACCATCTGGGCTAGTTCCGTCTTCAAAGACTCCTTGATCGTTTTTCTGAAGGGTGTTCACATCTTGGTTAATAACCCACCCCATTCCACTAACAAATCTTTGGTGGATAACTCCACTCAAAAGGGCTTGATTTCTTTGATTTAAGGATAGCTCGTATTCCACACCATCAAAATCCAGATTCTTATAGGTTGCGGGAACTTGCGGTTCTTGTCCTGCGACTAATCCTAAATAAGCAGCTGCGTAATAGAGTGTTGGGTATACTTTAACCCCACCGGTCATTGTAGGATCATTATGTTTTTGACGTGAAAAACAGAGGAATACTAATTCAGAATTAAATCCATCAGCAGCGGCAAGTGTGGATGCAAAAGCAGTCCCGTCTTTTCCACCTCCGATTATCAGGAATCTTCTAAATTCACTCTCTAATTTAATATGGGATAAAAGCTGAAAATTATAGGCATCTGTCATATCAGCTTCATACTTATCTGAGAGAATAAATGTATAATCTAATTCCTTAATTCTCTCAAGAACATCAGTGATCCCCTGTGCATTATAGGTTTCAGTTCCGCCTGCTACAAGTTTATTACCAATACTACTGGTTAAGTCAGCAGCATTTACTACTCCTGTACCATTGGCTACTGAAGAAGGGTCGAGGGTAAACCAAGAATTAAAAGTTGCGTCTCCCTTGGCCCAATTGATTAAATCAGTGATATTATCGAATTCTAGAGATTTCAACAATAAAGTCGGCACAGTCTTATCAGCAGGGATATTATCAAATGGGACAGAATTAAAATCAGTTCCTCTGAAATTTCCACGATAAAATTCAATCGCAAACTTAGCAGTATTACTCGTCCCCGCTACCATTCGCATACCAAATCCTCTATCAATTAAACCAGAAGAAATATTGGTATTACCATTAGCTGCAAGACCTTCTACTCTAGGGCTAATACTAAAGATCCCACCATTAGCACCACCCCCTGTCCAAGTGTAAGTCGCAGTTCCCTTAGTGGTAGCGCAAGCTCTTACATAAAATAATTTTTGAACACCCCTGAATCCTTGGTCTTTCGTAGGCTTAAATAACCATTTAGATATGTCCCAGAGAATCCCACCATTTACAGCTAATCTAAAATCATCAAGTGTATTAAACTCATAAATAGCGTTGGCGCCATTTTCATTAACACCATCGATACCGCTATTCCAACCGAATCCAGCATTGGAGCCGGTATCAATCAATAAAACATTCCCAAAAGTAGATTGACTTGGAGGATTAGGCTCACCTCCTTTAATTTGGGAATAAACTCCAGGTTCTACGACAATCTTGCCGTTAAATGAGACTACCTTTGGCATATTTTCTTAATTAAAGATGAAACTCTTGGATAATTCGGAAGACCAATTAGCTTTAGTCTTTTTCTCTAAACGATACTTCAAGGAAACAGCCATCCTATCTACTTTATTAAACCCCTTCAAATCAGCAAAGTCAGTTGCTGAAATTAAGGATTCCGTTGGCTTCTCCTGAGGCTTCTCCTGAGGCTTGTTCGGAACGCTTTTATTGTTTGGATTCGACATCTTCTGAGCGTTAATGTTTTAATAACTGTCCTTTGTTGAATTGTTTCACACAATAAATCAGATTAAAGAACCTGAAGCATCTAAGCTATTTATTGTTTGAGAACCTAAAATGTCTGGAACACTATAATCATAAGTAAAGGATAAATTAAAATTCCTGTGAAATATATTAGAAGGGACAAGGCTCTCATCTATATTCAAATCTGATCCACCGAACATACAATTTTGTAGACCTCTTAATTCTAATTGCCCATTTAACGATAACGTTATAGATTTTAGCCAATTATATATAACCAAGACTTCATTCATATTGTCTGAAGTGATGAGAAGATTATAGGTAACTGAAGAATTAGCTGTATAGTGTTGATATCGCTTTCCCTCTGTGACATTAACTTCCGATGGTTCATATCCCTCATTCGCACCAATACCTGCTTGAATAGGAGACTCGCTCGGTAATAGGATATGGATTCTTGGTATCTCTGCTCTTTCTAAATTGTAACCAATCCCCACTGTAAGTTCTCTTGGACTTCCTTCCTTTATCAATATTGATTTAGCTTGTTCAAATAAGTTGAAATTCTGAATGGAAATTGACTCTTTAAGTTCGTTTTCTCCAAAGATATACCAGAGAAAGGTTGACTTGGGGTCAATTCTAGAATTAAAATTCTCCCGTGTAATAGAAAGAAAAATATTAACCAATTTCCACAATTCATATTCAGCAATTTTAGCCATCTTTAACGTGCTAAAAAATCATCAACCGTATTATCCACAACCATATCCACATCTACAGCTTGAAGAGCCTTATCAGCAAATTTCCCTTGCTTTAATCCCGCATGAATAAAGGCTCCGGGATCGCTAGCAGCACCAACTCTTCGAAAAGAACCATACGAATTTTGTTTAGTCTTTTCATAATTCCCCACATTCTTCTGAATTCCTTCATAAATACTATGCTTATGTTTATATCCTGATGTCTTATTGATAACTGCCGAAGGATTCCAGCGAGACATTTGATCCAATTTATACATATTAGGGATCTTAGACTTAGATAGTCCGCCTTTATCTAATTTTTTCACTGCCTTATGGACTTCCTCAGGCATTATCTGTGAAAAGGCCTCACTTTCTCCTAATGTTCCAGGAACACCCATTCTAAAGGGAATGGTTAAATACCAACCTCCTTTTTTGTTAAATTTTACCTTGGATGATTTGCGGAAACCAGCTTTCATGTCGAAAGAACTTGTTCCATCCTCTAACATATTATTGAATACCCCCTTCAAAATAATCACATTAGCATACTTTCCACTGGAGAATTGTTTTAATCCTCTTACGTAAGATTGACGTGTAGAGTGGAGTCCTCTTCTCGCAGCGGCAACCCATTCCCTGTATATGGCTTTAGACACAGCACTCACTACTTCTGTGCGTAATGAATCAGAATCTTCTTTAGAAAGAGAAAATTCCTCTACAACGTCACTTATATCTAAACCAATCTTAAATCCCATCAAGTATTATCATAAACAGAATCTCCATTTATATCAGCAGGGTCTAAGGTTCTATCAGCCTTTCTTGCTATCGCATGGACTGGGAATTGAGCTAATTGATCATCGACTGAAGAATTTGGGTCACAATTATTCTCCAATCCTCCTCGATTTGCTATCTGCTCCCTCGTTATATCTATCACATGATATTGAGGGTGATGCTCATATCTTAGTGATACAGACGGCGACTCAATAAATAGCTCCATATTGAGATAAAAATAGTTATCTTGAAAATAACACTTATCAGGAGCAATCTTTACTAAGGGCTCATCTGAACCGTTGAATAAATACACCTTTTTAATGCTTTTAGGTGTGTAAAATAATCTCGCAAACCAAAGTGAGCCTGTCTTTCTCTTTAGATATACAGTCTGGGAAAATGTTGAAACTTGGTCCATTATGGTTATTCGATCCATAAATGCAACCTTATCATCATTTCTTAAAGAGACAGAAATAGTCCCAGAATCCATTTCTGTCCACTTTTGTACAAATTTTGATTGTCTGTTGATGGCTTGAATAACTGCTCTTGTGCTCGTCTTTTCTATAAAAATCCAACCTGTTCCTCCACAATTCTTACAATCAGAAAGAGGAGCGCCATTTGCGCTATTCCTACAGGCACAATGTAGTGCCATTTCTTTAAAAATCTCATAACCCTGCGCATAGATAGCGCTGTCGAAATCTTTTTTATTCCAGTGGGCTTTAGCTTGAAGAAATTCTCTTGGAGTTTCAACGGTCACTGGTTTATTATGTCCAGTTCTCTCTGCCATTAACAAGCCAAGAAATTTACCCCCTTGTACCAATCTCGCATTTCAAGAAGATTCTTTGACAATTCATCACTATACTGCTTAATTCTTGCAGCATAAATCGAACTATTTGAGGATCTTGTGGTGCTTATACTCTGAGAGAGACCATCCATAGAGAGAGATTGAGAAGTTATCCCCGCTCCTAATAAGATGTCTCCAGCAAGAGCTAACAATTGTATCGATGCTAATTTGCCCACAGCCTCTCTAAGATTCGCAGGAACAACATCAAAACCAGAACAGTATTCAATCCTCCAATAATTTGGTATATTCTGAACACCAAAGAATCCTGCATTAGGAGTTATACCGACAAACACCACAGAATTTGTATTAGGCGTATCAGAACCAGCTGGGACGATGTGAATGGTCCTATATAGGAGTGTATCGTCTGTTGTGTACTTACTGCTTACCCAAGACATCGGGAATTCGACTTGTCTTGTCGAAGCTATAAATCCAGTCAAATCAGTCACACATCTTACAGGATATGTGACTTTCATAAACCCCCAATTAAAGTAGTCCGATCTGACAAAATCCCTTGTTTCTTCTAAAATCTGCCGTTCTAATTTAACCGAAAGAAATTGCTCCACCTGGGCTTGTGCAGCACGAATCTTCTCACGAATAGTATTTTGAGAGATCTCTCGACCATCACGGGTACACAATGGAATCCCGTGTAAATACTGATCTATAAGCTCAGATGGACTGAACATTAAACCAGTATTTTTTCCGTAAGAAATACTCAAAACTATTTGAGGCATGACTACTTAGTTTTCTTATCCAAAATCATCAATTTCCCCCTCGTGGATTGGCTCATGTTACCCCAATTATCTAAGATCAATTTTATCAACCCCTTTTTCGTAGAAATAGCAGGGTGGATTGTAATTTTTTCCATTTTAGCCAGCTCCTGCAACTCTTTGAAGTCGTTAAAATTCTTCTCAAGGGTCATTTTAATGCTCTCAGGTGCTTTTTCAGGTAAATCCACAGCGGATTTCTCACTCTTCTCGTTATCGTCATCCTCTGTTGAAATTTCCCCATCTTCCCCATCTTCCGTGTCTTCAACAACTTTCTTGTCCTTATATCTCCAACTGGGGGTGTTGTTAACTAATAAATCACCTAATTCAGAATCAACCTTAACTTCTCCATTCTTGCTGATTCTTACTGGCTTAACGAGATTTGGTAGGCCAATAAGTTCACCAAACATATCGGGATTATTGTGTACTATCACTATTTTTTCCATCTTTTGTTTTTTTTTTTTTTTTTTTTTTTTTTTTTTTTTTTTTTTTTTTTTTTTTTTTGTTTTTTTTTTTTTTT
>ERZ795041.160-NODE-160-length-26748-cov-3.810662_pt1 | contig 26748 bp, 20 predicted proteins | sample MGYA00375125_ERZ795041 | MGnify/ENA primary metagenome ERZ795041 (study PRJEB30170, sample SAMN03074214) | activated sludge metagenome | biome: Common Effluent Treatment Plant; feature: Wastewater; material: Activated sludge; isolation source: activated biomass in...
TTGCCATAGCAGAATTCCGCTCCTCGAATCGGATTAAGGACAAGACGAATTATGACTATACAAGTATATCATTAACATCGCCGGGTCAACATAAGGGAAATTAACGGATTATTGCGGGATAGTCGCAGGGGCGGGTTTCAAACCCGCCCCCACGCACCAACTACATTTTTCCCGGTCGCCGGACCTCTGCATCTGTACCCGTATTCATTGGCAAAAGTGAACGCAAGCCGGCGGCTTGCGCCACACCTATGGCACAGGAACGGCCGCATCGCCGGTGATGATCGGCAGATAGATTGACCGGTCGGGTGGGGCGGCCGTGGGCGACGGCGTTGCCGTCGCTGTTGGCCAGCACGACGATGCGCCGCCCCTTGACGTCGAGCCGCTGCGCGAGGTCCGCCATCACGCCGACCGCATGGGCATTGTGGCCGTAGTCGAACAGCACCTTGAATGGATGCTCGTCGAAGACATTCATGCGCCCCGGCGCCTGGAAGAACGTGGTGTCGAAGGTGCGCAGGCCCTGGCGGATCGCATCGAGCTTGATGCCGAGCGAGAACGCCATCGCCGCCGCGATCATCGCGTTCTGCACGTTGTGCATGGCGCGGCCTTCGAGGGTGGCCGGGATCAGGTGCGTCCACAGCAGCGGGATGTGGCTGCCCTTGTCGTAGAGCGCGATCATCTGGCCGTTGACGCCGGCCTCGAGCGCGCAGGCGCGGCCACCGGCGCGGATGTGTTCGCGCACGAGGCCGTGCGAGGGGTTCATCGTCACGTAGCAGATCGTCTTCGCCTCGGTGTAGCCCGACATCCTCAGCACGTTCGGATCGTCGGCATTCAGCACCGCGCAATCCTCGGCGACCTCGATGACGATGCGCTTGACCTCGGCCAGCTGTTCGAGGGTGTCGATGCCCTTCATGCCGAGATGGTCGGACTGCACGTTGATGACCGCACCGACGTTGACCTTGCGCACTCCCATGCCTGCGCGCAGCAGTCCGCCGCGCGCGGTCTCGAGCACGGCGATGTCGATCTGCGGATCGGAAAGCACCATGCGCGCCGACACCGGACCGGTCATGTCGCCCTCGACCGTGCGCTGGCCGTCGATGTAGACGCCGTCGGTGGTGGTCAGGCCCGGCGTGAAGCCGGCCATCTTGGTGATGTGGGCGAGCATGCGTGCGGTGGTGGTCTTGCCGTTGGTGCCGGTGACCGCGGCGATCGGCACGCGCGCGGGCGAACCCGCCGGGAACAGCATGTCGATGACCGGGCCGGCGGCGTCGCGCGGCGTGCCCTCGCTAGGGCTGACGTGCATGCGGAAGCCCGGCGCGGCGTTGACCTCGCAGATGCCGCCGCCGATCGACTTGTAGCTCTCGGCGATGTTGGTGGAGAGGAAGTCGACGCCGCCGACATCGAGGCCGATCGCGCGGATCGCGCGCACGGCCATGTCGCGGTTGTCCGGATGGATGATGTCGGTGACGTCGGTGGCGGTGCCGCCGGTCGACAGGTTGGCGGTCGAGCGCAGGTAGACGACCTCGCCGTCGCCGGGCACCGAGGCGGCCGTGTAGCCGAGGCGATCCATCATCATTTCGGCCTCGCGGTCGAGCTGGATCTTGGTCAGCACCTTTTCGTGGCCGACACCGCGACGCGGATCGGCGTTGACGATCTCGACCAGCTCGGCGATCGAGCGCGTGCCGTCGCCGACGACGTGGCCCGGCGTGCGTCGGGTCGCCGCGACGAGTTCGCCGTTGACCACGAGCAGCCGATGATCGTCGCCGCTGACGTAGTTCTCGACGATGACCGAGCGGGAATGCTCGCGCGCCGCGGCGAAACCGGCGCGGATCTCCTCGTCGCCCGACAGCTTGATCGAGATGCCGCGGCCGTGGTTGCCGTTGTACGGTTTGGTCACCACCGGCACGCCGAGCCGGCGCGCCGCGCGCAAGGCCATTTCCTCGGTCTGCACGAGTTCCTGGCGCGGCACCGGCAGGCCGAGCGCACCGAGGATCTTGTTGGTCTCCTCCTTGTCGCCGGCGAGTTCGACGGCGATGTGCGAGGTGCGCCCGGTCACCGTTGCCTGGATGCGCTGCTGGTACTTGCCGTGACCGAGCTGCACGAGCGACTGCTCGTTGAGGCGCAGCCACGGAATGCCGCGCTCCTCGGCGGCACGCACCAGCGAGGCGGTCGACGGCCCGAGCGCACGACGCTGCGCATAGCGGATGAACTCGTCGCGCGCGACCTCCCACTGCCAGTCGTCCGGCACGCTGCCGGCCGGACGCAGGTTCGCCGGCAGCAGCGAGGCGAGCAGGCGCAGGGCCAGTTCGCCGGCGGCGATGCCTTCCTCGCGCTGCGCGTATTCGTAGACGACCGAGTAGACGCCGGGCTTGTTGTCATCGACGCTGCGCGTCTTGCCGAAGGTGACATCCTCGCCGGCGATGTTCTGCAGTTCGATCGCCACGTGTTCGAGCACGTGGCCGAGCCAGGTGCCCTCGCCTTCGCGCATGCGGCGGATGAAACCACCCGCTTCGCGGTACGAGCAGCCGTGCTCGGCGAGGCCCGGCAGCGCGGCGACGAGACCGTCGATGAAGGCATCGCCGAGGCGCGCGGTCGGCCACTGCTCGAGTTCGCCGAGATCGAGTTCGAGGCGGATGACCGGGAAGTGCGCATACAGCGACGGGCCGACGTAGACGGAACGATCGAGGATGCGCATGGGGTGATGTCCGTGGTTGGTGGGTAGGGACTAGGGGCTAGGGACTAGGGGCCAGGGACCAGGGGCTGGCAGCGAGGATGCGATGATCGGAGCTTGGTGCAAGTTCGAGACGTCGGGAGCGGGGAGCAGAGCACGATCCTCGTGCCCCAACCGCTAGTCCCTAGCCCCTGATCCCTAGCCCCTGCCCCTCCTAGTGCTTCGACTTCCCCGTCGCCAATGACCCCGCCGACGCGATGCGCGTATGCAGGTTGAAGGTCGCGCCGGCGACGAGGATGTGGATGCGCAGGCCGAGCAGGCAGACCGGCTCGTCCTCGCTGACCCGGTCCATCGAGGAAAACTGCAATTCGCTGGCATCGACCACGGTGACCGCCCCGCTGCCTTCGACCTCGAGCGTGTTGTCGGGGCGGATGAAGGCGGCGGTGTCCTCGTCGAGGCCGATGCCGATCGCGAACGGGTTGTAGGCGAGCGCGGCAAGCAGGCGGCCGAGACGGTCGCGCTGGCGGAAATGCTGGTCGATGACGAAGCGGTTGGTCAGGCCGAGGCCCGGGGCGAGACGCACGCTGCCGGCGGTCGGCGAGGAGCCTTCCTTGCCGAAGGCGATCATGTGCTCGCTGAGGATGCTGGCGCCGGCGCTGGTGCCGCCGACGTGCACCCCCTGTGCATTGAGCGTGCGGATCAGCTTGGCGACCGGCGTGCCACCGAGCAGGGTCGAGATGCGCAGCTGGTTGCCGCCGGTGAAGAAGATGCCGCTGGCCTCGCCGATGCGCTCGAGGCGGTTGTCCTCGCCGGCGTCGCGGCGGGTGTCGAAATCCATCGCGGTGACGCGGCGGACACCGAGCTCGTGGAAGATCGCCTCGTAGCGCGAACCGGTGTCGGCGAGCTGGCTGGCGGTCGGGATCACCACGATGTCGGCGTCACGGCCTCCGCACAGCGTGACGAAGCGCTCGAGGATGCGCGCGTCGTTCTGCTTCTCCTCGGCACCGCCGATCGGCACGATCCAGCCGCGCTCGTCCCCGTTTGCCACCTTGCTCGGACTCATGTCCCCTGCTGCCCCGTTGCGGAAAACCGGCCGACATTCCTACACGGAGGAGCGGCGGGCTGCAACGTTGACCTGCGGCGAGGCGGCGAAGCAAGCCCCAATGCTCCGGCCTCAAACCCCTCTCCCGCCTGGAGAGGGCTTGGAGTGAGGGTGCGAGCGAAACGCGGCTGCCCTTCTTCCTGCAACGAGATGTGCCGTTTCGTTTCGCCCGCGACCTCATCCGCCCTTCGGACACCGTTTGGGAGGGAGCAGGGGTCTCCAATCACTCGCCGGAGTGAGCGGCTACCTGGATGTTTCGCGACGCGCCTTCGGAATGGTGGATCGCGCGATCAATCCACTGAGGGCGATCAACACGATCATCAAGGAAGTGGCCCACCTTCCTTTAGTGTGCTAGTGAGTCGTCGATAACCCACCGCCACCGCCTACAACGATCGACGACTGCAGAACGTCTGCGTAAACAAAGCCGTTGTCGCTGTCATGCGCTCTCACAAGCTGAACCGTATAAGTACCCGATGGATAGGCACCTATTTGAATGTTTCTCGTGAAATCCGGGGCCCCACAAGCGATCGGGTCAGTGTAATGGAATCCGAACAGGACTACCCGGATGACATTGCCATCAAGGGAAATATCGGGAAATGCGGTCGGATCGAGCGGGTGCTCCGCAAAAATGTCGCAATCACCATATGACAAGGTCATCGTGATCGGCTCTCCGGCGACGAGCGGTGTCGGACTGAACGTCGGCGGGTTCACGTAGGCGTCCACCATCGGACTTAAGAAAAAAGCGACCAAAAAAGTGGCGATCTCCATGGAAAAATATTTTCGCGAGCGCATTTTAGCCTCCTCCTCAGAGTGCTCTGAACCTATATAGTTTGCGGCTGAAGTCGCTCCCAACGGATTGAATGGCGTTGAGTGGAAGCGACTTTGGCAGCGGAAGCAATCTCCAAAATCTTACTACGGTCAGAACGATAAGTAGTTTGCCGTAACGGTACTTTTTTAGAACGCATGACAGATATAAACTACGGACAAGTGTTCGGTATTGAACATGGATCGCGCTTCGAAATATGAATCATCGGGAACTCTGTCCCATCATGTGTCTGGTCACCATCCGAGTCGGCCGAGGTTGGGTTCGTCCCTACGACTCTCTCGAATCCATCCGGCAAACCATCATCATCATAATCCGACGAATCGAATGCATAACCGATAACCGTCGAACCGCCAGCCAACCAAGACTGTGTATATCCTGCCGATTCATACGTCGCCCGATCCGTTTCGACGAAGTGAGCGCAATCGCTGACTGATGGCTTGCAGGCCCGGTAGAACGGAAGAAGATGCTGGCAAGGCATGCTTATTCCTTTGCATCCGGCAGCGATGTATCCCTGTATGTTTCTTAGTGCATATCCTTGGGCAGCGGCCTGCTCAATCTCGTAGGCGCTGGTCACCAGCATGAAATCCCGCCCTCCTTGGTAAGTCTTGTCAACCAGATAGACGGGAATCAGATCCGGCCAATCGACATTGGGCTTGAATTCCGTCGTGAATATATATGCCTCCGCTCGCGCCTTCTCACGAAGCGCAGGGTTGATTTCGTACTCGACAGGGAACCGATACGTACCTCCTGGACTCTTCGCATCTCGAACATACGGGCCAACGGGCACATACGAAACATGCGGGGGTGCGGGATGGGAGCCGTTGTCGAGCTTGCCCCTTATGAGCGCAACGGCTGTCTGCGGGAAGGTCGTGTAGGCGTAATCCTGATTGGTTGTACTGTAAAGAGAGAAGAGTGGGGTCACGCGATTCTTGACGTATTGACCCTTCACGATTCCGAGAAAGCTCTTCACTGCCGCCTCCGCATCCGGCAACCCGTAGCCTCGCGTCGGAGATACAGAAATCGATGCCTGTGCTTCAAACGTCGTGTTGGCGAGCACCGTCCGTAGCCCGTCGAACTCAAGAAATGCAGGAATCGGCTGACCCGTCAGCACCAACGGATTGATCGAGCGCAGTTGCCCGACCAGTCCACTGACGTGCGGAGCCGACATGGACGTCCCGCTGCACAACCCCTTGCCGTTGCCCCATCCGGGACCTGGAAATCCATCACCACATCCGATCAATGGACTCCAGTTTACGCCCGAATATGTGAGCGAAAGTACTTCATCGGCCGCCGCAACCAATTCTTGCTGTTTCTGATCCGTTCCCGGAGACGTCGTATAGTTGCTTCCGCATTCACTGTCGGTCCCGAATGGACAATTCGCGTAGCCGCCCGGTGACTTGTCCCAAAACTGATTGGCGCTGTCCACGCCTCCAACCGCGATGCTCTGGGGGTGGGATGCAGGGAAGAATATCTTGGTCCTCCAGTTCCCTGATGCGGCCACAACCGTGGTATCTGTGACTCTCGCATACACCAATGCGGTGCAGAACGGGCCGAAGTCAATGGGTGGAGCGGCGCAGATATTGTTTGCTGTCGTATAGCCTCCAAGGCTTATATTGATAACTTGCACACCATTGTCAATTAAGTGGGTAATAGCAGCGGATTCTCGATTATCATAAAATAAATTTTTTAGTGTATTTTCACTAACGCAAGCTGGCCATGCGATCTTTGCAACAGCAATCCCACAATTCCGACATGTTCCAAGCAATCCTCCCGGGATCGCACTGTTCGCAGCAACTAGTCCTGCTGTATGCGTTCCATGCCCCCCATTAATGGGGACCAAAGGAAGGCCGCCGTTGTAGCACTCTGAGGTGGGGGGAGAGTTGACAGGCTGAAGTTCGTCTACGTTTGGATCATTGTCTACACTCGGAATGGCTACGTCCCACGATGCTGCGGGCACAAAATTACCGCCAATGTAGCTACCTGTTTGGGAAAATTGGCGTAAGGAAGGGTGGGTAGTATGCAGTCCGGAATCGACAAAGCCGACCAAGGAATGCCCACCTGCACGCGCCAAGGCGGCATCAGAGTTCATTTGCTGACGTCCATATTGGGACGATGGTGTTCCTGCAGGTAGGGGCCACTCCTGATTGGCGTGTGCTTCATTTCTCAGTTCCAGTGAGTCTCTATAAGAGATGACAGGAAGAGTTGCGGAGGCAACGAATTCGTCCGCCTTAAGTGCGACCAAGGCTTCCTCAAGATTCGACTCTTCCGGATAAGTTACAACGATAAATCGCTCTAACTGCGCCCTCGGGCTGTCGGGCTTTTCATCCAGTAACCGCTTGAACTCACCAGAAGCTCGGAATGGAAGCAGATGATAGGCACCAGTTGGTGAACCTACCCGCAAGGAATCAAGAGGAGGATCATCGCCGCCACCGCTCAAAAAATGATTGACAACGTCTTCGGACGTTGGTGCTCCCGGAGACATTTTCAGCAGCAGGTTTATTTCTTTTATTGCCCCATCATTTGCAGATGCAATGCCTATGCCGATCCGCGTAGACATTGTGAAAATTACAATTGGAAGAATAAAGAGAAAAATTTTCCTCCATGCTCTTGCCGAAAAGCCAATGGCGACAAGCAGAACTGCCAACAAGATGGCGGCCAACCCGCTAAATACATCACTCACACCATGCGCAAAGATCATTGTGATGGACTGGATTGCAGCCTGCGGTACCGGACTGAATGTCGGTGGACTCACATAGGCGATCACGATCAGACTTACCAGAAGCGCGAGCAGAAAGCCGGCAATCCTGATTGAAAGGTGCTTTCGCGGATGCATTGGATTGTCCTCCTTGGCCCTTGGTGTTTGTGCGAATGAAGCAAATCCTGGCTGCACAGCTTTCGGGGACGGTTGAGCAGATCCCTGCCGGGTGGCCAGCATCGCGGCCGCAGGGTAGCGTAGGACGGGCCTCAACGCCATTTGCCGCACGACGGATGGCTCAGTTTCCCGTCCGGACTTCGGCATTCGCCCTGCGTAACCGCGTGTTTGCAATATGATTTCTTCAATTGCTGTCGTCGGCAGGGTAAGCCGTAGGGCGTGAGTCAATGTGCTCCGAGCTTCGGAGCTTACGACGACACGAGCTTTCCTTCAGGAGGCGAGTCAGCCGTGATGCCCTGGCTGTACCACGCACTCGAACAAATGCATCACGCCTGAAGCCTGTCCTGAATACTCATAGCGCCGCCTCCTGCCGAGGCGGTATCGCCCGTTTGCGGCGATCCTTTTGGCTCGTAATGTCCACAGGGCAGGAGGCGGCTATGCCACTTTACGCGGCGATTGATCTGCATTCCAACAATGGGGTGCTGTCGGTGATCGATGACGAAGAACGGGTGCGGTACGAGAAGCGTTTGCCGAATGACCTGGCGCAGGTTCTGAGGGCATTGGAGCCGTTTCGTGGCGAGTTGGCCGGGGTGGCGGTGGAGTCGACATACAACTGGTATTGGCTGGTGGATGGGCTGATCGAGCACGACCATCCGGTGCGTCTGGTGAACACCTCGGCGGTGCCGCAATACGCGGGGCTCAAGTTTGGCAACGACCACAGCGACGCGCGCCATCTGGCGCACCTGATGCGGCTGAAGATCTTGCCGGAGGGTTACATCTATCCGCGCGAACAGCGCGGCTAGCGGGACTTGCTGCGGCTGCGCTTCCGGCTGGTGCAGCAATCCACCCGCGTGACCCATGCGGTGCAATGTGCGTTTGCGCGGCGCACGGGAGGCCGACTCACGATGCCGAACCTGCTGGATCTGGATGACGCGACGTTGACGAAGCAGTTCTCCCACCCGTGCGAGCGGCTGGCGATGGCCAGCCAACTTGCGCTGAGAGAGGACGAGGAGAAGCGGGTTGTGCAGGTGGAGAAGCAGGTCCTGAGGCAGTTGCGTGACGATCCGGCACGCAAGGCCGTACAGACGGTGCCGGGGATCGGCCCGGTGCTGGGAGCAACGATCGTGCTGGAGAGCGGTCCCATGGAGCGCTTCGATCAAGTCGGCAACTACCTGTCGTATTGCCGCATGGTGACCAGCACGCGCTGGTCCAACGGCAAGCCCAAGGGCCGCGGCAACAAACGCTGCGGCAACCGATATCTGGCATGGGCCTACATGGAAGCGGCCCAGTTCGCACAGCGCTTCAATCCGGAAGCCTTGCGCTGGTATCAACGCAAAGCGGCCCAGAGCCACCCGGTGCTGGCACGCAAGGCCCTGGCGCACAAGCTGGCGCGGGCGTGTTTCTTCCTGTTGCGCGATGGAGGCTCGTTCGACAACACGAAACTCTTCGGATGACTTCCGGCGGCGCGTAGCCTGGCGATACCTTGGTGAGAACCCTGAGTTCTGAATGGCACGCGCCGCCGATCCTTTTGTCGGGCACAAGACCGCCCGTCGCATGAGCCTCTCGAAGCGTGGTCGGGTGCGAGCACCCGTAACCCAGGCTCTGTGGGCCGATGAGCCCGTTGGACATGCGGCGGCGCTGAGAGCGTGTTTGGGGCGGAATACCGCCAGGGGCGCACCCGCGCCTTGAACCAGAAGGGTGAGTGGCACGGTCTTGGGGCCGAGCCCAACGATCAACACAGCCAGCTGCGGAACGGTGCCCACAATCGAACGGCTTCCCGGTCCCGGGAGAAACCCCTATTGCCTCACTTGACAGGGTGGGCGCAATGGTGAGGTATCGAAGGATGAACGGCACTCTCGCGCAAACGCCAAGGAACATCGTCCAGCGCTTCAGCCAGGCCTCGACGGCCTGGTGCCACTGCACGCTGTTCTGCGGCTTCAGCACCCAGTGGTTCTCGTCGGGGAAGACCAGCAGCTGGCTGGGGATGCCGCGGCGCTGCAGGGCGGTGAAGGTGGCGAGGCCCTGGCTGGTCGGAATGCGGAAATCCTTGTCGCCCTGGATGACCAGCATCGGCACGCGCCAGTCCTTGACGTGGTTGAGCGGGTTGAACTTCTCGTAGTTGGCCGGGGCGTCGAAAACGGTGCCGCCGTTTTCCCACTCGGTGAACCACAGTTCCTCGGTCTCGTAGCCCATCGCGCGGGTGTCGAACACGCCGTCGTGGTTGACCAGGCACTTCCACGGTTCGTTCCAGTTGCCGGCGATCCAGTTGATCATGTAGCCGCCGTACGACGCACCGAGCGCACAGGCACGGTCGCCGTCGAGGAACCGGTACTTCTTGAGCGCGGCGGCCCAGCCGAGCTTGAGGTCCTCGAGCGGCTTGCCGCCCCAGTCCTGCGAGATCGAATCGGTGAAGGCCTGGCCGTAGCCGGTCGAGCCGTGGAAGTTGATGGTGACGACGGCAAAGCCCTGGCCGGCCCAGGTCTGCGGATTCCAGCGGTAGCTCCAGCCATTGTTCATCGCGCCCTGCGGACCGCCGTGGATGATGAAGGCGACCGGATACTGCTTGCCGGCGCGGAAGCCGACCGGCTTGACCACGTAGCCCTGCACGGTGGCGCCATTGGCGCCCTTGAAGGTGAAGAACTCGTGCTCGCCGGTGCGCAGGTCGCGGTAGCGTTCGGCGTTGAAGCGCGAGATCGGCTTGAGGTTGCGGCCGCGCAGGTCGGCGGTGAACAGGGCATTCGGCGTCTTCAGGTCGTTGCGCGCCACCAGCACGGACTTGGCACCGATGTCGAAGCCGGCGACCGTGCCGTTGCCGACCAGCCGGGTGACCTTGCCGCTGGCGATGTCGACGCCGAACAGCGGGTGCTCGCCGTGGTCGTCGGCGGTGGTGTAGAGCGTGCGGCCGTCCGCCGACAGCTTCAGCGCACCGGCGGAACGATCCCAGTCCGGCGCGATGTCGCGATGCTCGCCGCTGGCCAGATCGAGCGCGCGGATGGCGAAGCGGTCGGCCTCGAAGCCCGGCCGCTGCATGGCGAGGTAGTACAGGGTGCTGCCGTCCGCCGAGGGAAGCGGATAGGCATCCCAGGCCGGATTGCCGGCGGTGAGGTTCTGCGCCGGCGCGGAGCCGTCGATCGCGGCGACATGGAGGTCGAAGTTGGTCGACCAGGCTTCGCTGGCACCGGCCGTGCGCACGCCGAAGTAGATCTTCCCGCCATCCGGCGAGAACGCGTACTCGCTGTCGTCGCCGAACGGCTTGGACGGCACGTCGCCGTCGAGGCCCTTGCTGACCAGCACCGGCTCGCCGAGCTTGCCGTCATCGCCGAGCGCGGCGACGAACAGCTGCGAGCGGCGGCCGTCGGCCCAGCTGTCCCAATGGCGCACGAACAGGCGGTCGTAGAGCTGGCCGCTGGCCTTGGCGTCGGCCGGCTTGTCGAGACGCTGCTTCGTGCAGGCGAGCGCGGAGGCTTCGTCGCCGCAGTCGACGAAGATCTCGGCGCTGAAGGCGACATGGCGGCCGTCCGGCGAGAGCTTGTAGCTGCCGATGTCGAGCGGCAGCGCGCTGACCGCCTCGGCCTCGCCGCCCTGCGCAGGCATGCGCCAGAGCTGCTGGACATCGTCCTGTGCGGCGAGGAACCAGATCGACCCACCGTCGTTCGACCAGCGCGGCGTGGTCGCGCCATCCCGCAGGCGCACGGCCTTGCCGCCGCCGGCCGGCAGGGTCCACAGGCTGTTCTTGCCCTTGTTCGCCGCGTAGTCGGTCTCGCGCAGTTGCAGCACGACGCTGCGGCCGTCCGGCGACAGCGAGGCTTCGCTGATGCGGTCGAGGGTGGCGAGATCCTGCACGCTGAAGGCGCGCGGGGCGGCATGCAGCGGCACGGCGACGGCCAGCGCGAGGGCGGCAACGACGAGACGGGTCATCGGTTCGGTTCCTGCAGGGACGAACGCGGGATCGTACGCGCCGCCGTCCGGCGACGGAAGCGATGAAGGTCACGGGTCCAGCCTTGCACGCAGCTGCCGACACCGGCATCGTGCGGGTTCCCGTCCCGCCGTCGCACGGAGCACCACGCATGGCGATCGACCTCGCCGACCGCTATCGCGGCTGCCTGCTCGGCCTCGCTTGCGGCGATGCGGTCGGCACGGCGGTCGAGTTCAAGCCGCGCGGAAGCTTTCCCGCGGTCACCGGCATGCACGGCGGCGGGCCGTTCGGCCTGCAACCCGGCCAGTGGACCGACGACACCTCGATGGCGCTCTGCCTGGCCGACAGCCTGCTCGCCTGCGGCGGCTTCGACGCGCTCGACCAGATGCGCCGCTACCACGCCTGGTGGCGGCAGGGCCTGCGTTCGTCGACCGGCGCGTGCTTCGACATCGGCCGCACGGTGGCCGCTGCGCTGGCCCGTTTCGAGCGCGACGGCAATCCCTTTGCCGGCTCGACCGATCCGCTGAGCGCCGGCAACGGTTCGCTGATGCGCCTCGCTCCAGTCGTGCTGCGCTGGTTCCCCGACGCCGCTGCGATCGACCGCCACGCCGCCGACAGTTCGCGCACGACGCATGCGGCAGCGGAAGCTGTCGAGGCCTGCCGCCTGTTCGCCCACCGCTTGCGACGGGCCTTGCACGGCGACGCGCGCGAGGCCGTGCTCGACGCCGCCGATCTCGACCTCGCCGAGCCGAAGCTGCGCGCGCTGGCCGCCGGCAGCTGGAAGGACAAGCCGCGCGAGGCGATCCGTGGCAGCGGCTATGCGGTCGAGTCGCTGGAAGCCGCGCTGTGGTGCTTCGCCCACACGACGAGCTTCGAGGACGCCGTGCTCGCCGCCGCCAATCTCGGCGACGACGCCGACACGACGGCGGCGATCACCGGCCAGCTCGCCGGCGCGCACTACGGTGCGAGTTCGATCCCGCCGGCCTGGCTGGCGACCCTGCACGAATGCGCAGCGATCGAAGCGTTGGCCGACGCCCTGTTCCGGACCTCGCGCGCCGGGACGGTTTCCTCGACTCGGCCTTGAGGCCGCGACCACATCGAAGCGAACGGCCGGGTTCGGCACACGAGCGTCCGGCCGCGACCACCGGAGCAGGCGGATCGCTCCTCAAGGCCGCGCGAGACCCATGACGTGCCAGCTGTCGCGCAGGTTCCATTGCATGCCGGCGACCAGCGCATGCATGAGCAGCAGGCGACGGTCGGCCTCGCTCAGTTGCGCCTTCGCGCGCCGCGCCGCGCCGATGCCGTCGGCGTGGTAGATGCCGAGCAACTGCACGGCGGTTTCCTCGCCGGTGCGGTCGCGCGGCACCGGCTCGTGGCCGAGCGCGCGGATCATTCCCTCGGCGACCGACCAGGTCGACCACGGGTTCTGCCCGGTGACGAGAAGGCCGTCGACGATCGTATTGTCGAGGTAGAGCGGACCCTCGACGAAGCGCGCGCCGTACTCGACGAGACGATCCTGCAGCAGGTACGGAAACAGCGTCCGCGCGTCCTCGATCAGGAACAGCTCCTCGGCGTTCGTGAACCCGGTCAGGCGCCGGCCGTCGACGAGGCGCGTGCCATCGGCCAGGCGGACCTCGAGCAGGGCCGCGGGTCCGTGGCAGACCGCGCCGATGACGCCGCCGCGTGCGTGCACGTCGCCGACGATGCGCTGGATGTCGGGATTCCCGGCGAAGTCGAACATCGTGCCCTTGCCACCTGCGAAATAGACGGCTGCATAGGCGCTCGCATCGACTTCGGCGAGCGGCAGCGATCCGGCGAGCTTGCGCCGCGCGTCGGCGTCGTTGAGGAAGGCATGGTCGGCGGCGACGAGTCCGTCATCGAGATTCATCGGTGGCATGCCGCCACGCGGACTGGCGATGTCGACCGCATAGCCGTTCGCGACGAACACGTACCAGGCGCGTGCGAGTTCGGTCAGTTCGAAGCCGGCCTTGCGTCCCGAATCGCCGATCTCGGCGGTGCTCGTCACCACCGCGAGCACGCGCCCGCGCGGCTCCCGCACGCCGTCGCGCACGAAGGCGAGATCGGCGACGGTGGTGCCTGGATCGGCGGGCGGTTGTCCCGCAAGGTCGAACCCGCGCACGTACACGTGGCCTGCCGCGACCACGATCACGAGGACCGCGAGCGTGGTGAGCGCGCGCCGGATCCACTTCGATTGTCTTGCCATCACCGTCTCCCGTTGTCGAACGAGTGACGAGGCTAGGCGAGCCGATGTGAAACAGGGATCAAACGGACGCGGACGCGGCGAGCCGCGCGCAGGTACCGCTGGCGGTGCTTTCGATGTCGAGCCCGATCGCATGGCGTTCGCACAGCCGGGCGACGATCGCGAGCCCGAGTCCCCAGCCGGTGCTTGCACTGCCCTTCGCGAATGGCGTGGCGGCCGCATCGACCGGCCCGCAAGCGAGCGGTTCGCTGTTGGCAATGCGAAGGTGCACGCCGTCGTGGTCGATCCGCACGCGGCCGCCATGCGTCGTGTGCGCAAACGCGTTGCCGATCAGGTTGGACAGGACGATGCGCAGGACGAGCGGCGGCGCATGCACCCGCGTCGTCGCCGGCACGTCGACGTCGATCGCGACCTTCTTGCCGCCGAGCGCGATCGCCTGTTCGAGCACGACCTGTTCGACGAGGGGCAGCACCGCGACCGCTTCGGCCGGCGCGATCGCGTGCTCCTCGCGCGCAAGGGTGAGCAGCAACTCGACGGTGCGCCCGAGCTGCCAGACCGATTGACGCAGGAACTCGACCTGGCGACGGGCCGGCTCCGCCAGCGAATCGTCGTGCCCCAGACGCTCGCAGGCGCTGTGGATGACGGCCAGTGGCGTGCGCAGTTCGTGGCTCGCATCGCGGGTGAACTCGCGCTCGCGCCGGATGAGCGCGTGCACGCGCGCGGCCAGGGCCTCGAGCCCGGCGGCGAGTACGCCGACCTCGCGCGTCGCAGCCGGGTCGGCCAGAGCCTGCGGTGGATCGGATGGACGCATCGTCTGGATGCGCGCGGTCAACGCGGCGAGTGGCGCGGTGGTCCGGCGGGCGAGCGCATAGCCGATCGCGAGGGCAAGGCCGAGCACGGCCAGCGCAGACCAGGCCAGCCATCCGAGCATCTCGCCGCGGAGCCGCCGGACGACCAGTTGGCGATGGACTTCGGCGACGAGGAAGGCCGGCGCGGCCTCGCCTTGCGCCGGAGCGAGACGCAGCACGTGGTAGTGGCGCCCCTGCGTACCGGCGAACTCCGAGCCTGAGGGATATTCGAGAAATCGTTCGCGCAGGTCGGCCGGGAACGCCGCCGGGTCGGTGTAGACGCGCATGTCCTCGCTGCGCGGCGCCGTCCACTGCCCGCTGGCGGCGTGGTGGCTGTGCTGGGCGGCCGCCTCGTCGCGCAGGGCGTTCTCGAAGAACGTGTCCTCGACCGCATACGTGAACGCCACGGCGAACATGCCGAACAGCACGGCGACGACGACGGCGAAGATCGCGAACGCGAGCATGAGCTGGCGGCGCATCGGCCACGCGCTCATGCGTCGCTCACGAGGCGGTAGCCGACGCCGTGCACGGTCTCGAGCATCGGCACCGCGAAAGGCTTGTCGAGCACCTGGCGCAGCAGGTACAGGTGCGAGCGCAACGGATCGGACTCGGGTGGATCCTCGCCCCACAGACGCTCGACGAGTTGCGAACGCGTCAGCGTGCGCGGCCAGGCTTCGGCGAGTTCGACGAGGATGCGCTGGCAGGTTCGATGCAGGGCGAGCGGCCGGCCTTCGCGGGTCGCCTCGCCGTTGCGCCGGTCGACGCACAACGTGCCGATCCGCAGCACGTGGTCGCTGCCGGCGCGATGGCGCAGCGACAAGGCCTGGCAACGGGCGAGCAGTTCAGCCTCGGCGAACGGCTTGGCGAGATAGTCGTCGGCGCCGGCCGCGAAGCCGCGCAGGCGGTCCTCGAGCGCATCGCGCGCGGTCAGCATCAACACCGGCACATGGCGCTCGGCCTGCGCGCGCAGCCGTTGGCAGACCTCGACGCCGTCGAGGCGCGGCAAGCCGAGGTCGAGGACGACGACATCGGGCCGCGTTTCGAGGGCGAGTCTGAGGCCGCTCGCGCCGTCGCCGGCGAAATCCGCGACATGACCGCTGGCGGCGAGGAATGCCGCCATGTTCGCCCGCAAGGCGGCGTTGTCCTCGATGATCAGGATGCGCAACGGCGCAGGCTCCACGATGGCGACTCCCCGAGCGTTGAGGACAACCGGTCGGACCGGCTCGTGATTCTGACCCCATCGCGCGCCCTGATCCATGCCGCTGCTGCCTGTCCCGCCTGCGCCACGAGTCGCTATGCTTGGCACTTCGCCAAAGGCCGCCATCCGCATGAACCGAACGCCGCGCTGCGATCGCACGTCCGCATGGAGCGCCTTGCGCGAGCACCACGAAGGCGCAGGCCGCCGCTTCGACCTGCGCGAGGCGTTCGCGGCCGATCCGGGGCGTTTCGATGCGCTGTCGATCCAGGCGCCCGAGGTGTTCGCCGATCTTTCGAAGAACCTCCTCGATGCACGCACCCTCGCGATCCTGCTCGACCTCGCCCGCGAGTGCGGTGTCGAGGCGCGCCGCGATGCGATGTTCGCCGGCGAACCGATCAACCTGACCGAAGGTCGGGCGGTCCTGCACACGGCCTTGCGCGCGCCGCGCGAGGCCAGCCCGAACGGCGCTGCCGTGCACGCGGTGCTCGAGCGCATGCTCGCGTTCGCCGAGACCGTGCGGGACACCCGCACGAGCGGCATCCGCGACGTCGTCAACATCGGCATCGGCGGCTCCGACCTCGGCCCGCAGATGGCGATACCGGCGCTCGACGCCTGGGCGCACCGCGAGTTGCGCTTCCACTTCGTGTCGAACGTCGACGGCCACGACATCACGTCCGTGCTGCGCCGGCTGGATCCGCGCTCGACCCTGTTCGTGATCGCCTCGAAGACGTTCACGACGCAGGAAACGATGGCCAACGCCGCCGTCGCGCGCGACTGGTTCCGCGCCAACGGTGGTGGCGACACGCGCCGGCATTTCGTGGCGACGACGACGAACGTCGAAGCGGCGGCGGCGTTCGGCATCGACACCACGTTCGGCTTCTGGGACTGGGTCGGCGGACGCTACTCGCTGTGGTCGGCGATCGGTTTGCCGATCGCGCTCGCCATCGGCGCAGGCCACTTCCGCGACCTGCTGGCCGGCGCCCATGCGATGGACCGGCACTTCGCCGAAGCGCCGCTCGAGCGCAACCTGCCCGTGCTGCTCGGCCTCGTCGATGTCTGGTACCGCAACTTCCACGGCTGCAGCAGCCGCAACATCGCCCCCTACCATCAGGGTCTGCGGCGACTGCCGGCCTACCTGCAGCAACTGGAGATGGAGAGCAACGGAAAGCGCGTCGACCTCGACGGCGAGCCGGTGCCGTTCGCAACCAGCCCGGTCATCTGGGGCGAGCCCGGTACCAACGGCCAGCACGCCTATTTCCAGATGCTGCACCAGGGCACCGACCTGATCCCGGTCGAGTTCATCCTCGTGCGCAAACCGGGCCACGCGCATGCGGACCTGCATGCCAAGCTGCTCGCCAACGGCCTCGCCCAGGCGCAGGCGCTGATGCTCGGCAAGTCGGCCGAACAGGCACGCGGCGAGCACGTGCCGGGCGCCGCCGCCGGCATCGACGCCGAGGTGCTGGCGCGCCATCGCAGCTTCCCCGGCAACCGGCCGAGCACCACCCTCGTGCTGGAGGAACTCGACCCGCATGCGCTGGGAGCCCTGATCGCCCTGTACGAACATCGCGTGTTCACCAGCGGTGCGCTGTGGAACATCAACAGTTTCGACCAATGGGGGGTCGAACTCGGCAAGTCGCTCTGCAACGACCTGCTGCCGCGACTGGCCTCGGGTGACACCGGCGGGCTCGACGCGTCCACCGCCGGCCTGCTGCAACGCCTGCGCCGATGAGCGGCGCGCGATCGGCGCTGGCCGCTGCGCTGCTCGTGCTCGCTCCCGGCCCCGCCTCCGGCGTCCCCGCCGCATCGCCGCCGAACCTCGTCGTGCTGATGGCCGACGACCTCGACGAGGCAAGCTTCGATCGCGCCCTCGCGCTCGGCCTGTTGCCGGCGATCGACGCCGCCCTGCGCCACGGCGGCATGCGCTTCGACGAATCCTTCGTGTCGAATCCGCTGTGTTGCCCTTCCCGCGCGAGTTTCCTGACCGGGCGTTACTCGCACAATCACGGCGTGCACAACATCAGCTTCGACGGCAACGGTCCGCCGGGCTCATTCGCCGCATTCGACGACCGCGAACAGCTCGGCGTGTGGCTGCAACGCGCCGGCTACCGCACCGGCCTGATCGGCAAGTTCCTCAACGGCTACGGCTATCTTCCGCCGCGAAACTGTCCGCGCTGCGATCCGCTGCGCTACGTGCCGCCGGGCTGGGATGACTGGCAGGCCCTGCCGGACTACGGCGAGTACAACGGCGTGCCCGGCATCGGCTATGCCGGCGCCTATTGCATGTACCACTACACGATCAACCACAACGGCCACCTGGTCAGTCATGGCGGCAGCGACGCGGACTACCAGACCGACGTGATCGCCGCGCGCGCCGCGGGGTTCATCGACGCCGCGGCCGACGATCCACGCCCGCTCTTCCTGTGGCTGGCGCCGCTCGCACCGCACTTCGAAATGTGCCTGCCGGCAGCGAGCGAGTTCGAGCGTGACGTGCGCGGCGCGCCGCGGCATGCCGGCAGCCTGCCGCCGACGATCGGCCTCGACCTGCTCAAACCCTCGTTCGCCGAAGCCGACGTATCCGACAAGCCGGCCTGGTTCGACGCGCAGTACCCGCCGCTGACGCAGGCCGACGTCGACGCGCTGCAACGTGGCTTCCGCCATCGACTCGAGGCGCTGCGCGCGCTCGACGACCTCGTCGCCACGCTGCGCGAACGCCTGGCCGCGGCCGGGCGCTGGGACGACACCGTGTTGGTGCTCACTTCGGACAACGGCTGGTTCAACGGCGAGCATCGTGCCTGGGGCAAGGTGCTGGCCTACGAGGAATCGATCCGCGTGCCGCTGCTCGTGCGCGGCCCCGGCATAGCGCCCGGGCGTCGCCACGAGGCGCTCGTGCTGAACCACGACCTCGCCCCGACCCTGCTGGCCTTGGCCGGCACGCAAACGGCGTATGCGATGGACGGCGCCGACCTGCGCCCGCTGTTCGCCGGAATCAAACCGCCAGACTGGCGTCGCCGCTTCCTCGTCGAGCATTTCCGTGACGCCGCCTGGGCACCGGTGTCGTTCGCCGACTACTTCGCCGTGCGCACGGGCAGCGAAGACGCGCCGTTGCAGCGGGCACGCGTGTGGATCGACTGGCGCATCGACGGCACGTCGCACGGCGTCGAGCACTACGCGCTCGACGAGGATCCGTGGCAGATCGCGAGCCTCGGCGTGGACGGAGCAGCGGCAGCCTCGCTGCGTGGCGCGCTCGCGGCCCTGCGCAGTTGCGGCCAGGCCGGAGCGCCGACCTGCCGCGATGCCGAGGCGCGCGTCGAAACGGTGTTCAGCGCCTCGTTCGAGTGACCGGCCGCGGGGTTGCGTCACCGCGGCCGGTGACCATGCTCAGCGCGCGCCGGCACCGATGTTCGCGTCGAGGAACGCGAACAGCTTCGTCATCATTTCCAGGCGCGTTTCGTCGTTGTAGATGCCGTGGCCCTCGGTACGGTAGTAGAGCCACTCGGGTGCCTTGCCGTGCTTGACGAGGGCGGCGCGCATCTTGTCGGCATGCGCCGGCGGCACGCGCTCGTCCTGGCCACCGACGATCAGCATGACCTTGGCCTTGATGCGGTCGGCATAGTTGGCCGGGGAATACTGGGCCAGTTCTTCCTGGTCGTTGCCGAGCATCTCGCGCATGAACTCCTGGCCCCACAGACCCTTCTGGATGTCACCGCGCGTGTACATCATCGGCAGGTCGTAGACGCCGTAGGCGCCGATCGCGCACTGGTAGAGGTCCGGCTCGCGCACCGCACCCTGCAGCGCCGCATAGCCGCCGTAGCTGCCGCCGTAGATGCAGATGCGCTTCTCGTCGGCGACGCCGGTCGAGATCGCCCAGCGCGTCGCGTCGGTGACGTCGTCCTGCATCGCGCGACCCCACTGGCGGTCGCCGGCATGCAGGAAGTCGTAGCCGTAGCCGGTGGAACCGCGGAAGTTGACCTGCAGCACGGCGTAGCCGCGGCTGGCCAGCGCCTGCACTTCCGGGTTGTAGAACCAGTAGTCGCGCGCGCGCGGACCGCCGTGGACGAGCACGACGAGCGGCAGATCCTTCGCCTCCTCCTTGCCGGACGGGCGGGTGAGGTAGCCGTTCAGGGTCAGGCCGTCGCGGGCCTTGATCTGGAACGGCTCCACCGGCGCCAGCTGCTCGGGCTTGATCCATGGCGCGCGGTCGGCCAGCAGCGAAAGCTTCTTCGTCGCGCCGTCGTAGAGGTAGAACGTGCCGGGATTGACGTCGGCGGCGACGAGGAACACGGCCTTGCTGCCGTCCGGCGTCGACGAGACGAGGAGGACGTCATCACCGGGGAACTGCTGCAGCATCGAGGCGATGAGCTTGATGGTCGGGTCGCCCTTGACCAGCGGATCGAGGCTCGGCCGGCCCGGCATGGCGCGCACGCCGACCACGTCGAGGCCGTCGAGACTGCGCACGAGCAGGGTCGATTCGACCTGCTTGTTGGTCCAGATGCGCTTGAGCCCGCGCTCCTTTTCGGTCCAGGTGCACAGGCCACCGGGACCTTCACTGGAAGCACAATCCCAGTAGACGGTCGAGTTGTCGCGCGAGAACGCGACCGGCACGGCGCGCGTGCCGGAAGAACGTTCGTCGAGCACGAGTTCCCATTTCGCCTTGTCGTCGGGGCGGTAATGGACCTGCAGCTTGCCCTGGGTGTCGTCGCCGTAGGCGAAGCGCACGCGGCCGGCATGATCGGTGAGGAACGCGGCGCGGCGGATCGGCGCGACCGCGATGACGCCGCTGCGCTTGCCGGTGCGTGCGTCCATGCGCGTGACCTTGGCGAAATCACCCTCGGTGCCGCTGCCGTCCCAGCTGACGGTGGCGACGAGGATGTTGTCGTCGTCGTCGCGCAGGGAATCGATCATGCGCGCGCTGCCGCGCTCGGCAACGGCCTTCTTGACCCGCGAGCCGGTCTGCTGGCTGCCCATGCGATAGCCGTACAGCATCTCGTTGGAGCTGCCGTCGCCGTTGACCGAATAGAGCTCGCCGGTGCCGAACGGCTGCTCGATGCCGGCGACCTTTTCGCCCAGCGTGTAGACCACGCGGTTCGGGGCCACCCACCAGAACTCCGCCAGGTCGTTGCCCTCGGCCGCACGGATCGTCTTGACGTCCATGGTCTCGATGTTGAGCAGGGCGAGATAGCGGCGACCCTCGACATAGGCCATCGCGGCGAGCCGCTTGCCGTCGGGGGAGATCTTCATCGTCTCGTAGACGACCGGCTTGTTGAAATCGGCGAGCGGCACCTGCTGGGCTGCGGCGGTACATGGCACCGCAAGCGCGAGCGCCGCGAGCAGGGCACGAATGGATCGGGTCATGGCAACGTCCTTCTGGGGAAGATGGGGGAATCGCGATCGCGCGAGTCGGTGCGGTGTCAGGCCTTGTCCGGCACGCGCCCGTAGCGGTCCTCGAGGCGGACGATGTCGTCCTCGCCGAAGTAGTCGCCGCATTGCACCTCGATGAGATGGATGTCCTCGGCGGTCGGATTCTCGAGGCGGTGCACGGTGTTCATCGGGATGTAGGCGGATTCGTTCGCCTTCAGCAGGAACTCCTCCTCGCCGATGCGGACCTTGGCGGTGCCGCGCACGACGGTCCAGTGCTCGCTGCGGCGGTGGTGCAACTGCAGCGACAGCACGTGTCCCGGCTTGACGGTGAGGCGCTTGACCTTGCAGTCCTCGCGGTCCTCGAGAATCGTGTAGCTGCCCCACGGCCGGTGCACGGTGGTGTGGAAGGTGGCGGCCTGGTGGTTGCTCGCGCGCAGGCGGTCGACCACCAGCTTGACCTGCTGCGCACGCTCGCGCGCGGCGACGAGCACGGCATCGCCGGTATCGACGATGACGAGATCGTTGACGCCGACCGCGGCGACCATGCGCGCATCGGACTGCACGTAGCAGTTGCGGCTCTCGACGATGATCGCCTGGCCCTGCACGCGGTTGCCGTCGGCATCAGCCTCGCTGTCGAGGTCGCTGATCGCCTTCCACGAACCGATGTCGCTCCAGTCGAACGCCGCCGGCACGACGGCGACGCGGGAAGCACGCTCCATGATCGCGTAGTCGATCGAGATGTCCGGCTGGGCAAGAAACCGTTCGCGCGCGAACTCGACCGGGCTGGCGTGGTTCTTCTCGCTCGCGTGGCAAAGGCGCGCGGCGGCGAGCACTTCGGGGCAGGTCTGCGCGGCCGCGGCGAGCAGCGCATCGGCACGGAAGCAGAACATGCCGGAGTTCCACACGTAGTCGCCGGAGGCGACGTAGCTTTCGGCGGTCTCGCGGTTCGGCTTCTCGACGAAGGCGCCGACTTCGCGGCCTTCCTGGCCGGCGATCGCCGTGCCCATGCGCACGTAGCCGAATCCGGTTTCCGGGTGGGTCGGACGGATGCCGAAGGTGACCAGCCAGCCGTCCGCGGCCAGTGCCGCGGCGCGCTGCGCATCGGCAGCGAAGGCGTCGAGGTCGCGGATCAGGTGATCGGCCGGCAGCACCAGCAGGGTCGCCTCGGCGCCGACCTGGTCGAGCGCATGCAGCGCGGCCAGCACGATCGCCGGCGCGGTGTTGCGCCCGGCCGGTTCGAGCAGGAACGGCAGGCGGTCGAGATCGGCCGCCGGATGCGCGGCGTATTCGTCGCGGGTGAGGAAATAGTAGTCGCGCCCGGTCACGGTCAGCACCGGACCATCGCCGGCGACGCGCAAGGCGCGGTCGAGCGTCTTGTACAGCAGCGACTGGCCGTCGCCCATGCGCATGAACGGTTTCGGGTAGGCGCTGCGCGAGACGGGCCAAAGGCGCGTGCCGGCACCACCGGAAAGAATGACGGGGACGATCATCCAGCTTCTCCTCGAGTTCCGGCGAGCTCGTCGAGCACCGCCTCCAGTCCCTCCCCCCAAGCCGGCAAGTCTAGCCCGAACACGAGGGTCAGTTTCGCGGTGTCGAGCACCGACCAGGCCGGCCGGCGCGCCGGCGGCGGGTAGTCCGCAGTGTCGATCGCCTCGATCCGCGGCACGCGCCCGATCAGGCCGCGCTCGAGCGCACCGCGCAGGATCGCCTCGGCAAAGGCGTGCCAGCTGGTGCTGGACGCCGCGGCGAGGTGGTAGGTGCCCTGCGCCTGGCGGCGGTCCGCCGGCGAAAGCCCGCGCCAGCGCGCCAGCAGGGCCGCGGTGGTGGCGGCAATCCAGGCGGCCGGGGTCGGCGAGCCGATCTGGTCGGCAACCACGCGCAGGTGCTCGCGCTCGCCGGCCAGGCGCAGCATCGTGCGCAGGAAGTTGCTGCCGCGCGGACCGTAGACCCAGGCCGTGCGCAGGATGAAGTGGTCGGCGCCGCTGGCACGCAGGGCCTCTTCGCCGTCGCGCTTGCTGCGGCCGTAGACACCGAGCGGCGCAGTCGGATCGTCCTCGCGGTAGGCACGCCGTGCCGTGCCGTCGAACACGTAGTCGGTCGAATAGTGCACCACCAGCGCACCATGCCGCGCGGCCCAGGCGCCGATTTGGCCGACCGCACGATGGTTCACGCGGTCGGCGCGCAGCGGTGCGTCCTCGGCGCGGTCGACCGCGGTCCAGGCGGCCGCGTTGACGATGACCTCGGGCGCGGCGGCGTCGAGTCCGCGCGCGAGCGCGCCGGCATCCTCCAGATCGATGGCGATCGCCGCGGAACCGTCATCGAGACGCCCGTCGCGCGTGGCCGCGAGCACCGCGCCGAGTGGCCGCAACGCGCTGCGCAGCGCGTGGCCGACCTGGCCGTTGGCACCGAGCACGAGGATCTTCATGGCGCAGCAGCGTGCATGCGGATCGGCCTCGCGTCGCGGTTCATGCGTATTCGGGCAGCCGCTCGGGCGCGACCTCGGCAAGGAACGGCGCGCTGGCGTCCTTCGCCGACAGCGACGGCTGCGCGATCGGCCAGTCGATGGCGAGGCTGGCATCGTTCCAGCGGATCGCCGCGTCGGCGGCGCGCTGGTACAGCGTCGTGCACTGGTAGACGAAGGTGGCGTGTTCCGAGAGCACGGCGAAGCCGTGGGCGAAGCCGGGCGGCACCCAGAAATGCCGCTTGTTGCGCGCCGACAGGATCGCCGCCGCCCAGCGGCCGAAGCCCGGCGAGCCGCGGCGGATGTCGACGGCCACGTCGTAGACCTCGCCCTCCAGCACGCTGACCAGCTTGCCCTGCGGATTCGGCCACTGGTAGTGCAGGCCACGCAGCACGCCGTGGCTCGAGCGCGAGACATTGGTCTGCACGAAGGCGAGATCGAGGCCGGCCTCGGCGAATCGTTGCGCGTTGAAGCTCTCGTAGAAGAACCCGCGTTCATCGCCGTGCACGACCGGCTCGATCACCAGGCAGCCTTCGAGGGCGGTCGGCTGGACCTTCATCCGCGGCCCTCGCGGGCGAGCTGCTGCAGGTACTGGCCATAGGCGTTCTTCGCCAGCGGCGCGGCCAGGCGCAGCAGCTGCTCGGCATCGATCCAGCCGTTGCCGAAGGCGATTTCCTCGGGGCAGCAGACCTTGAGTCCCTGGCGGTTCTCGATCGTCTCGATGTAGCTGGAAGCCTCCACCAGCGAGTCGTGGGTGCCGGTGTCGAGCCAGGCGAAGCCGCGGCCCATGCGCTCGAGCATGAGGCTGCCGTCGTCGAGGTAGCAACGGTTGAGGTCGGTGATCTCGAGTTCGCCGCGCGGCGACGGCTGCAGACCGGCGGCGAAGTCGCTGGCACGGCCGTCGTAGAAGTAAAGGCCGGTCACCGCCCAGTGCGATTTCGGCTGCGCAGGCTTCTCCTCGACACCGACCACGCGGCCGTCGGCGTCGAACTCGGCCACGCCATAGCGCTCTGGATCGCGCACGCGGTAGCCGAACACGGTCGCCCCGTGCGTGCGCGCGTCGGCCGCGGCGAGCAGGCCGTCGAGGCCGTGGCCGTAGAAGATGTTGTCACCGAGGATCAGGCAGCTCGGTGCGCCGCCGACGAAGTCGCGTCCGATCAGGTAGGCCTGGGCGAGGCCGTCGGGCGAGGGCTGCACCGCGTAGCGGATCGCCATGCCCCATTGCGAGCCGTCGCCGAGCAGGCGCTCGAACAGCGGCTGCTCGTGCGGGGTGTTGATGACCAGCACCTCGCGGATGCCGGCGAGCATGAGCGTGCTCAGCGGGTAGTAGACCATCGGCTTGTCGTAGACCGGCAGCAGCTGCTTGCTGACCGCCTGGGTCAGCGGATACAGGCGCGTGCCGGAGCCGCCGGCGAGGAGGATGCCGCGTCGAGAAGTCACGCCGGGACTCGCAAGGGAAAGGCGCGCATTGTAGGCGCAATGGCCTGCAGGCGCAGGTCGCGGCCACCGGCGGGCGGTGCGGATGGCGGAACCATGCAGGCTTGGTCGGGACGGCCGGATTTGAACCGACGACCCCCTGCCCCCCAGGCAGGTGCGCTACCAGACTGCGCTACGCCCCGAATGCATGCATGTGTGTGTCGCAAGGGGCGCGCAGTGTAGCCGGCCCGGGCCGGCCACGGAACCCCGGCGGCGTGTGCGGCCTGGCCGCACGGGTGTCGTCAACGCTTGAGGATCTGCAGGACTTCCTCGAGTTCCATGCGGATCTGGCGGGCGATCTGGCCGGAAATGCTGACTTCCATGCGCGCCTGCGGCCCTTCCAGCCGCTGCCGGGCACCGGTGATGGTGAAGCCCTGGTCGTACAGCAGCGAGCGGATCTGACGGATCATCAACACGTCGTGGCGCTGGTAATAGCGCCGGTTGCCACGCCGCTTGACCGGCTTGAGGTTCGGGAACTCCTGCTCCCAGTAGCGCAGCACGTGCGGCTTCACGCCACAGAGCTCGCTGACCTCGCCAATCGCGAAATAGCGTTTTGCCGGAATGGCCGGCAGTTCGCTATTGCTCCCCTGATCCAGCATAGGCTTCGACCCGGACCTTCAGTTTTTGTCCCGGGCGGAATGTCACCACCCGCCGCGCGGAGATCGGAATCTCCTCGCCGGTCTTGGGATTGCGCCCGGGACGCTGGTTCTTGAACCGCAGGTCGAAGTTCCCGAAACCCGAGAGCTTCACCTGCCCCCCCCTTTCCAACGCGTCGCGTACCGCTTCGAAGAACGCGTCGACGAACTCCTTGGCTTCGCGCTTGTTCAGACCGACGTCCGTGAACAGACGCTCTGCCATCTCCGCCTTCGTCAGCGCCATCCTACCCTCGCAGCTTCGCTTTGTAACCGACCTCCAGCGCCGATACCGCCAGCGCGACGCACCGATCTGCGTCCTGATCGGTTAGCGTGCGTGAACGGTCCTGCAAAATCAAGCCTATAGCGAGACTTCTGACACCGGTTCCCAGATTCGGGCCGGCGTACTGGTCGAACAGGAACAGATCCAGCAGCAACGGCCCCACCGCCTCGCGCACGCTGGCGCGCAGGGCGTCGAACGGCACCTCGACCGGCACCACCACGGCGATGTCGCGACGGACCGCCGGGTAGCGCGAGACCTCGCGGGCGCGCGGGACGGCGCGGCGCGCCGCCGCATCGATGTCGAGTTCGAACACGAACACCTCGCCGTCGACGTCGAGGCGCCGGGCCAGGCGCGGATCGAGGGCGCCGAGATGGCCGACCACGGCACCGTCGCGGCGGATCGTCGCCGCCCGGCCGGGATGCAGCCAGGCCGGGCCGCCGGCCTCGAACGAAAACGCCGCCGCGTCGAGGCCGGCCAGCGCCAGCAACGATTCGACATCGCCCTTGAGGTCGAAGAAATCCAGTGCGCGCGCGTCCTCGCCCCATTGTTCGGTCACCGCGCTGCCGACGGCGACGCCGGCGATGCGATCGCTCTCGAGCGGAGCCGGAGGAAGGTCGGCGGCCTGCGTGGAAGCCGCCATGGCTGCAGGAGTGGCGGCGGCGAAGCAGGCGCGTCCGACCTCGAACAGGCGCACGCGCGCCTGCTGGCGCTTGCGGTTGGCGTCGAGGGCACGCACGAGGCCCGGCAGCAGGCTCGTGCGCATGACCGCAAGGTCGGCCGAAAGCGGGTTCGACAAGGCGATCGCGCGCTCGGCAAGGCCCCAGGTCTCGAGCAGTTCCCGACCGACGAAGGCATAGGAGATCGCCTCCAGGAAACCGCGCGCCGCC
>ERZ795041.161-NODE-161-length-26728-cov-4.440558_pt1 | contig 26728 bp, 20 predicted proteins | sample MGYA00375125_ERZ795041 | MGnify/ENA primary metagenome ERZ795041 (study PRJEB30170, sample SAMN03074214) | activated sludge metagenome | biome: Common Effluent Treatment Plant; feature: Wastewater; material: Activated sludge; isolation source: activated biomass in...
TGACCGAGGAGATCGGCGACATTCTCGACCAGTTGACGCCGCGCGAGGCGCGCATTCTGCGCCTGCGCTATGGGCTGCAGGACGGCGAATCGCGCACCCTGAAAGAGGTCGGCGAGATGTTCGGCCTGTCCCGCGAGCGCATCCGCCAGCTGGAGAAGGAGGCGCTGCGCAAGTTGCGTCATCCCAACTTTGCGGGCCACCTGCGGCAATATCTGAACTGATCGTCCTCGATCCCGAATATGCATAAAAAGACACCCTCCTGGAAACGGGAGGGTGTTATTATTTTCGGCAGATGAAGGCCATGTCTCTGGGCCTGATGTAGTAGCGAGGCGGGCGATCTTTGCTCATGTCGATGGGTGTGACAGTACTAAAGCCCGCGCCTATCATTTTCTCAACCACATCCATCCCATAGTGGCGCATGTGACCTGTGGAGTCCGGCTTGTCAAAATACCAGGTGTCATACTTATCAAAGTCACCAGGGATCGTGAACACGGCCAGCCCTCCCGGCATAAGAATCCGCGCACACTCCCGAAGGGCCTGATTGTCGTCAGGAATGTGTTCCAATACATGATTACACATGAGGAACGCAAAACGCCCGTCCTCGAAGCTCAATCGCTGGATATCCTCTCCGGGGAAATGCACGTCCGGTTTATTCAGATCCGTCGTCATCACTGATTCGGTGATCAGGCGCTCGAGCAAATTCATCATGGATGGTTCAGGAGCAAAAACCAGACCCGGGCCGGCGGGTTTGTCGCCCAGCACGTCGGGAAGCAGTAATGTCAGGCCTCGATGGCGTGACCGGGATTGGCAGCGTGGACACTTTGACTGCGCTTCAATGGAGCGCCAGGTACTCATATAAAGAAAGGCCGGGCCTTGCCAGCCACAGCAGGGGCATTCGACGTGAACCTGATTGCGTTTAACCTGGAAGTTCCATATGTTTATTGCCAGCCCCCGCGAGCGATTCCAGACAGTAGGCCAATCACCCTGCGTCAGAAAGTGACCGATACGACGTGTCTCCGAGAGATAGCTGCGAAAGCCGGGGAAAGTCGAACCAGAGGTAGCGTTATTCGTTTTTCCTGCAGACAGGTTATTCAATTCCATCGATAGTGGCTCGAGTTCCTTGGTGGGGCCAGGAATTAGTAATCCGACTCATCTATGATAAGAATTATAGGTTGCGGGATTGAGCTGTCAATCGGCGGCTGAACCCTTTACGTATATTTCACCACGGTTTCACAAGCTGTTCATTTCTAATCCGGTCGGATATGATAAGTTGGTAGATGGGAAGAAGTGGGTGCCGCGTTGCCCTGTCCGTTCAGTCTGGGTCATCGGATGGACACATGGAAGCAAAGATGAAGTCAGAACAGATCGTGATCGAGCCGGTTAGCGGTTGGCAATTGGTCAACTGGCGGGAGTTGCGCGAATATCGCGATCTTTTCCGCTTTCTGATCGATCGCGACATCAAGGTGCTATACAAGCAGACGGTATTGGGTTTTGGCTGGGCCATCTTGCGGCCGTTGCTGAGCATGGTTATCTTCACTGTCATCTTCGGCAATTTGGCCCGTGTGGACAGCGATGGCGTTCCCTACGCTATCTTCAGCTACGTCGCTCTTGTTCCCTGGTTATACTTTTCCACGGCGTTATCGGCATCCGCACTGAGCCTTGTTTCCAATACCGACATGCTGACCAAGATCTATTTTCCCCGATTGGTGTTCCCGATAACGCCGATATTCTCCAAGCTTGTTGATTTTGCCATCTCCTTCGTCATCGTGTTTGTGCTGATGGCCTGGTTTCGCATCATGCCTACGGCGCGGGTAATCTATTTACCGCTGCTCATCCTCCTGATGATGTTGACGGCCGCCGGCATGGGGTTGTGGTTCGCGGCGATGTCGGTGCAGTATCGCGATGTGAAGCACGCCATGCCGTTCCTGACTCAGGTACTGATGTATGCCGCGCCGGTCGTGTGGTCGGGCACGCTCATCGCTGGACGTTTTGGCCAGACAGGGCGAATCCTCTTTGGCCTCTACCCGATGGTGGGCGTGATCGAGGGTTTCCGTTCGACACTGCTCGACACCGGCCCGATGCCATGGGACATGCTCGGCGTGGGGGCGGCTTCGGCGCTGGTTATTTTTACCACCGGGTTGTTCTATTTTAAGCGAATGGAAGCCACGTTCGCGGATGTAGCCTAAACAGAAGATTATATTGATAGAGATGAGCAGTAACGGACAGACGGCCGATAAGGCTATCATCGTCGAAGGCGTGGGCAAGCAGTACCACATCGGCCTGAAGGAAGACCGGCATGATACCTTGCTGAAGTCGGCCGGGGCTTGGCTGGTATCGCCGGCCAAAAACTTCCGCCAATTGCGCCGCCTAAGTGCCCATGATGATACAGAAGCCGAAGATGTCATTTGGGCCTTGTGCGATGTGTCGTTCAGCGTCGATCGCGGCGAGGTGGTCGGCATCATCGGCCGCAACGGCGCGGGCAAAAGCACCCTGCTCAAGATCCTGTCGCGTATCACTCCGCCGGCCGAGGGTCGCGTCATCCTCAATGGTCGTGTCTCCAGTCTGCTGGAAGTCGGCACTGGCTTCCATCCGGAACTAACCGGCCGCGAGAACGTCTATCTGAATGGCACGATCCTGGGTATGCGCAAGAGCGAGGTTGATCGGGCTTTTGACGAAATTGTCGCCTTTGCAGAGGTGGAGAAATTCATCGATACACCGGTGAAGCGGTATTCCAGCGGTATGCGCATGAGGTTGGCCTTCGCCGTGTCGGCTCATCTGCAATCGGAGATACTGCTTGTCGATGAGGTGTTGGCCGTAGGGGACGCCGCGTTCCAGGAGAAGTGTCTGACCAAGATGGAGGGCGTTACCAAAATAGGCCGTACGGTGCTGCTGGTCAGCCACAACATGCAGGTGATCCAACGGCTGTGCCACCGCGCATTATTGTTGCAGAAGGGTCGGCTTGTGGCCGAGGGAGCGCCGGCGGCCATCGTCGGCCGCTATCTAAGTGACGCCCTGGCTGCAACGACGTTGAAGCCGGTGGAACTGGGGGGGCAGGTGCGCATAAACCGGCTGACCGTGACCCAGGATGGGGTTCCGGCCGGGGAATACCTGGACAGCGAGCGCCCGTTTGAGGTACATGTCCACTACGATATCCTGGAACCGGCGCGCAACCTGTTGCTTGGCTTCAACGTTGTTGCCGGGGATGGCATAGCCCTCTTCCGCACCTACGACATGCTGACTTACGGCCTGGATGAGCGCGCACCCGGCGCTTATGAATCTGTTTTCCAGCTCCCGGGCAAGCTGCTTCCCGCTGGGCATTATTTCTTTGAAGTTGTCGTCGGCATACACCGGTTGCGGTGGCTCAGTAAGGGGGAAATCCGTCTGCGGCTGAATTTGGGCGGCACGCGCGAGACCGATGTCGATTTCCCCGGCGTAATGTCGCCAGTAGGTTCCTGGGCTGTCTATCGCAACGGCGACCACGAGCATTGATCATGTCACATTTCTACTGGCTCTCACATCGTCGTTATATTGACAATGGCCGAATGCGATGGCATGCCGAGCAAGCCAACGAAGCATTCTGGGCGGACTATTGGCGCGAGCGTGTGACCCTGTCCTATTTCCGCAAGGCAGCCGATGCCGATCTGTCGACCGACGAGATGGGGCGGGTGCTGCTGGCTGAAATGCCCATCGAAGGACGACATCTGGAGGCGGGTTGCGGCGCGGGATATTGGGTGGCCGCGTTGCGATCCGCCGGCTACGACGTTGAGGGGATCGAGTATGCCCGCGACCTGGTTGAGTTGGTCAACGAGGTATGCCCCGAGTTGCCGGTGCGCTTTGGCGATGCGCTGGCTATCGACCGCCCCGACAATACTTATGCATCTTATTTGTCCTTCGGCGTGGTGGAGCATCGGCAGGCCGGCCCTGAGCCGTTTTTGACCGAAGCTTATCGGGTGTTGGTTCCCGGCGGCAAGTTGATTATCACCGTGCCTTATCTCGGCCCGGTGCGCCGGCTGCGCGCCCGGTTCGGCCGCTATGAGGCGCTTCCGCCCGCGCCGCCATTCTTTCAATACGGCTTCCGATCCGGAGAATTCGCCGGGTTGGTGGCTGGGGCCGGTTTCGTCGTCGAGGCAACACGCCCGCTGTTTTTCCATCGCATGTTGATGGAAGAGAATGTCACCTATCGCTGGCTCTATGACAGGCGTTATGGCGTGTTGTTGCGGCGCGCCTTGTCAGGATTATTTGACGGTCGCGACGGCCATATGCTCATAGTGATCGCCCACAAGCCAACCGGCTAGTTGGGAGAGGCAAGGTTAACACGACATGTGCGGCATTTGCGGCGAACTGCAATTCCATGATAGCCCAGCCCGCGATGGGGAGACGATCGCGCGCCTGAGCGAGATGATGGCCCGCCGTGGTCCCGACGATGCCGGTCTTTGGCGTGACGAGAGCCGGGCATGGCTGGCTTTTCGCCGTCTGGCTATTCTCGATCTGTCGCCGGCCAGCCACCAGCCGATGTTGTCAGCCGATGGCCGTTTTGCCCTGGTGTTTAATGGCGAAATATACAATTTCGCCGAACTGCGCGATCAACTCGAGCGATTAGGCGCGAGGTTCCGTTCCCGTGGCGACACTGAGGTGGTATTGCAGGCACTGATCCATTGGGGCACGACGGCGCTGGAGCGCTTTAACGGCATGTTCGCGCTCGCGTTCTATGATCGGCAGAAGCGTGAACTGCTGTTGGCTCGTGACCATGCCGGAATCAAACCGCTCTATTATTTCCTCGACCAGCGGGGACTATTCTTTGCCTCGCAGTACGATCAGATTATGGCCCATCCCTGGTGTGTCGAATTGCCGATTTCGACCGACGGGCTGGCTCTCTATCTGCGATTGGGTTATATCCCTGCGCCCTATGCCACCCTGGAGCGCACTAACATGCTTGAGCCAGGCTCTTGGCTCTGCCTCAGCGCCGAGGGGCGGGTTAGCCGCGGCACTTATTACACCTTCCCGATGCGCGGCACGCCTGACCTGACCGGCCAGGAAGCTTGGGAGGCGGTCGACGCCGCCGTGGGTGACGCCGTTCGCCGCCAAATGGTCAGCGATGTACCGCTGGGCGCGTTCCTGTCCGGCGGTATCGATTCACCGCTTGTCGTCGCCAAGATGCAAGCCGCATCGAGCCGCCCCGTGCAAGCATACACAATCGGCAGCGCGGGCAGCATGCATGATGAATCGGAGGACGCGTCGGACTATGCGCGCCAGTTAAATGTCACGCATGTGCTCGAACAATTCACGCCTGACAAGGTACTCGATTGGCTTGACGATGCTGTGGCCGCATGTGGCGAGCCTTTCGCTGATTTCTCAATATTCCCAACCCTGATGGTCTCCAACCTGGCGCGTCGTGATATGACGGTGATGCTCGCCGGCGACGGCGGCGACGAGTTATTCTGGGGATATCCCGAGCGTTTTGGGTCTGTTCTCAAACTCGCCTCTGATTTTCGCCGGCCACATTGGCACCGCTCGACTCGTTGGGCGATACATCGAATGACGGGACTGGACAAAAACGCTCAGCCGAACCTGCGCTGGCCTACAATAGGCCACTGGTACCGGCAAAAGCACACATGGTTTTCATCGGTTGCTTTGACGGCGATTTTCCCCACACTGCCGGCCTGGCCCGATGAGTTCACCCTCTATGATTACGACGGCTGGGATCTGGATGAGACGGCGCAATGGTTGCGCTGGAATGAGTTCACGGGCCACTTGGCAATGGTGTTGTTGAAAGTCGACCGAGCCAGCATGTATAACTCGCTTGAAGTGCGGGTCCCCTTGCTTGATCGGGAGGTAATCGAGGTGGCCACGCGTGTTGATTGGCGGTCTTGCCTGGACCTGGAGACGGATACCGGCAAAATCCCGTTACGCCGATCGTTGGAACGTCATATTTCGCACCAGACGAAGGCCAAACGAGGCTTTGCCATCCCCATGGCTGATTGGTTGCGAGGCCCTTTACAGGATGTGTTTATTGACCGGGTTCTATCTCGCCCTGAGATAGCAGGCCTGGCTATCGATCGAGCCGCATTAGAGAAATTATTGGCCGACCACGTGAGCGGCCGTGCCGACTATCACCGCAGTTTGTGGCTGCTACTAAGCCTGGTCATGTGGCGTGATAAACACTTCCAACCAACGGCTTTGCAGATTGCCTGATGGTTCAGCATCGACATTGGCAGGACGAAAAAGAAATTGGAATGATATGAAGACCACAAAAGATTTCCAGCGGATGGGGGACGAATGGCGAAATGTGGCGGGATCGATTTATCGCGCGATTCGACCGACGGCATCCATGACCTTATTAGGCGAGACATACCGGGTGCGTAGCGAGGCACGGGGGGGAGGTGAAGACCGGGATTACGCGGTCCTCAAGAGCCTGGCCCGCGGCAAACGATGTATTTTTGATGTTGGGGCAAATGTCGGCCGCACTGCCCTGGTTATGGGCAACAATTCGATGGCTGACAACGGTCAAATCTATGCCTTTGAGGCCTCGGAAGCGGCTTGTCGTCTTATCCGGGATAATGTTGCCCTCAACGGCCTTGATGAACGAGTCACGGTTGTCAACGCGCTCATTGCCGAGAGATCGGGACTGACGCTTGATTTCTATGCCGATGCAGCCTCGGGCAGTTCATCGATCATCCCCGGATATCTGGACCATCACCGGCCCATGCAGAAGGTTACCTTGGCGTTAGATGATTTTGTGCTCGCTACCGATTGCGTGCCGGATCTGATTAAGATAGACGTGGAGGGTGCAGAATTACGTGTGTTAGCCGGCCTGACTCAAGCCATGCAAACGGCTCGACCGTTAATCTTTGTCGAGTTACATAGCTGGGGAGATATACTGCTTGTCGAACAGGCCAGAGGCGCATTGGAGCTGCTGGAACCGCTGAATTATGGTCTGATTTACTTGCGCACGAAGGAGGTTGTAGCCGACCCCGCTGTATTCGCCGGACGCGGCCGCTGTCATGTTGTAGTCTGCCCTAATGATTCATCTTGTTTGAATGAAGTGATGGAGCTTGACACGACGGGATTATAGAGGGAATGAACGATCACGATTGGTATCGGATGCAAAGCCCACCGCCCCAGGTGGAGGGTGACGCCCACCTGGAGAAACCTACCCCTTCGTTGAGTCGGTGGGTTGTCGCTGCGCTCCTGCTCGGGGTTGTCGTTCTCTTGCTCCGAATCGTCGCCGTCCACGATAATCTTCTCGATAGAGCGGCCAATCCTTCTTTGCTGAAGGCCGCGATGCAAGTTGTGGCGGATCCTTCCACGACTGCGAACCTGCCCGATCGCTTGTTTGCAGACGGAGTGCCCTCCGGTTTGAGCGCCCGTGCCATGAGCGTCATCGCTCTGGCTTCGGGCCAACCCTTGTCGGCAGAACGGTGGCTTACTTATGGCTTGGCCGATCCTTCATCATCCTATTTGTCGCAATTTGAATTATGTCTACTCTACTGGAATGAGGGACAACGGGCCAAGGCACGAGAGGTGTGCCGTGGCACCAGGGCTTCTGCCCCCTACTGGCTAAGTCGGGGTTATCGCTTTGATGACCTGAAGCAGCCGGAAGAAGCGCTGGCATATTACGATATTGCCACGGCCATCGATCCGGACTCTGCCAAGGCATGGTATGTGATGGGACGAACCTTGGTCGGCCTGAATCGCTACGAGGAGGCGATTGCCGCCTACGAGCGCATGATGGTCCTTAACCCAACGCCGCCGTTCGATGTTTATGAGGCTTTGGGTCGGTCTTATTTGAAGCTGGACAACCTGCAGCTCGCGCGAGATGTTCTTAATCGGGGGCTGCTGGTATTTCCGAATCAACGAACCTTTTACCTGACAATGGCCGACACCTATCGCGCAGAGGCCGATTATCGCGCGGCTGATAGTTGGTATGCTCGTATGTTGCAACGCTGGCCGGATGATGTTCAGGCGTGGTCAGGGCGGGGGGATATGGCTGTCGCCAACGATCAGTTGTCTGATGCCATCCGATATTATAAAAAAGCCGTAGAATACCGGCCGCAAGGGTTCGAGTATTGGTTAAATCTTGCAACGACCGCCCGGGCAAGAGGAGATGTGGTGTTGGCTGATGAAGCCTATCGGCAAGTCTTGTTGCTTCAGCCGGATAACACCTCGATCTTGCTCCATATAGGGCAGTTCTACGCGGAGACAGAACGGGCGGAAGAGGCCAGGACAGTTTTTGAACACGTTCTGCAGCTGCAGCCCGATAATCGTGAAGCGACCGATCAATTGGCAGCCATCAGCGAACCTTTAGAACTGCCGAACGAGCAGTGAACGCCCATCATGAGTAGCGATATCCTGGATCGATTCGCCATAGTAGCGCCAACGGAAGATTCATCCCGTGATGGCGCTCAGCCAATTACCTGTCTTGGTGATTGGCTCGTCTATAACGGTGATATTTCAATCCCACTGCCTTGTCGCACGCCCCAGGATCGCTGGCAGATGGGGGAGCAAGCAATAGGTTGGCGTTGGATGTCGACAAGCGAATCTAATGAATGGCGCGGCTCGCCTGCCTCTCTTGTGCGAACGAGTGACTGGGCGGCATGGCTGATCGGGGAGTTATACGGTATTTCGAATCCGGCCCAGGCCGTCATCGACATGCTGAAGGGTCAGGCGCCCGCGGATGGGTTGAACGGACATTTCCTGTTGGTCGCCCTGGATAAACGTGCCGGCGAGTTACACGTCTGGACAGGACGCCACGCGACTCTCCATGCCTACCTGGCCACAGACGGCGCCCGAACGGCTGTCGGCAGCTTTATGCCTGCAGTGGCCGCCGCAACCGGTCGCGTGGATTTGGATTGGGAAGGGCTGACCAGTTTCTTTGGTTTTGGCTTTTTCGCCGCCGACCGGACCCATTTCACCGGGGTGCGAATCCTTCGCCCGGCCACGCATTACCGGTTTGACGGACGTGGCCGCTTGCTGGCCGAGGAGCGCTACTGGCGATGGCATCATGCGCCCGATGTCTCGCGTTCCTACGACGAGACAGTGGAGGAGTTCGCCGGACTGTTTGCTTCCGTGATGAGAGACATGGTGGTGGGGGGGCGGATCGCCTTCCCTATTTCCGGCGGCCTGGATTCGCGTTCCACAATTGCCACGATCCCCGCCGGACATTCCGACCTCAGTCGATTTTGGTCTTTCTCCTACGGATATGGTCACGATTCTATCGAGACGGGGATCGCCGGCTGTGTCGCTGCGGCCCGTTCCCTGCCGTACACCCAATTTACCATCGAGCCTTACCTCTTCGATCGCCTGGATCAGATCCTGGGTGCTGTTGAGGGATTTCAGGATGTAACCATGGCGCGTCAGGCGGCCATCACCGACGCGATTCATTGCAATGCCGACCGTGTAATTGCCGCCCATTGGGGCGATGTTTTTCTCGATGATATGGGTTTGACTGCCTATCCCCCCGGCTCAATGGCTCAAGACCAACTGGTCGATAAAGTGCTGGCCAAGTTTTGCAAACCCTACGGTAGATTGCTGGACATTCTGTGCCGCCCGCGTCTAGGTGGATCCAATCCCGAGCAGGTTCTGCGCGGCTTTATTTCCGACGAAATGAACCGGCTGAAGGTTATCGCGGAACCGGACTTTTTTGTCAAGGCCTTCAAGACAGAGCAGTGGTCAGCTCGCTGGACAACGGCCAGCATCCGCATGTACCAGGCCGGTGCGTTCCCGCGATTGCCGTTTTATGATACGCGGATCTCTGACTTCTTTTCCACAGTTCCCACGGAGTTCGTTGCCGGGCGACGACTTCAAATCGACTATCTCAAACGGTATGCTCCTGATCTGGCGGCTGTGGCCTGGCAAGAGACGGGATCGAACCTGTTCAAAGTGGGGCAGCGCGATCCCTTGGCGCTCGCGCGTCGCGCCTTCAATAAAGGTCGCCGCATGGTAAGCGGCCGCCGGGTCATCGAGCGCAATTGGGAAGTACAGTTCCTGAATCCAAACGGCCGTCGTAGCCTTGAGCGCTGGTTGTTGCAACCGGGCCTTTTGCTCCATGACTTCATTTCCCCGAAACGATTGGCTGATGAGCTTGAAGCGTTTTATGCATCGCCTTGGGCAGATGTTAACCGGAGCTACCCGACCTCCATGTTGCTGACTTTTTCCGCGTGGCTGGAAGGACAAATCGGGGCGGCCAGGCGATGACGATCAGTCAATCGACTCCGTTGCGGTTGCTTGTGATCGGCGTCTCCTGGCCGCCGGAGACATTCCTGAACAGATTATTTAAGCGGATTGCGACCCGAGGTATCCACGTGACCCTGGTTACGTCGGATAAGCCTCGGCAAAACACCGACCTCGCTCCGAATGTCGATATCTGGTATTTACCGGGGTGGGACCACAAACCGGTTCAACGACCGGTGCGCCTCGGTCGTCGATTGGTCGGTGGCACCCTCCGGTCGATGGTGGATACCCGTCATTTTTTTTCTGCGGCACGCTCGGCCGGTGCAGGAGTTGAATCTCTGGCACAACTCTACTGTTGGTTGCCTTTTGCCGGACGGCATTGGGATGTGTGCTACATTCCCTGGAACTCAACGGCCATCGATTACCTGCCCTTAATAGATCTCTGGCCCTCGGTCATCAGTTGTAGAGGGTCACAAATCAATATCGCTCCTCTTAATCCACTGCGAACGAGCCTGCGTGAAGGGTTGTCGATTTCCTTCGATAAGGCCTCCGCCGTTCATTGCGTTTCCGAGGCGATCCGCGATGAGGCCATGCGATATGGCCTGGACAAAGCCAAATCAGCCGTCATCCATCCAGCCGTCGATCCGGACATGTTTCGACCACTCCCAGTCGGTTCGCGACCGGATGAGGACATTTTACGGGTTATCTCCACGGGATCAGTAAACTGGCGCAAGGGTTATGAATATGCATTGTCGGCCATTCGCCGGTTGGTCGATCGCGGCGTACCTGTGCAGTACGATCTCATCGGGGATGGGCCTGAACAGCAACGGTTGCTCTACACTATTCAGGACCTGGAGCTGGGCGACCATGTCGTCCGGCACGGCAAGTTGCCGCCCGATAAGGTACTGGCGCGGCTGCAAGAGGCCGACGTGTTTCTGCTGTCCAGCCTCAGCGAAGGGATCTCCAACGCAGTTCTGGAAGGGATGGCTTGCGGATTGCCCGTGGTGACTACTGACGTGGGGGGGATGTCGGAGGCCGTCACCGATGGCGTCGAGGGCTTTTTGACGCCACCTCTTGACAGCGTCTCCCTGGCCGACGCTCTGGAGGAGTTGTGGCGCGCGCCGGAATTGCGTCAGAGGATGGGCGCGGCCGGTCGGGCTCGTGTGTTGCGCGACTTTAGTCTGGATGATCAGGCAGATGCTTTCGTCGAGCTATTTCGGAGCGTGGCCTGACCATGAGGATCGTGCTGATCGTCCCCCGTTTTCCGCGCGTCTCCGAGACGTTCATCGTCAACAAGTTCGTTGGCCTGGTCGATGCCGGCCGGGATGTCCACATCGTTTGTGGGGAATCTTCAAAAGACTGGAATTCCTTCCCGGCATTGGCTGGCCGGTCGGACATACGGCGGCGAGTGCACAGCCAATGGCCCCATAATCCACGTTGGATGACAGCCTTGCTCTGGTTGCCCGCCCTTCTTTCCACGATGGTTCGCGCACCACGAATGACTGGTCACTACTGGCGTATAGCCTGGAAGCAGCACGGGTGGCGGGTGTTCAAACAGTTTTATTTGGATGCGGCTATCATCTCTCTGTCGCCCGATATTCTCCATTTTGAGTTCGGGGCGGTGGCTGTTGGCCGGACATATCTGAAGCAGACCCTTGGCTGCCGTCTCATCGTCAGCTTCCGCGGGTATGACATTAATTATAGTGGCCTGCAACACCCCGATTATTACGGCCAGATATGGGAAGCGGCCGATGCTGTCCACGTATTGGGCCGAGGGCTGTGGCATCAGGCGCTAAGGCGCGGTTGTCCGCCCGACAAGCCCCACGCCATGATTTCACCGGCTATTGATACCGCTTACTTTAATCCGGACAAAACCGCACGTCGAGCTGGCCCAATTTCGACGGAGCGGCCGTTGCGTATCCTGAGCGTCGGCCGCCTGGGATGGGAGAAAGGGTATGAATATGCCCTGAGCGCCGTCCGATTATTGGCCGACCGGGGCATCCCTTTCGAATATCGCATCATTGGCGGTGGCGATTATCTGGAGCCACTGACTTTTCTCCGGCACAAGATGGCGCTGGCGGACAAGATAAGTTTTCTGGGCAGTCAACCCCATCCCGTTGTGATGGCCGAGATGAATCAGGCCGATGTCTTTCTGCATGCCGCGGTATCGGAGGGATTCTGCAACGCAGTGCTGGAGGCTCAGGCGATGCAATTGCCTGTCGTCGCCAGCGATGCCGGAGGCTTGCCAGAGAATGTAGCCGATGGACAGACCGGTTTTGTTGTGCCGCGACGCGACCCGGTTGCCTTGGCCGACAAGCTGGAGCTATTAGCCGGAGATAGTGTGCTGCGGCAGAAAATGGGTGTCGCCGGCCGCCAACGGGTGGCGAATTGTTTTCAATTGCCTGACCAAATTGAGGCCTTTGGCCGATTCTATCGGGAACTGGTGGTGGATCATGCGCATTGATCTATACTGGGTCAATGCCATGCTTGGTGGTCCCCCACCTCGCTGGTCTCTGGGACGGGTTTACCCGACCGGCGGTCGCCCGCGAGATGTAGCCGAGGCACTTTCTGCTCGTGAACCCGGGGCGGATTATATTTATTTCCGGGACGCTACTCTGGGTGTGCCCGATGAAGCCTTTATCGCGGCACTGGCGCAAACACCCGGCGACGTCCGGCATGCGGGGCTGGCGTTGGGGATGGCCGGGTTGCCCCACTTGATCGACTATGTCGATCCGGTTTGGCGCTTCAATCGCGATCCCGCTCCCAATATTGTGGCGACATCATGGCGGCTCTCGTTGCGGGCCTGTCTGGCGCGAGCGGACGTGGTCGAGAAACTGGGTGGCCCTGACCCGCACTTCGAGACATTGGCGGCCGCGTCGCTGGAATTGGGCCATCGCTGGATTCGGGCCGGAGCGCTGATGCGCCACGTGGCCGGATTGGCCGCGCCGAATACACGGGCAGTGGAGCGGCCGTCGTTGCCACTCGACGACGAGATGCGGTTCTTGCGGCTGCGCTACGGTCGTATGTGGACGGTTTGGGCTTGCTGGCGAAATTGGCGGCGCGGAGGTGGTTTGGCGGACACGGTTCGCGCCTTTAACCGGCCACAACCGCCAGGTGTCCCGATGCCGGACAGCTTCGTCCACGCGCCCGATCCCGTGTCGCCACCGGAGACGCCAGGCCGGGATGAAACGCCGACGGTGTCGGTCCTGATCCCCACGCTGGATCGCTACCCTCATTTGTTCAACCTGCTGGCTCAATTGCGCGAGCAAACCATCCCGCCGCTGGAGATCGTCGTCATCGACCAGACCCAGGGGGACGGCCATGACCCGAACTGGCCGGCGACTTTCACCGACCTGCCGCTGCGCGTCATCTGGCGTGACCAGGCCGGGCAATGCTCCTCGCGCAATGCCGGTTTGGAGGCGGCTCGCGGCGACGCGATCCTGTTCCTCGATGATGATGACGAGATCGAGTCTGATCTCATCGCCCGCCATCTGTCGTTCATGGACCGGTTCGATGTTGATGCCTCGTGTGGCGTGGCCGAAGAAACGGGTATGGGCGCGCTGCCGCCGTCGTTTCGCCTGATTCGCGAGAGCGATGTCTTTCCGACCAACAACACCCTCCTCAAAACGGCCGCTCTGAAGGGATCCGGACTGTTCGACCTGGCCTATGAAAAAGGCGAGCGAGCCGACCATGATCTGGGCATGCGTCTCTATCTGTCGGGTGCCCGCCTGGCGCTCAATCCCGGGGCATCCGTGGTTCATCTGCACGCGCCCCGCGGCGGCTTGCGACAGCACAAGGCCCGGGTGGTCACCCGGGCCTCCAGCAGAGCCTCTATTTGGGGTCGCCAATTCCTGGCCCCGACGGAGGGATATCTTTGGTATCGCTATTTCAGCCCGGCTCAGGCGCACGAGGCTTTGCTCATTCGGACGCTCGGCACGTTGCGCGGATCGCAGACTGGTGCAAGACACATCGCCAGGATCATGGCGATGACTCTGTTACTGCCGTTTACAAGGCGTAAAAATTTCGACAATCTGATAATTGGCCGCGAAAAGCTGGTAGACTATCCACAGATACCGAACTACACACCGGCTTCGGCCGGGGAGGCAGCAGCCTTATGAGACTATCCTCATACTCATCAGAACCCACGCCCGCCGATTCGCCCGCCAGGCTGACGGGTAACCCCGCGCGAGATCTGGCTAACTCATTCAATATGCGGGTTATCCTGTTCCTGGTTCTCCATATTCCTTTGGGGCTGATAGCGAATATGTCGCCCTGGGCCAGCACGGCCTACGCGCTGGTGGTGCTGTTGTTTGGTCTTAGAGCCGCCCTTCTTGGCCGCACATCGCAAGTAATTTACGCTGTGGGCTATATCGCCACCGGAGAAGTGTTGTGGCGCATGACCCAATCCCACCTCTTTTGGGAATACGCTAAATATGCGGCTGTCGTGATCTTCTTCGTCGCTATCGTTGTCGAGTGGGGTCAGAATCCATCAAACCGACGCCTGCGCAGCGCTATGCCTCTTTTGCTTATGGCCACGTTAGTGCCGGCTGTAGCCTACACAGTCCTGCAGCTTGGTATCGTGGAGGCACGCGATCCGCTCAGTTTCAGTCTGTCCAGTTATCTGATGATCGGCCTGTTTGCCCTCTACATCTGGGCTAGGCCGATAAATTACGAGACGACTATTCGCCTGTTACTTTCTATACTGGCACCCATCGTGTCCGTCACCTTCCTGGCCATCTATTTCATGATCACGGATCTGGATGCCCTGGTATTTGTCGGTGAATCCAACTTTATTACCAGCGGCGGCTTCGGGCCAAATCAGGTATCGAGTGTCATGGGGTTTGGCGCATTCATCGCCGTCATGCTTCTAATCATCATTCCTCGTGCGTCGGGCGCGCGGGCCTTGATCCTGTTGGTGATGGTGACCATGTTGATTCAGGGGCTGCTGACTTTTTCACGTGGCGGTGTTTACAGCTTTGTTCTGGCATTAGGGGTTTTCAGTTTTCATCTGATGAGTACGCCTAAGGCTCGCGGCCGCCTGGTGGTTCTGTTCGCAGTATTTTCGATCTTGCTGGTGACTGTTGTTTATCCAGTTCTGGAGCAGTTCACTGCGGGAGGCTTGTCCGAGCGTTTCACTGATCTGGATACAACCGGCCGTTTTGAAGCCGCGGAAGGCGATTTAAAGGCGTTCTACGATAATCCGTTCCTCGGCGTCGGAGTGGGACAGGCGGATGTCTACCGATATGAATATCTGGGCATATATGCGGCTGCCCATACCGAATATACCCGCCTTTTGGGAGAACATGGGTTGTTCGGCATATTTGCTCTGGCGATTATGCTCTGGATGCTTCTTAAGCAATATCTGGCAAATGAACCGGGGATTGGCCGCGCACTTACCGCCGGGCTGGCGGCCTGGGCGTTATCGACGATGCTCCATGCCGCAACCCGATTGGCAATCGTTCCTCTGGCCCTCTCGCTGGCACTTGCCCTCTGGCAAATCAAGGAAGTCGCCAAGCCCATGGAACCGGAACCCGGTCAGCAATTGCCGATTTGGCCGGAACGGCGGATGCCGCGGTAGAGTCTGACGTGCCGGCAAGAGCGATTGAATCCCACGACCCGCCGGATTGCCGGCCGCGCTTGTTGCTGCTGAGCAGCGAATTCCCGCCAGGCCCGGGCGGAATAGGCACCCACGCCTTCCAATTGGCTCTCCACCTGACTCGATTTAGCTGGAACGTAATGGTCCTCTCGCCCCAAGCCTATATATCGGCCGTCGAGCGCGATACCTTCAACGCCCGCCAGCCCTTTTCTGTCGCGCCATTAGTGGAGAGAGAAGCTGGATTCGGTTGGTGGGTCGGTCGTCTGAAAGAAATCAACGACGCAATGCGCACATTCCGTCCTGATATCCTCGTGGCCACGGGTCGACGCGCCTTGTTGACGGCCGCCGTCATACACGCGATCTATCGTACTCCCTGGGTGGCTGTCGGGCACGGGACCGAATTTGTCAATCATACGTCTGCCGCCCGATTACTGACCCGCCGGGCTATCGCCGGCGCTGCGACAGTGATCGCCGTCAGCCAGTATACCGCAGGCTTGATTCGTGAGGCCGCCCAGCTACGACGCCTGATTGTGATCCCCAACGCTGCTGATGGGGAGCGCTTTCATCCCAACCTGGACGCGGCCGCCTGGCGACAGAAGTGGGTTGCCGGCGATGGGCCGATCTTGCTGACAGTCGGACAGGTGAGCGAGAGGAAGGCGCAGGACGTGGTTATCCGCGCCTTGCCGCGCATTCTGGCCGGCCGACCGGATACCCACTATATCATCGCCGGATTGCCCAGCCGGAGAGAGGAGTTCGCGGCGCTGGCCCATGAACTGGGGATCGCCGATCGGGTACATTTCACCGGGCTGGTGGCCGCTGCCGACCTGCCTATGATCTACAATGCGGCCGATCTGTTTGTGTTGGTCAGCCGGCGCGCGGCCGATGGCGACGTTGAAGGGTACGGGATTGTCGTTCAGGAGGCCGCGTTGTCAGGTCTGCCGGCCGTCGTCAGCCGGGATTGCGGGTTGACGGAGGCGATTCGCGAGGGCGAGACGGGGCTCAGCGTGCCGCAAGACGATCCCGACGCGACGGCCGAGGCTATCCTGTCCTTGCTGAATGACGAGGATCGTCGTCGGGAGATGGGGCAACGCGCGCGCCAACTGGCCATGCTATCCACCTGGTCGGAGCGAATTGCCGAATACGACCGTGTGTTGCGAGAGCTTATACCTTCACATTCCGAACCCACGCGCTCGTGATGAGATGTGACTCATGCGTTTGTTGATTGTGTCCCACACGGAGCATTACCGGAAAGACGGCCGCTATGCGGGCTGGGGAGCAACTGTGCGCGAACTGGACTACCTGGCTGAGTTGTTCGACGAGGTCGTCCACATTGCTGTCCTCTATCCGGAGGTGCCTCCGGCAAGCGCATTGCCCTATTCGGCCAGGAATATCCGACTGCGACCGGTTGCTCCGGCTGGAGGCATCACCTTGACCGACAAGCTGCGCATTCTTGCTGCTTATCCTGAATACGCGCAGGTGATCCGGGAAGAGATGGCCCAGGCCGACGCAGTTCATGTTCGCTGTCCGGCCAATATCAGCCTGCTAGCGTTATTGCAATTGAGATGCGCGGAGCGGCCGCCCTATCGCTGGGTGAAGTATGCCGGTAATTGGCAACCCGATGGTGGCGATTCCTGGTCATATGCCCTGCAACGACGTTGGCTGCGGGCCAATCGCCATCGCGGCGTCGTGACCGTCAACGGCCGTTGGCCTGACCAACCCGCCCATATCCATACCTTCGACAACCCGTCTCTGACGGATGAAGAACTTTCGCAAGGGCGACAGGCTGCGGAGGGCAAACTGCTGACGTTTCCGGTTGAGCTGCTGTTTGTCGGGGCGCTCAATGACGCCAAGGGGGTCAGCCGTGTCCTGCAAATTGGCCTGGAGCTACAGCGGCGTGATGTGCCTTTCCGGCTCTGTTTGGTGGGCGATGGGCCGGATCGGGCGCGTTATGAGGCGTGGGTGAAGGATCACCAGTTGCAGAACGTGGTCTTTCTTGGATGGCGACCACCGGTCGAGGTGGCTGAATTCGGTGCGGCAGCCCACTTCATTTTATTGCCGACCTCCTCGGAGGGCTGGCCCAAGGTGCTGAGCGAAGCCATGTCCAGAGGTGTGGTACCAATCACAAGCTCGGTGTCAAGTATTCCACAAGTACTGGCTGAGATCGGTGCAGGAGTGGCCTTGGCCCCTGATGATATTCAGGGAGCGGCCGATGCCATTGTTCGCTATCTGGACGATCCCAATGGCTGGCTGGCGGCCAGTCGAGCCGGAGCGGCCGCAGCGTACCGCTTCACCTATCGCGCCTATCAGTCGGCCGTGGCGAAATTGTTTGCCGAGGCCTGGAATGTAAATTTGCCCGTTTCAAAGGCGGGAAACGCTCCTTAACGGAAATCGAGGATGGTCAATACCAGGACGGTAGCTCCCCCAACTTCGACTGCATCCGCCACTTCCTTGCGGCTCTGCGTTGTCGGGCCCATGCTTGGCGTCAATCCCGGGTGGGTGACGACACAAGGAGAGGTGTTGGCCAATGCCCTGATTAGCGAAGGCTATCCGGTTCGGACCACTTCCCATATTCCGGCCCGCTTGTCGCGCTTGGTCGATACCTTGCGGTCGATCTACGCCTGGCGGCATGAGATCGATCTCGTCATCCATCAGGTTTTCAGTGGCCCGGCTTTCGTCATCAATGATGCAGCCAGCTTACTGTGCCGATCATTGGGCCTGCGGCAGGTTTACGTTTTGCATGGCGGCTCTCTGCCGGAGTTCGCCATGTCCCGCAGGGGTTGGGTGCGGCGGGTGATGCGGCGGGCAGATGCTATCGTCGCGCCGTCGAGGTATCTGTCAGGCCTGGTCGAAGGGATTCCGGGGATCACCGGCCGGATTCGGGTTATCCCCAATATCCTGGCCATCGAGGAGTATCCTTATCGCCACCGGCGCGAAGTTCAGCCGCGGCTTCTGTGGATGCGAACCTTTCACCCCATTTACCATCCGGAGATGGCCGTCGATGTATTGGCGAATCTGCGGCAGACCCATCCCGTGGCGACGCTGATGATGGCCGGGCAAGAGAAGGGCTTGCATGCTCAGGTTCAGGAGAAGGCGCGGCAGATGGGTTTGGGCGATGCGATACGTTTTCCCGGCTTTCTGGGGCCTGAGGACAAGGCGCGTGAGTTTGGGGTGCACGATATCTATCTGAACACTAACCACGTGGATAATATGCCGGTCAGCGTTGTGGAGGCGGCGGCGTTCGGTCTGCCAATCGTAGCCACCCGTGTCGGCGGTATCCCCTATTTGCTCTCCGACGACGAGACGGCTCTGTTAACGCCTGACGGGGACGCCGAGGCGATGGCGGTGGCTGTCCGGCGACTGTTGAACGAACCGGGTCTGGCGGCGCGATTGTCGGCCAACGGCCGCGCGCTGGCTGAGAATTGCGCCTGGGAACAGGTCAAGGCACAATGGGAAGCCTTATTTCAGGAGCTGGCTGATGCCTGATTGGTTCAAGATATACCATCGATTGCCCTATCCCATGAAGGCTCTGGCCGCCAGCGCCCGTGGCCGCTATCTCAGTCGCTGGCGTTATGGCGTGGCTACTGAGTCGATGGCCGACGAATTCCTGTCGCACGAAAAGTGGAGCGACGAACAGTGGCGAGTGTGGTATGAGGAACGATTGGCCTTTGTCCTGCAACGGGCAGCCAAGGATGTGCCCTATTATCGGGAGCAATGGGCACGGCGACGGGCGGCAGGGGATCGAGTCTCTGTTGAGTATCTGGAGAACTGGCCGGTGCTGACCAAGGAAGCTCTTCGGACCGCGCCACGTGCTTTTCTGGCTGACGGCTGCGACCCCGGGGCGATGTTTTACGAGCATACCAGTGGTACGACAGGCAAGCCGCTCCATATCTGGCTGAGTCGGGAGACGGTGCAGGCCTGGTTCGCGCTTTTCGAGGCGAGGGCGCGGCGCTGGTATGGCGTGGATCGTCATACCTCGTGGGGCATTCTCGGCGGTCAGCTCATCGCGCCGGTTGAGCGCGACAAACCGCCGTTCTGGGTGTGGAACAAAGGCCTCAACCAGCTCTATCTCTCGGCCTATCACCTTGCGCCGGAGAACATCGCCGCCTATGTGGCCGCGATCAGGAAGCACGAGATCCGCTATCTGCTTGGCTATCCGTCCGCCCTCTACCGATTGGCGCGAGAACTCCTCGATCAGGGGTTGGATGCGCCACGGATGCAGGTAGCTATCGGCAATGCCGAGCCGCTACTCGATCACCAACGGGAGGTTATTGCTGCGGCCTTCGATTGCCCGGCCCGTGAAACCTATGGCATGGCCGAGATCGCTGCTGCGGCAAGCGATTGCGAGCAAGGACGGCTCCACGTCTGGCCGGAGGCGGGCTACATCGAGATTTTCGCCGATACGGCTGATGAGCTTGTTTCCGTCGGGCGGTCGGGGCGGCTCGTCGCCACTGGCCTGATGAACGCCGACATGCCGCTGATTCGTTATGAGACGGGAGACCGGGCGACGATGGCTGCCGAGGCGTGTGCCTGTTGCCGCTCGTTGCCGGTCTTGCAAGCCATCGAGGGACGCGTCGATGATGTCGTTGTCACTCGTGACGGCCGGCATATCGGCCGCCTCGATCCCGTTTTTAAGGCCGACCTGCCCATTATTGAGGCCCAGATCATTCAGGAAGATTTGGACACGTTGCGTGTGCTCTACGTGCCCACCGCGACTTATTCCGAGACGGATGGCGCGTCGCTGGTACAGCGTATCCGCGATCGAACCGGCGACGATATGCGCGTCATCCTGGAGGCGGTCGAGGCTGTGCCGCGGACGGCAAACGGCAAGTTTCGCGCCGTCATCTCGCTCGTCGACCGCGAGGAGGAGGTGTCATGAGCCGGAGACGCGAATGCCTGCTGGTTGTGGGGTTGTTTGTCATCACGGTGATCGTATCGGCTGTGTTCTGGGCTGCCTTGCCGACCGAGTACCGCGCGAACCAGAGCACTGACTATCTATATGTCTACGAGCCGGTGGCTCGGTCGATTGCCGCGGGCAACGGCATCATCCTTGATGGCGAGATCGCCACCCGCTATCCGCCAGGCTTCTCAATCTTGCTGGCTGGTGTTTTCCGGTTGGGAAATGCGCTGCATGTGGCTGACGAGACAATGCTGTTGACTTTTCGGCTGGTGTGTGTCGGGCTGGCGGTCGTGCTGGTCTACGGGCTGGGGCGTTTGGTCTGGTCGCCCCGCGCGGCCCTGATCCCTGCCCTGGCCTGGATGACGTATCCGTTTTCGCTGTGGCTGGCCAAACAGCCCAATAGTGAGGTGCCGTTTGTGCCGGCGCTCTATGCGGCGCTATGGCTCTTTTGGCTGGCCTTGTTGCGTGGCCGTGGGGGAGTTCGAAGCTGGGCGCTCTTCCTGATCGCCGGGGCATTGACCGGCGCGGCGATGCTCATCCGACCGGCGGCAATTGGGTTGAGCATCATGATGGCTCTCACAATCCTGTTATTCGCCACCCATAGAACCGCACTGCGAACAAGACTGGGCTATGGCGCGTTGGTCGTGCTAGGCAGTATTCTGGTTGTATTACCCTGGGAGGCAGCTGTCCATGCCCGCACGAGCGAGATCATCCCCCTAAGTAGCGGCGGGGCGATGACCATCCACGATGGCCTCACCTTTCTGGTCGCCCTCAAGGAGTATCGGCGCGAGGTTAACGTGCCTGATGATGTGGCCGACATGATGTGGGCCATTCACGAGCGGCGGAACGAGACAACAACGACCGGAGGCGTGTTTCGGGTCGTGGCTGAAGAGGCACGCGCTGCGCCAATTGCGTTCGGCAAGCTGATGCTCATAAAGCTGGCGCGGAGCTGGTACGGCATCGACAGCCGCATGCTGGAATTGCCGACGCTTCTGATTCAGGGCGTATATCTCGTATTCATCGTTTGGGGAACGGTCTACTGCTGGCGGCAAGGCGGGGCGCTGCGCCGGATGATCGGCGGCAACTGGCTCATCGTCGGTTATTTCTGGGGGATGACGTCCCTGGTTGTGCCGCTGTTGCGCTATATGGCCCCGGTTATGGGGCTGCTGATGCTGACGTTGCCCGGTGTCTACTACTCTCTGGCTACACGGCGGCAGAGGCATACCACCTCCACCACCGCCTCAGCCTCAAACGATTTCTGATCTTGTCACAAGGCCTTCACGCAAATTCCACGTTGGGTGGCCTATATCGCGCGTACACTTGTTATTATGGATAGCCTGCCTCTGGTTTCAGCCATCATGCCCGTCCGCGACGAGGCGGCCTATATTGAGCACAGCCTTGGATCGGTGCTGACGCAGGATTATCCGGTCGATCGGTTGGAAATCCTCGTCGTCGACGGCATGTCGATTGACGGCACGCGGGAGTATGTGACCGCCACGCAAGCCACACGGCCCAATCTTCGGCTGCTTGATAATCCGCAAGGCATTGTTTCGCCGGGCCTCAATATCGGCATCGCTGAGGCGCGGGGAGATATCATCGTTCGTGTGGATGGTCACTGCGAGATTGCGCCCGATTATGTGCGGCGCTGCGTGGAACATTTATTGGCTGATGATGCGGAAGCTGTTGGCGGACCGATCGAGACAATCGGCGAGACGGACGAGGCACAGGCCATTGCTTTGGCCATGAGTTCATGGTTTGGCGTAGGAGGGTCGGCCTTTCGCACGATCAACGATCGGCCGATGCTGGTGGAGACGGTGGCCTTCCCGGCCTACAGGCGAGTGACTTTGGAGCGCCTGGGTCCTTTCGACGAACAACTCGTGCGCAACCAGGACGATGAATATAACTATCGCCTGCTGAAGAGCGGCGGTCGTATTCTGCTTTCACCCGACATTCGCTCGCGCTATTACAGCCGCGGCAGTCTGCGCAAGCTGTGGCGGCAGTATTATCAGTACGGTTTCTGGAAGGTGCGTGTCATGCAGAAGCACCCGCGTCAGATGCGTTGGCGACAATTTGTGCCACCGGCATTCGTCGCAAGTATGATAGGCTCGTCGATCATGGGCTTGTTTCTTCGGTCGTTTCGCTTGCTCGGCGCGTTGATTGCCGGACTCTATCTGGCGGCAAATTTATTGGCGTCGTTATCGCTGGGTCGCGAATACGGCCGCGGATATATCCCTCGCTTGCTCATCATTCATCCTATCCTCCATCTTAGCTACGGCTTGGGTTTTCTGGCTGGATTGTTCAATTTTTCAAGACTGCGCCGTCCGGAGACGCTGCCGGACAAGGAACCTCGATCACCGGCCGGATAAGGGAAGTCGAATATGAAGAACATGGATAACGAAAATAAAGCCGGACAGATCAGTCGACGGCAGTTTTTGCAAGGCTCAGCGGCCATCGTGGGCGGAGTCGCTTTGGGACGTATCTTGCCAGTGATAGCCGCGCCACCCCTGCGGCCGATGCAAAAGCCGTCAGTGATCAGCGTCATGGATCCGGTCTTTGGGGCGAAAGGAGATGGGGCAACTAACGACCGCGACGCCTTCCAGGCAGCCATCGATGCCGCTGTGAAAGCCGAAGTGCCGCTCTATGTCCCCCGACCGCCCCAGTTCTACCGCATTGGGTTGGATCCAAACCATGACCGGCTGCTTGTCCCCGGAGACCTGGCCATTATGGGTGATGGGCGCCTGACGACAACCTTGCGCTTCACCGTGAGCACGACGACCAGCGGCAAGAACTATTTCGCTTTCTTCGTGCCGGGTGGGGTCGACTTTCACATCGCAAATCTACGACTGGAAGAGGATCTCCACCAACCGGTTGAGCAATTCGAATTCATGGGCATATTTTTGCAGCCGTCCAAGGCTGACAACATATGTGTCGTGGAATCAGTCGATATCGACGGCTTCACCCATTGTCTCTACTCTCCCTCGTCTGGTGACGATAGCAGCGATGGCGAATTGTTTCTGACTGTGCGCGATTGTGATTTGCATCCGTGGTGGACATTTTGTATCGGCTTGTGGACTGTGGCGGGCGGGCACAAGCGCTTGCATATTTACGACAGCTATCTCCACGACAACCAGAACGGGCATCTGGTATACACCCACCCCCACAACTCGGTCTATGTCGAGAACACGCGTTTCGATGGAGCCAGCTCGTGGGCGTTTCACTTCCAGGGGACGGAGGTGGCCGGGAATCCTGAGTACCAGCGCTTCGTCGGCTGCTGGTTTGGCCCGCGTAATAGTCGCGCGTTGATCACGCAGGATCGCGAGGCGGTAGCCATTCAGGTCGAAGTGTATAACTGTATCTTTGAGGCGGCTCCAGCCATTCAGATCCGCTCGGATATTATCATCGATGGATGTTATTTCACCTCGGCGAAAGGACTATCCAGCACCTCCGGATATGTGGCGGCTTACAGTAACTCTCCCTGGCGAGCCACCCTCCGTAATTGCATCTTTGCGCCAAAGAGTAATGCTTTACCGCAAGTCGATCTTCGCCTGGAAAGTATCGGGGTCGATATTGAAAATTGCCAGTTTTATAACCAGGGCACGGGGACAATCCTAAGCCTGGGGACGGGTGGGTCCAATCGTTATACAGTCAAGGATTGCCTCTTTTATAATCGGGCGGACAATGCTTCATACTCCATTTCGGTCGAGATCGATAACGGTCAGGCATTGATCGAGAGATGCCGTTTTATCGGTCGCACAACCGGAGATCGTGGCGTCTTTCTTTGCGGCAGCAAGGATGGCGGGCCGTCGGCTGAATCGTTCCTGCAGGTTGACAACTGCACGTTCCAGGATATCAGTGGCGGCACACTTTTCCATGTCATACAGCCCACCAACCCCGGCTGGAGTGGCCGAATAGTCGGCAGCAACAATCGGATCAACAATTTCCTGAGCGGCAAGCCGTTGCTGGTAGCCGAGTCCCCCGTACCGATCATTGGTCGCCTGACACCCATAAGCGGTTGGGCGCCGACCCCCGTGCCGGCCGGGCCGACCCTGGTTGTTTCAAGCAATTACGATTCGTTCGAAATTCTCGGTACAGCTGATGTTGCCAATATCCATTGGTGGACAGCCGATGGCCTCTCCAACACAATCTTCACCGGCGCGATTACGCTGGTGGCTACTGTGTCGTTCTCGCTCGTTACCGGCGGGAACATCCTGTTGGCCGGTGGCGCGTCACGCCGTGACGTACCGGCCGCGGGATCGGTGAGGCTGGTATACGATCCGGCACAGGGCTATTGGAGCGAGGGCTAGATGAGCGGCTCGGATACGGGGTCTGAGTCCACGTCTGAAGCTGCCCGTATTCGCGAAGCTTACAGCGGCCGCCTGGCTCGCATGACGGAGGCCGGGGCTTATTCGCCGGCAAACCCGGCCTACCTGTTTGCGATTCAGGGTAGACAACGGGCCATCCTGTCCGGCTTGCGTCAGGAGGGATTGTTTCCCCTTGGCGATAAGGACATCCTCGAAGTTGGTTGCGGTTCGGGGGGCGTCCTCCAGGAGCTGCTTGGCTATGGCGCTGATCCACGCCGATTGTTTGGCGTTGATCTCCTCCCCGAACGTTTGGCTCAGGCCCGCGCGCGCTTGCCCCATCTGCCGGTGAGTTGCGCTTCGGGAACAGACTTGCCTTACCCCACTAATTCATTTGACCTTCTCTTACAATTCACGGTGTTTTCATCGATTTTGGATCGAGGCATCTGCTATACTGTCGCTAGTGAAATGCTTCGAGTGTTGCGTCCCGGTGGCGCAATCCTTTGGTACGATTTCTGGATCAACCCGATTAACAAGCAGACGCGAGGGATTAAACCAGCGGAGATCAAGGATTATTTTCGAGGATGCCGGTTCACATTTAAACGGATCACCCTGGCCCCGCCACTGGCGCGACGGCTTGTGCCATTGACCTGGATCGGCGGATTATTTCTGGAGAAGCTGAAATTTCTTAACACCCACTACCTGGCCATTATTCGACCAAACGAGTGAGACATGAACGAAAGCATCGCCCAACGGCCTCATAAAAACGATGTCAAACTCACAGCCGGGTTTTCTGAACTCGCCGGACTGGTCGATAGTTTCGCCCGCCGGACGCTCGATATCGTCATCTCCGGATTGGGCATTATCATCCTGGCTCCCGCCTTTTTACTGATCGCCATTTTGATCAAACGTGACTCTCCCGGCCCCATCTGCTACTGGGGCGATCGAGTGGGGCGGGGCGGCCGACCGTTTCGTATCCTCAAATTTCGGACGATGTACGAGACGGCCGACAGCTATCGCGGCCCCAAGGTCACCGGCCAGAACGATTCGCGCATCACCCCTCTGGGGCAATGGTTGCGCGATACAAAAATCAACGAGCTGCCACAATTGTGGAATGTCCTGCGAGGCGATATGAGCCTGGTGGGGCCGCGACCGGAAGACCTGGATTTTGTGGCTCACTGGCCCGATGACGTTCGTCAGGTTTTACTCTCCGTGCGCCCCGGAATCACCAGCCCGGCATCGGTCCTCTATCGTAACGAGGAAAGCATGCTGCAGGCGGGTAATGTGGTCGACCAATATTTGAAGGTCATCCTGCCCAGCAAGCTTCGTCTGGATTTGCTGTACGTTCACCATCGCTCGTTCCTGACGGATCTGGATGTAATCTTCTGGACTTTATTGGCCCTGTTGCCGGCGTTGAAGTCGCGACGTGTGCCCGAACATCTGTTATTCTGGGGCCCGCTGGCGAGGTTTATCAGCCGTTATTTTTCCTGGTTCATTCTCGATGGGCTGGTAGCTTTCGTGGCCGTGGCCGTCACAGGTTTGCTGTGGCGCAGCAATGGGCCGCTGGAACTGGGCTGGGGCATCGCCGTGGGGGTGGCATTTGCCATCTCCGTCATTTTCAGCGCGGTGAACGCCCTGCTGGGTATCGGTCGTGTGGTCTGGTCGTGGGCCGATTTTAACGATGCGTTCTCGCTGGCCGCCTCTTCGGGACTGACGACGCTGATCCTGCTGGTGGCCAATCTGGTGTGGCAGCCGCGCGATATTTAT
>ERZ795041.164-NODE-164-length-26577-cov-4.986766_pt1 | contig 26577 bp, 24 predicted proteins | sample MGYA00375125_ERZ795041 | MGnify/ENA primary metagenome ERZ795041 (study PRJEB30170, sample SAMN03074214) | activated sludge metagenome | biome: Common Effluent Treatment Plant; feature: Wastewater; material: Activated sludge; isolation source: activated biomass in...
GCAACGATTCTATATTTTCTTTTTTTAAATTAGCAGCAATTTGATTAGCCTGTTTCATTAAATCTTGATTGGCAATCTTGTCGTATCCTTTTGGATAGGGTACGCCCAGTTTTTGCATCACCCTGATTTTTGCAGGTGTATTGCTGGTGTCTAATTTATTATCAAGCAACCAGATGTAGCGAGGCATTACTGAACCGGGAGAAGTAGAAGTAGGGTCGTATAAATGTGTGTAGTGCCATGAGTCAGGTCTTTTGTTTTTATCGGCACCTTCTCTGGCCAGGTCGGGGCCTGTACGTTTACTTCCCCACTGATGTGGAAAATCATATACAAATTCACCCGCTTTAGAATATTCGCCATAGCGGGCTACTTCATCTCTAAACGGTCTTATCATTTGTGAATGACAAGTGTAACATCCTTCTCTTACATAAATATCACGGCCTTGCAATTCCAGTGGGGTATAAGGTTTTACACTGGATATCGTTGGTATGTTGGATTTTACTAAAAAGGTGGGAAGCATTTGCACGATGCCGCCAATAGCTACAACAATAAGCGAAAGCACCAGCATGGTAACAGGTTTTCTTTCTATTATTCTGTGCCATTTTTCTTTTACAACAGGTGCGGCTTTTATCAAGGGTGCTGCTTCGGCGGCTTCGTTGGCAATAAATTTTCCTTGCTTTATGGTCTTCCATAAATTGTATATCATAATGAAAGTACCTGTGAGATAAAGTGTGCCACCAATACTTCTGGCCCAATACATGGGTTTGATATTAGTTACCGTTTGCATAAAATCAAACTTCAATTGTCCTTCTGGTGTAAACTGCTTCCACATAATGCTTTGCTCGAAGCCAGCCCAATACAAAGGCACTGCATAAATAATGATACCTATAGTGCCCAGCCAGAAATGATTGGCAGCTAATTTTTTTGAGTACAACGTAGTGCCCCACATTTTGGGTATCATATAATATAATATGGCGAATGCGATAAAACCATTCCATCCTAATCCGCCTATATGTACGTGTGCAATAGTCCAGTCGCTAAAATGCGATATTGCATTTACGCTTTTCAAGCTAAGTAATGGCCCTTCAAATGTGGCCATTCCATAGCAAGTAAGCGCTACTACCATAAATTTTAATACAGGCTCTTCTCTCACTTTGTCCCATGCGCCACGCAGCGTAAGTAAGCCATTGAGCATACCGCCCCAGCTGGGGGCCAGCAGCATAACAGAGAATACAACACCCAGCGACTGTGCCCAATCGGGCAATGCAGAATATAAAAGATGGTGAGGGCCTGCCCATATATACAAGAAAATTAATGTCCAAAAGTGAATGATAGATAACCGGTAAGAATATACCGGACGGTTGGCTGCTTTAGGTAAAAAGTAATACATCAATCCCAAAACAGGTGTTGTAAGCACAAAGGCCACTGCATTGTGCCCATACCACCATTGTACCAGCGCATCCTGCACACCGGCAAACATGGGATAGCTTCCGGTCAAGGAATAAGGGATTTCAAACGAACGTACGATGTGTAATAATGCGACGGTAACCCAGGTACCAATGTAAAACCAGATAGCAACATAAATGTGCTTTTCTCTTCGTTTCATAATCGTCATCATCATATTGATTCCAAATACAACCCAGATAATTGTAATGGCAACATCAATAGGCCAAATCAGTTCAGCATATTCGGCTCCAGTAGTAAGGCCGAGTGGTAATGTAATAGCAGCACCGGCAATGATAGACTGCCATCCCCAAAAATGCAGCCAGCTTAATTTATCGCTCCACATTCGTGCCTTGCACAACCTTTGAAGCGAGTAATAAATTCCTGTAAAACAAGCATTGCCTACAAATGCAAAAATGATTGCATTGGTATGTAAAGGACGCAATCGGCCAAAAGTGGTCATTGCCAGATTTAAACTGGCAGCAGGATAGTAGATTTGGATAGCAACCCATAAACCTACTATCATACCGATAACGCCGGATATAATAGTGGCATAGCCAAAGGCTCTTACAATCCTGTTGTCATAATAAAACTTTTCAACTTGCATAAGCAGTACTTTTATTTTGTTTTGGTTGATGAAGGTTTGTCGTCAAATAAAATGCGGGAACCTGGCGAATAGTCGTCTTCAAACTGGCCCGATTTTACACTCCAAAGAAAGGCGAATAAAAAAAATCCGGCTACGGTGATGCTTACGGCTAATAAGATGATAATGACACTCATATCATTTTGTTGGTCTCCCGGTTACTGACAGGAGCGGTAAAAGTATTTTGACCGAAGATGGTCAAGCATAAGACCTATCACTAAAAAACCTGATTTTAATCATGTCTTTTTTACCGACAATAATCCCATTTTTTTAGCAATCAGGCTACTGCTACCAAATGTAAGTAATAAAATGCTTAAAGAACTGCTGGGCATTAGAATAGCGGCAACCAATGGTGAAAGAATGCCCTGTACTGCAAAAAATAACCCTACAACATTATATACTATGGAAAGTACAAAGCTGGCAACTACAATGTTTTTATTGGCGCTACAAAGTTTGAAAAATTTGGTAAGCCTTGGCAACTGCCCGGCTTCAATAATCGCATCGCTGGATGGGGTGAAATTATTTGCCTGCTCAGTAACAGCTATGCCTACATCACTTTGTTTTAAAGCACCTGCATCATTTAGTCCGTCACCTATCATCATTACGCTTTCGCCTGATTGCTGAAGATGTTTAATATAATTCAACTTATCTTCCGGTTTCTGATGAAAAAGCAAAGTCGTGTTTTTTCCCATCAACCTTTGCAGCTGTTGCATAGAAGCCTCATTGTCGCCCGATAAAACGGATAACTTATACCCTGATTTTAATTTTTGAATCAAAGCCGGCATCTCATCTCTGTATGAGTTGCCAAATGAAAAATAACCCGGAGTTTGACCTTCAAGCCAAACATATACTACTGTATTGGATGGCGAAGCTTGTTGACTGCCGGTTACAAAGGTTTCAGTGCCCAATTTTATTAAATCATCATCCACAATGCCTTCAATACCTTCGCCAGGTACTTCTTTAAAGCCGCTAACTTTTCTAAGATTCACTGGAGACAGATGCATCGCTAATGCTCTGCTAAGTGGATGGTTCGAATTAGCAGCCAGTGCTGCTATTTGTTGTTCCTGTTTTTTTGTTAATGGGCAGCCGTTATAATTTATGTTTTGAAAATAGGAAGAGGTAAGTGTGCCTGTTTTATCAAACACAATATGTGTGGTTGCGGCTATGGCTTCTATAACGGAAGCACTTCTCAAATAAAAACGATTATGCCCCAATATTCGCAGTACATTACCGTTAGTAAAAGTATTGGACAATAATAATGCGCAAGGGCAAGCAATGATAAAGATTGCTGTAACTGCCGGCCAAATTTTTTCTGGATTATACATTTGCCAATAAATGGCGGTAAGCAATGCAATACTGAAAACGATATAAGTAAAATACCGGCTGAGCAAATGCACAAATGAAACTTTTTTCTCTGTTGCGTCATGTTGCATTTCCTCCTTGTTCCACAATTTGGTCAAATAACTTTGGCCGACTTCCTTTATTACCAAAATTTCTACTTGTTCACCGGTTTGTTTTCCTCCCGCATATACCAGTTCACCTACTTCTTTTAAAACAGGCAACGATTCGCCGGTTACAAAACTGTAATCAATAAATGCTTTTCCACGTGTAAGAATGCCATCTGCAGGTATCAGTTCTTCGTTGTGTATTACCATTGTATCGCCCGGTTTTATTTCGGGCAATGAAACCGGTATTTCTTTTTCATCTTTCAGCAGGCTGACCGCTATCGGAAAATAAGAGGTGTAATCTCTTTCAAATGAAAGTTGGCGATAGGTTTTGTCCTGTAGTATTCTGCCCGCCAGCATAAAAAATACAATGCCCGACATGGAATCAAAATAGCCACCGCCTGTTCCGCTGATTACCTCCCATGCACTGCGTATAAATGTAATAATAATGGCAAGTGCAATAGGCGCATCAATATTTAAAAATTTATGCTTCAGGCTTTTCCAGGATGATGTATAAAAAGGCAAAGCTGCATATAGCAAAACCGGAATTGCCAATGCAAAGCTTATCCATCTGAAAGTTGTCCTCAATCCGGTTTCACTGGCATCTATTCCCAGATATTCGGGAAAACTTAACATCATGATATTTCCAAAACAAAAACCCGCTATACCCAACTGATATACCATGCTTTTATCAATGGCCGGTCGTTTATTTTTTAAATCGCTGAGACTGATATAAGGTTCATAGCCAATGCGGGTTAATGTTTCCACTACCTGTCGTAGTGATGTTTTTTCGGATAGAAAAACTACATCAACTTCCTTTCTTGTAAAATTTACTTTGCTGCTTACAACACCATGATTGATTCGGTAAAGATTTTCGAGCAGGTACAGGCAGGAGCTGCAATGCATTTGTGGCAAATAAAAACTTACGTGAACCTGCTTTTCGTCTCTAAAAGTAATTAATTGCAGTTGTGTTTTTTCATCATCTAAGAAAGCAAATTTGTCTTTTCTTATTTTTATTCGCTGGCTGATGCCGGGGTTTTCGTTTAGATTATAATATTCACATAGGTTACTTTCATTAAGAATCTGATAGACCATTTTGCAACCTTCGCAGCAAAACAGTTTTTCTTCCACGCTGATGTTGTTGGTAAAACAGGATTCACCACAGTGGTAGCAATAAGTTTTGTGGGATGTTTCTTTTATTGAATTCATGTTTTAATTTCCCAAATGCTAAAATAAAGTTACAGCCAAAAAGCGGTGTTGAGATTATTCAAAACGAAAAATGATTCCCGTCAGTTGTTTTCTGTGGCTTGACCTCGTTTCACCATGCAGGAAATGCCGGCATACAGCAAAAACATAAGGGCTATTGCCAGTAAAAAGCCACTTGCCGCAAATAGCTGAAACCAGATTTTTGTGTTGAGCATGATTTGTGCGAAAGGAAGATTATTTAGTTTGCCTTTTATTTTAACAATGCCGCTGGCAAGCAGCGAAATCCAAAATAGTAGCAATGTAATATTGGCAATAGTAGTAACAGCCAGTATTCGCTTCTTTAGTTTTTGAAATTTAGTTGAATCATCTTTTTTCGCTATGAAATAAATGGAAGCAAGCAATAGCATTGTATTGATGCCAATGGTTGTGCCCATCGCATGTGCAACGGTAATATGAGTACCGTGTGTATAATAATTCCAGGCCGGAACCGACATAATAAGCGCCAGTGTAATATTCAAAAAAATCCAGCAATCGGCAAATGATAAAAGCCGGAATGATGCAAACTGAAAATTTTTAACCGCAGCCGAAACAGATTTTCTCCATTTCCAGATGATATGGCCGAAAATGATAAGTTCGGTCATGCTGATAATGTAGGCAACCATCTTTACCCAGGGTGCGGCGGGTACAATGTAGGTATGGTGTCCCCAGTTAAACATCAAATTAGTAAGCCCCAGAAAATAAAAAAAGAAAGCTTCTTTTGATTGAGCAATTTTGGTATCACCACTTATTTTTTCCATTACATACATGGCGGTACCATATACCAGCATATTCCAGCTGCCTACCATGGAGCCAAGGGCTTTCCATTGAACGGTAATGTCTCTTACGATATTGCCGCTGAAATAGTCTATGAGCCAGAGATAAGATTCAGAAACAGTAATAAAGAAAAACAAAATACCGGTTGACCAGTTCCAGATATAAACCGGAGCCTTTCCATATTTTGGTTTGATGGTGAAAAAGAAATTAATAACTAAAGGCAACCACGATATTAATATTAATAATCCGAACAGGGGAGGAAATTCCAGATATTCTCTGCCACCAAAATACCCGCCAAAAAAGCAAATAATGATACTTGCAGATAGGATTACTTGCATGTAGAAATGAATGAGGACACCTTGCTTCCACACACATGGCTTTCCGGCTACTCGTGGAATATAATAATATAATCCACCTTGTGCTGCCGTAAAAATCCAGGTAATAGCAAGATAGACATGCAGCGGTCTTGTTTTTTGAAATGATAATTCTTCTTTTAAAAATTCGGGATATACATATTGAAGGCTACCCGTGATGCCTAAGAGCAAACCAAGTAATAGATAACACATGGACAATGCCAAAATGGCTTTGGCGGCTTTGTCAGTTGCGTATGGTGATGTGTGTGCGGTCATGCAATGAATTATTCTTTGGTCTTGTATGTTGTGGCTGTTGCATCTACATATTTCAAATAACTGATAATGTTGTCAATTTCCTTTTCGATAAAATGGAAATTGGGCATTCGGGCGCCTCCTGCTTTTAAAAAAGCTTTCATATAATTTTCACCTCTGTTTGCATCGCTGTAGGCGGTGGTCAATTCAGGACCCAGATAGCCACCCAGCCCATACAACTGATGGCAGGAAATACAATTATGCTGTTGAAACAAAGCTTTTCCTTTTTGAATGGAAGCATAGTCAGCCACATTTACTACTACTTTTTCTTCTGTACCTTTTGTATAGATAATGATGCTGTAAATGATATATGATATAAACAGCAATATGAAGATGAGTTGCTTTTTCATTTCAAGCGCTTATGCCATTGCCTGGCACTTTTTGAAAAGTATCAGGGCTTTTGGAAACAGAATTTTATTTTCAACTTCTATATGGTGCAATAAGTTTTTTTCAAAAGTTTGCAACAACGAGAAGGTGTGTTCAAATGAGGTGCAGGCTCCAGGTGGAGGAGTGTATTGATTAGAAAGTTCTTTAATAACAGACAACGTTTTTTCAATTTGTTGATGCTCTTGCTCCATTAAAGTAGCTGGTGCCTGTAAAAACGTAGGACTAAAAATTACTTTTCCTGACTGACCTGTATAAAATTTTTCCAATTCTTTTATGCGGGGAAAAATGATGAGCTCTTCTTTTTGTATATGCATTTCAATTTCTTCCTTCAACGATAAAAAGTGGGAGTGTAACCGGTGCAACACCGGATTTTGATCACCTTGTGTGGCAGCCAGACTTTGTAAATGTGAAAGTAAAACGGGAAGAAATTTCTTTAAATATTCATGATTGGTATTTGAAATTTCTATGGTTAAAGCGGTTAATGAATTTGTATTGTTATAATGTGATTGCTCCGTTATCGGAGTGCTTGCGGTATTGTATTGCGTAATCGTATTTTTTGAACCAGTCATTTGAAAGTACAATTATTGGCGATAATAAGAGTAAAAAAACAAAATAGCAGTAATTGTATAAAATATCACTTGAGGCTCCTCATATTTTATACTGACGTCTGTCAGCCATATCTATTAAGGTCCTGTACTTATATGTCTTTGCGTTTAAATCCTCTTACAGCCAGCCACAATGGTATAATCGCCCAAAGCAACATGATGCCTGTTGTAAAGAGAATGCCTGTAATGTTTCCAAAGAAATCTTTGTACAAGGCACTGGTAACACCCATCAGTGCACTTACATCCATTTTAAGCATAATAAAAACCCGGGCCAGGTCAATTGGATTTAGTGCTGTAAGTAATAATGTAATTTTTTCAAGTGGATAATCGCTGAAATTGAAAAGTATGAGCATTACCAATCCATCATAAATTAAGGCAAAATAAAACCAAAGCAACAATGCGATGCCAATACCTCTTGCCTTGTCTCTTGCTTTTACCGATGCTAGAAAGGCAAGTGATGTAAATACAAGCGTAAGTAAAAAACCGGTGAGCAGTAGCGCCATGCCGGTTGCGTTAAAGCTGAATAACAGCACCGGAATTCCTACACCAATTAAAAAAGCACTGGCAAGCGAAAATGCAACGCCTGCATATTCACTTAGTATAATTTTTTGGCGACTCATGGGTTGTGCCAACATCAGTTCAATAAATTCATAGGAGTTATAGTAATGAATAGTGCCAAATACTATACTTACCAGTGGCAATACAATTAATATAATATTTAATAAGCTGAGAACTGCTTTGCTTTCATTTTCTTCCAGATTAAAAAGGCTGAAAGAAACGACTAGTAAAAACAAAGTATAAGCAATAATTATTTTACTTCTTAAGATGTCGTATAAAACGTATTTAGATAATTTAATCATGGCCGCTTATTTTTTCTCTTCTGTTTGTCCCAATTGAAAAATATTGTTGATCCAACTGCCATCAGGCATTTCTCCTTTCATAATCTTAGCAATAGCCTTGCCCAGTTTTATTTCACCAGTCTCCTCCTGTAAAGTACCAATGTCTTTAAAGAACATGAGTTTACCTTCCTGCAAATGCATAACATGAGTTGTAAGATCGTCAAGATCGCTTAGGATATGTGAAGTAATCAGAATTAATTTGTGTTTCGCCTTTTCACGAATGATTTTTTCTTTTAAGATTTCTGAAGCCAGGGGGTCAAGACCCGCCGTGGGTTCATCCAGAATGAGAATTTTGGGATCGAAAAGAAATGCCAATGCCGCACTCACTTTTTGACGTGTACCGCCGCTAAGTGTTCGCATGGGTTTATGAAACATTTTCTCCAGTTCAAACTGCACAATTAATTCATTGTCGATTTGCTTGCCATCCATGTTGCGAATGTTTTTCATCATTTCAAATAGCTGCCCGATCTTCATATTGTCAGGGTAGCGGCCAATTTGAGGCATATAGCCAATCTGTTCTCTGTAGTTTGGATTTTCGCTAACGGGTTTACCATCTACAATTATCTTTCCACTTTCTGGCCTTACCATTCCCAAAATGGACTTTATTAAAGTCGTCTTTCCCGAACCATTGGGGCCGATCAATGATACTACCTGCCCTTTTTCAAATTGGGCTGATATATTATCTAGCACCTGCAGTTTTCTGAATCGCTTTGAAATATTTTCAATTGTAATCATAGCTTAAATGATTTCATTACTGGTTTATTGTCTGCTAAATTTTCGGGAGTAAGGCCGGGTATTGCTTTTTCTGCTTTGTCCAGCATTTGTGTTGTAAAGCTTCGATAAAGCATCAGCATAAATGGATTTTGCTCCACGATTAATGAGTATAAACTTACGGGATGATAAGGTACATCTCCCAATCCGTCTTTGTTCAAATCATAACCTTCGTATTTGTCCCAATAATTATGGTCAAACCTGTTTAATACCATGGTGCCATTGGTGCCCACATCAAAACTGTTTCCAAGAAAATTGTTTTCATGAAAATTATTGTCTTCGCAGCTGGCTTGTATTTTCAAAGCCCAGCCATTGCTTTTAAAAATGTTTCTTTGAATATCCATTCGGCTGGTACCTTCCAGATGTATGCCCACTGTATTTTTTTTAAAAGTATTGTGTTGTATATGGCTGTCGGTAATGTCTTTTAACAATAGACCATAGGCTGATGCGCCCCAGTTTTCTTCAAAATGATTTCCATCCATCCATACTCGTTTAGAATACATAACAGCTACTCCCGCGCCATTATTTCTAAACATATTATTGTAATAGCTATCATCATTAGAAAACATAAAATGTAAACCGTATCGAATATTGGTTTCGCTTATGTTGTTGCGTATAAGTGAGAAGGTTACAAACTCAAAATAGATGCCATCTCTTTGGCCAAATACTTTATTGTTTTCTATCAACGCTTTGGAGCATTTCCAAAGGTGAATACCGTTTCCGGTCATTTGTTCGCTTTTGGGAGTACCATTGATGGTGTTGTTGCGAATCGTAATATGAATACTATTAGAAATATGTATGGCAAAATATGCATCCGTTATTTTACAGTTTTCTATTGTTAGATTTGAAGCATCTACAATTTTGATGGCTGCAAAATCGTTTAAAGCCGAATAGCCCGAATTGATAAAATGAATACCACGTACCAGAATGTTGTAGCCGGTGAGGGTAAGTATTTCAAATTTTTGCTCACCATCCAATACCACATTTCCCGCCGCTATTACCGATATTGATTTTGAAATGGTGATACTGCCTTCTTTATATGTGCCGGGCTTTATTAGCACTGTATCACCATCGGCAGCATCTTCAATCGCTTTTTTTACTGAACTATTGGAACTGCCGGGTGCTACTATAATCGTGCGGCCATAGCCGATGGTAAATAAAAAAATAAAAAATATAGTAATGCAAATTCTCATGTTGTTTGTTTCTGTAATGTAAATGCTTCATAGGACTGAAATGGGAAATGTATTATTTTAGTTTATCATATACCTGCTGCCAGTTTAAAATTTCACCTTGTTTTCCTTTCATAAATTTTTCTGCAGCAGCTTTGTTTTCAAAAGCGGCGGTATTACTACCCATCGGGCTTCTTAGCTCCTGGCTGAATACGAATACCGCCTTCTTTACTTCATTAAAATTGTTTGGTTTTTCAAAAAGTATCGTTAGGTTTTTAGAAATATTTTCTTCTTTTTCGGTACCATTCTTTATAAAGGCAACAAGACAGTGCAGGTCATCAAATTTAAACACTTTGCCTTTTTTGGTAATAATTTCTGCACCAAAACGTGTATCAGTAATGCTCATTTTGCAAAAGTGACAACTGTCTTTTCCTGCCTCAAACGGTTGTGGCTTGGTGCTGCATGATAAAAAAATAAATGAAAGACTCATTAATAAAGCAGGTGCTGCTTTTTTTCTGCTAAAAAAACCACCGGGTCTTTTGTGTTTATACCATTCTACAAACCAAACACAAAATGCAAGTGCACCCGCTGCTATTACAATCCATCCGCCAACATCGGGAAATGAATACGCATCAAAATTTAAAAGTCGTTTATGTCCTATAATGGGAGGTTGGTAAGTAAGTCCGGTAACTTGTATGGGTGCATGAGGATCCAGATTGCTTCCATAATCTTTTCCCCAAAGATAAAAATCAACTAAAGCCAAAATACCTCCAATGCAGGTAAGCATCAGGTAGGCGAATAAAAATTTTCTATTTCCGGTTATGGCTACTATCATACCCAAAAGCATAAAGAATCCAACTACATAAGGTAAAAATTTGAACTCGGGAAACATACCTACGTGTATAGGCTTCATGCCTATGTAGTGGTTTAAACCATTGATGACATCAATCTGGCCTGAAAGACCGTTAATCCAGATATTCATGGTAAGCCCTTCGGGATATTGTGGCGCAAAAAGGTCGATGCGCCAGGCGGGAAGAAAGAAAACTGCAATCAATGCACCAGATGCAAAGGCTACTAAGATTCGTGAAGTAAAAGAAAGTTTTTGTTTCATATTAATGCCTTTTTAAAATGCTTCCGGGACAACACGGCCCCGGAAGCTGTGTATGATATAAACCTCAACAAAGAACTCATTTTGCGGCTGGCGGTACCAGCACTCCATCTATTACATGTACTGTTCCATTGGATGCAGGAATGGAAGCAACAATGGTAGCTGTTCCATTCAACATTATTTTGCCATCCTTTACACTCACAGTTACATTTCCACCGTTTACCATTCCTACATTCATACCGTCTGTAAAATATTCTGCTTTTAAGGAAGATGTAGTAACATGGTATTGTAAAATATCTTGCAAGTCAGCTTTGTTTTCGTTTTTCATCAATTTATCTACGGTGCCTGCGGGCAGTTTGTCAAAAGCCGCATTAGTAGGAGCGAAAACGGTAAACGGCCCCGCATTAGATAAAGATGAAATCAATTCTGCTTGCTTTATAGCAGCTACAAGTGTTGTGTGATCTTTTGATGCAGCAGCTACTTTTACTACATCTTTTTGCGATACATCGTCTTTCACATTTTCCTGGCCACCTGTGGTTACAGCAGATTCAGTATTTGAATTTGTAGCAGTACCATTGCTTTCCTTGTTTTCATTTTTGCAGCTTAGCGTAAAAATTGCAAATGCAGCAATTGCCAAGCCAAATTTCTTTTTCATTTCAAAATAGTTTTAGTGTTTGGTTTGAGGGGGAATAACAGGCAGCCAGTCGTAGCTGCCTGTTATAAGTTTACTATTTCGATTTTCCTGAATCTTTTGTATCAGGAGTTGATACCGAAGGTTTTGTTTTACCTGTGTGGTACAATAGCGGCACATTGGAACCGGCAGGGCTTATTCTGATATATCCTTGCATTTCCTGATGCAGCGCCGAACAGAAGTCGGTACAATAGAATGGGAATATACCTACACGATCAGGTTTCCACATCAGTGTCTGAGTTTCACCAGGCATTACTAGTAGTTCGCCATTGTTTGCTCCTTTAATTGCAAAGCCATGAGGTACGTCCCAGTCTTGTTCCAGATTGGTAACGTGGAAATAAACCACATCGCCTACTTTTACGCCTTCAATATTATCGGGTGTAAGGTGAGAACGGATGGCGGTCATATATACATGTACTTCATTTCCTTTTCTTTCTACTTTTGTTTTGCCTTCACCCATTGATACATATGGATTCTTATTTTCTTCAATTTTGAAAATCTTAACGGAGTTCTTCATTACTAATTCAGCTGGAATCGCTTCGGCATAATGTGGCTCACCAATAGTAGGGAAATCAAGAACTAACTTCATTTTATCTCCACTGATGTCGTACATCTGTGCACTTTGAGAAAGTTCAGGACCGGTGGGCAAGTAGCGGTCTTTAGTAATTTTGTTGTAAGCAATTACATATTTACCATGAGGCTTCTTGGTAGGGCCGCCAGGTACTGACAAGTGACCAACTGAATAATAAGTAGGAACTCTATCCAATACTTTTAGGCTTTTTACATTCCATTTTACAATTTCAGATGATACAAACATTGAAGTATAAGCATTTCCATTTGCATCAAATTCGGTATGTAAAGGTCCTAATCCGGGTTTTGCTACTTCGCCATGCAATACTGCATCATATTTCAAAACTGGAATACCGTCGTAATCACCATCAAAAGTTTTTGAAGCGATAGCATTTTGTATTTTAGTAAATGAGAATACAGGAATTGTTGCAGCCAATTTACCACTACCTACAATGTATTCACCTGTAGGGTCAGTATCACATCCGTGTGGCGATTTGGGGCAGGGCATAAAATATATCATATCAGGACAATCCTTTGGGTCTAGTACCAAAACTTCATTCTCCATTTTTGAAGTTGCGCTATGAGTGGACTCATCGTATTTGTTATGCGCATACTTTACTTGTTTTTTTACTCCCTTTCCGGCTTTTGCATATTCTTCAGCTTTTTTCCAGTTTACAGCCATGATGAAGTCTTTGTCTTTTTGAGAAGCATTCACCTCTAGCAGTGTATTGGCTTTTTCTGAGTTATAACAGCTAAAAAAGAACCAACCGGCTGATTTGCCTTTTCCGGCTCTGGCCAGGTCAAAGTTTACACCGGGAGTAAGAATCTGGAAGGCAATATTCATGTCTCCTGTTGTTTTGTCAACACCAATAAAGCTTACAGTGCCTTTGAAGTTATCTTTATAAGTGTCAATAGGAACATCCTGTTTGTCACCTATTGGTACACTAAAGCGAGTGCCGGCAACTACATACTCAGAGTTTTCTGTAATAAAAGGTGAAGAGTGGTTACCTGCACTGTTGGGTATTTCAATAATCTCAGCAGTACGGAAAGTTTTTAAATCAATACGTGCAATACGTGGCGTATTGTTTGCATTGCCAAATACCCAACGACCATCATGTTCACTATTGGTTACAGATAGTGCAATGTGGTGTAGGTCATCCCAGGGAACAAATCCATGAGAAGTATTCAACATGGGTTTAGTTTCTTCACTGTAGCCCCAACCTTTTTCGGGGTCAACAGAGAAAACAGGGATTACTCTTAGCAATCTGCCGGAAGGAATACCATAAACAGGCATTTGGCCACTAAAGCCCCCTGATACGAAGTTGTAAAATTCGTCATATTTACCCGGGGCAACATAAGCCTTTGAGGCATCGCCACCGGCAGCGGAGCTGGTTCCTTTTGGTTTACAACTTTGCATAAGCAACAGGCCTGCAAAGGCGAAACCGAGCATGAACAATGAGGTTTTGAGAGGATGTTTCATATTAATTTGTGTTTTGCAGTTTATAATGAGCACTTGTGTACTTGGTTGTCAAAAAATTATTTTTCTCCGTCATTACTTCTCATAAATTCTATAAGTTGACGGGCTTCATCTTTTGTAATATTTTGGTTGGGCATTCTTACCATACATTGTTCAAGCAATTTTTGAGCTTCAGGATCAGACTCCAACATCATATCAACATTAGTTATCATATTCATAATCCAAAGTGGTTTTCTTCTTTTTGTTACATCTTTCCAGCCCGGACCTACTAACTTTTCCTCGGTTAATTTGTGGCATGATTGACATTTAAGATCATATAGTCCTTTTCCGGCATCTACCAACCCTTTATCTAATGGATTAGAAAGCGTTATGTCGCCTTCTTTTTGTTCTACGCCGTGAACCTCAGGTTTGTCTTTTGTGAGTTCAGCTACATCAATTGGTTTGGGTTCTTTTTTCACGCCTTCCTGGCATGAGAAAAATAAAGTGCTGCTAACGAGCAATGCAATTGCAAAAAATTTTTTGTGTTTCATTGTTGAAGTTTTGAGGTTTATAAAAGCGGCAAGATAGCTAGATTTTAAAATGAAATACTCAATTCTGATTCGGGAACAAAAGTATTTGGCTGTATAGCTGTCTGCTATGACAGTACTCAAAAAAACAGATGATATTTATCAGATATTCACCTGTTTTTGAATGGATTTTTTGAAATAGCTATCAGATTTTTTGCAAGGTCCCACCAATAGCTTAAATAGGCGAAAAATATTTCAGGAATTTGGCTCAAAAATGCACATATCAGTTTTCTGGCTGATAAATATCAGTAAGTTTAAAAATGGTTTTAGGTTTATTTGCCGGGGGAAATTTATGTATTTGGAAAAGCAAAAACTGAACAGAAACCTAACCATTTCTGAAATTGTAAACAAGGATTATCGTACTGCCGATGTTTTTAAAAAGCATGGTATAGAATACTGCTGTGGAGGTAATATGCCCTTTTTTGAAGCCTGTAGCTTAAAAGGGATTGATGAGAAGCTCATTTCTCACGAATTGGAAATAGCCATGGCAGATACAAACACATCTAATACAATTAATTTTTCTTTGTGGGATACCGATTTTTTGATTGATTATATTGTAATGGTACATCATCAATATCTCAAAACTGCATTGCCACAGGTTAAATACTATGTTGATGAGTTTGTTGCCAATCATCAAAACAAATTTTCCTATTTGCCTGAATTGAAGGAAACAATTGACCAACTGGCCAAAACCTTTGCACCGCACATGCAACAGGAAGAAGAAGTTATTTTTCCTTATATCCGCCAGCTGCATCATGCTTTTAGCAGCAAAGAGCCTTATGTACGGCTATTGGTACGTACGATGAGAAAACCGATTGATGTTATCATGGAAAGCGAACATCATTCAACCTCGCAAACACTGCTGCGATTAAGTGAGCTAACGGGGGATTATACACCACCACCCAATGCCTGCACCAGTCATAAAGTAACATTTGCAAAATTAAATGAAGTTGCAAACGACCTTTCCCGTCATGTACACCTTGAAATGAATATTCTTTTTCCCAGAGCTATTGCAATGGAAAAAGAATTGTTGCATGAGCAGGAATAATGCGATCATCAACTTGTATTGTTTTTTATTATCTTGACGCCTGTTTCAACCGTCAAAAAATTTATGCTTAATACAGCCAGCCATCTTGTTTTACTTTTCGAAAATGCTACTGAAGGCATTGTGCTTACCGATGGGTCGGGCAATATCGTGATCATGAATCCTGCGGCACAACGAATGTTTGGATACACAGAAAATGAACTGACCGGTAAGTCAATAGAAACCCTGATACCCGAAAAATACCGAAAAGGACATGTGCACCAAAGAACAGATTTTAGTAAGAGACCTGCAAACCGTGCAATGGGCCAAAACAGAGATTTGCATGGAAGAAAAAAGGATGGCAGCGAATTGCCAATTGAAGTAAGCCTCAGCCATTATAAACAAGACAATGAATTATATGTAATTGCATTTATTGTTGATATTACAAAAAGAAAAGAAATAGAGGCAAATATGGAAAGGCAGCAGCAAGAACTTGAAAAAGTAAGTAGTGAAATAAGAAAGTTGAATGCTGACCTGGAAGCAAAAGTGGAAGAACGAACAATCATTCTCAAAGAAGCTTTGCAACAGCTGGAACAATCGCAATTAGAACTTAGCGATGCTTTGGAAAAAGAAAGACAACTGGGTGAAATTAAAAGCCGCTTTTTATCAATGGCTTCACATGAGTTTAGAACACCACTCAGTACGGTGCTTTCATCAGCCTCTCTGCTTGCAAAGTATAAAAAGGAAGATGAACAGGAAAAGAGGGAAAAACATATAGAAAAAATAAAAAACTCAGTTAAGCATTTGAATGATTTGCTGGAAGATTTTCTAAGCCTGGGAAAACTGGATGAAGGAAAAGTAACTACCTGTTGTGTTGAAGTAAATGTCAAGGATTTGATAGCTGAGACAGTAGATGAAATGAACGGGCTTACAAAAGATAATCAGCAAATTGAAAATAAACATGAGGGCAACGAAATTGCATTCACCGACAATAAGTTGCTAAAGAATATTTTGATTAATTTAATGACGAATGCTATAAAATTTTCTGCATCCGGTTCAACCATAAAGGTAAACAGCCATTGCAATGCCGAAAACGTAATGGTTTCCATTGCCGATCAGGGTATTGGCATATCCAAAGACGATCAACCACATTTGCTTTCCAGCTTTTTCAGAGGGGCCAATGCCACCAATATTCAAGGTACAGGGCTTGGGCTCCATATTGTGCAGCGTTATCTTTCGCTATTGGGCGGAGATGTATAGTTTGAAAGTGAGCTAAATAAAGGGACAACCGTTACCTTTACAATTCCTGTAAACCAACAAACATGAAATCTGTTTTAGTAATTGATGATAATCCTGATATCAGAGAAAATACTGCTGAAATTCTGGACTTGAGCGGTTATAAAACCTTTACAGCCGAAAATGGGAAAAAAGGAGTGGAGATAGCACTACGTGAAAAGCCGGATGTGATTATCTGCGATATTATGATGCCCGAACTGGATGGCTATGGCGTACTTCATTTATTGCGCAAAAACGAAAGCACAGAACAAACACCCTTTATATTCTTAACTGCTAAAACAGAAAGAAGCGATTTTCGAAAAGGAATGGAAATGGGTGCCGATGATTATATTACGAAACCTTTTGAAGATATTGAGCTGTTAAATGCCGTAGAAATCAGGCTTAAACGGGCTGCTGTATTGGATCATAAATATTCATCATCACCAAGCGGCATCAGCCAATTTTTAAAAGATGTAAAAGATGCCGGACTGGTAAAGCAATTGGCTGATCAATATGAAGTACTTACGCTTAATAAAAAGCAACCTTTGTATCAGGAAGGAAAACGCCCCCGGTTTTTATATTATCTCTCTCGGGGAAAAGTAAAATGCTTCAAAGTGCATGAAGACGGAAAAGAATATATTACCGATTTATTTAGTGAAGGCGATTTTTTGGGCTATACTGCTTTAATTGAAGATAAAAACTATGATGATAGTGCTGTGGTATTGGAAGAAGCAGATATCATGCAAATACCTCGTGAAGATTTTATGCAAATGGTGTTTAGTGATATTTCTGTTGCAGCCAAATTTATAAGACTGGTAACACATAATGTAAAGGAGAAAGAAGAAAGACTCATGAGCCTTGCTTACAGTTCACTTAGAAAGCGGGTGGCTAAGGCCTTGGTGGATATACATGGAAAATTTAGCATTGGTGGAGAAAGTAAACCTATAGAAATATCTCGTGAGGATATAGCACATTATGTAGGCACAGCTACAGAATCACTGATCAGAACACTCAGCGATTTCAAATCAGAAAAACTGATAGAAATAAAAGAAGGCAAAATAAATATCGGAAATATCGAAAAATTGAAAAACCTGCTTTATTAATATACCACTACTTCTATCAGCGCCGACGTATTAAATTCTTGTTTCCGGCATTTTGGAATATGAATTTCCAGTTCTCCCTTTCTGAATAATGCCGCAGTCAGCATCGTATCTGCATCAGCAGGCAGTAAAAAAGATTGTTCCCAACTATTTAAGAAAAGCGGACGCTTTACTGTGGTGCCGGCAATGTGTATGGGTCTGATGCCGGAGATCTTTAATTGATTTTCACAAAACGAAACACTAAAATCCTTTCTCTCAAGCCCGGGCATATCTACATATACCACATATTCGTTTTTTTCAGTTTCAATTCTTGCCTCAGGCAATATAGTTTGTTTCGATTTTGTATTTGCAGCATCTGATTGTTGCTGTTTGCCAGGTATTTGATACAAACTCTTTTTCATACAGCCTCCCTTTTTAATGCTTAAAAAATGAATTTAGCTAAAGGTAGCTTTTATAGATTTGAAAAAAACTGATTTAGATAGGTGTAATGTCTGACAATTGTCAAATGTGCAGAAAATCGTCTAAATCTCTTCTTTCCTTCTTGGTTGGCCTTCCAATCTTGCTATGTCTTTTGCCGGTATGAAAACTGGCTGATTGAAATTGTATTCTTTGTATTTCTGCTTCCGGCGTTATGTCAATATAATATTTCAAAGAGGTTTCATAGTTTACCCTTTGGTGCAGCAGTTCCGTTACTTTAATGCGCCATCTTTTTGCTTCTGTTTTTACTTCATACTCATCACCCACTGCTACCTGCTTCGATGCTTTTATGGATGTTCCATGCTGCTTTACCTTTCCCGAATCACATGCCAGCGCAGACTGAGATCGGGTTTTGAAAAGCCTGATACACCAGAGAAATTTATCAATTCGGATTTTTTCTTTATTGCTATTCATAAACCTGCAGAAACCGTTTCTTCTCAAAAATACTAAACATAAGGAAGCTTTAGCATGTAGTAAAGATTTTACAAGTTCTTCTTAGCTTCAATTGTTTTGAAAAGTCTTCATTGTTTTGCTATTTCAAACGCCGGTATTATACTTCCGGTATTTTGGAACATGATGCTTTTACATTCTATTTAATATAGAATGTAAGTTCCGTCTTTTTATCGCTGTTCTTGTTTGCGAGAAATTTTCCTCATTCTTTTTGGGCCATACCATAGCCAGAAACCTGTAATTGTAAAAATTAATAGTGCAAACCCCATTATGGAGGTGTAGAGAAGTTTAAGATAACCTCCTTTTACGCCAAACCAAGAATCCAGAATAGAGCCATCGTGAATATTTTCAATATAATCAGATATTCTTTTTTCTACATGAAGCAATTGACCTGTGGCTCCATCAAGTTGAACGCCCCAAAAATGGTCCTCAAAAATAAATTTGACCATCCCTTTTTCTTTCCGGACATCTATTCTATCAAGTTTTAGTGATAATGTTTCGTCAACAGAATCTGTTAAATATTTGGAGGCCATTTTGTGTAAACTATCTAAGGTAAGCCAGTCTTTAAGGTCAGAACTTGTTCCTTTATGTGATTTTGCTAAAATCATCCCACCACTGTGTTTTTTCCATCCTAACAATAATCCAGATATAGCAATGATGAAGAAAAAAACGAATAGAAGTGCACCGGTTATTCTATGTATTTTTCTAAAAACTCTTAAAACACTGGCTTGCTTTTGTCTTTTATTTGTTTCGGCCATTATTGAAGTAATTGGTAAGTTGTAATTGACTGATTATTCACAAATATCATTTTTAAAGTGCATTATTCTGCGAAAAAAATGTGACTGCGTTTTTCATAAAATAAAAGAGGCTAAACGGACCTCTTTTATTTTATGGTTATATTATTTATATCGTCATTACAATTCCGAAAAATATTTATGGAAGTAAGGGATCGTTTCAATGCCTTTATAGTAATTCTCAATATTATATTTTTCATTCGGACTGTGCAGGTTGTCGTTATCTAACCCAAAGCCCATAAAAATAATTTTAATGCCCAATTCTTTTTCCAAAATAGAACAGATGGGAATACTGCCGCCACCTCTTACGGGTATCGGTTGTTTGCCAAAAGTTGTTTTAACTGCTTTTTCTGCAGCTAAATATCCTTTGCTGTCAATGGGTGTCATGTAAGGCTCGCCACCGTGGTGCTCCCATGCTTTTACAGTTACTCCTTTTGGAGCGATTGATTTAAAATAGGCAAGCAGCTTCTTGGTTATTTTTTTTGAAGATTGATTGGGAACAAGTCTTGCTGAAATTTTTGCATTGGCCTTTGACGGTAATACGGTTTTTGCTCCCTCGCCTGTGTAGCCGCCCCAAATACCATTTACTTCAATAGTTGGCCGAATACCTGTTCTCTCGTAAGTTGTATATCCTTTTTCGCCCCAAAGATCTTTTACACCTACTTCTTTTTTGTATGCAGCTTCACTGTAAGGTGCTTTGTTTATCAAATCTCTCTCTTTCTTTCCGGCTTTTACAACGTCATCATAAAATCCGGGAATTGTTATGTGATTATTTTTATCATGACAGCTTGCAATCATTTGTGCAAGTATAGTAATGGGATTGGCTACCGCGCCTCCATAAGTTCCGCTATGCAAATCTCTTTTGGCTCCTGTTACTTCTACTTCAATATAGCTCAATCCACGTACACCTGTATCCAACGAAGGATTTTTCATGCTCAACATAGAACTGTCGCTTATTAAAATTACATCGGCCTTCAAGAGTTGTTTATGCGCTGCCACAAATTTTCCCAGGTTGGGTGAGCCCACTTCTTCTTCTCCTTCTATCAAAAATTTGATATTGGTAGTCATTGAGTTAGTCTTTGTCAAAATTTCCAATGCTTTTACGTGCATATAAAATTGTCCCTTATCATCGGCACTGCCACGGGCAAATACCATTCCGTCTTTTATTACGGGTTCAAATGGACCACTATGCCACAACTCCAACGGCTCCGGTGGTTGTACATCGTAGTGTCCATAAACCAAAACAGTTGGTTTTTTAGGATCAATTATTTTTTCACCATATACAGCCGGGTGGCCGTCGGTAGCCATTACTTCGGCGCTATCACAGCCGGCGGCCAACAGGCTTCTCTTAACGGCTTCGGCGCAGCGTAGCATATCATCCTTGTGCTCACTTTTTGCACTTACCGATGGAATACGAAGTAAATCCATCATTTCATTTAAAAAACGTTCTTTGTTTTTTTCCTGATATTCTTTCCAGATTGCTGACATAAAATTGATTTTTAGGATGACGAAGATAAGCAGGTTGTGAATATTTATGTAAAACTGATTAAGGCTTCAGCCTCATTTGTGAAATATTTTCAAGAGACACATCTATTATCATTGAATTTGCCGAAATTTAGATTTCTATTGCTCAGGCAATGATAAATTGTGTTTGCCCTGGCATTTATCGCAGGTAGAAAATAATTTATCGTCCATTCAAAAATTTGCACATGAAACGAACCTTATTCCTTTGCTTACTTGCACTTACCAGTATCACTTCTATTGCTGATGCCGGTTTTTCCATTCGCCGGCGCACTGCAGCCGCCAAAATCACCTTTGAGGGATTAGCCAATCTTACACATCACAAACTGTTGCTGGTGGAGTACTCTTATCATAGTGGCGATTCCCTGTTAAAATCGCCTTTTATCAGCTATAGAGATACTTTAACGGATGGCAGTTCTTTTGTAATTCAAAACGGAGGAAAACGATGGGATGAATCTGAAAGGTATTTACATTTTGTACTGGCTAAAAATGATTCAATAGGCACAGTTACCGATTCTTTTACTGTGTATATGAAGAAGTGGAATTATAAAATGATTGTAAGCGGTGAGAAAAACGGCAAACTGCAATACACACTCAATAAATCTAAAGCATATTTTAATTATAATTTAATTGATGAAGATAATAACAGTGGCAATAATAAAACAGTAAGGATGCTGTTTATCATTAGCTCATTGGCTGGCCTTGTTTTATTGTTAGTGTTATTCTTAAAAAGAAAAAATGCTTCCACAGCTTCTTAATATTTTACTATGTCTTTGATTGTTACTTTGCTGGGCTTTTTCATAATCAAATTTGTGTTGCAGTTCCCTTTTTATTACAAAAACTGGAAAAGAGCTGCATTGCTTGTTTTGCTTACCAGCCTTACAGTAGCGCCGCTCATTACCATGCTTTATCATGAAACTGAAACTGATTTTTTATTCGTGTATGTAGCCATGATATTGTTTGATGCTGTGGTTTTGTATTTTCTATTGCTTCCCAATATCTGGAAGGCAGCTTTGGCTTCATTTATAGCAAATACAATTGTTATTGTATATTTCTATTTGGGAAATGGATAAACTTTATTAATATAACTGATATGTTACAATTTTTACTGGATGTACCACCTGATCCAACTTTTGCAGAGAAAGCAAAAAATAATATCTGGCTTATTGTTGTTGCTATTGTTGCCATAGTGGGCATTGTTGGTTTTTTTGTCTGGAAAAGAAGGAAAAGCAATCAAGGAAATAAATGAATGCCTGGTGGTACTTTGGATTGACATTGGTGCTTGAGTGCCCGATTGTGTATTTATTTTACAAAAAACAGGGGAAGCTAATGTGGGCGCCATTTGTGCTTCTGAATTTATTTACCTGGCCACTTTTGCATTACCTGATGTTGACTACCCGTTTTTCTTTACCGTTAATGGAAATAGGGGTTGCCGGTGTTGAAATGATTGGATATAAAATTTTATTAAGCAGCAGTTGGACAAAATCTTTTGCAGTTTCCTTTGCTGCCAATGCATTTAGTTATGGAGTTGGCGTTTTAATAAATCACTTTCTATGACAAACGACATACAATTAAAGCAAATGCAGCCGGTTTACTGGGGCTTGTTGCATGGAATAAACGATTTGGTAGCAGGATGGTTATTGGCAACCTACACTTTGACCCAGGATTACAATAGTAGTTTTTTGTACATCAGTTTGTATGCAATTATTGCTTTTGGTGGGCAGGTTCCCGTGGGTTTTTGGCTCGATAAGCGAAAAGACATCAGGGACTTTGCTTTATTTTCATTGATTAGCCTGCCCATAGCGGTTCTTTCTTTTTTTATTTCAATTGAAGTGGATATCATTATTTCCGGTATTGCTTCTGCATTTGTGCATGTTACAGGCGGCACTGTGTGTTTACAAGTACATCAAAATAAAGCCGGCCCGCTTGGTTTGTTTACCGCTCCCGGTGTTTTAGGGCTTACCGTAGGTGGCGTTTTAGGGGGTGCCGGTTTATTACTTCCCTCAATGTTAATGTTGTCAATATTGGTTTTGAGTATTTTAATTTTTAGAGCCCGGTTGCCTCAGTACAAGTCTGCTGAAAAAAAGCAAAGCGAACTAGACAGTCATGATTTAGCAATGCTGTTGATTTTGTTGTTTATGTGTTTTCGATCCTTTCTGTTTGATGTAGTAAATTATGTTGCTGAAAACTATGAAAACGGCATTTTGTATCTGGGCATCAGTGCTTTCTTGGGTAAAATAATGGGAGGGTTTATTGCTGATAAAATGGGCGTTAAAAAGTTTATCTATATTACCTTAATAACAGCGCTGTTGCTTTTTCAATTTGGCAAAGAAAATATTTATATGTTGTGTGCGGGCATTGCTTTTTTGCAAAGCTCGGTACCCGTAACCTTGTTGATGATGGGACAAAGTCTTCCCTTACACCCGGCCAGTGCATCATCATTTAGCTTGGGTTTATCAATTGTTTTGGCAGGACTGCCCCTGTTTCTGGTGACCGATAAAAAACAAATTTTTGATAACTTTGATAAAGCGGGTTTTTCAGCACTTGTTTTTGCTGTTTTGTTATTGGTGGCAATTGTTGCTATGCGGTTTTATACTACCTGGCTTGAAAGAAAAAGGGAGTAGTAAATTCTTTGAAAAATGTATCGGATTCACTTCCCAAATATGTGAAAATTTATTAAGAAGTGAATCTTGTCTATGTAAAAAGTTTTTTTATGAAAAATTTCTTTAGCACAATCATTTTTTTTCTGACTTGTTTGCCTTTGCTTCTGGCACAGGATCCCATCATCTTTAAAGATGCCAATAATAAATATGGTTTAAAAGATCAGAACACAGGGGCCATCATACTTGAGTCTAAGTATGATTTTATCAACAATTTTGAAGAGGGAATGGCGAGGGTGAGGCTTGGCAATTACGAAACCAACGATTACAAATACGGATTTATCAATACCAAAGGCTTTGAAATCATTCCTGCACAATATGAAAATGCAGGCGGTTTTGATGAAGGACTTTGCCCCGTACAAAAGGATAAAAAAAATGGGTTTATTGATAAAACAGGTAAAACAATCATACCTTTTATGTACGAGTTTTCCGGATTAGGATTTCATGAGGGGATAGCTGCAGTGAGGCTGAATGGAAAAATGGGATATATTGATAAAAACAATAAAACAGTGCTGCCCTTTATTTACGATGAAGCCCGATCTCTAAGAGATGGTTTGGCACTTATAAAATTAAATAGCAAGTATGGGTTTATCAATAAAACCGGGAAGCAGGTAATAGCCGCCACTCTCGATTATGCGTATGAATTTTCTGAAGGCCTGGCTGCTGTAAATAGAGGTGGAACTTTAGACAATAGCTACTTATTAAATGGAGGTAAATGGGGCTTTATAGATAAAACCGGAAAACAAGTGATTCCTTTTTTGTATGAAAACGTCAATCCCTTTTCAGAAGGGCTGGCCTGTGTAATGCAAAATAAAAAAGCCGGATATATTGATAATACCGGCAAACTGATAATCCCAATGATTTACGGCACCCTCAGTTCTTTTCAATATGGCAAAGCATCCGTATCCTTAAATGGAAAGTATTTTTATATTGATAAAACAGGAAAACAAGCGCCACCATCTAAAAGAGTAATTTTTACCAATGGAATTTATATTGGAGAGGTTGCCGGTGACGGCACTACTCCTCATGGCTTTGGAAAAATAAGCTGGTCAAATGGTAATTCCTATGAAGGCGCATGGCTTAATGGCAAAATGCATGGCAAGGGAAAATATATTTTTAAGGATGGGAAGGTTAATGAAGGGGATTTTGTAAATGGAGCTTTTCAGGGCAATACTTCTACTCCTGCCATTACCGAAAAGAAGGTTTATCCTGCAAGCATTCCATCGCCGGAGCCGCATGAAACTAATTTTCAAAAAGAGTTTTATGCTGCTACTACTTCCGATGCAAGAGGAGCTGCTTTGGCTACTTATATGGAAGCGATTGACAAGATGAATTATTCCGAAGCCGACAAAACAAGTTTAGCAGTTGCCAAATTTAAAGAAGGTATGGATGTAGATTTTTATGGAGTATTTAAGTCTATAATGAAGGCAAGTAAAATGAATACCGGATTTTTTACACAAAGTATTTATCCAAAATTGTTACCGGAGCAGGTTGCAGCATTTAAAGCTTTATCAAAATATACAGTAGATAAATACGTGGCTAAAAATAACAAACAACCCGAGCCTGCTTATCCATCCATAGCGCCTCCTCCCGGCGCTCCCTGGGGCAAAAGCACCGCCAATCCTACAACACCCGTAAATCCAAATCCTGTTAAAAAAACAGAAACACAAATAACAACGGTAAAAAAAGAAGATTGCGCCAATGCACACTATAATGATATTACCAAACAAAATGGCCTTTACGATAAAGGAACTGTTTTAAAAATGGGAAATACCGGCTCTTTGTATGTTATTGAATATGCAGTTTGCAATACCAACGGTTACTATGTTGCCGAAAAAAGAACAGGAGGATATTTTGACAAAAATGGCCGTGGAAAAATGTACAGAGAAAATGTAAACATAAAGTTTACAGAACTGGCCAACGGTAGATATACCTTATCAGATCAAAATTATATTTGTAAAGTATGCCAGGGCTATGGCGCCGTTACAGAAAAAGATGGATGGGGCGCCAAAGTAGGAAACGAATATATAAGTGGCGGCAGAGACCGTGCTGCCGTTTGTAATAATTGCCATGGCATGGGCCTGGTAACAAAAGACAAATCCAATATTTTAAAACTATCCAATTAAATTTTATACTGCTTAGGTTATTTATTTTGAAAAAAACATATTCAGGTAATGGGAGGCCGGTACGCTTTGAAAATTATACGGTCCCTGTAAAATAGCAAAATGAGTTTTGGTCAGAGGGCACATCACCTTGACTTTGCATAGGGAAAAGACAAATGCAATAAAGTAGAAATGTAATTTTTTTTCTGAAATGAGATGAAGGCTTGGTCCGGTGCTTTTTGATGTTTGCATACCATACTCAAATGGTATAATCGTTTTTGCTAATAGAAAAAGTAAAATCTATTAAAAAAATGTTGTGCTAATAAATAAAGTCATAAGCAAATTATTTTATTACACCCATAATTTTTCCCCAAAGCTCATTATCAAAACCCGATTTTGCAAAGCTGGCATTGCCCTGATAAGCAGCATTTCCCATTCGTACTATCACCATATTTTTACTGGGTATGACGTAGAGTTTTTGATCTTTTGCACCCAGTGCCGCAAACATATCTGCCGGTGCATTGGGTATTAAATAACCGGAATAAACTTTTTGAGAACCCGGTAGCATGTATTGGGATTTACCATTGAGCCAGGTTAAATAACCATAAGACGGGTTGATAGACTGCGAAGAATTGATGCTCTCATTAAAATATGTTTCATTTAAAATTTGCTCGTTGTTCCATTTTCCCTTGTTTAACTCCAGCAAACAAAAGCGAGCC
>ERZ795041.165-NODE-165-length-26459-cov-8.424330_pt1 | contig 26459 bp, 21 predicted proteins | sample MGYA00375125_ERZ795041 | MGnify/ENA primary metagenome ERZ795041 (study PRJEB30170, sample SAMN03074214) | activated sludge metagenome | biome: Common Effluent Treatment Plant; feature: Wastewater; material: Activated sludge; isolation source: activated biomass in...
CACGTTCACCGCCGTGCGGCACATGTCCAGGATGCGGTCCACGCCGAGGATGATGGCGATGAGCGCAGGATCCACGCCTAGGGAGGCCAGCACCACGATGACGTACGGGATGGAGCCGCCGGGCACGCCAGCCGTGCCGATGCCGCCGAGGATGGCCAAGTAGGCCACGGTGAGCTGCGTGGCCAGGGCGAGGTCCACGCCGGCGAGCTGCGCGAGGAAGATGATGGTGACGCCTTCATAGAGCGCGGTGCCGTTCTGGTTGGCGGTGGCGCCGATGGTGAGCACGAAGGAGTTGATCTCCTTGGGCACGCCGAGCTTTTCGCGCGATTCGCGCAGCGCCGTGGGCAAGGTGGCATTGGAAGAGGACGTGCTGAACGCGGTGATGGCGGTGGTCTTCACGCGGCTGAAGAACTCCAGCGGCGGGATGCCGGAGAGGAACTTCACGGAGGCACCATAGACCAGCACGCCGTGGATGAGCAGCCCGCCGAGTACCACGGCGATGTACCACAGCAGGGCGGTGAGCAGGTCCATGCCGAAGGAGGCGATGCTGCTGAACACCAGCAGGGCCACGGCCACGGGGGCCAAGCGCATGATCCAATGGATGATGCGCACGGAGATCTCGTACAGTGCGGTGAAGAAACCCAGGAAGGGCGCAGCGGTTTCCGCGGGCACCATGGCCGCGGCGATGCCCAGCACCAGTGCGAAGAACATGATGTGCAGCAGGTTGGGCGTGCCCACCATGGCGGATACAGGGTTCTCAGGCACCAGCTGCGAGACTACTTCGGTGATCAGTGCAACGGGCTTTTCCTTGCGCTGTTCCAGTGCTGCGGTGGTGGCGCCTACGCGTTCATCGGCGCTGCGCCCGTATTCAGCTTCCAGCGCCTGGGCCGTTTCCGGCGAGATGCGCTCCCCGGGCTTCACTAAGTTCACCAGCGCCAGGCCGATCACCACGGAGATCGCCGAGATGCACACCGTGTAGGCGAGCGTCTTCACGCCCACGCGGCCCAGCTTGCGCACATCGCCCATGCCGGCCACGCCCGTCACCAATGCGGAGAACACCAGGGGCATCACCACCATCAGCAGCAGGCGCAGCCAGATGTTGCCCAAGGGCGAGGTGATGTTGGCCACGGTCCATTCCAAGCGGTGGTCGCCGGGCCCGAGCAGAACGTTCACCGCGATGCCGGCCAGCACGCCTGCGGCCAAGCCTAGGAGGATCTTGGTGTGCAGGGGGCGTTTCTTGCGGGGTTCCTTGGGTTCGCTCATGGGGTTACCGGCTCATCACGGCGCTGCAAGAAAAGGCGAACGGACGGGGTGGCCAAACGCGGCTAGGAGTTCAGGGTGATGAGGTGAAGAAGAGAAGAGGCAATGCGGAGCCATTGCCCCAGCCGTTTCTTGATCTCATCTTCACCTCCTCTCTTCTTCACTTCTTCACTTCGTCGTCCCCTGGGCGCTCATGGGAAAACAATGCCCGCATGCGCCACGCAGCACTCCAATTGCGGCAGATCAAGGCCGGTGCTGATACCACGCGCTTCCAAGTGATGCACGAAGCGCTCCATGGCTAAGTTGCCCACCAGGTCGTCCTCGGCCATGGGGCAGCCGCCGTAGCCTTTCAGCGCACCGTCGAAGCGGCGGCAGCCCGCGTTCCAAGCGGCATCCGTCTTGTGCTGCCAGCGGTCGATGCGGGCGTGCAGGTGCGCACCGAACTCCACCTGGGGCATGGCGGGTACCAGCGCGCTGAACATCGCGCTGATGTCCTCGGGCTTCGCCACGCCCACGGTATCGCTGAGGGCGATGATGCGCACGCCGAGCTCGTTCACCAAGCGGTCGGTCCAGCGCAGGGCGATGTCCGCGTTCCACGGATCGCCATACGGATTCCCGAAGGCCATGCTGATGTACACCACCAGCTCCTTCCCCGCCTTGCGCGCGGTTTCGGCGATGTGTGCCGTGCGCGCCCAACTACCCTCGATGCTGGTGTTGGTGTTGCGCTGCTGGAAGGTTTCGCTGATGCTGAACGGATAACCCAAGTAGGTGACGCTTTCCTGTTGCACGGCTGCTTCCGCGCCGCGTTCGTTGGCCACGATCACCAGCAGCTTGCTCTTCGTGGCCGACAGGTCGATGCGTGCGAGCACTTCGGCGGTGTCCGCCAGTTGCGGAATGGCCTTGGGGCTGACGAAACTGCCGATGTCGATGGTGTCAAAGCCCACGCGCAGCAGGCCGTTGAGGTAGTCCACCTTTACATCCGTGGGGATGAACGGGTGGATGCCCTGCATGGCGTCACGCGGGCATTCGATGAGCTTTACTTCAACCATGATGTTTGTTTAAACCACGGATGGACACCGATAAACACGGATAAATGCCGTGGGGGGCGTGGCCTTCACCACGGATGGACACCGATAAACACGGATAAATGCCGTGAGGGGCGTGGCCTTCACCACGGATGGACACCGATAAACACGGATAAATGCCGTGGGGGGCGTGGTCTTCACCACGGATGAACGCAGATAGACACGGATGAATGCCTTGTGGGGCGCAACCTTTTCTGCCTTCCCATCCGTGTTCATCCGTGTGCATCCGTGGTTCCATTTCACAGCACAACCCGCTTCCATTTCAGCTTGGCGTACCTAAAGTTCAGGATCAGGCCAACTTGCAGTCCTGTGATCTTCAAGTAATTCAACATCCTTCCGATCTCATGGTCGGTGATTTGATCAATGGTCTTCAGATCGATCACGATCCGTCCATTTACGATCAGATCCGGAACGTACAGACCCACATGCTCTCCCTTGTAATCCACATCGAACCGTGGTTGCTGAACGAACGGGATTCCCCGAAGACGTAGTTCCACGGCCAAGGCATTCTCGTACGGCTTCTCCAAAAGCCCATGGCCCAAAATGTTCAGCACTTCCATGGCCGCACCAATGATCGCCTCCGTTTCTGCAACATGAAGGAGCGCATTGCCTTCATCCCGTTCCGATCCGTGTCCATCCGTGTTCATCCGTGGTTGAATCTATCTCTTTCGCGTAACGAAGGCCACATTGATCCGCCTTAGCAGTGCCGGTCCTTTGTAGATCAGTCCGGTGTAGACCTGCACTAGGCCCTTCCATGGCCGCGCCGATGACCGCCTCGGTCTCTGCAACGTGAAGGAGCGCATTGCCTTCATGCCTCTCCGATCCGTGTCCATCCGTGTGCATCCGTGGTTCCAATCTAAGGCCGCAGCGCAGCGTAGGCTGCATTGATCTTTTTCAGCAGCGCCGGTCCCTCGTAGATCAACCCGGTGAATACCTGCACGAGGTCCGCGCCCGCATCCATTTTTTCCATGGCAGCTTCAGCGCTGTCGATGCCGCCCACACCGATGATGACCACGGGCTTGGGCAGTCGCGCCCGCAGGTAGCGCACCACCTCCGTGCTCCGCTTGCGCACTTGCGGGCCGCTGAGGCCACCGGCACCGATGGCGTCCACTTCGGCTTTGGGCATCTTCAAGCCTTCGCGTGAAATGGTGGTGTTGGTGGCCACCACGCCTGCGATGCCGCTCTCCTTCACCACGGCTACGATGTCGTCCAATTGTTCGTCGGTGAGGTCCGGCGCGATCTTCAACAGGATGGGGCGCTGTACGGCCTTGGCCGCGTCGCGTCGTTTGAGCTCGGCCAGGATCTCCAATAGCGGCCCTTTCTCCTGCAAGGCGCGCAGGCCGGGCGTGTTGGGGCTGCTCACGTTCACCGTGAAGTAGTCCACCACGGGGTGCAGGGCCTCGAAGCACTTCACGTAGTCGTCGATGGCCTGTTCGTTGGGCGTCACTTTGTTCTTGCCGATGTTGCCGCCCACCACGATGCCGGGCGTGCGTTTGCGCAGGCGTTCCACTGCGGCCTGTACCCCGCCGTTGTTGAAGCCCATGCGGTTGATGAGCGCACGATCGGCCTTGAGGCGAAAGAGCCGTGGGCGCTCGTTGCCGGGCTGGGCCACGGGCGTAAGCGTACCGACCTCCACAAAACCGAAACCGATGCGGGCCAAGGCGTCCACGTGCTTGGCGTCCTTGTCCATGCCGGCGGCGAGGCCCACCGGTCCGGGGAACTGCAGGCCCATCAGTTCCAAGGAGGCCTGTTTTTGCGGCCTGCTTCCCCCTACCAACGCCAATGCACCTGGTACGTGCTTGGCCGCTTCCAACATGGCGAAGGTGAGGTGGTGGGCACGTTCCGGCGAAAAGCGGAATAGCAGCGGGCGGAGCAGCTTGTACATCGGCGGGCAAAAGTAGGGTTCTACCTTCGCCCCCTTCCTGCGCGGGAAAGCCCTTTGGTCCCGCCGGTACGGACCTTGGCACGATCGCTTTCCGAACCTCGGCATGATGTCCGCTTCCCCCGCTACTTCCCGGTCCAAGGACGTGTTGTTGGCTGTCGGCCTCTTGCTCATCGCCCTCAACCTTCGCCCGGCGATCGCGGCCGTGGGGCCTTTGGCGAGCGAGATCCGCACGGCGCTCAACCTTTCCAATTCGGCGCTCGGCCTGCTCACCACTTTGCCGTTGATCGCCTTCGGCTCGGTATCGCTGCTCACGCCGATCATCACCCGCCGCTTCGGCATGCCCGGCATGCTGGCCGGTGCCATGGGCCTGCTTGCAGGGGGCATTGCCGTGCGCTCCATTCCTTCCATGGGCAGCCTCTTTCTTGGAACGCTCCTGCTGGGTATCGCCATCGCCTTTGGCAATGTGCTGCTCCCGGCCTTGGTGAAGCAGGGCTTCTCCAGGAAGTTCGGCTTGATGACGAGCCTGTACTCCAGCATGATGGGCGTTGGCGCTGCATGGGCCGCCGGCATTACCGTGCCGCTTGCTGAAAACGGGCGCTGGGGCTGGCGGGGCGCATTGGCCGTTTGGGCACTGCCGGCATTGCTTGCACTGATCCTGTGGCTCCCGCAGTTGTCCCGTTCAAGGCACGCCAGCCCCGCCGATGCGCCACCCAAGCCCGGCAAATCCATAGGCCGATCACGGCTTGCATGGAACGTTGCCCTTTTCATGGGGCTGCAATCCTTCGCGTTCTATGTGATCCTAGCTTGGCTGCCGGACATGCTGCAGGGCCGTGGCGCCGATCCCGAGTTTGCCGGTTGGATGCTCTCCCTCTCGCAGGCCACCGGCGTACTTGGTTCATTGATCGCGCCGCTGTGGGCGGGCAGGAAGAAAGATCAGCGGTCGATCATGGCCGTGCTGGTCTGCATTGAAGCCCTCGCCCTGATGGGCTTGGCCTTTCCGGCCCTGGGCCCCGTGGAATTGTGGACCTGCATGGTCGGTTTCTCACTGGGTGGCGCGTTCGGCCTGGCCCTCTATTTAATTGTGGTGCGCTCAGCGGACACTGCGACGGCCACGCGGCTTTCCGGCATGGTGCAGGCCATTGGCTACCTGCTTGCGGCCACGGGCCCCATCCTCGCCGGAAGTCTTTTCGACCTTACGGGAAACTGGCTCCATGTGCTGCTGCTGCTGCTGGCTGTTGCGGCCATCAAGCTGTATGTGGGGCTGGGGGCGGCAAGGGCGGAGGTGGTCTCCACCACGTGATCGCGCAGTCCGCAAGCATTTGGCGTGTTTCCATCCTTGGGCATGGGCCCCGGGGCTTGGCGGTGTTCTGGAATTATTTTTTAGGCTTGCCTAATCTTTATTTTTTACAATACTTTTGCCCCAATGCTCACCCGCAGCGAGGAGGACCACATCAAGGCCGTGCGTGCCCTGCTTGAAGTTGGCGGCAGCGCCTCCACCACGGACGTGGCGGAACGGTTGGGCACCAAGGCCAGCAGCGTAACCGTGATGTTGAAGAAGCTGGCTGACAAGGGCTTGATGAAGCACGAGCCTTATTATGGCGTGAAGTTGACCGCCAAGGGAAAGGCGGCCGCGCTGATGCTGGTGCGCAAGCACCGCTTATGGGAGACCTTCCTGGTGGACAGATTGGGCTTTGGCTGGGAGGAAGTGCACGAGGTGGCGGAACAATTGGAGCATGTGCGTAGCACGAAGCTCATCGACAGCCTGTCCGAATACCTTGGCAACCCGGCGTTCGACCCGCACGGCGACCCCATACCGGACCGCAACGGGCGCTTCCCCTCGCGCAGCACCGTGCTGCTCACGGATTGCCCCCTGGGCGCAGCCATCCGCATTGCCGCCGTGCAGGACGGTAGCGACGGCCTGCTGCAACTGCTGAACCGCAAGGGGATCGGCATCGGCATGGAACTGGCCGTGGCCGCCCGGCAGGAGTTCGACGGCAGTGTGGAGCTGCAGCCCGCCAAGGGCGCCACCATCACCCTCTCCGCCATGGTGGCCGCCCATTTGCTGGTGGAGGCCACGGGCACAAAGGCAAAAAGCAGCCACTGAGCGATGGGGGACGGGCGCTCGCTCAGTGAGGTCAATGCCAGCGTGGCCATACCAAAGGCCAAGGGCTGGCGGCGCGTTCTCGCCTTCCTCGGACCCGCCTGCCTCGTGAGCGTGGGCTACATGGACCCCGGCAACTGGGCCACGGACATCGCCGGCGGCAGCGCCTTCGGCTACCAGCTGATCTGGGTGCTGCTGATGAGCAACCTGATGGCCGTGTTGCTGCAAAGCCTCAGTGCACGCTTGGGCATCGTGCGCGGCCTGGACCTTGCGCAGGCCAGCCGCCACACCTATCCCGCCATGGTCAATATTCCTCTTTACGTGCTGGCCGAAGTGGCCATTGCGGCCTGTGATCTGGCGGAGGTGATCGGCATGGCCATCGGCCTCAACCTGTTGTTCGGCCTGCCCGTGATCTGGGGCGTGCTCATCTCCGGCCTGGACACGATCCTTGTCCTGCTGTTGATGAACAAGGGCATGCGCGTGATGGAGGTGCTCATCATCTCCATCGTCTCGCTCATCGGCCTGTCGTTCCTGGCGGAAATGTTCATTGTGCAGCCCGATGCAGGCGATGTGCTCAAAGGTTTCGTGCCATCGGAGCTGAACAGCGAGGCGCTCTACATCGCCATCGGGATCATCGGTGCCACCGTGATGCCCCACAACCTGTATTTGCACAGTTCGCTTGTGCAGACACGCCGCTTCGAGCAAAGTTCGAAAGGCATGCGCGAGGCCATCCGCTTCAACTTCTTCGACACCACCATCGCGTTGAACATCGCGTTCCTAGTGAATGCCGCCATCCTGATCCTCGCGGCGGCGGCCTTCCACACGGCGGGGCACTACGACGTGGCGGAGATCGAGCAGGCGCATGAACTGCTCGGCGAGCTCTTCGGCCCGCTGGCGCCCACGCTGTTCGCCGTGGCGCTGATCGGTGCCGGGCAAAGCAGCACCATCACCGGCACGTTGGCCGGGCAGATCGTGATGGAAGGCTACCTGAACCTGCGCATCCGCCCCTGGTTGCGCCGCTTGATCACCCGGCTGCTGGCCATCGTGCCGGCCATCATCTGCATCCACCTGTTCGGCGACGGTTCACTGGGGCAACTGCTCGTGCTGAGCCAGGTGGTGCTGAGCCTGCAGCTCGGTTTTGCGGTCGTTCCCCTCATCCACTTCACGTCGGACCGGAAACACATGGGCGAATTCGTCATCAAGCCTTGGGTGCGTGCATTGGCGTGGGCCAGCGCCCTCATCATCATCGTACTGAACGCCCAGTTGGTTGCGCAGGAGATCGGCGGATGGCTGGGCACCCCCGGGCGGCATGTGGCCTGGGTGAAGTGGGCGGTAATCCCCGCAGTGGCGGTCGCCGCTCTGTTGCTGCTGTACATCACCATCCGCCCGTTCTTTTCCATGCTGCGCCGCGCCACGCGCCACATCGATGCGGAGGTGCCGGAGTTCCTCGTGGAGGCCAGTGCGAAGCCGGTCCGCGTGTGCATTGCGGTGGATTTCAGCGGGCAGGATGAACGAACCATCAACGCAGCCTTGTCCCAGGGCGGCAAAGAGGCGGAATACCTGCTGATCCACATCACCGAATCTGCAGCGGCGCGCTACCTCGGCGCACTCACCGGCGACCGGGAGGCCGTGGACGACGCGAAGAACCTGTCCATATATACGGCCAAGCTGGCCGCTGCCGGATACCGTGCCCATGCCCTGCCGGGCCACGGCAATCCGGCCATGGCCATCGCCGCCATCGTGAACCGCAACAAGGCCGACCTGCTGGTGATGGGCGCGCACGGCCACCGCGGCCTGAAGGACCTGCTGCTGGGCGCCACGGTGGATGCCGTCCGGCACAAGGTGCAGATCCCCGTGCTGGTGGTGAAGTGAGGCCGCCCCGCAAGCTTGCGATCTTTGCACCGCCCCTCCGGCAACCGTTGCAGCCAAGACGCCATGAAACGCACCGACTTCCTGCGTCTGATCGCCTTGCTGCCTTTTGCCGCGCGGCCCAAGAAGATGAACGCGATCCACTCCCTGCTGCACGCCCTGGCCCCCAGCGAAAAAATGCCGGTGCTCTTCCTGGGCCACGGCAGCCCGATGAACGCGATCGAGGAGAACAGCTTCGTGCAAGGCTTCCGCCAGGCAGGCCGGGAACTGCCGAAGCCCGCCGCCATCCTGTGCATCTCCGCCCATTGGGAAACGCGCGGCACGCTGGTCACGGCGATGGAACAGCCGCGCACCATCCACGATTTCCGCGGCTTCCCGCAAGCCTTGTTCGACGTGCAATACCCCGCGCCCGGAAACCCCGCCCTGGCCGATGAGGTGAAGCGCATGGTGGCAGCCGCCCCCGTGGGGCTGGACCACCAATGGGGCCTGGACCACGGGGCCTGGAGCGTGATCAAGCACCTCTATCCGGAGGCGAACGTGCCGGTGGTTCAATTGAGCCTGGACTACACCAAGCCGCCGCAGTACCACTTCGACCTGGCGCGTGAACTGGCCGCCCTGCGCCGCAAAGGCGTACTGATCATCGGAAGCGGGAACATCGTGCACAACCTGGGGCTGGTGGCGTGGGACAAGCTGAACAGCGACCCCTTTGCTTATGACTGGGCCCAGGAGGCAAACGCGCGCATGAAGTCGGCCGTGCTCAGTGGCAACAGCGAACCCTTGGTCAATTTCCGCGGCCAGGGCAAGGCGTTCGACCTGGCCATTCCCACCCCGGAACACTTCCTGCCGTTGCTGTACACCACGGCCTTGCAGGAAAAGGATGAGCCTATTGCGGTGTTCAACGACCAGCCTGTGGCCGGTTCCCTCTCAATGACCTCCTTCAAATTCGGCTGAATCCACGCTGGCGCAAGGCTATCGCCTCTTATTACTGCGTCTGGCGGCGCTTATCCAATACTAGGGCGAACCACGCCCCGGTGAATACCGGGACCACACGGATGGACACGAATCGCGAACGTCTCCGGTTATCGGACGCAAAGGCGTGGCTCACTTTCCAGATCGCGTATTTATCAGTGTGCATCAGCGTTCATCCGTGGTTAAGAATTCGGGAGAGCCGCGACCGCAGGGCGCGCAAGAGGCGATAGCCCTGACGCTGGCGGAATCGCTGCACAGGCCCGTCTATCTTTGGCGCGTGAAGGAATACCTCGGATCCCTGTTGCACCATTTCCAGCTGCCGCTGCAAAACCCGGTGCTGGTCTTTTCGCTCATCCTGGCGATCATCCTGCTGGCACCCATCCTGCTCAAGCGGTTGAACATCCCGGGCATCATCGGCTTGATCATCTCGGGGGTGGTCATCGGGCCCCATGGGTTGCACCTGTTGGACAACAACGCGGCGATCAACCTGTTTTCCACCATCGGCCTGCTGTACATCATGTTCATCGCAGGCCTTGAACTGGACCTGAACGAATTCAAGGCCAACCGCAACAAGAGCCTCACCTTCGGCCTGTTCACCTTCGCCCTTCCGCTGGCCTTGGGCTTCCCCGTGTGCCATTACCTGCTGGGCTACGACTTCAACGCCAGCTTCCTTACCGCCAGCATGTTCGCCACCCACACCCTGGTGGCCTACCCCATCGTCAGCCGCATGGGTGTTTCCAAGAACCAGGCCGTGGCCATCACCGTGGGCGGCACGATCCTGACGGACACGGCGGTGCTGATCATCCTGGCAGTGATCATCGGCAACAGCCACGGCACGCTGGACATGGATTTCTGGATCAAGCTGGTGATTTCGCTCGCGGTGTTCTCCGCGATCATGTTCCTGGTGATCCCGCGCATAGCCAAGTGGTTCTTCCGCAAGCTGGAGAACGAGAAGCACTCGCACTACATCTTCGTGCTCACCGTGGTGTTCCTCGCCGCCTTCCTGGCGGAACTGGCCGGCGTGGAAGCCATCATCGGCGCGTTCGTGGCCGGGCTTGCGCTGAACAAGCTGATCCCGCATTCCTCCGCGCTGATGAACCGCATTGAGTTCATCGGCAACTCGCTCTTCATTCCTTTCTTCCTGATCAGCGTGGGCATGCTGGTGGACGTTGGCGTGCTGACGCACGGCCCCACGGCGTTGATCGTGGCTGGTACCCTTACCGTGGTAGCCATTGCCGGCAAGTGGCTGGCCGCCTGGATCACGCAGCTGGTGTTCCGCTACACCACGGCCCAGCGGGGCCTGATCTTCGGCCTGAGCGGCGCCCATGCCGCCGCCACCTTGGCGGTGATCTTGGTGGGCTACCGGGAGAAGATCCTGGACGACAACATCCTCAACGGCACCATCCTGTTGATCCTGGTGACGTGCATGGTGGCCTCGTTCGCCACCGAGAAGGCGGCCAAGCGCATCGTGGTGGAAACACCCGACGACGGCAGCGACCTGCTGCCCTCCAACGGCCAGCCTGCGGAACACATCATCGTGCCCAGTGCCATCATCGGGGGGGTGGAAAAACTGGTGGAGCTGGCCATTTACATCAAGGACAAGCGGTCGGCGAAGCCCATCACCGTGCTCACCGTGGTGTCCAACAACGACGAGGCCGAGCGGAACATCCTCAAGGCGCGCAACAAGTTGGACGAGTTCGTCAAGCAGGCGGCCGCCTCCGAAGTGAAGCTCAACGTGGTGGCCACCATCGACCACAACCCGGCCAGCGGGATCCTGCGCACTTCGCGCGAGCTGATGGCCGACATCATTGTGCTGGGCTGGCCCCGGCGCGCGGGCATCCTCAACCGGTTCCTCGGCGACAAGTTCACGGCGGTGCTGCAGAACGTGGAGAAGACGGTGCTGATGTGCCACTTGGGCCAGCCGCTGGTGGCCCACAAGCGGATCGTGTGCGCCGTGCCGCCCTTGGCCGAGTTCGAGAAGGGCTTCGAACTGTGGACCAAGAAGGTCGCCCAGCTGGCCCAGGAACTGACCGTGCCCATCATCGTGCACTGCAACAGCCCCACGGGCAAGGCCGTCCAAAAGGCCATAGAGCGCCTGAAGCACACCGGACCGCTTTCCGTGGTGCCCTTCGAGGAATGGGAGGATTTCCTGATCCTTGCCCGGCACGTGCGGGAAACCGACCTCTTCATCCTGGTGTCCGCACGCAAGGGCGCCACCTCCCACATCAGCGAACTGGAGAACCTGCCGGGGAAGATGGAGAAGTACTTCGCCACCAACAACCGGGTGGTGGTCTTCCCCCAGCAGCACCCGGAACACCAAAGCATCGAGGATTACTCGGATTTCAATGCCGAGCCCCTGCACATCGGGATCGACGCCGTGCAGAAATTGGGCAAGACCATCGGGAGCATTTTCAAGAAAGAGGAACCCGAACCCACCGACAAGGGCCAACTACCGTGATCCACACCGGCCGCACCCAGGAGCTGACCATCCTGCGCCATACCGGCGTGGGCCTCTTCCTGGGCGATGGTGAAGGTGGCGAGGTTCTGCTTCCCAACAAGTACGTGCCGGAACACTTTGCGGTCGGCGACCCCTTGGGCGTGTTCGTGTACCGCGATTCGGAAGACCGGCAGGTGGCCACCACCTTGGAACCCAAGGTCCGCCTCGGAGGCTTCGCTCCTTTGCGTGTAGGCCATGTGGGCCGCTTCGGCGCCTTCGTGGAGTGGGGCTTGGAAAAGGACTTGCTGGTACCCTTCAAGGAACAGCAGAAAAAGCTGGAAGAAGGCCGATGGTACGTGGTGCACATGGCCCTGGACGAGGCGACCGACCGGCTTTTCGGCAGTACGCGCATTGAACGCTTCCTGGACAACAGCACGCTGGAAGTGGCCGAACGAGAGGAGGTATCCCTGCTCATCTTCGGCCGCAGCGACTTGGGCTGGTCCGCAATCGTCAACGGCAAGCACCTCGGCCTGCTGCACACCAGCGATGCCTTCAAGCCCGTTGCCATCGGCGACCGGCTCACGGGCTACGTGAAGCACATTCGCGATGACCACAAGTTGGACCTCACCCTGCAAGCGATCGGCTATGCGCACTACAACGACGCCAACGTGGACCTGCTGGTGAAGCGCCTGCACCAGCACGGGGGCTTCCTTCCGTTCACGGACAAGAGCTCCCCGGAGGACATCCACCGGATGTTCGGCATCAGCAAGAAGGCGTTCAAGCAGGCCGTGGGCGCGCTGTACAAGGCCCGCCAGGTGCATTTGGACGAGCGGGGCATCACATGGGCGGGCAGCTCCGGGGCGCCCCCGGCGCCTGCTGAGTGATCACGTGCGGCGCGCAATGCGCATCTTCGCACCATGGCCGCACCCGTGATGCCCGAGGTCAAGAACCGCCGTGCGGCCTTCGACTATTCCTTCCTGGACACGTTCGTGTGCGGCATCGTGCTGGTGGGCAGCGAAGTGAAGAGCCTGCGCCTTGGCGATGCCAGCATCACCGAGGCTTTCTGCACCTTCATCGGCAATGAGCTCTACTTGCGCAACATGCGGATACAGCCTTACGAAAAGGCCAAGAACTTCGGGCACGAGCCCATCCGCGACCGCAAGCTGCTGCTGCAACGCAAGGAGCTCACCAAGCTGCAACGCAAGCTCAAGGACCAGGGGATCACCGTCATCCCCGTGCGCACGTTCTTCGCGGAGAACGGCAAAGTGAAGGTGGAGATCGCGCTGGCCAAGGGCAAGAAGACCTATGACAAGCGCGAGAGCCTGAAGGCCAAGGACGTGAAACGCGACATGGAACGGGGCCGATGAACAAACCACCGTGGCGGGAGCAACTGGTTGCGGCGGCCAAGCCCATGCTTCCGGGCACCGCCGTTCAGCGCATGGCCTTGTTGGGCCTGCTGTTGTTGGCCACCGTGCTGCGCTGCTGGAACCTGGCCCAAGTTCCGTACACCCACGACGAGATCAGCGCACTGCTGCGGATCTTCCCGGGCCTTGGGGAAACGATCCGCAAGGGCGTGGCCATTGATGCCCATCCGCCGGGGGTGCAGCTATTTGAATGGGCATGGACCCGGCTCTTCGGCATGGATGAGGCGGTGGTGAAGCTGCCGTTCATCCTGATGTCCATCCTGGCCTTGGTATTGCTTTATCGCTTTGCCTTCGCCTGGTGCGGGGGAACGGTGGCCCTGGTCATCACGGCGTTGGTGGCCACCCTGCAGTACACGGTGATGTACGGGCAGATCGCACGGCCCTATGCCGCAGGCCTCTTCACCACAGCCCTGCTGGCCGACCAGCTCACGCGCTACTTGGGCTCGGGGTCGCGCAAGGCCCTGGTGGGCATGGCCTTGGGCGCGGTCCTTTCCGCGTACACGCATCACTTTGCGTTGCTGCTGGCCGGATTGATGTGCACCACCGGCCTGTTCCTGGTGGCCGCGGAAAAACGCAGGAGCTACTTGGTCGCCTGCGGGGCCGTTCTGCTGGCCTATCTGCCCAACGTGCCACTCTTCCTGGGGCAGCTTGGCTATGCGGGCTTGGGCAACTGGCTTTCGCCGCCCACGGCACAATGGATCCCCGACTACCTGTGGTGGCTGGCCCATTGCTCCGCGCTGTTCGCCGCCGTGTGGGCCCTGCTGCTGCTCGGCTCCGCTTTGCTGCGCATCCGCCACCGCGAAACCAGCGGCCCGGTGTGGGCCATCACCTTGGCTTGGGGCCTGCTCCCGCTGGTGATCGGCTATGCCTATTCGCTGTGGCGCGCACCGGTGCTGCAATATTCCGTGGTGCTCTTCTCCTTCCCATACCTGCTGCTGGGCACACTGGCCGGCCTGCGCCACCTGCGCACCGCATGGGCCATCCCGGTGGCAGGGGCCACTGCGGCGGTCGCCGTGTTCACCTTGACCACTACCCGCAAGTACTACGAGGTGTTCTACCGCTCACCGTACGAGGCCGCCGTCAAAGGCATCGTGGACGCCGCCGACCAGCCCGGCCGCATGGCCTTGGTGGATGTTCCACCGGAGAAGGTGGCCTTCTACCTGCTGCATTGGAACGTGGACACGGCGCGGGTGCGCTTCCACAACGCGCGGAACATGCCTTTGCCGCAAGTGGCGGACTTGCTGCAGGCCAGCCGTTCCGCATCGGTCTTCCTCGGGACCACTTCGGGTTCGGCACCGGAACTGGCCGCCTTGGTGCAGTCCTTCTTCCCGTTCATGGAGGAGCGGCACGACATGGAGGAGGGGCAAACCTTCGTGTTCAGCGGCACCCCGGTACGCCATGAAGTGGAAGACCGGGCATGGGCCCTGATGATCACGCCGGAAGCCGTCGGCGGCGAAGAATGGAAAGTGGATGCCAGCCTGCCCGCCGTCCGCGACACCATGTCGGGGCGCGGGGTGGCACCGCTGCGTTGGGACTTCACCGGTCGGGAGTTCGGGGTGCTCCTTGAACTGCCCGTGTACCAAGTGGCCAAGAGGGATAATGACGTGATCGAAGCACGGCTGGACGCCGCCATCGGAGCGGGCAAGGGCTTGAAGCTGGTGACTGAACTGGGAACTGGCGGGAAGACCACCTTCTACCGCAACCAGGGGTTTTCGCAGCGCGATGTACAGGGCTCCCTGGTGTCGGCCATTCCGCTCTCCGACCTCCCCGGCCATGGCCAAGGACAACGGCTGCGCGTGTATGTGTGGAACGAGGGCGGGGGCCCGGCCTGGGTCAGTTCCCTGGAAGTGGCCGTGCGGGAAGGCAACCCATGGCTCTATGGCCTGTTCCAGCCGTTGAAGGGTCCGTTGAAATACCCATGAGCATCGCCTTGCCCAGCATGCCCGGAAGCAACGAGGGCTGCGCGGATCCGCGCAGCCCTCGTTGCTGTTGGCCCAATACCGGTATCAGAGCTTGATGGTGATCCCCAGTCCGATGGTTTCCTTGAATTGCGTGCCCTTGCCCACGTACATCTGGTCGGTATCCTCCCACTTCTTCATGATCTGCGTCTTGTCGTCGTAGATCAACATGGTACTGAGCGTTGCCGCGAACCAGCTGTTCACCTTGAAGGTGAACAGCGTTTCCCAGTTGACCACCACGTTCTGCGGGTTCTTCAGGTAGTTGCTGAAGAAGTCGGCCCGGGTGAGGAAGTTGATGTTCTTGGCCAGGTCCTGGGTGTACATGAGCTTCACGTAACCACCGAACTCGAAGAGGTTGCTGGCGCCGTTGGTCAGTTTCACGCCCATGGCGTCATAGGTGGCGGGATCCACCCCGAATGCGCCGGCATCGGCCAGGTCCTGTTCGTTCACGAAAGTGAACTTGGCCGTGGCCGGTGAAATGAAGGCGGAGAAATGGTCATTGGGCTTGTAATCCATGCCCAAGCCCAGGATCAGGTAGCCCGGCGCCATGAAGTTGGAGATGCGCCCCCCGGAAGCGGGGTCGGTCCCCTCGGTGAACTGTGTCTTGAACTGGGCCAAGACCGCCAGGTACCACGCCTTGTTCAGCTCGTAGCCGTACTTGGTGTTCAGTTCGATGCGGTCATCGGTCTTCACGGGGTCCTGCTTTTCCTGCGAAAGCAGGCCGTACGCCAAGGCCACGGAATTATCCCAGGCGTGCCGGCCATTCTTCCGGTTGGCAAAGCCATTGAACATGGCCACCCCGCTGACCGAGCTGAATCCACCGGCCGACCAATTGGTGAGGCTCACCTGGCTCATGTTCAGTTGGAGTGTGCCACCGCGCACCCACAACTTCCCGGTGGTGTCCGCTGCGGTCTTGGTTTGCATCTCCTTGGCTGCCGCATCGCGCTGTGCCTTGTCCTCCTGTGCGTTCGCCGTGGAGGCCGCCACCAACAGCAAAGCAAGCGGCAAAATGGTCTTTCTCGTGTTCATGTCCGTCTAAAAAGTGGGTTGGGTTCAATCGGTGGCACACGCCAATGGCATTGTCCTGCTACCTCCCCCGGCATGCGCCCAGTGGGTTACTCGCCGGGTTTCACCGCTGTCCGGTGGTTGTGGGCGTTACTGGATTCGAACCAGTGACCCCTACCCTGTCAAGGTAGTGCTCTGAACCAACTGAGCTAAACGCCCGGGGTGGTGTACCCCGAAAGGGGCGGCAAATGTAATCCCCGCTCCCGATTCCCGGAACGGCATTGCAATGCACGCTCATCCACCCTGGAATCAGTCCGGGCCGCTCCATGTTCAGCGCGTTCTCCCCTGGCAACGATGTCCTGCCGGGCACATCTTGTCCGTGCTCATGCCGCCTGTACCGGTTGCAGCCGTTGGCCACTTGGTGTACCCTTGCCCCCGTTGTGGGGAAGCCCTTCCCCGATCATCGGTCGGGCGGCATGTTCGTTCCCGGTGGGTTTCCCTGCTCAAGGCGCGGTGAGCGCTTGTTCATCCACCTCCATTTGTCATACTGCCCACCCGTCAGGAACCATTTGAGGTCAAGCTCACGGGCGTTGTGCAGAGTGATGTAACCGGGGTGGTGCTCGGGATCTTTGCCTAATGCATGGTATTTATACTGCCAATGCCCGTTACGCTCCCGCCAACTTGCCACCTGGTCCTCGTTCATTCCTATCGCACGGCCTACACTGTCCGTAACCGAGATCCAACGCACCATGCCAGTATCGGCGGGCTGCTGTGCGGCCAAGGTGCCGGGCACACTGGCCCACAGGATGGCCCAAAAAGGGATAAGCGGCTTCATTGCCATCAGTTTCCTGCCGGGCAAACAAACCGCATGCCTGCCCGCCGATGCGACATTTGCAGCATGGCATACGTGCGAGTTCCGGCGGCCTGGGGTGTATGGCTGGCTGCTGCATTCGTCGTTTTGCCGTTCCATGCGAAGGCGCAAACACGGTCGCCCGGAAATGCGTTCGATCCCGATTACGTGCTGGATTATTCCAACCGCATCACGGCACGCGCATACATTAGCACCAAGTACAACACGCTCCAGCTCGTCGCCGACCGCGGGGCCAAGGACTTGGTTTTTCGCCCCAACAACAAGGTCAACTTCGGCCTGGGCCTCAGTTACCGGTCGGTGACGCTGAACATCGGCGTGGGTATCCCGGGCGTGAACAAGGACCAGGACAAGTACGGGCAAACGCGTTACCTGGACGCACAGGCCAACGTGTACACCAAGCGATGGGCCACCAACATTTTCCTGCAACGGTTCCGCGGCTACTACTTGGACACGTACATCAAGGAGGAGCTCGGCTGGCAACAGCCCACCTTCTTCCCCACCCGGCCTGACCTGGTGCAGTTCAATCTCGGTGCCAGCACGGTGCACGTGTTCAACAACGACCGGTTCAGTTACCGGGCCGCCTTCAACCAGGATGCGTGGCAACGGCGAAGCCAGGGGTCCCTGCTGGCCGGCGGCTACCTCACCTATTTCCACTTGCGTGCAGACTCCTCCCTGGTGCCCACCCCGTTGGACCCTCAGTTCCCCGATGGCCTGCAAATGCGCCGTGGCGGGTTTCTGGACCTGGGGCCCAGCGCGGGATACGCCTACACGCTGGTGGTGCGCAAGCACCTCTTTGTCACTGCTTCCATGGTATTGGGCATGGGCCTCAGCCTGCAACGGGCCACCACGAAGCTGCGCTCGGGCGAGGAATTGCGCACTGTGGCCGGGCTGGGCTGGCACACCCAGGTCCGTGCGGCGGCAGGGTACAACAGCGCCCGCTACTTCTTCGGCATCTCCTTCAACCAGGAGAACATCGGCTACCTGATCGACGAGCGCAGCAGCTTTCACTGGAGCGTGGGCAACACCCGTTTCACCGTGGCCAAACGCTTCGGCATGGGCATCCGCCAGTTGGAGCGCAGGCTACCGCAGCTTTGAGGCCGCTTCACCCCCGGCTCACGCCTCCACGGCCTTCCTGCTGGCCTTCTTGCGGTCGTTCTCGTCCAGCAGGATCTTGCGGATCCGCAGGTTCTTGGGCGTCACTTCCAAGTATTCGTCCTCGATGATGTACTCCATGGCCTCCTCCAAGCTGAACCGCACGGGCGGCGCGATGTTGGTCTTGTCGTCGCTGCCGCTGGCGCGCATGTTGGTGAGCTTCTTCACGCGGATCACGTTCACCGCCAATTCCTCGCCCGGCTTGGGGCTTTCACCGATCACTTGGCCGGCATACACCTCCTCGCCCGGAGCGATGAAGAACTTGCCGCGGTCCTGCAACTTGTCGATGGCATAGGCAATGGCCGTTCCGGTCTCAGCGCTGACGATGCAGCCCGGGCGCGGTGCGGCGATGGTGCCTTTGTACGGTTCGTAGCCCTTGAAGCGGTGCGCGATGATCGCTTCGCCCTCGGTGGCGGTAAGCAGGGCATTGCGCAGGCCGATGATGCCACGGGCCGGGATGGAGAATTCGAGTATCGACCGATCGGCCTTCTGCTCAATGTTGGCGATCTCGCCCTTGCGGCGCGTCACATGGTCGATCACCCGGCTGCTGAAAGGCTCCGGCACCTGCACGGTGAGCATTTCGATGGGCTCGCATTTCACCCCGTCGATCTCCTTGTACAACACTTGCGGCTGGCCCAGTTGGAACTCGTACCCTTCGCGGCGCATGGTCTCCACCAGGATGCTCAGGTGCAGGATGCCCCGGCCGAACACCAAGATGCGGTCCGGGCTGTCGGTTTCCTGCAGGCGCATGGCCAGGTTCTTCTCCACCTCCTTGAACAGGCGCTCGCGCACGTGGCGGCTGGTGACAAATTGGCCCTCGCGGCCGAAGAAGGGCGAGTTGTTGATGGTGAAGAGCATGCTCATGGTGGGCTCGTCCACCTTGAACTTGGGCAGGCCCTCGGGGTGGTCCGCATCGGCCACGGTATCACCGATGTCAAAGTTCTCCAGCCCCATGATGGCCACGATCTCACCGCAGCCCATGGGTTCCTTCACTTTCACCTTGCCCAATCCTTCGAACACCATCAGTTCCTTCACTTGGCCTTTGACAAGGCCCCCATCGTTCTTCACCAAGGCCACCTGCTGGCCCGGCTTGATGGTGCCGCGGGAGATGCGGCCCACCGCGATGCGGCCTTGGAAGCTGCTGTAGTCCAAGCTGGTGATGCGCATTTGCAAGGTGCCTTCCACCTGCTTGGGCGCCGGTATCTTCTCCAAGATCACATCCAGCAGGTAGCTGATGTCCTTGGTGGGCGTCTTCCAATCCGGCCCCATCCATCCGCCTTTGCCGCTACCGTACACCACGGGGAAATCCAGTTGGTCCTCCGTGGCGCCCAAGGCAAACATCAGGTCAAAGACGGCCTCGTACACTTCCTCGGGCGTGCAGTTGGGCTTGTCCACCTTGTTGATCACCACCACGGGTTTGAGGCCCATTTCAATGGCCTTGCCCAGCACGAAGCGGGTCTGCGGCATCGGCCCCTCGAAGGCGTCCACCAACAGGACCACCCCGTCGGCCATGTTCAGCACGCGCTCCACCTCCCCGCCGAAGTCGCTGTGGCCCGGCGTGTCGATCACATTGATCTTCACGTCCTTGTAGCGCACGCTCACGTTCTTGCTGAGGATGGTGATGCCGCGCTCGCGTTCCAGGTCGTTGTTGTCCAACAACAGGTCCTTCACCTCTTCGTTCACCCGGAAAAGTTGGCACTGGTGGAGGATCTTGTCCACCAAGGTGGTTTTGCCATGGTCCACGTGGGCGATGATGGCGATGTTGCGGAGTTTCGTCATGGTGCTTTGGGGCTGCGCTTTTGAAAAAAGCGTGCAAAGGTAGGGCACATCACCGGTTTTGCGATGAATTCGTTGACCTCCCGGGGTCACCCGTCGCTGAATATCCCCTTCCAAACAGGGCCCCGGATACTTCTCGTTGCTTCCATCGGCATTGATGAAGCGGATGCAAAACACGGGCGACTTATGGGTTCCTGCCGACCTGACCACGCAGGGCACGGACGTGCTGTAGTACTTCATTCCCGACCCGGAACAATTGCAGCGCCCCAAGGAAAAGTTTACTCTGATCGGCAAAGGCACGCGTTCCAGCATTCGCCATGCCTGGTTCCAGCCGGCCATCGCCGCGCACCAACGCATGCTTGATCCGATCTTTGCGCCATGAAAGTCCTTCTTCCTGCTGCCGGGGCGTTGGCCGTGTTGCTGCTTTCCGCCTGCGGTAGCGGCGGGGCTGGCGGAGCACCTTCGGCTCCGGATGTACTGCTTGTCGGGGAGATGCGCATCAGCTCCGGCGACACCATCTTCATGCCCTGTGGCACGCAACGCAGGTTGCGCATCACCGGCCCCGGCCTGGACAGCTTGGCACGGCGCTACACGTGGCTCCAAACAGGGCCCGGCCAATGGATCAAGGCCTGGTGCAACGGCCACCTCACGGCGGTGCCGGGCAGTGCGGACAGCTTGCTGGTGGCGGCCTCCTACGTACACATGGACGCCGCCGTGCACTGCCCGCCGGTCCCGTTGGACACGCTTGCAGGTCGTTACGTGGCCCGGGCGGCCATGCCTGGAGGTGAGCACCTGGAGCAACTGGACCTGCTGCGGGGCGGCGATGCCGTGATCACCACCACCATGCCCGGCGTGGATGCCGAGGTGGACGGAACCTGGGGTTTGAACAGCGACGGGCAACTGATCTTCGAGGAAGCCGGGAAGAAATTTGCATTCCGTTACACCCTGAATGACGGCGGTTTGGTGCGCCATTTGCCCAACGGCCGAACCGTGGAATATGTGCGGACCGGACCCCCGGAGCGCTTGTCCGGCGCATTCGGACGTACCGCACGGTGGCTGGCTGCCGTAAGCAATGCGCACGGCCGTGGCATGCAAGCCGGTGAACTCCGCCCCACGATGCGCTTGGACAGCCTGTTCCCCGATCCGGCAACGCGCGACGTCTTGCGGAAGTCGGCCAGGGATACGCTGGCCATGGACGAACAACACCTGAACGCCGCGTGGCACGATGCGGCAACCGTGCGGGATGTCGTGCAATTGATGCGCGGCCGTACCCGCTTCCGGTGAACGCCCCGCACCCGCCCCATCGGCAACCGCCGAGGACAGGCATGCCCATGGCCCCCTTATCAATGCCTTCCAGGACTATCGTCGATCGGCCCCTGCCGAGTATCTTCGCGGCCCGTTTCGGCGGGCAATTGGAGCTGGCCCCGTAGTTCAATTGGATAGAATGACAGATTCCGGTTCTGTTGGTTGGAGGTTCGAATCCTCCCGGGGTCACTGAGGGAAGGGAGGTCGAAAGGCCTCCTTTTTTCTTTTACCACGGATGGACACTGATGAACACGGATGCTGTGTGGCGAGACCCTTGGGGAGTAGTTCGTAGTTTGTGGGGCATAGGGCAAACGGACTCGTGGCAAGTGGTCCGGATCGGCTGGTCCGTGAATGCACTACGCCTGACAACCAACAACGGATAACCGGATGCCCCCCGCAGATGGAACCGGGTTTGCAATGCAGGCCCCAACTTCACCCCATGCCCCGATCCCGGCGCTCGGCTTTAGCAGTAATTCCAATAATCTGCCGAGTGCCCGGCCCTTGATCCGCCTCCGGCGGGTCCCAGCAACATGAAGCATGTATCTGAATGATGGATGCGCAGGCAAGTGGAATTCGGCCAGAGACCGCCCAAGAAAAGGCACTCGGCACAGCCGAGCGCCGTGAGGCAGGGGTGGGGAATAGTTCGTAGGGCATAGGGCGCACGGACTTGTGGTGAGTGACCCGGATCCGCATGGCCGTGAATGCACTACGCCTGACAACCGACAACGGACAACCGGATGCCCCCCGCAGATGGAGCCGGGTTTGCAATGCAGGCCCCAACTTCCCGATCCCGGCGCTCGGCTTTAGCAGAAATTCCAACAATCTGCCGAGTGCCCGGCCCTTGATCCGCCTCCGGCGGGTTCCAGCAACTTGAAGCATGTATCTGAATGATGTACGCGCAGGCAAGTGGAATTCGGCCAGAGACCGCCGAAGAAAAGGCACTCGGCACAGCCGAGCGCCGTGAGGCAGGGGTGGGGAATAGTTCGTAGGGCATAGGGCGCACGGACTTGTGGTGAGTGACCCGGATCCGCATGGCCGTGAATGCACTACGCCTGACAACCGAAAGCGGACAACCGGACGCCCCCGCAGATGGAGCCGGGTTTGCAATGCAGGCCCCAACTTCGCCCCATGCGCTTGGACAAATTCCTCTGGTGCGTGCGCTTGTGCAAAACCCGCAGCGTGGCCGTGGACGCATGCAAGCGTGGCCATGTGCAAGTGAATGAACACGTAGCCAAGGCCAGCGCCGAAGTGAAGGAGGGCGACCACATCGCCGTGCGCCAAGCACCGATCTGGCGGCGGTTTGAAGTGGTGCAAATGCCTGCTTCCCGCGTGGGCGCCAAGCTGGTGCCAGAGCTGATCAAGGACATCACGCCGTGGGAGGACCTGGAGAAGCAGGAGATTGCACGAAAGGTGCGCACGGCCAGCCGCGAGCCGGGAGCAGGGCGCCCCACCAAGCGCGACAGGAGGGACTTGGAGCGGTTCCAAGGGGAGTAGCTCGGTGGCCCATTCTCTACGAACTACATCCTGCGCCCTTGCTCGCAAGTGATCCAGTACCAACGTTCACATCAATAGGCAGGACCTGTCGGAACCGCACCAACTACCTTCAGCCCGCAGATCATCACTCCATGAAGCTCCTCATCCGCATCCTGCTCTCCACCATCGCCGTGCTGGTGGCAGATCTGCTGCTATCCGGCGTGCATGCGCCCGACTTCAAAACGGGCCTGCTGGTGGCCGTGGTGCTGGGCTTGCTCAACGCCGTACTGCGCCCACTGCTGATCCTGTTCACCCTGCCGGTCACCGTGCTCACCCTCGGCCTGTTCGTGCTGGTGATCAATGCGGCCATGGTGCTGCTGGCGGCGCGCATCGTGCCCGGCTTCACCGTAAATGGATTCTGGTGGGCCCTGGCCTTCAGCGTGGTGATGTGGGTGGTGCAGAGCGTGCTGCTGGCGCTGGATGGAGGTGAACAACGCCAAGAGTGAAGAAGTGAAGAAGTGAAGAAGTGAAGAAGTGAAGAAGTGAAGAAGGGAGGAAGGGAGAAAGGGAGGAAGGGAGGAGGTGAAGAAGTGAACCGCACGCTCATCACTTCTTCACTTCATTTCCTCGTCACGGCATTTGCCTGCTTCAACCTACCTCCCGTCCAGCATCCGGCCTATCCCGCCCAGGATGCTGCCCTCCCCTTGGCTCTTGCCGCCATGGCTGGGTGCTGAGGCGATGATGTTGTCCGCCAGGCGGCTGAAGGGCAACGATTGGATCCACACGTGGCCTGGACCGCGTAGCGTGGCGAAGAACAGGCCCTCGCCGCCGAACAAGGTGTTGCGGATACCGCCCACGAACTGGATGTCATAGTCCACTCCGGCGGTCATGCCCATGAGGCAGCCGGTGTCCACGCGCAGCACCTCGCCAGGCTGGAGGTCGCGCTGGATGATCGTACCGCCCGCATTCACGTACACCATGCCATCGCCCTCCAGGCTTTGCATGATGAAGCCTTCCCCGCCGAAGAGGCCCGTGCCGATCTTCTTGTTGAACGCGATGCCGATGTTCACGCCTTTGGCCGCACAGAGGAAGGAGTTCTTCTGCACGATGAGCCTGCCGTTGTATTCCCTCAGGTCCAGCGCCAGGATCTTTCCCGGCATGTTGGAGGCGAACCACGCGGTGCGCCGCCCCGTGGTGCGGTTGGTGTAGGTGGTCATGAACAGGCTTTCACCGGTGAGCACCCGCTTGCCTGCGCTGAGCATCTTGTCCATGAAGCTCTGCGACTGCCCGCGCCCGTCGCCGAAGATGGTCTCCATCACGATGCCGTCGTCCAGCATCATCATGGTGCCGGCCTCGGCCACCACGGTTTCCTCCGGGTCCAGGGTGATCTCCACGCATTGGATGTCGTCGCCCAGGATGCGGTGGTCCAGTTCGTGTGCGGTGCGGGTCATGGCGGTTGGCTAGTTTGGTCCCTGCAAAGTTGGCTGCTTGGACCGGAATGGCATCCGTTCCCACGGCCTTTCATCCGGAACAGGGTCCTATCCCCACAATGGTGCAAGTATGCTCCACTCTTGCACAACTACCGCGAAAGTGATGAAGTGTGCATGGCCTTCCACGAACTTGTAGCGTCCGCTCAGGGTGGTGAAAGTAGTGGCTAGTTGAAGACGCTAGCGTGGACGCTCGCGTTAGTCTAGTTAACCAGAAAGTCACATCCGCATCATGGCTCGCGGATAATATCCACCTTGGTAAGGCTTGTGAGTATTTCCCATAATTGCTCCTGATTCTCGGCTATTTTGATCAGGCCGCGTTTACCTGTCACATGATTCATGAAGCCTACAACAGTTCCCTCGTTCAGATCGAAACTAGCGGGGTTGTACGATTGTCGACCACCAACGCACGTTCCGGTGGGGAAAATCGAGTGCGGTGCCGGATAGACCGAAGCGGTATTGCTGAAGTAAGTTCCGATAAGTGCGGCATTGCTCTTCGCATCCGTGAATTGTGAGGCAGTAAGCGTTGTAGCAAATAGTTCGGTGGAATCCGCGACGGACAACCACGGTTGGTTGTACTGATTCCAGTACCATACTTGAGACCGCGTTAACGGAGCAAGAAATCCGACCGCTGAGTAGTCTCCAGTGTAGATGAAAGTGATGTCGATATCCGCAGCCATGGGTTGGGCCTCGGCAGCTGTTACAGGCTGTGTCATACCGTTCGTGGTGGAGAAGTAGGCATTCGTGGAAGTGAACGTAATATTAGAAAATGCCAGGGCCGCAGAACTGCTAGGTGCAGGCGTCGAAGGAGGTTCCGGGTCTTCGCTGTTGCAACTACTCAAGGCGATGCCGCCTAAAAGGATGTAGGAAAGGAAACGCATGTAATGATGATTTTTGCAAATGTACATCTCGTGTCCTAATTCCCAACTCGAACGCCCATCAATGGTGCGAGCATCCACGCTCGTGCCGCATTCCCATCTACGCCACATCGCATTCAAAGCCCAATTGCGAATTCTCACTGCTCCATTGGTAATCCGTTTCATCCTTCTTAAGATGGCATGGGATTGGACACTCCTGCCAGAGTATGCGTGCGCAGCCGAAACGCCCCATCCCAAGGCGACCTACCTTAGCGGCTTCTGCAAAAGCGCCTATGCCAGCCATTTCCACACGCACCAAGAACGACGCATCCGCCCTCGGCCAGGATACCCTGCTCAAAGCTTGGGAGCTGATGTGCACCGCCAAGGCGATGACGGACCTCTACGAGGAGCACTTCAAGTTCACCAGCAAGTACGTACATGCCACCAGCCGCGGCCACGAGGCCATCCAACTGGCGCTGGGCCTGCAACTGAAGCCACATGACTTCGTGGCTCCCTACTACCGCGATGACAGCATATTACTGGGCATCGGCATGCGGCCCTACGAGCTGATGCTGCAACTGATGGCCAAGCGCGACGACCCCTTCAGCGGCGGACGTTCGTACTACTGCCATCCCAGCCTGCGACGGGACGACATGCCCAAGATCCCGCACCAGAGCAGCGCCACCGGCATGCAGGCCATTCCCACCACGGGCGTGGCCTTGGGCGTGCAGTACAAGGAAAAGATGGGCATTGATAAAAGCTACGGTGCCGACAAGCCCGTGGTGGTCTGCTCCATCGGCGATGCCGCCATGACCGAGGGCGAGGTAAGCGAGGCGCTGCACATGGCCGTCTTGAAGCAACTGCCCATCATCTTCCTGGTGCAGGACAACGAGTGGGACATCAGCGCCACGGCCGAAGAGATCCGCGCCAACGACGCCAGTTACTACGCCCGCGGCTTCAAAGGGCTCGAAGTGCGCAGCATCGACGGCACCGATTTTCCGCTGTGCTGGAGCACGCTGCACGAAGTAATCGACACCGTGCGCAAGGAGCGGCGGCCCTTCCTCGTCCACGCCAAAGTTCCCCTGCTGAACCACCACACCAGTGGCGTGCGCATGAACTTCTACCGCAGCGAGGAAAACCTTGCCGAGCACCGAAAGCGCGATCCGCAGCCGCGCTTCTTTCAACAGTTGCTCGACTTCGGCATCCAGCACCAAGGATTGAAAGAACTGGAGCGCAAGGCCATCGCCCGGGTGAAGGTGGATTTTGATGAAGCCCGCCAGGCGGAAGACCCGCGCCCGGAGGATCTGTACACCCTTGCGTTCGCGCCCACGCCCGTCACGGAGGAAAAAGGCGAACGCGCACCCAAGGACAAGGAACCCACGCTGATGGTGGATTGCGCGCTCTTCGCCATCCGCGAACTGATGCAGGAGGATCCGCGCTGCCTGCTCTACGGGCAGGATGTGGGCGCCCGGCTCGGCGGCGTATTCCGCGAAGCCGCCACGCAGGGCACCACCTTCGGCGACCACCGCGAGTTCACCACCCCCA
>ERZ795041.167-NODE-167-length-26278-cov-4.494566_pt1 | contig 26278 bp, 56 predicted proteins | sample MGYA00375125_ERZ795041 | MGnify/ENA primary metagenome ERZ795041 (study PRJEB30170, sample SAMN03074214) | activated sludge metagenome | biome: Common Effluent Treatment Plant; feature: Wastewater; material: Activated sludge; isolation source: activated biomass in...
CTTCAGATACTGCTGCGGCTCTATAGACGAGGGTATCAGCATCAACTACTACAAGTTTCTTTTTTGATTTAGCCATATTCTACATCCATTAAATTTTCAGATAAACAGTGACAACATCTAAATAAAATATCTTCATGGGGTTCATATCTGACGTGGTTTACACATTGAATAGTCCCGCAAGTTTTACATTCAAACAAATCATCCAGTTTATCCGTATTGCAGTACTCACATTCCATATTTCCTCCAATACAAAAGAACCCTTGGATTTCTCCAAGGGTTTAATCTTCAAATTAACTCAAAGCTTCAACAAGATCGATCAAATCTTGACTCTTATTCACAAGATCATCCTTCTTATCCTTGACTGCACTTTGAGCAATCTTGCAGATTAGACTAGCATCTACGCCTTCATTTTTTAGACTCTCACGAATTAATTTAATATCTTCGTTAATATCTTCAATATCTGAGTATAGCGTAACCAGCTTGTTATACTCATCCTTGATTACTTCCATGTTTAGATTTTCATTTTGCATCATAGCTTCTCCTTAATTTTACCTAGTTGATAAACAATACCACCACTAACAATCCACTGAACAATAATCATTGCAAAGTAAGTACTCCAAGAATACGGAATACTAAAGATTGGAAAAAGCAGAGTATTGATCGCCCAAATTGTTAGTAGTGGGAAACACATTGCAGCTACAAATAGTAGGATAATACCTGCAATACCAAAACCCATTAATGTTGATTCTTTCATTTATTTCTCCTTTAAGTTATAAAATGAGGTTTAACCTACGTAACCTCAAAGGTAATAAATCATAAGGTTACTGCTAGTACTGGATGTTTGTAAGAGGTTCGCCTTATGATGTTATTAGGTTAGATCAGAAAGGTAACAAATCAGAATCATCATCTTCAGGTGAAGGCTCTACAACCTTCTTGGTAGCCTTTGTAGGCTTCTTTTCTTCCTTCTTAGGTTCAGGTACTTCCTCTTCTGTTTCATCGCTTCCTGAAGCATTGTAGAGGGCTTCTAGCTGCTTTTGAATTGGAGAGCCTTCCCAATTCTTAGCCATCTTCATAGTGTTAATAACGTGAGAGCGAATTTCCTTTAGATGCTCAGGCTTATTCTTGTCATTAAAGCCAATAAGTACAGGTTCGGTAATAAGTTCAGGCTTTGCCTGTCCACGACCAAGGGCACCTACAAAGTTTACATACTCTGTGTAATATGAAGAACCACCCTTACCTTCCTTGAAGAACACTTGTGCAGCAAATTGGAAGGCTTCCCCAAGGAGCTTATCAACTTCTGGAGGGGTAAAGCATTCTCCAGTCTTAATCAACTTTGCTGCTACAGCCATTTTATAGCAGATATGATTCTGAGCAAAAGACAGCTTCTTAGTCTTACGAGTCTTGTCTAGGTTAGACCATTTAAGAGCAGTAGGGCGGCCTACCACCATACCATGATTTTGAAGGAAGAACTGATTACCCATCCAAAGACGTAGAGGCTTAGGATTACTTTCACCAAAGAATTGCCCCTTATCAACAATGATGTCCGGGAAGTCAATAGCAATAGCAATGCTTTGCTGATCCTTTGCAGGGCGGCACTTCATCCGCGCAGGTTGCTTGGTGCTTGGATCAATACCATCCTTAAAATAATATCCCGGATTATCATCCTTAAAGTCTTCTTCATCTTCTAGTGCAACGTCAGATACATATTCATCGTCTTCCTGAGCCTGAATACCTAGATCAACAATAGCAGATACATAACCAACAAGCGTTTCTCGCTCTTCAAGGTTAGCAGTCTCAACGATATATTTATTCAAATCTTCCCAATTTACATTGGACTTCTTCTCAGAAGACTGCGCTGTATTTGAGCCATAAAAATTAAATGCCATAATTTACTTCCTTTCATTTGTGTGTCAAAGTTTTAAAATAGATACCTTAGTTATAAGCCCCAGATATTATGGCTTTACTGCTTTGGTGGAGCGTTACAGAATTGAACTGTAGAGGTGCCGTCGCATGTTCATGTACCATACTTAATGGGAGTCGAACCCAATTCCTCGCCATTTACGCCCCAAAGACTGGCCTCGCCGGAGAGATTCGAACTCCCATCAAATTTGCCTGAGTAGAAATCAGGTGCCTATCCATTCGGCCACGGCGAGATAAATCTTAATAAAACCCTCACAACCTAAAAGAATCTTGCAATAATCCCAAAGATTACCATAAAATCCTTACGTTTGTAAGGTGCGAGTTACCATAATCTCGCAGTAGCTACCGACCGAAACATCCGGCCCCTAGTCACCGTAATCGACAGCAACCGCTACGGAATAAGTAAGTTGTCGAGCAGCCCCGTTATATTCCACTACATTACCAAGTGGATCTCTTCAGGTAGACAGCCTGTGTGCTATGTATTTATACACTAAAACAAACATTAGGCTACTCAACACAAATAACACCTGAAATCTTAACTAAAGTAAAGCATTATTTGTGTTGCCTCTACTCTTACCCGGTAAAGGCTTTAGGTGTTGGTAGAAGGTAGGAGTTGAACCTACACTGATACGGGATTGCTCCATGCGTACTGCTCTTCCAGTTAAGCTACTTCACCAACAAAACCCATTTTACCACAATTTCAGAAAAAGTCAAGAGGTTTATTGGAAATATTCAACATCCCGGAAAATTATACTTACTTGCATCAATCTCTATAATACCATATTCTACGTACTTGCAACGATTCAATAAGATATTTGCAATTTCCCTTGCTGTATTGTAATCATAACTCGGAGGTACATCTCCAAATATATAATACATCCAATATCCGATGTTATGCGGTTCATTTTCTACAAAGTACTGAAAGTTATCCACAGCTTGGCACTCTACTACCCGGTAAGCTGTAATACCTTCACCAAAAGTATTACTTAAAGTATATTTATTTTCTACTTTGAATTTATCTGTAGTTTTCAAAATTGCTATGCAGTTATCTGCTGACATATCATCCTCCTTATTTATCCATCTAGTTCAACTGCATAAAGCATCTTAGGTTGTTCCCAGAGTACTTTACCAGCAGTTTCCTTGCCTGTCAACCAAAGTACCCAACTATCTTTGAATACTTCAAGTGCATCTGCTGTATTAAACCTCTGGGGAATATCCACGATAAATCCGTAGTCTCCTGTAAGAAGATGTATAACTTTAGTTCCTATTGGGCGCATATCAAAATATCACTGATTATTTTGTGCATATCTGCCCTCAAATACTTCCGGTGTAAAACCGTCGAGAATAAAAATACGTTCAGGCATAGATAATGTTGAAGTTTTGTTATCTACTTTGAATTTCTCTTCTGGTGTCATCTTACGAAAATAAGAGCCTCCACTAGGAACATACTCAAATACCGTGTAACGTCGTGTATATTTTCCTCCTTCGATCACTGGAACTTCAAAATTATTTGTCCCATAGGAGCTATCAATCTTAACAGCTTTAATCTTGTCGTCAAGTACTTCCTTGACTTGATACACAGCAAGATTAGCACTTCTACCTGCTGTAAGAGCATAGCAAATATAGTTACCAACTTGTACTTCTCGGCCTAGTAGGTCTTTCATTTTTGGTGGTCCTTGTTGTTTACAAAGGCAATATACCACTTTACTTGTTCAAGATTAGATTCTAAAGTTCCATTATTTACATCAAAAATAACATCCTCAACATTCCTAGCAAATAGGGATTCAATATAAATGTTAAATGATTTCTTAAAATCTGTAAGAAAGTTCTCTACTTCAAGTAGTTCCTCTTTAGTACAAAGACCTGGGGATGAAAAGAACTTCATAAGGGATTTATTTTGATACATATTCTACTCCTTTAAAATTTAAACTACCTTCAGCTATTCTTTGATACATTGGTACTATGTAGAGATTGTAGCTGAAGGTTTGATGGTTGTCAAGTTTTATTCGTCTTGTACAAGATTTTCTTAGCTTTATATTGCTTATATTCATCAAAAATTTCTAATGCTTCAAGACTCAATTCCTTATTGTACCCGCTGCTAAACAAAGTAGTGCACTCCATCCAAGTCTTTACAAGTTCTTTTGCAGAAACTTCCCCAAGCAGGATTTCTCTGTCTTCGTAACCCCACCCCTTAAATTGGGGACAAAATGAAGCTGCCTCATAACAATCATCGTTGAATTGTAGCATTTCTTTCTTAGATAGTTTAAATTTAGGCTTATCCATAGTAGTTTTCCTTCAATTAAGTTACTCGTAGTTTAGATCAAGTCTTTGGGGTTGTCAAGCTATTTCTTCAAAGTTTGATCTTGGATGATTAGTTTTTGGGTTTCTACGATGTAGTAGGAGAATCAGTGACAGCCAGCCCAACTGCGATTTATAATATATCCCGCAGTAAGTTCTACATTAAGATTATAATACTCCCCTGCTTCTCTTACAGCTTCTGTTGCTAGAACACCAGCAATACTATAAGCACAGAAATATCCTTTATCCGAGTGAGAAATATCACTCCAGTCTTTATTTTCTTCCTTAAACTTCTTAGCCTCTTCCTCCGTCCTAAACATCTTAAATTTAACCAAAGATTTTGACAACTCTGATTGCGCTTCATCCAACGGTTCAAGTAGTTCGTTAATCTACTCTGCAACATTACTTGCTACCTAACGGTTTCCCGTAGGATCGGACTATATCACAGGCTACTAGAGCCTCCTGCCATTTCGACTGCACTTGCAGCCTACACCTTGCGGTTAGTCTCTGGACGTTCTCTTTCGAGCTTCGCTGCTGATTGGCATATCCTCCCGGACTTAGCTTTCCAGCAATTAAACAGGTTATTCAATGTACTTCGCAGTACAAGGCCACAATTACTTATGGTACGCAATCATTTGTTGAACAAACTCCTTGTTCTTCCAATCATCCTTAAAGAAGTCAATAATAAGCCCTTTTTCACGTAGTTTCCTATCGTGGATTACCATTGCCCGTTTAGCGCAGATAACACCGGCAGATTGAAATGCTGTATTAATAACATTGCCTTTGCTACGTATAGGCAGCTTGCGTTTATCCAAACCAAGTAAGAACTTCTTTTGTCCTGTTGTTTCCCAATACTTCTGCATATTCTCTTTAAGTTCCTTTAGAGGTGCAGCCTTATCCCAAAATGCGTCAAAGATAACTTGGGCTGTTGGTAAATCACAACCTACGATCTTTGTTACTCGTTTTGGTTGTGCATTATAGCTGCACCCATACTTTACAGATTTAGCTGTCCCACGGGGAAACTCTTTACCAATAATGCCTGAAATGTACTTAGCAAGAACAGTATGGCAATCATTAGGCTTTTCTGCTGTAAGGCTTACGCCGTACTCAGGACCGCCTTTATATCGATAGACGTAATGACTTTCAATCATAGCTTCAAGACTATTAAAATCGTAACCCATTTGATAAGTGTAATCTTTATCACAGCCAAATAGTGCTCGCATCTGTTCGCCATACAAAGATGTATTTCGAGGAATATTGCACACAACCCTATGCTTGAATCTCGAACTCCCAGCATCGCAAGTGCCTGCTGGTGTTGCAATACGTCCATCTGCTCTAACATTAGTCAGAAAACCAGTTTCAGCCTCTTCATCTTCTTCTGGGTCAAACCCACCTCCTAGAATACTATTGCGACGATGGTTGTAAGTAAGAAACTCAACAATCTTTCGTGTATAAGGGAACTCTGATTCAAGTTTTTGCAAGTTAGGATCAATCTCTTTGTCTTGCCCGATAGTAAATGTTGGGTTAGTTAGAACTTTAACAGGTTTGCTAATATCCTTTTCCATAAGTTTCTTAAGCATATTAGAACGTGTTAGCTCTAGATGCTCTAGACGATCCTTGCAGAAAGGACTTGCAAGAGTTTGCTCTACGTACTTTACAAGTGCCTTCTCGTATCCTTCACGATTTAGTTTTTGTTTCTTGGCATTAACAGTAAGGTCACGCTCCTTATATTGTGTAGGAATCCACCCAAAATCACGAACAAGCCATTCCTTAATATGCGTAGTATCTTTCAAAGTAGCTTTTTCATGTGTTACTAGAGGTTCCTCCGGTAATGGTAGTTTCCACTCCTTACCAAAAAGAAAAACTGTACGATCATCAATAAAGCGCCCAGAATGCTTCTCAACGAAGTTCTTTAGGTGGGTGCTAGGCAGTCCAGATTTAAGAAACTGACTCTTTGGGGGTGTATATTGCTTTGCATTAGTCTTAGACATTGGCTTGTCTGGGATAATAGGTTCTACTTCAGAACGAATTGCTTCAATCTTTTCGTCCAAGTCTTTAACAAGTTCAACAGCAAACTCGGAATCAAATTTAAATCCACGGTGTTCTTGACGAGTAATAATTTCAGCAACTGCTTTTTCAAGGGAAATTGCATCTTCCCAAGGCCAATCTCCTTTCTCTTTCAAAAGTTCATTGTAAACGTTTTCCGTAAGATTAACGTCCTGAGTGCAATATATAATCATTTCTGGGTGATAGAAAGAGAATTCAAAACCTTGAGGCTCATTTCCTTTCATTACACCTAGATCAACTAAGCGCTGTCGATAGTCAATCTTATTGTCACTTAGTCGCTGACCCCAAGCGTCAAGACTGTGCCCTCCAAAACGATCTGGATTTAAAACCTTTGACAAAATCATAGTATCAATAATTTCAACAGCCTTACCAGCAATCATATCCGGTTCAATTGTATAGTCCAATCCAGCATACAACTTCAGAACTAGTAGATCGTAGTTAATACCGTTATGTGCAATGACAGTACTCGCTTGTTTAAAATAAGGGACAAACTCAGAGATAATTTGACCTTCTTTAAATACTCGGATTTCTTTCGTATCAATATCTTTGGTGACGATGCACCAAATTTTAAAAGTATCTTTTAGTTTGTATGGTGATGCAGTGTAATCAATACTGCTGTCGTTAAGCAGATTATTAGCCTCAATATCTACAACTAGACGCATAAACTCTCCTTTATAAATGAAAAAGAAGAGTACCACAAGATACTCTTCTTGTCAATCAGAAACTCGCACTACCATTTGAAACAAGTGCAGAATACTCCTCTAAAGATTCAACAGAACTTTCCAAGAAGCCTTCTGGTGGCTCAAGATAATCCCCTGTCACTGGATTGTAGTAAATCTTAAAGTAACCACTTCTCCCGTACTTACGATCCTCAAGAAGAACAAGAGTACTTGTATTCCGTTCTTTCTCAGGAAGGTCCGGGTCTTTGTTGCGCTCAATACCCCACATATAATAAGTACTTCGCATCATAGCACGGGAACCTGTAAATTGATGAGATAGTACCTTACCTCCACGTTCATGCCCCGGACCAGACTCAGGTGCCTTTAAGTGACAGAAGCAATAATAAGTAAAGCCTAAATCCTTGGACATCTTACTAAGTTCATCTGCAAACTTCTCTAGCGCAGTATTAGCCTCCGCAGCAGTAAGACCTTGAACCATCCGGGAAATAGGATCAAGAACAATATCTTGCACTCCTTCCACAAGAACAGCATGGCGAATTGCACCCTTGACAACATCCCAACTACAAGCACCATAGTTATTGTAGTAAATAATGTTATCACCAATACTATCTACAGCTTCAGCAAGTTCTTGTTCATTGAACATACCATTCTTATTGAAAATAGTACGGCCATAAACATCCTTTAAGGAGCCATCTTCTTGAACAAAGATAATCTTCTCTGGATTGGTGAAATCCTTATGGAACATCTTACCTGCAACTTTCTTACAAGTAATCTCAGGTTCTTCCTCGAATTTAAATAATGCCACCCTTCCTTTTTCTTCTTCAATAATGTATTGCGTAAGCTGATTCACAAATTCAGATTTTCCGATCTTTACACCAGCCCCAAAGTAATGCCCTTCTCCCAAACGACGACCTAGACTCAGCTTAGTCATTGTAGGCCAAGGCCAAGGCTTACCTAGCTTTGGGAGTTCTTTTGCTTTACTTTCAAATGTTTCATATTTTACAAAGCCATCTGGAACATAGTGCTGTGGTTTCATTACAGCCCAATACAGTTGCTCGTCCATACCGTCCTTTACCATTTGGCAAGGATCATACTCATCTGGCAGGCTTGCAACCAGAATATGCGGCATAAGACCATAGACAGCAGCAACAGCATCCTGTCCCTTCATAATCTTCTGCTTTTCTCGTTCTTCTTGAGTAGCTTTGTCTGCATCAAATACTAGAACAGTCTCTGTGAATTTTGACAGATACGTTTGATTATGCTTTTGTCCGATATTCTGAACTGCATTACTCGTACCGGAAGAAATACTAAGGACTGTAGGATTCCCTTGAGGGTACTTTTCCTTTAGAACTTGCCACAGAATAGCAGCATCATAATCACCTTCCGTTACAAATACCTTCTTACCTCCAGTTTTGTTTCCGGCAATAGTGCCAAATAAATCACACTTTGCCCCTTGGAAACCTACCGTAGTAAAATGATAAGGCGAGACTTTAGGAACAGTTAAATCCCTCTTCTTAAAGCCAGTTAGTTCTCCGTTCAAATAATACGGAAAGTAATGAGCAATAGGGGTCTTGCCATCTTTAGGGTTGAGCGCAGTACGAATCCCAAAATGTTCTGCTGTTTTCTTGCTAATACCTCGATCTTGGATTTCAAGAATAGGGTAGGATAAAACATCCTCTACTGTTTCTTTTTCATAATTTTCTTTTCGTGCTGCCACAATCTTTTTTCCTTTCTCATATCCAGAATAGCCCACAATCTCTCCTTTACATATCATCTTCCATACGCCACCCTAGAAAAATAGGGAATCTTGGTACATCATAATTACCTTGCTCGAAGTACTTAACTTTAGCTAAACGACCAACAAGTGTATCACGTTCTTTCCAAAGTTGCAATCTAGTTTTATCATCAAATCCAGACCCGCAAGAAAATTCTTTACCTGATTCTGTAATCAGTTTCAGGTTTCCAAGCTTCTCTGTAGGTACTAAACCTTCTTTACTTGTACTTCGTTCAGTGTGTCCCAGATTATCCTTCTTAGCTTCATTCTGATTGCTATATAAGCATTCATAACCAACTACTCTAAACTCACTATCACTAAAGAGTTTCTTCTTAATTAGTTCTGGTTTCTTAGTCCCAGATCGTCCTTCCTTATAGAAAGCATAAGCATCATTCAGCATGATACCTTCGTAACCTAAATTTAAATAGCGTTGCTCATAAGTTTCTAGAACATGCTCCGTACAAACGTAAGTGTGTTCAATAATAACAATATTTGGAACATCTTTTAATAAAGAATGTAATTGCTTATTACGATCAAGCCATGTTGCGTTCGGAATATACTTATCAAATACGTAAAACGTAAAATTGTCCCCACCATCTTCTGACATAACCACAGAAGTACTATCGCGAAATACATTTGCTGCTGTAGGAGAGCCAGAGATTAACTCTCCGTCTATTCCTTCTAATTCTGCACCATATCTCTTTGCCCAATCTTGAATGCACTTATTGCGAAATGGTTTCATACTTCTACTATACGCTACACCATTTAGGATAATACAACGCAACCCATCGAGCTTAGGGGAAACCCAATAACCTTGAGATAAATCAAGATTCTTTACTTTATTGTATTCAATAGCTAATTGCGGTTTAATCATACCTCAATCTCCACCTCAACAGTATCCCCAACCCAACGAACAAACCCACAAAGTTTATACTCAATAGGATCATCTAGAGTTGAATTGGTAATGTCATAGGCTACTACCATGCCATCAGTAAACAAAGCCATTCGATAACGCTTAACTGTAGTTTTAGGCTTGATACGCCATTCAGTACGATAATTATCAAATCCCGGAATATCTGTAATATAGGCTTTAGTGAAATCTTCCCAACCAGATTGGGCAAAATTAAATTGAATCTTCTCCCCATTAGCCCAAGCTACAATTACATCATAATATTTATGTTTATTACTCATTATCTTCTCCTTTACTTGAATTTAAACTCCAACTACAGCATCGTACATCCCTGCAATTGTACTCTCAATCTCTTCGATTGTAGCAAGTTTATCCACTGGAATTTCAATATACGAAATATTGCTATTGTAAATATACATTGTACAAATCATTTCATCTTCCAAGATAAATATATCTACATTGCAATTAGGGTTAAACTGCTTAGTAACTAATGCTGAATCTTTAATCTTGTAGTTTGCTTTCTTGAAGTCTTCAAGGTTAAGTTTCAACGTTAATCTCCTTAATATTTTCTTTGAGTCTATCAATATTCTCTTCAATTGCTTGTTGAAGCATAATCTCTTCAGTAGAGCACTCTCTTTGATACCTTTCGTAAAGAGTTTCTACTTCTCCTGTATACGGGTTGTAGTTACAAGGCATTTCTATACTCCAGTTCTTTCTTCATATACTCCTCAACATAACTCCCGCGAATATGCCACTGAGTCTCTAAGACTGCTTTAATATGTTCAGTTGTCATCTCAGATAATTTGATGCGGTGCAAAGGCTCATCACCGTTTCTCCCTCTGTTACCCCACGTAAAAACTTCCCGTACTTTCTCAAACCAATCTTCTTCATCTTCTGATGTAATCTCAGACAGGTCAGTCCAATCTTCTGGATTTCCAATCCTTCGCATATTATATGATTCCCGCCCACCATCAATTGCTACAGAACCGCAAGAACAATACTTGAAATCATGACCAGAGAATGATTCAATAATATCATTGCATTTATTACATTGAATCTTGTTGCTCAAGATAATAGGTTTGGAATAATACTTGGGTTCTTCCTTCTTACCCCAAATAGTATCCCATCCTTCGGAATACTTATCTTGATTGCCTGCTTTACTTACAAGGTTATCACCTGTAATATCGTTACGATTTGACATAATTACTCCGTGTACTCAATAACAAGTTCTTCTGCTGCATTGACAATTTTATTCAATTGTTCGCAGATAGCATAATAATTTTCTAATGTTTGTTCTTCTTGATGTTTCTTTAGAAGAATATTCAGATATGTAGTAAAATTATCAATAAGTTGATTGTTCATAGTAATCTCCTTTATAAATTAAATTTCAGTGCCAGTTGCATTAAGACAACCTAAGTATACTTCATTTCCAAATTCAGTAATAGCCATTTCTTGATTATCCTCGGACATAAACCTTGGCTTACTATATGCTTCCTTGATGATAAATAGTACAATCTTCAGAAGTTCCTCTTGTTGGAAATGCTTCTTTGCAGTTTCAACAATCTTCTGAATAGGTACTCCCTTCTGTCTTGCTTGCATGGTGCTAGTAGCTATCTTCCCAAATGCTTCGCAATCATTTGCAATAGCAGAAGTACTCAAGGTAATTGCAAGAGTAATACCAGCGATAATCTTAGTAATATACTTCATTTAGTATCTCCTTTAATATTTTAAATTAACTTTCAAGTTCTTCTTGAGTTGGCTTACGGCAATACATCCAAGATGTGGCGGTAACGCCTACTGTAGTTCCTTCTGTCCAACTATTAGTACCATTCGTATAACAATAAGCTGAACCCTCTTTTTCATAGGCGAAATAACGCTTAAACCAAGGTCCATCTTTATAATTCCTTACCATAACCTTATCATCCTTCTTGAAATCTTCCCAAGGAGATACTTCAATTAGGTCGTACTTGTGCTCACCTTCTATGAAATATTTTCCATTAATGGAAAAGGAATGCACCATATCCCCATCACCAAATAGAGCAACTACCGGGTAGTTTTTATCGTCTCGATCAACACAAAGAATCCTGACAGGATAACCGCAACGAGTCTTGTACTTCTTATTGATATCAATCTTTTGCATTTCTTTCTCCTTAGTTTCTTGTACTGGCTCAAAGTATATAGGGTCCCATACTAAACTTCCATTTTCTTCTGTCTTAAACATACAGACATGGATGACAGAAACAGTAGAAATATTGTCCTTTGTAGAGGTATAGAAACCAGAATTAAAATTACTTACCCGCTTAACCTTCATTCCAATTTTAAGATCAGAGTGCTTCATGGTATTTCTCCTAATAGACTTTACCGTTACAAATAGTTTTAATGTCCAAACCACTAACGAACTGTTTAATTTTAGTTACAAAATCTTTGAAATCGTTGTTCATTCAACTTCTCCTTTAAATTAATATGAATTATACCTCACAGCAGCTCCTCCGGCAGGTAGCCGTTTTCGGTAAGCACCTGCGCCATCTGTTCTTTCGAGCGCGGCGTGGTGATCATGCCGTCTTGGTCGGAAACTGAGACGTAGCGCGCAGGCCCGTCAATGTCCGAGATGTAGCCGATGATCCATTTCTCACCGATGCCGGGCTTGCTATATCTGCGGCCCGTGGTGATGTCTTTCGCTTCCCATGTGACTTTCATTCTTTCTCTCCTTGAAAAATTAACTTACGAATGACTATAAACAATCTGATGAAAATAATCTATCGTTGTTGATAGATTATGCTATGGATAATGTCAACAGCCTGAGTGAACATTACTTGATGTTGTACCGGAAGCATATGCCAAGGGGTACTCTTATCAGCACTCTTCCTACAACGATCATAGAACTCTACAATGGTGCTGTCAAGCTCTGCTTTAGGGTCATTTTCACGTTGTTGATTATAAGTTGTCATTATTATCCTCATTTACCATGTGTTTCAGAATATCCGTAACCTAGTTTATTTAAACGCGTAATTTGTTCTTCTCTGTATATGCAAGCCATCATGAAAGAATCTTTGCCATACTTCTTTATTGAAAACTTTCTACTCTTCGATATAGATTTACCGTCAATATACTCACTCCACCTTGCACAGTGCCCTTTTAAAATACCATTCCTATAATACAATGAAACACCAGTTACGCCTGTAGTATTTTTACTAGATAAGCGTTTATTACGTTGTTGTTCTTCAAATGTAGCCCATCGAATGTTGCCGGGGACATATCCCTTACTACAATCTATTCTATCTACAGACCAATAATTTTCATTATCTGGAACAGGTCCAATGTCTTCCAAGAAGAGTAGAAAGTTTTCTTTAAAAACATCGGCCATTTCTACTCCATATTTTTGGTATTTCTCATAAGATGGATTACCTTTATAACAACAGCGAGATTTAATTTGCCTCCAAGTCTTATACTCTTTTGTTTTATACATCCCGTGTTTTGTAATTTTTGTTTTATTAAAACAACCACAAGAAGTCGTCGTTCCCCTCTTAAGATTTAGGGCAAAAACTACAACAGCATTACCACAGTCGCACATGCAGTTCCACATAGCTTGTTTAGTAGTGTAACTATAACCTGCAAAAGTATTTACAGTAAGACTACTAAATTTTTCACCTGTCAAGTCCTTAGTTATTTTACTTCTCTTTCGCCCATCAGCTTTCTCAGAGGATTCGTTACGTTCTGTTTGATTATAGGTTGTCATTTGTTAGGCCTCATATCCACCACGGTCGCGCTCGAACACCGCCCGGAAGGTAGGTGGTGCATCAACCCTAGCTACCTTCCCATAACGTTCACGTTCTCTAAGTTGGTCAATCAGGCCGCCAAGGCTCGGCGTGTCCATCTCGAACGTCTGTACATAGTCGGCATTCCTATAACGACCAATCACAATCACATGGCTTGCGCTGCGAAACCCTACGTCGACCGCAATGTTGGTGCGATCCTTTACTAGCTTTTCAAGCTCCGCAATCCTGACGTGTGCATTACACAAATCAGCGTCGTAACCGGCCACAATGGCCTTCAGCTTTTTCAACCATTTCAGCATCTTTTACCCCTTATTTCAATTTATAAATAACATCCTTGCGATCTTCTTCAGGAACCCAAGGGCTGTCTAGATGCTTATGCCAAGCGTTAAGAACCTTACGAAGATAGTCAGCATCAGCAATGTCAAAAGTATATTGCTTACCTTCAATATTTACCGAGAGATACCCGTCATCATCCTGTAGTTCACAAGCAATATCACCTTTGATACCTTGTACATACCCTTCTCCGTACTTCAAACGGATACGCTTCTTCTTTTTGCTTACTTGCAGGATTTCTTGCACTTCACTACTACCAGATGTAATTAGAAATTTCATTTTATTTCTCCTTCAATTTGATTAAGTACCTTGATGATACACTGCTAATTGAATTCTGTCAAGTACTACTTGAAAATATTTTAGCTAGAAAAGATAAAGCCCCTGCAAGAGCAGGGGCGGATGTTACTTACCTTCGTACTTTTCCTTCAATCGAAGATAGTTCTTGTATTCTTTCTCTTCTTTAGATTTCTTTTGCTGCTCTTCCTTAGCAATGCGCTTACGATCCGCTTCTTCATGTTCTTCCCACCAATCTGCAAGTTTGCGAGATAGTTTATCTTTAGGGTTATACACGATAGTATTAAAAGCAATTTCGTCCATAGAGCGAATGGTACTGCACAGAAGAACTACCATCTCATTAAGCTTGCCAGTATTTCCATATGAACTAGCAGCAGCTTTCTTAATGTAGTCCTCAATAGGCTTATCTAATTTATCAAATGCATATACAAGAAGTTCAGCAGTTTCTTTGCTACGCACTTCATGAGTACTAGGTTCCATATAATCGCAGTTACAGGGCATTTCAATCTCCTTTAGTTAAGTTGTACTACAGAACATAAGCAGCGCATTCTTGCGATTGCGCTTTTGAGTATAGACACTTGTTTAGGTGTTGTCAAGTATTATCACTGATACAAGCAACACTATATACCCATCTCTTGATTGTTCCATTCTCAAAATTTATCATACTTCCACATATCAGGGCTATCTGTTGTAAAGTTACTATGGCGGGAGTGCCAAAACAGTCCATCATAGTACTCAATAGACTCGCTACCATTTCGCAACACAACAAGTCTCTTATCGTCTTCTGGTTTTACATATAGAGTTTTGAAAAACCCGTCTTTATTAGGCTTAGTTTTACTATCCTCAAAATCATCCGTAGCTTTAATTCTCTTAAGCACCAGATAAGTGTTAAAGTACTCAAGCCTCTCTGGAAGGGATTCGTTTTCCGAAAGCTCCTTAATGCGGCTAAGAAGAGCAGAACTTACTTTACCTTGTCGTTTCATTTGACATTCCTTTACTGTAGATGTACGTCCATCTTAAACGGTACAACAGCACTTGTCAACAACTTTCTTTTCGTTAGTTGATGAAATGATTGTACATATCATCTAACTCGATGTCAACTACTTCTTTCAAGAAATTTATCTTCTGTACTGATTGCTACTTAAGTATACTTTAAGTGTAATACACTTATATACGTAGTATATAATATAATTATAATATATCATTTAGGAAATTCAAAATACAATTAGCCCTAGGTATTCCTAGTTAAATTTAATAACTAGAAACAACTAGGGAGACTGTATCTTGAACTTCATATCATTTGAGGTTCCTTAATACCTTATGCACTCTCAACCTGAAGAAATCCTCTTGCAAGGACAAACAACAAGCATACCCGGCTAGTGCAACACCTACGTTACCGTAAGCATATCTCAGCCATGCGTTTTAGGACTCTAGGGCTAGTTCGGTTGCTTCGTTAGAACTTCTAACTTATACTTGTCAGCTAGGTTTTGGTGTTCCTAGCATTCGGTTCCTTACTCCAAAGGTTCTTAGACACCGATACGCATACTTTAATTGTATCATAGAAATCCTAGAAGTCAACTGCAATTTGTAAATAAATTGTAAATCCTTCTATGAAGGTATAAGTAGATTTTATGCAAGGTACAAAGAAAGATGAAAAAGTTGTTGACAACCTCGAAGTACATATCTACAATACAACCATCAACTAACCAAACAGGAGAAATATCATGGTCAGATATAAATATGAAGTAGTCGACTATGCTTCCGGGGGTTTCTTTGTCCACGGTGGAAATCTTTATCAGACATATTTTGAAAGAAAAGAAGATGCACAAGAGGTTTGTGATGCGTTGAATATGTACGAGCGTCTAAAGGTTAGGAGATTGCAAACCAAGGTAAAGTCTGCTATTGCTGCTCTTGAAGACTTGGAAGAACACCTTAAAAATGAGAGTATCTGTCATTAATTACACAATAGCCCTACAATCCCTTCAAACCTCTAATACATATGGTAGCCTACCCTTAGCAATAATAATCGCTTCTAGGGTACTTCCTGAAGGTTTTAGAGGTATTTCTATAGTATAGATAACATAAGATTAGCCTAGGACAGCAAAGGAGAATAAATGTTGTATCGTCCCATCAGTGATCTCCATCGAGAGTTTGATCGTTGGCATTATCAGAAGTGCATGAAAAATACTCGTGAACTATGGAGAATCTATGAACCGACATACCTAGATACTGACAAAGATACGGTGCTAGGTATAGCTGGAGATATTGATACTAAGAAGTACACTGTAGAATTTTTGATTGCACTGTCAAGCAGGTTCAAAGCTGTTGTCTGTGTGTTAGGCAATCATGATTATTGGAAACGAGATTTTAGTTCTCATACCACAAGCATAAAGAAAGCCTTATCAGATAATGCTATTAATAATGTACATCTACTGGATTGTGATTCTGTTGTAATTGAAGATGTACGTTTTATCGGTGCAACCTTGTGGACAGCTTTTAATAACGCAAATGATCTTGTAATGCTTATGGCTAAGAATTCCATGAATGATTATAGATATATTAGAAAAGAAAATTATTCAAGAAGATTAACACCTGTTGATGTATTGAAAGAACACCTTAAGCATCGTGACTTCATATTTTCTTATGCTGATAGTAATGAGAAGATGGTTGTCCTGTCTCACCACGCCCCTTCTTGGGGTTCTATTGATCTATATAGGTATGGTGATGATGCAACAAACTCTTTTTATGCAACAGAACTTGGGAATAAAATATCATATTCAAACTTCAAGCTGTGGCATCACGGGCATACGCATAGCAGTCATGATTATATGATATACAATACTAGAGTTATTTGCAACCCAAGAGGGTACTTTGGAGATAATCTCAATGAAGAGTACAACGATGAGTTTTTAATTGAACTGTAGGGAAAACAACTTTAGAAAATTTATCAGTGCTTGACATCTGTAGAAGTACTAGGTAGAATTCAATCACTGACTTAAATGAAGGAGAAGTAAAATGAGTGTTCGTACAACCGCAGATGAAAATCTTGATGCTGCAAAAGAGAGTGTTAATAAGGCAATTAACTCGTTGTCTGAAATTGTCATAAGTAACTGTTGGGGTTCTGATGAATTTTCTGAGGATTACTCAAATACAATCGAAGATATTTTTAATGCTCTTTTGCAACTTCGTAAGAAATTTAAATAAGGAACAACAATGAAACTACTTTCTATTTTAATTATTACTCTAGCTCTTTCTGCTTGTGGTGCTGTCAATGATAAGTATGATGGTCTTATTGTTATCGATGGTAGTGGTAATAAGTATCAACTTAAACACAACGTTATGGATACTTATTTTATTAGAGAAGTGCCCAAGAATAACAACAATCCTGATTGGATTCAAGATGCTAATTCAAAGATTGAGGGAAAAGTAAAATGAAGCATATTCTTACTATTTTAGTAATTTTGTCAATGACAGCTTGCGGTATGAGCATTGAAGAGTACAATGCTAGGGTGAAGTACTGCAATGATATGCAATCTTTGCCAAAAGCAGGTGAGCAAGGTTTTGGAATAGGTCCAACAATGGTATACTGTGAAAAAGATGGTATTCTTTTTAATAGTAAGGAAACTAAATGAATATTTTTATCCTGGATTACAATCCTGTAGTAGCTGCTCAGTTGCAATGTAATAAGCATGTTGTCAAGATGCCACTTGAGGGTTTACAAATTATGTCTACAGTGGCTCGTAAATTTGGAGTAGAATCAGACATGAAATCCACTCATGCAAATCATCCTTGTACTCTTTGGGCTGGTAAGTATAAGGATAACTTTAAATGGCTCTATGAACATACTGAAGCACTATTCAAGGAATATACTCTTCGTTATGGTAGAACTCATGCCAAGGAATATGTGCTTGAGCAAGTAAAAGAAGTGCACAATCTTCTACCTAAGGGTAGCTCTGAGTTTGTACAGTGCATGCCTGAAGAGTATAAGCAGGTAGATGTAGTCAAGGCTTATCAAAGCTACTATAATACTAAGACGTTTGCTAAATGGAAAAACCGAGAAATACCTGACTGGTTTAAACTTGAACCTGAAACCATCTGAGATAAGGTCGCAAACGAGACTTTTGAAGAATATTTGGAAGACAACTCTTGACAAAACCAGTTCTCGTTTGTATAATGCAAGTGAGTTTGTAAAACGAACGATGAAATACGTACCAACTCAAGAAGCAATTGCAATTAATAAAGAGCGGATTAATCTTAGACTTAAAGGAGAATCAAATGGGATACTATAAGAATAGTCAAAATATTGATTGTTTTGAGCCAGATAATGATGAAATCACTTTCTATATTCGTTCATGTTTTGGATATACACTTTCTGAAATCCTTGATAAGTGCAAGGAGTATTTTGGAGAGGAAGCATCTTTGGACAATATTGAAATAACATCTGAAAAAATTCATACAGATTGTATTTATTATGATCTTTACGATAGTTCAGATTATACTGACTATATTGTTTGTACTTTTATCAAGGATCAACAATGAACATCTACCAAGAAAACGGTTACAAAGATCGACTTGATTATCTTACCTGTCTATCAGAAGATTACGGTTGTCCTCTTGAAAATGTATTAGGAGAAAAGTGTGTATATTGGCAAAATAATAAAGAATAATTTGGGTTCTGAATGGGTTATATTAAGCATAGTTGGAAAGAAACTTACACTTGAAAGTGTTTCTAATTCAGAAATTTTAGTAGTGTATGAATCATCCGCCAAACGAGGAGATTTTCTAGGAAAATTTGATAAAACGGTACATGGCATTGGTTGTAACGGATACATATCTAAGCCTTTTACGAAGAAAGATAAAATGTGCTGGAGGGACATGATTCTTCGTTGTTTAAGCAACAAAGGTACTGAGAATTGTGCATCGTATCTTTCAATAAAAGTATCAGAAGATTTTCTTGTATTTTCTAAGTTTTTAGATTGGTTGCATGAGCAAAAACCATACAGCCTAATAGGGGATTGGCAATTAGATAAGGATTTATTTTTTAACGGATATTATTCTAAAGAGTCTTGTTGTATACTTCCAAGGGAGGTAAATCTATCTTTAATTGGCATACGTTCTACTCGATCTAATACAGGACTTACTGGTGTATCTTTTTGTAAAAGAGAGAAAACCTATGTAGCAAAAATTCACAAGTTTGGGGTACATTATAATCTGGGTAGTTTTAAGTCTCCAATAGATGCTTATAATACTTGGAAGGAAGCTAAATTGGCTCATTTGCAAGAGTTGGCTGAAAAATATAAAACATACTAGATCAAAGAGTTTACGATAAACTAATGAATTTTGATGCTCTAGTATCTGCACTAGAAGATTATTATGGATAGACTATCCTCCGTAGAAAGTATGCAAGAAATGTTTGAAGATTATTACAAAAATAATTGCTCTTGGTTATGGCCTAGTCTTGACCTAACGAAAGGAGGGGACTATAATACTTACCTAGATGATCGTACAGGTCTAGCTTATTGCTGGTTTATTTGTGGTGCATTTCAATATCGAAGGGAGAATGAAAATGGCTACGGTAATCGGTTTTGATAAGAAAGTAATGAAGCAATTTACTTGTTATGATTGTGGAGCTATTGTAGAATATTCTCCGCAAGAAGATAAATTCACCGACAAAACCGATGAAGGTTGTAAGATTAAAGGGTTGGATTGCCCTAATTGTGGAACTTTTCATCGGACCAATAATTAAGGAGTATTTAATAATGAATGACTTTACTCAGCAGCTATTTGAACTTGAAGTACTTCTCAAGAAGCACGATAAGTACTATGATTTCTCTGATGATCATTCTGTGTGGAGAAAAGGAGATGAGGAATGGAAAGATATTAGCAATCTATCTTGGCAACTGAAAGTTGCAGGTTATGCTGAAGAAGTTAAAGAATTGTTTGATAAGTACTACGTTTAATTGAAGAGGAGAAATAAAAATGTCTTTTGCTATGATTGTTTATATTATCAGTATTACCGAGGGTATTAGCAATATTTTTGTAGTTCTCTCAATCGTCCTTACTATTTCTTATTTGACTATGACTGCTTGGGCTTCAATATCTAACTCAGAAAATGAGTATTTATTTCGCCACAACCCTGAACTAAAGAAAAAGTTTATCCACTGGCCTATCGTGGCCGCTATGTTGTGTTGTTTTATCTCTGCTGTGGTTCCTTCTAAGAATGATGCTTACCTGATTGCAGGAGCATATGCAGCAGAAAAAGTATATGATTCATCTATTGGTCAAGATGTAATTGCGCTTGTTCAAGCTAAGATTAAGCAACAACTTGAAGAAATCCAACAACCTAAGAAGTAATTAAATTTCATCAAACTATCATTTTCGTAAGGAGAAACAACATGCCAGCTATTATTCTAACCAAGGAACAAATCCAAGCATTGATTGCTTATAACAAGCAGCAGATTACTGCTCTTGAGATGCATCAGAATGTACTTAAGGAATCCATTCAAGTACTATGGGAAGCATCTAATCCAATTGATACTTCTGTTGTAAGTACAACTGCTTTTCAATGCTTGAATGAATGCAAGAATTCCTTGCGTAAAGTTAAGAAGCAGATTAAGCTTCTAGCTCAAGTGCAGTACTCTTTGAAGCAACATGTGGAGATTTGATCATGGACAAACGATTTATCGAAATTCGCCCATTTATTGTAGAAGATAGCCCTGAACCAAGCCTATATAATATGATTGTGATGTACTACCATCATTTTGGCGTTGGTATTATTGAAGCAAACGCTCTTGCAAAGAAATATGTTGAAGAATGGGCTAATCTGGAGGAGTAATTATGTCTGATTTTGAAACTGAGCAAAATATCCTACTACCAGAGCAGAATAAATTTTCTGATAATTTCAATTACAAGACTAAAATTTCAGATAAGACTAAGCGAGATAGCTGGTTTTATTATGCTGATAATACTGATGATTACTCTTACGGAGATACAAAATGGAAGTGACTGAAGCTCGTAATAAGAAATTTGTACTCGAAAGAAAAATTCAAGAATTACTTACGACATACATGGAAGAAACTGAAGTAAGTGAAGTCCAACTAGAACTACTTAGATCAGCAACACTTGATGCTGACAGGTATATAGTTCAAATTAATGTGGTTATTTGAGATACACTAATATGAAACTTAAAGTGCAATATAAAAAGTTCCAAGGTGAAGAGGTAAAGGTTGCAGCAAGCCAAGCTCTTAAGAATAAACTTTTTGTTCCGGGATGGGAACTTTCTGGAGAATTAAAGTCTATTAAGAACGGGAATAGTCCTTATGATATAGTCTGCCTTGCCTATATTGAAGAAAAACCAGTATCTATTGTGATTGCGGATGAAAATACTTGGCAAACCCCTATGGCTTTTACTTCCAAGATGTACAGGAGGAAGGGTATAGCCAAGAATCTGATTTCTAAAACTGGAGTAAAAATTAAGTTTGGTGGAGACGGTATCGAGGGGAGTGAGGTATTTTGGCATAAAGTGCATAATATATGAGTAAGAAACGCTATGTAATAGTTGCTTCTGCATACGATAAACGAGGAAGACTTATTTATAGTTGTACAAATAGCTATAACGATTCTTCCTCGTTGATGCGATATTATGCAATGAAGCTAGGTCAATGTAAGAAGGTATATAATCATGCAGAGATTCGTTGCCTTGAAGTATCTATCTTGAAGATGCGAAAGCATGTTGACAAGTTACTTGTCTTGAGACATGATTCTGATGGGAATATGAAAGATGCAACGCCATGTGTTATTTGCAGGGAAGCGATCAAAGATTTTAATATTAAGACTGTGCTGTATAGTACAGAACTTGGAATGCAGAAACTTTAAAGGAGATAATGATGAAGTTTACGGTAATTTATAGTGAGAACTTTATGATAGGTAGTCACTGGAATACTATTGTAAAAATGAAGAGAATTAAAGTTAAAAGTAAAAGTCAACTAAGTAACAGCCTAGATCACTACAATATTGATCCAGCATCAGTTAATTTTATTTTTGAAGGCTGGTCTGCTCTTGAAGGAGAAACGTAATGAATACTCTACCTGAAAAAGAGAGCAGTGCTGTAGGTAATTCACCAACAAAAACTAAACTAAAGATATATCATTTTGTTAATACTAGCATCGATGCAGACATTATCAATGATAAAGGTAAGGTAGTTTGCTATAAGGACGTATTTTCAATTTCGGATACAGCAGATAATGCAAAGATTAGATCAAAACTATCCGAGGATTATGTGCTGCATTCTGAGGAAGAATTAGGAGATGGTTGGTATGCCTAAACAACAAGAATTAGATCAATGTTATATGAAAATAGCCTTGGAAATGAGTAAACTATCTAAAGCTAAACGTAAGCAAGTTGGAAGTGTTATTTCGACTCAGCAAGGAGTATTGCTAGTTGGTGTAAATGGTACGCCTTCAGGTTGGAATAATACTTGTGAATATAATGATATTACGTCTGACTTTACATTACATAGTGAACTTAACTCACTAATGAAAGCAGCAAAGGAAGGAATTTCTGTTGTAGGCAGTACATTATATGTAACATTGAGTCCTTGCCCAAGGTGTTGTGCTATGATTGCTCGAGCAGGGATTAGGGAAGTTGCGTATCTCGAAGAGTACAGAGATAAGACAGGATTGTATGAATTGATGAAGCATGGTATTATTGTACGCAAGATTACTTTGGAGGAATTGAAATGAAAATTGAACAAAAGAATTTTATTGATGTAAATGAATGGGATGCTTTTGTAGTTTCTACATACGACCGACCGTATAGTTTTCAACAACAAGATGGTTGTAAGGAACGTGGAATCTTTGAATTTAATGTTCCAGATGAAGCATATGATTACGAAAACGAGACTATTCCAGAAAAAGTAAATGGAGATATAATGGGTGTAAGTTTCAAATCTTGGTTAGAACGGAATCCAAAACAAAAGTTGGATACGAAAAACAAGTGGGATCGAGATCATGGTCTTGAGCTATTTTGGGAAAGAAATTTTTATCCTAATATTCAAATGATTGCAAATGATCTTCATAATAAGGGATTACTTCCAGAAGGTAATTATATAATTAATATTGATTGGTAATAGATAATCAATGAAAAAGCTCATAACGCTCTTGCTAAATGTAGAGAAGAAAACACAGAAGAATAGTAGCGCTAAAATCAATTTCTAGCTATAAACTCTTATGTTTTTCTGTATGTTTTTAATCTAATTTACTTCAGGTGATAAACTATGCTAACCAAAGAATCAATCTTGCAATTCTTCTTTGATAAACAAGGTCGGGAATATATCTGCATGCAACACATCGTAGGTTGTTGCCATACCCCTTATTTCATTCTTAAGGAATTCAATAGTACAAATGAATACCCTTATAATCAAAAAGGAGAACGCCTAGATCATAAACTTAGGGTTGTATTGGATAGTTCTTTTAATATTGAATTTAATTAAGGATAATAAATAATGCCGATCTATGCAACTAAATTTGTACTTGTAAATAAGAATAATGAATATATGTCTCAGAAAGATATTCTAAGTAATAATCTAGTATTTGGTGAAGCTGTTACTACAGTAGAACTTCAAGACGAGGCTGGGGGTTATTTCTTTGAAATTAAACAACCGCCTAATCCTTGGAATGCAGAGCAAGAACAATGCGTTCGTTTAGGTTTTGATGAAATTGAGGATTTATTCCAAGCAATTACTAAACTTAAAGAAGAATCAGAACGTAGTCTAAAATGAAAATTAAACTTAAATATATAAGCTGGTTCCTTTTGGGACTAGCTTTATTATTTTATACAAATGAATTACATAAGTATAAACCAAAAGAAGATATGTTCAAGGAAGATAAACTTTGCTTAAAGGAAGCTTTGTATATGGAAGCTAGAAATACAACAAAGGAAGAGAAGGTAGCTATTCTTGAAGTAATTCTAAACAGATACAGAAGTGATAAATACCCAGACAGTATTTGCAAAGTAATTAATCGACCTTGGCAATTTTCATACAAAAATCATCTAGAGGATAAATCTCAAATAATCTTGCCTCGATATCAGGAAATATCTTCAATTTTGGATAAACGAGCATATTATGAAATCTGGAATATAGTAGAAAGTAAATTTGAAGGTAATAAAATACTTCCTAATGTAATTCTCCCAGAAGGTACTCTTTGGTATCATCTTAGCAGTATAAAAGAACCTTATTGGGCTAGAAGTAAAAAGATGCGGAGAGTACAAATAGATGTTGACATGAAGTTCAAGCACAAGTATTATGCAAGTGAAGTTCATTAAGAACCGAATGTATTAAACTAATCAACTAACCAAACAGGAAAGTAAAATGAAAACTAATCTGTACTTTGATGTAGAGAGTGGATTTATCAAGATTCCTAAGAAGAATCGAGATAAGGGTGATGAGAACCTTAAGGATAATAAGAAGAAAAGCAAAAAGGATTACTCTAAGCAAAGAGAACGCAAGCGTGAAGCGTTTGAGTAAAGGATATTGAAAATGAAACTTCATGAAGTACTATCTAAGTGTGATCCAGTATCTAATCTTTGGATGCGCCCTGTCAGTTGGAAGGGAGCTAAAGCTGGTTTTATCGTTAAGAAAGGGCAAGTTTATTATGTACCGAGCTTAACTGGAGGTGATCTTGGTATTACAAACTCTGTACAATACCTAATTGAAGATTGGGAACTTGTAGATTCAAAGGATATTCTAGATGGGAAGTAGAAAGAAACCTAAAGTAAAGATTGAAGTTACCGATGAAGGTAATCTTATCTTTACCCTTCCTTTTATTAAGGTTCGTAAAGGAACTAAGGCTAAACCTTCTGTACCTCATAAGGATAAGAAGAAGGATGATAGGAATAAACATAAGGAAAATTCTGAATAATCTTGGAGTAAAATCATAATTGCAATAGGAAATTGAAAATACGCCCGGTATATCCGGGCTTTTGTTATGGAGATAATATGAATAAATCTAAATATATTGTTGGCGCAGTATTTAACTCAAAAGCAGGAGGAGATTTTGAGATAATTGAAATTATCGACAGTAATAATGTTAAAATAAGATTCCTAGATGAATTTAAGTTTGAGAAGATTGTAAATAAAAATTCAATTAGGAAAAATTCTGTCAAAAACCCATATAAACCTACAATTTTTGGTATTGGTTATTTTGGTGTTGGAAAATATAAGTCAAAATACGGATCAACATCTAAAGGATTTAATAATACCGTTGAATACAATACTTGGCAGAATATGCTACAAAGATGTTATTATGGTAAGTATGTTTGTAGAGTAGATGGTTGTATCATATATGATAATGTAGAAGTATGTAAAGATTGGCATAATTTCCAGAATTTTGCCGAATGGTACAATTCTAAAGTAGCAACATTTAAAGGTATAGATGTTGGGAGATTGCACGTTGACAAAGATATTCTGTCTAGAGGTACATCTAGAATTTATTCTCCCGAGACATGCTGTATCATTCCCAAGAAATTAATGCTTTCTTTGTCGGGCAGAATAAACCAAAATCCACAAATTTACCATCAAACATTGTTAAATCAAAGAATGGATATAGGGTCTCTAGACTTAATGGTTCAATTATAAATAAAGAGTTTAGTGCATTAGAAGATGCAATTACTTTTATAAATAATACTAAACAATATTATCTAAATAAACTTATTATGAAGTATTTTGATGTTCTTGAAGATAGGGTTATCGATGCTTTGCTAAATTATTACATTTGCAAACAAACCTAAAAATCGCCAGCTTGCCTAAAAATTTCCGTTGGTGAATTACTTTTTAAATGTCAGAAAATAGCCGAAAAGCCGCGTTTAATCCAAAAATGATACGCGGCTATTTTAGGTGAAAGTGGCTAGAATTACAAGCCCCGGCTGCGCCGTCAAATGCAAATGATATTGATTCTCAATTATTAGTGAGAATGCAAACGAGAATGAGAATGATTCCAGATTGCATCTTGCATGGCTTGATCCTCGCTTTATCTTAGGTTGGCATGTAACTTGCTACGCGCGCACACGCGCATATTTATATATCTCCGCAAAGATGCGAATGATTCTTAATAATAAGTTCACTCGAAATGTAAACAGTTCTCATTTACAATCGTACAAAGTAGATCAAATTTTTGTTGACTTTCGTTTTGAGCTATTTATAATGAGCACATCGGAACAACAAACGCAC
>ERZ795041.169-NODE-169-length-26223-cov-3.362810_pt1 | contig 26223 bp, 23 predicted proteins | sample MGYA00375125_ERZ795041 | MGnify/ENA primary metagenome ERZ795041 (study PRJEB30170, sample SAMN03074214) | activated sludge metagenome | biome: Common Effluent Treatment Plant; feature: Wastewater; material: Activated sludge; isolation source: activated biomass in...
TTATCTTCAATCTTTTCCCTGGCATCCTCCGCCTTGTCTTTAAGGTCGCTAAGCTGGTTTTTAACTTTATCAAAAAAGCCTTCTTTTTTTTCTTCGTTCATGTTTTTAAAAATTTTAAATGGTTAAAAAATAGTAATTCAAAAATTCAGCCAAATTTACTCATATATTTTTTATAATCGTTTTCACTATTGCAGGGCCTTCATAAATAAATCCCGTATAAACCTGCACCAGTAAAGCGCCTGCATCCATTTTTTCTTTTACATCATCGGCAGTAAAAATTCCTCCACTGGCAATAAGTGGGAGCCTTCCATTTGTTTTTTGGGCAATATATTTTAGTAAAGTGGTGCTTTTGTTTTTTACCGGCCAGCCACTTAGCCCCCCCTGCCCAATAGTATCCGCCCTATGGGCCGATGAAGGGGATAAGCTACTCCGATCTAAGCTGGTATTGCTGATCACTAAGCCGTTAATACTAATTTCCTGTGTAAGCGAAACCACATCATTTACCTGCTCAATAGACAAATCAGGCGCAATTTTTAATAACAGGGGTTTTTGAACAGTACTGGCTGCATTAGCCGCTTGCAGGGTTTGAAATATTTTTCTCAACGACTCTTTTTCCTGCAACTCCCGTAAACCGGGTGTATTGGGGCTGCTTACGTTCACTACAAAATAATCTACATAAGGATGCAGCGTGTTAAAACACTTTTCATAATCCATCCAGGCTTCTTCATTTGAGGTTAATTTATTTTTACCAATATTGCCTCCAATAATCATCCGGCCCCGGGCATTGGATTTCTCTATTAAGGCTTGTTTCTCCTGCCATAACCGTAGCCGGTTTGCAATAGCATTTACCCCATCGTTATTAAACCCCATTCTATTGATTAGCGCCTTATCTTTCGGCAGCCTGAATAACCTCGGAAGATCATTTCACTGCTGTGGCAATGGTGTAACCGTACCAATTTCTACATGGCTAAACCCCAATGTTTGTAAGGCTTCCAAGTATTGAGCATTTTTATCAAAGCCTGCCGCAAGGCCAACGGGGTTTTTAAATATCAGGCCCAAAACCTCCCGGGGTTTATCCATTGGCTTAAAAAATAAGACAATTATTTTTCTTATAATGGAAAACCGGCAGAGCCATTTTAAGGAGTTCATGGAAAAATAATGGGCCCGTTCGGCATCCATCATAAATAAAATACTCCTTAAAATTTTATACATGCGCCAAAGTTATAGCAAACCTTCTGATTGGGTAAAAGGATGTGCCGGCAACCCCCTTTATCCTCAAACATCCCGTTCTTTTTTATTAATGATAATTGCCTTACTTTTGGTCTATAAAGTTGCATAAACAACCATTTTTTATTAAAATGATGGGGCAACACTTTAAAACAAAAAAAGAAAATTTATGCAGGAAGCGTATATCGTAGCCGGTTACAGAACTGCCGTTGGCAAAAGTAAAAAAGGTGGATTTAGGTTTACAAGGCCCGATAACTTAGCCGTTGAAGTAATAAAAGGCTACAGTGCCCCAGCTTGAAGCTAAAAGAATAGACGATGTGATTGTAGGAAATGCGGTACCTGAAGCTGAGCAAGGCCTGCAGGTTGGCCGTATTATTGCCGCAAAAGCCGTGGGGTTTGACGCTGCAGGGATCACTATAAACCGCTACTGTGCCAGCGGACTGGAAAGTATTGCCATGGCAACCGCAAAAATAAGGAGTGGAATGGCGGAATGTATTATTGCAGGTGGTACAGAGAGTATGAGCCTTGTACCTACGGCAGGCTGGAAAACCGTACCCAGCTATGAAATTGCAAAAGATGAGCCGGATTATTATTTAAGTATGGGCCTTACGGCCGAAGCCGTGGCGAAAGAGTATAACATTAGCAGGGAAGACCAGGATGCATTTGCGTTTAGCAGCCATGAAAAAGCGGCAAAAGCAATTGATGAATTTTTTTTTAAAAGCGGTATTTTACCCATTACCGTAGAAGAAGTGTACCTGGATGAAAAAAACAAACGCAAAACCCGGACGTATGTAGTGGATACCGATGAAGGCGTAAGAAGAGACACCACAATTGCCGGGCTTGCAAAGTTAAAACCTGCATTTGCAGCAGGTGGTGTAGTTACAGCCGGCAATTCATCTCAAACCAGTGATGGCGCTGCATTTGTAATAGTAATGAGCGAAAGAATGATCCATGAATTAGGATTAAAACCCATAGCCAGGCTGGTAAATTCAGCATGTGCAGGCGTTCACCCACGCATTATGGGTATTGGCCCTATTGCGGCAGTACCCAAAGTGTTGAAACAAGCCGGGATGTCGCTCCAGGATATTGATTTAATTGAACTTAATGAAGCTTTTGCCTCGCAATCTTTAGCCGTGATAAGGGAGCTAAAACTTAATCCATCCATAGTAAATATAAACGGCGGCGCTATTGCATTGGGTCACCCCTTAGGTTGCACCGGCTGTAAACTCAGCATTCAAATTATAAATGACATGAAAAGGCTGAAGAAAAAATATGGAATGGTTACGGCCTGTGTAGGCGGTGGGCAGGGAATTGCGGGTATTATAGAAAACATTGAATAGTTCTATTCATTTCATTGCCAAAAATTAGGAATAAGTTTTGGGGTCGGTATTTTCATAATCTTCATCATATTTAATAAAAAACCTCAGGTAAACACTCCGGCTGAGACGCATGAGCCAGGGTTGCAGAACAATGAGTAAAATGGCATTAAAACCCAGCCAGTAAAACAGCCGGTAATCGTCTAATGAAAAGCCGACAATCAACCACCATAAAATAAATGTAAGGGCCGAAAAAAGCACAGTAAGCGCATAACTCACATAGCCGGTGCCATACCAAAAGCCGGGTTCCAGGTGGAACCGCTGCCCACATTCGGGGCAGGTTTCTGGCATATCTAATATATTACTCATGGTAATTTTTGAATACGCATTTTTAGAAACAAATAAAGGCCCCCGCCGGCATCTTGGGCAGGTCATTGCAAAAATACTCCAGTAATAGTTGGGCCTGGGCTTACTATTTTCTTCCATACTGCATACATGAATTTAATTTTAAAGAAAAACATAATTACACTCATCACTAACACCATACTATTGGTATAAATGATGGCTAAATCTTTTTGAACCACTCCATAAACCAACCACATACTTACGCCTAAAATAAGTAAGAACAACATATTCATAGATAAATCTTTTGCCGATTTGGTTTTCCAAATTCGGGTTACCTGTGGTAAAAAAGTAATGGAAGAAATGGTTCCGGCGGCGAGGCCTAAAATTTCTATAGCGGTCATACCGATGATTTGTAAGTTGTTAATGGTTGATGATTACTGTTTTTACGTTCCCCAATTTGCTGCCTCCACATGGCAAAATACAAACCTTTATTCTCCAAAAGATCCTCATGGGTTCCAATTTCTTCCACTTCACCTTTTTCCAGTACATAAATTTTATCGGCATGCATAATGGTACTTAACCGGTGGGCAATTAAAATGGTAACCTGGCTTTTTAATTTGGAAATACTGCGAATGGTGTTGGTAATTTCCTCTTCAGTGAGAGAATCCAGGGCGGAGGTCGCTTCATCAAAAAGCAAAATCCTGGGTTTACGCAACAAGGCACGGGCAATAGATAAGCGTTGTTTTTCACCACCGCTTAATTTAAGCCCACCCTCTCCTATCATGGTTTCCAGGCCTTTTTCTGCACGGGCCATTAAGTTGGTGCAGGCGGCTTTTTGCAGGGCATCATTTAAATCGGCATCTGTGGCTCCCGGGTTTACAAAAGTTAAATTATCCCGTATGGTTCCATTAAAAAGATTGGTGTCCTGGGTTACAAAACCAATTTGATTGCGCAAATCATCAAAGCGAATGGCGGTTTCATCCAGGCCATTGTATAAAATTTTTCCCTGCTGAGGCCGGTAAAGGCCTACCAGTAATTTCATTAAGGTAGATTTTCCGCTTCCGCTTGGGCCCACAAAAGCAATGGTTTCACCAATATGCACTTTAAAGCTGATGTTATGAATGGCTTTTTGTGCTGCTGTTTTATGCTGAAAACCCACTTGTAAAAATTCCAGCTCCCTTATTTCGCCCAATGGTTTTGGATTTGCAGCTTCGGGCTCGGGTTCCTTCTTCATCAGCCGGTCAAAATTTTGCAAAGAGGCTTCGGCTTCCCGGTACGATAAAATAATATTGCCTATTTCCTGTAAGGGACCAAATACAAAAAATGAAAAAATTTGCATGGTTACCAATTGCCCGGCATCCATCCGGTTGTGGAAAATTAGCCACATTAAAATGAAGAGAATCACCTGCCTGAGTGTATTCACCAATGTACCTTGCACAAAACTAATACTGCGGATTCGTTTTACTTTAGTAAGCTCCAGCGCCAATATTTTATAAGTGTTTTTATTGAGCCTTTCCACTTCCTGTGTAGTAAGCCCAAGGCTTTTCACCAACTCAATATTACGCAACGACTCCGTAGTGGAACCGGCAAGCGCCGTAGTTTGGCTCACAATATTCTTTTGTATAAATTTTACCTTTTTGCTCAGCTTGCCGGTAATAAAGGATAGCATGAATATGCCTGCCAGGTAGGCCACCGGCACCAGCCAGTGAATAAATAAGGCCGCATATACAAATACAAACACAATTCCAACAAAAACACCAAAAAGAACATTAATAAAACTGATCATAAACTTTTCGGTATCCGACCGCACTTTGGTTAGGATAGAAAGGGTTTCGCCGCTAATTTGGTCTTCAAAATCCTGGTAAGGGAGTTTCATGGCTTTTTTCAAGCCATCGGTAAAAACACCGGCGCCAAATTTTTGAATGATTACATTTAAAAAATAATCCTGGAAGGCTTTTGCAATACGGCTAACCATGGCCACCGATATGGAAAAGATAATAATTACAAAAACGCCAAATTCCCAGTACGGCACCCCTTTACGGGTAATTTTATGAAAGGTCCAAAAAAATTGATTATTGGAGTAGCCTTCAATGCCCGAAAAGTGATCGGCAGCAAGGTTAACCAATTTGCCAAATAAAATAGGGTCGGCCAATGAAAAGCCGGTATTGATGGCTGCCAGCAAGAGGGTTACCAATACCAACCATTTGTGCGGCTTAAGATAGCGCCATAAAATTTTCATCCTGCAAAAATAGATTGAACTATTGGCATTGAAGGAATAAAATTGTGCAGGGGGTACTTTAAAACTTCAAAGGGAAAATTTAAAAATCTTCTTCCTGCCGGCCAATCATTTTTTTGCCCGGGGCCCAATCACTGTTCAACTTTTCAAAATCTTTGATATCGGCTTCTGAAAATTTTTGTTTACTGAGGGGCTTTAAATCGGGTTGGCCGGCATTCACCCATGCCGTGTACCAAAAAGAAGCAATACTAAAAATAGCCATCTTCATGCGACGTTCCACCATGCCGTCCATTTTTTCATCAAACGCTTTGGTAAAGGCTGTGGAATATTGCCTGATGATTACCCCGTTTCGTTCTTCAAAAGAAAATTTCTGGTCTTCAGAAAATTGTTTGGTCAATTCTCTTTCAATAGACAAAACACTGTCGCTGGCTTTAGCGCTTTCTAAAACCCTATCCCAAATATATTCACCCGGATTTTTAATATACTGGGCTTTCCCTACAAAGAAATCAAAATACTTATCAGCCAGTAATTCGGGTACACGGCTTTCCCAAAATGCATGAATGCCTTTTTGATTGGTGTATTGCCCATTGTGGTTGCTGTTGGTATGCAAAGGCACATGGGCATCGGCAATATAATGGCCCAGTTCCGTACTGTTTTTTAATATACTGCTAAAATTTTTATCCCTAAAAGCATTGGTTAGCCGGCTTAACATTACCTGAACGTGCCAGGGTACAATGCCATAAGTGGTAATACTATCGAGGGTATATTTTGCTACGGCTTCTTTCCAATTCCTGGGTAATGAATCATAAGGATATTCTCCCCAATGGTCAATATCAATATAATGCCTTGGGCCTTCAGCAGCTACGGCATATCTTCTTTTATCAGGGTCAACGGCATGCTCGCTTATAAAATTAATGTTGGGTTTATACAATACCAACATTTCCGGGGGAAGTGAAAAAACGGCGAAATAATTTATTTTTTGATGCGCCCAAAAACCCCAGCAGTAAGAAGGCAAATAAGCCATAAGCAGCAAAACAGTAAGCAAACCCGTAACAATAAATTTTTTCATTCTAAGCATTTAAATCCTGGGTGAAGTATCTCTAAAAATAATCTTTTTTTACGAAACTTTTACTTCTGCATCATCTACCGTAGTTACTCCACCGCTTACGGCAAACTTCATAGTTTGGGCGCTGGTAATATGCGTTATGGGCTTAATCCTGCTTTTGGGAATTACATATACATGCCCTGCAACTGAATAGGCCATGGGGATATATACGGCCACATAATCCTTAAAACCAAAATCAGCCATATCTTCACGGGTTACAAAACCCAGGCGCCATACATCGGTATCATCAATATTGGCCAAAACATTATAAGTAAATTTTTTTTTGTCGCCGGCAAAAGCTTCTACAAAATCACGGGTGGTGGTATAAATATGTTTAATACCCGGGGTACGCTCCATTACCCGATCCATAAAACTGATGATCCTCCCGGTTAAGAAGAAAGAACTAAAATATCCAATGGCAATAATAGCCAGTAATATAATCACAAACCCAAGGCCATAATTTTGTACAATAACCCTGCCTTTTGCATCGGTATAAGAAAAAATAGGCAGCCAATTATCAATTGTGCTAATAATAAAATACAAGGCATACACCGTAATGGCAAGAGGGGCAATAATGAGCAGGCCTTGCAAAAAATATTGCAATAGTTTAGATAAAAAGAATCGCTGTGCCATAATACATAATTTAGCCAAAGATAGGAATACGCATTACTCAGCCGACAAAAACCATACGTAAAACAGCGTATTTAGCCCCTTCTGCCCCAAAATTATAATGATGAATGGCAAAATAAATGGATGGAAACTATTTTTACAAAAAAAGTTTTCTTAGTTTTGCGCCATGAATTTGATGATACCGGATACCCGGCAAAGAATAAAAACCGAAGCGAGCCTGCTCATCTTAAAATACGGGCTTCGCAGCATGAGTATGGATGATATTGCCACGCATCTGGGCATGAGTAAAAAAACCATTTATCAGCATTTTAAAGATAAAGAGGAGCTTGTGGGCGACATCATTAATGATATGCTCAAGGCCAATGAATCCGATTGCAGTTGTAATATTTCCGACTCGGAAAATGCCATTCATGAAATCATTTTGGCAATGGATATGCTGCAAGGTCTCATCCCAACCATAAACCCATCCCTGCTCAACGACCTTCAAAAATACCACCCGAAAGTTTATATAAAGTTTAAAAAGCATAAGGATCAATATTTGTACAATGTATTTCATACTAATTTATTGAGGGGTATAAAAGAAAAACTGTTTCGTTCGGATATAAATACAGCCGTACTGGCAAAATTCAGGGTGGAAAGCATTATGCTGCTATTTAACCCGGAGTTTAGAACAACCTTTAATGAAAGCCTGCTGGAACTGCAGTTGGAAATATTGAAGAATTTCTTATTTGGGTTGGTAACACCAAAAGGATACGAACTACTGGTGCATTACCTCGCCGAACAAAAAAAACAAAAGAAAAAAAAATAAGCGTTACAAATGATGAAGAAATTTTTTAAAAGAGCCGTACTGCTTACCCTGTTGATAGCCGGCTTATGCCCTACACTTATGGCCCAAAAAACGCATGAGTTCACGGTAAAGCAGGCGGTTGAATACGCTATGCAAAATAATGTAACGGTAAAAAATGCTTTACTGGATGTAAGGATACAGCAACAGGCCAATAATGAAATTGTAGCGGTGGCGTTGCCCCAAATAAACAGCAGCGCCCAGTTTACCGATTATTTAAAATTACCAACCAGTCTTATTCCTGCCGAATTTTTTGGCGGCCAGCCCGGCACCTATATGCCTGTTCAATTTGGCACCAAATACAATAGCAGCGGTAGTATTGATGTACGCCAGATTTTATTTGACGGGCAGGTATTTGTTGGGCTCCAGGCCAGGGATGCCACATTAAAATTAGCCGGACTGCAGGCCGAATTAACCAAAGAGCAAATTAAAGTGAATGTGGAGAAAATCTATTATCAACTGGTGGTAGGAAAACAGCAAATAACCTCCATAGATGCCAATATTTTTGCTACACAAAAGCTACTCGATAACACCCGTGAAATTTTCAATAACGGGTTTGCCGAAAGGCTCGATGTGGATAAAGTAACCGTTCTGCTCAACAATATGGTTACCGAAAAAGAAAAAGCCCAATGGCAACTCAATGCAGGCAATACGGCCTTAAAATTTTTACTCAACATTCCTCAAAAAGACAGTTTACGGCTCGCCGATACCTTAACCGAAGACATGCTTAAAGAAAATCTTTTAGACAGTGCTTATGATTATAATAACCGTAAGGAGTTGCAGGCATTGAATGTTTCCAAAGAGTTAAACCAATTCAACATCCGGCGGTACCGGTTAAGCTATATCCCCACATTGAGCGCTTTTGCCAGTTATCAAAAAAATGCACAACGCAGTAAGTTTGATTTTTTCTCGGATAAAAAATGGTTCACCACATCCATGGTGGGGCTTAATATCTCCTTTACTATTTTTGATGGGTTTGCCAAAAGAAGTAAAATTAACCAGGCCAAATTTGCTTTAGAAAAAACCAACAACAGCATTGAGCAATTGAAAGCCTCCATTGACAACGATGTAGAACAGGCAAGGTTAAAAATCAAATCGGCGCTAATCACTATGGATGTGCAAAAACAAAATAAACTACTGGCCGAAAAAGTATATAACAGCACAAAATTAAAATTTGAACAGGGGCTGGGAAGCCAGCAGGAAATCTATAATGCCCAGGCAGAGCTTAAAGTGGCCCAAAATAATTATTACAGCGCCATTTACGATGCCATTATTGCAAGAATAGACTACTTAAAGGCCATCGGCAAATTATAATCCATCAATTTAAAAGGTATCAATTAAACATACACATGAAAAAAGCAACAAAAATTTTAAGCGTAGTTGTTTTATTGTTGGTTGCAGGCTCTTGCGGCAATAAAAGCCCCAAAGAAAACAATGCATCCATCAACGACAAAAAAACGGCCCTGGAAAAATTAAAAGAAGCACAGGAAAAAAATGAGTTGGAAATAAAAAAGCTGGAAGATGAACTGGCCATTTTGGATACGGGTGAGGCTTCCGCAAAATATGCAAAACTCGTAGCTATTGCGCCGGTTACCATACAAAACTTTCAACACTTTATTGAGTTAAGGGGTAAAATAGATGCCGATAATATTTCTGCCATTACACCCCGTATGGGCCCGGCACAGGTAAAAGCGGTATATGTACGGCAAGGGCAGCTGGTAAAAAAAGGCCAGTTATTATTAAAGTTGGATGATGCCATTCTTCGCCAGTCGGTAACAGCGGCACGCCGGCAAACCGATGGAATTAAAACACAGTTGAATTTTGCCAAAAATGTTTACCAGCGCCAAAAAAACCTTTGGGATAAAGGCATTGGCACCGAAGTACAATTAATCACTGCAAAAACAAATGTGGAAAGCCTCGAAAACCAATTGAGTGCAGCCAATGAACAAATAAAAGTGGCGCAGGAGCAATTGAATACCTCTAATGTAATCAGTGATGTAACTGGTATTGCCGATGAAGTCAATATCAGGGTAGGTGAAATTTTCAGCGGTATGAACGCACAGGGCGTTCCGCAAATTAAAATTGTAAATACCAGCAATCTTAAGGCCGTTACAAACGTTGCTGAAAATTATATTTCAAGGCTACATACCGGTACGCCGGTTGTAATTTCTTTGCCCGATGTAAACAAAACCTACAACAGTGTCATTTCCTTTATAGGCCAATCCATTGGTAACAACATGATTGGGTTTGTGGCCGAAGCAAAATTACCCAAAGATGCAGCGCTTAAACCCAACCAAACGGCCATTATTAAAATACAGGACTATGCGGCCTCTAATGCATTGGTAATCCCCGTAAACACCGTGCAAAATGACGAAAAAGGAAAGTATGTATATGTGCTTCAAAAATCCTCAAACGGGCAACTGTTTGCACGCAAAAAAAACATCAATATTGGCGAAGCCTTTGGTGAAATGGTGGAAGTGAAAACCGGCTTATCTGCCGGGGAGCAATTAATCACGGAAGGTTACCAGGATTTATATGAAGGGCAGCAGGTAATTACCGCTTCTAATTAATGACCAACTTTAATTGATTAAAAAGATTTTATGAAGAAACTGACTGAGGGAATTTCTAAAAAATTTAAAGAATTTTCACCCACAAGCTGGTCGGTGGATAACCGCATCTCTATTTATGTAATTGCCATCATCATTACCGCTTACGGCCTCATTAAATTCAATACCTTACCCAAAGAGCAATTTCCGGATATTGTTGTACCCACCATCAGCGTTACCACAATTTATGCAGGCAACTCACCCAAAGACATTGAAAACCTGGTAACCCAGCCCATTGAAAAAGAACTGAAAGGCATTAGCGGCGCCAAGGTGAACAAAATTAACAGCATCTCCCAACAGGATTACAGCCTTATAATTATTGAATTTGACACCGATATTAAAACCGAAATAGCCAAACAAAAAGTTCAGGATGCCATTGATCGGGCAAAATCAGATTTACCCAATGACCTCACTTCTGAACCGGTAGCCAAAGAGTTTGACTTTAGCGAAATGCCCATCATGTATGTAAACATCAGCGGCGATTACGATGGCCTCAAACTAAAAAAATATGCCGAAGACCTCCAGGATGAATTTGAAAATTATCCTGAAATAAACCGTGCCGATATTATTGGTGCACCCGAAAGGGAAATACAGGTAAATGCAGATCCTTATAAAATGGAAGCCACAAGGATTTCTTTTATGGATATTGAAAATGCCATAAGCAGGGAGAACCACGATATTACCGTAGGCCAAATAGATGTAGGCTCAATGGAACGCACCTTAAAAGTAAAGGGCCAGTTTGTTGACGCTAAAAGCATGAAGGATATTATAGTGCGCAGCAGCGCACAGGGCGGATGGGCTTATTTGAGGGATATTGCCGAAGTGGTAGATACGGTAAAAGAAAAAGAAAGTTATGCCCGGCTTAATGGCCAAAATGTAATCACCATAAATATTGTAAAGCGTGCCGGTGAAAACCTTATTGAAGCCGCTTCAAAAATTAAAGGCACGGTTGCCCACATGAAAGAAACGGGGCAATTGCCTCCCGGGCTTAATGTAATGATCACCGGCGATACCAGCAAAGCCACCGAAACCTCATTCAACGAACTGGTAAACACTATCATCATTGGGTTTGTTTTGGTACTGGTAATCCTCATGTTTTTTATGGGGGCCACCAATGCATTTTTTGTTGCCCTTAGCGTTCCCTTAAGTGTATTTGTTGCCTTTTTGTTTTTACCCGTTGCCGATTTAATAGTTGGCACTTCGGTAACCCTAAATTTTATTGTTCTCTTTGGGTTGTTGTTTGGTTTAGGAATTATTGTAGATGACGCAATAGTAGTAATAGAAAACACACACCGTATTTACCAAAATGGAAAAATACCGATTGTACGGAGCGCCAAAGAAGCAGCCGGTGAAGTGTTTGTTCCTGTATTGGCGGGTACGGTTACTACCTTAGCGCCTTTTTTCCCTTTGCTTTTTTGGAAAGGTATTATTGGAAAGTTCATGATTTATCTTCCGGTAATTTTAATCCTTACTTTAACCGCCTCATTAATAGTAGCCTTTATCTTCAACCCTGTTTTTGCCGTAAGTTTTATGCGCCCCGAAGGCAAAGAACATGAGGAACCTAAAAAAGAACTATTTAAAAAGTGGTGGTTTTGGGCATTCCTGGGTTTTGGTGTATTGTTTCATCTTGCCGGTTGGCATGGGGTAGGCAACTTTTTGTTCTTTATGGACCTCCTTGCCGTATTCAACAGATTTGTTTTAAGAGATATCATTCATTTATTTCAAAACAAATTATTACCTGCTTTGATGAACCGGTATGAAAAACTGCTGCGATGGGCGCTAAAAGGCTGGAGGCCCGCATGGCTCCTGGTGAGTTTGTTCGTGTTGTTCCCGGTTTCATTGATCCTGTTAATACTTCGTGGAAACGATACCACTTTTTTCCCCAGTGGCGATCCGCATTTTATTTATGTGTATTTAAAAATCCCGGTAGGCACCCGGGTAGAAACCACCGATAGCATTACCGCAGTTTTAGAAAAAAGGGTTTTAAAAGTATTAGAAGCAGAAAAACCGGGTACCGAAGGCAGCATTGTAGAAAGTGTAATTACCAATGTGGCCAATAGCGCTAACAACCCCAGGGATAACAACCGAAGCATACAACCCAATTTGGGCCGCATACAAGTATCGTTTGTGGAATATGATAAAAGGCATGGTAAAAAAACAAAACCCTACCTCGATGAAATCCGTAAGCAAATGAAGGGCATTCCCGGTGCAAGTATTGAAGTGGCCCAGGAAGACGCAGGGCCTCCAACTGATCCGCCGGTAAATATTGAAGTGGAAGGCGAAAATTATGAAACCATTTCAAAAGTTGCCACATCCCTACTCCATTATTTAGATAGGAACCGGGTAGATGGAATTGAAAACCTTCACCTCAATGTAGATCTTAACAGCCCCGAAATAACCATTAAAATAGACCGGGAAAAAGCTACTATGGAAGGTATAAGCACCGGCCAGGTAGGGCAAGAGTTAAGAACGGGCGTTTTTGGAAAAGAAATCAGTAAAATAAAAGAAGGCGAGGATGAAATTAAAATTCAATTGCGGTATTCGAGTGAGTTACGCAATAACATTTCCGACCTCCTGAATAAGCGCATCACATTTATGGATATGTCCAGCATGAGGGTAAAATCCGTTCCCATAGCCTCCATTGCCAGTATTGATTATACCACTACATCCGGCGCAGTAATGCGTAAAAATGTAAAACGCAATATTCAGCTTCAGTCCAATGTGCTCAATCCATCCATGACGGTAAAAATCAACCAGCAGCTTGCCGAAAAAATAAAAGTATTTAAATCAAAAAACAATATACCTGCAGGCGTTATCATTCGCCAAACCGGCCAGGGTGAGCAGGAAGCCGAAACCTCAAAGTTTTTAGGTACCGCATTGGTCATTGCACTGGGCATGATATTTTTAATATTGGTATTACAATTTAATTCGCTCAGTAAGCCTTTTATTGTTCTTACTGAAATATTCTTCTCCATTATTGGCGTATTACTGGGCTATGCATTAACCGGCATGACCATTGCCTCTATTATGCTGGGTGTAGGTATTGTAGGCCTTGCAGGTATTGTAATTAAAAACGGTATATTGCTTATAGAATTTACTGATGAACTCAGGGGAAGAGGTTTGCGTACAAGAGAAGCGGCCATCCAGGCGGGAAAAATCAGGATTATACCGGTAATGCTCACCGCCATTGCCACCATACTGGGATTGCTGCCTTTAGCCGTTGGGTTCAATATTAATTTTGCTTCGTTCTTTCAACACTTAAACCCTAAAATATTTTTTGGCGGGGATAGCGTGGTCTTTTGGGGGCCGCTAAGCTGGACCATAATTTTCGGGCTCATTTTTGCCTTCTTTCTTACTTTAATGATGGTACCCAGCATGTACATTATTTCAGAAAGGTTGAGAAGGCCAATGGAAAAATTTTATGGCACCCGGTTTATAGCGTTACTTGGGTTTTTAGGGCCGCTATTTTTCTTGTTTGTTGCCATTATGTATTTTGTGAGATTGCTGCAAAAAAAGAAAGTGTGGAATGGTACTTATAAAAAATAATACAATAAAGCCTTGCAAAAAACTGCAAGGCTTTTTCAATTGAGCGAGGATAATTTATTTTTTTCTTGACATTACTTTTTCGGCTGCTGCAACAATATGGTCTGCAGTGAGGCCATATTTAACCAGTAATTCTTCCGGCTTTCCACTTTCTCCAAAGGTATCATTAGTGCCAATATATTCAATAGGAATGGGGAAATGGGTAGCGGCAACCTGCGCAACACTATCTCCCATACCGCCTATAATATTATGCTCTTCGGCAGTTACAGCACATTTTGTTTTTTGAATGGAAGCTAAAATGCCATCCACATCTAAAGGTTTAATGGTATGTAAATTAATGAGGTCAACACTAATGCCTTTACTTTCTAATATTTTAGCAGCTTCAACGGCAATCCATACCAGGTGGCCGCATGCAAAAATGCTGATATCTTTTCCGTCGTTTAACTTTTGTGCTTTACCAAAAACAAAATCTTCTTCCTTAGTAAAAATGGGCCATACCGGGCGGCCAAATCGTAAATACACCGGGCCATCAATATTGGCAATGGCTTTTGTTGCGGCTTTAGTTTGGTTATAATCTGCAGGTACTACCACTTTCATTCCCGGCAACATCTTCATTAAACCGATATCTTCTAAAATTTGGTGGGTGGCGCCATCTTCTCCCAGCGTTAAGCCTGCATGAGAGGCGCATATTTTTACATTTTTACCGCTATATGCAATACTTTGCCTTATTTGATCATATACCCTTCCGGTACTAAAATTGGCAAATGTAGTAGTATAAGGTATTTTACCGCCAATGGTTAAGCCTGCGGCAATACCCATCATATTCGCTTCGGCAATACCGCATTGAAAATACCTTTCGGGAAATTCTTTTATAAAACCGCCCAGCTTTAAAGACCCGGCAAGGTCGGCAGTAAGCGCTACAATATTTTCATTTAAACGGGCCGCCTCCAATATTCCGTCGCCAAAACCGCTTCGGGTGTCTTTTTTTCCGGTAACCTCTATTGTATTAAGCATAAGCAATAAAATATTTTGGGCGCAAGATAGCAAAAAACAAAAAGCCCCCGTTACGAAATACATCAACATCATTAATTAACCTACATCAATACAATTCCTTTAGGGCTAAAGTATATTTGTAACAAATTACTGATTATGGAATTAGGTATTGGTATGTTTGGCGACAACCATTATGATAAAAAGGGCAACCCCTTGCCCGCCGATGACCGGCTTAAAGAACTCATAGAAGAAATAAAACTCATGGATGAAGTAGGTTTGGATTTTTTTGGCATAGGGGAACATCACCGGCCCGACTATGCCGTATCTGTTCCCGAGATTATTTTAGCCGCTGCTGCTACGGTAACAAAAAATATAAAATTGGGCAGCGCTGTAAACGTAATCAGTTCATCCGATCCCGTAAGATTGTATCAAAGCTTTGCCATGATAGATTTAATCTCCAACGGCCGTGCCGAGTTAATGGCCGGCAGGGGCAGCTTTATTGAATCTTTTCCGATTTACGGTTACAAGCTTGAAGATTATGATGAACTTTTTGAAGAAAAATTGCAACTGCTGGTTAAGATCAACAAACAAAATCCCATTACCTGGAAAGGAAAACACCGGGCCGCTTTGAACAACCAGCTTATTTTACCCCGGGCAAAAAACGACCATTTAAATATATGGGTTGCCGTGGGTGGAACTCCTGAAAGTGTTTTAAGAGCCGGCAACCTGGGCCTGCCTGTTGTTTTTGCCATTATTGGTGGTAACCCGGCACAATTTCGCCCGCTTTTTGATTATTATAAAAAAGTGTATGCCTTGAGCAAACACGATGAAAGCCAAATGCAGGTGGGCGTACACATGCATGCCTTTTTTGGAGAAAACAGTAAGGCTATAGCCGATGAATATTACCCGGTATATGCCGCCCAAATGAACCGCATTGGAAAAACCCGTGCATGGCCGGCTTATACGCAAAACCAATATGATACCGGGCGCAGTAAAAACGGCCATTTAATTATTGGAGACGCCAGTGAGGCCATTGATAAAATTTTGCAAATGCATGAACTGTTTGGCCTAACCCGGTTTTCCGCTCATATGGATGTGGGCGGGCCCTCTCATGCTTCATTAATGAAGTCTATCGAAATATTTGGCGATAAAATTGCCCCAAAAGTGAGAGAGGCTTTAAAAAATTAAAACAATATTTACCGGCTCAAGATTTTTTTGCGTAAAAAATAAATTAGTATAAATACGCCCATAATAACCAGGCCCAGCATTGCCGTTAAAGGTTGGTCTATAAAAATACTTATGGCTACAAAGGTATAAGCCGATATAAACAACAAAGGAAAAACAGGAAATAGTTTCATTTTATAAATACCCGTTCCATCAAGCCCTGCGGTTTGTTTGCGTAATTTAAAAATGGTGGCTGCCGACAAGGCCATGCCAAAACAATCCAGGAAAATGGAAAAGCTTAAAATTTTATCAAAGGTTTTGGCCCATAAAACAATGAGAATGGCCAATGCCGAAAATAAATTAAGCGAAACAAACAACACATTGTTTTTCACCGTTCTTCTACCGCAGGCCTTGGGTAATACCCCTTCTTCACTCATGGCCTGCATTACCCTTGGGTTACTTAATAAAGCCGAATTGACATAGGATAACACAGACAAAAAAAGTAAAACGGAAATGACTTTACCGGCCGCATCGCCAAAAACAGAACCGGCCATAATAGCCGAAATATTTTCGGCATTTTTTAACTGCTCAAAACCGATAATATTTAAGTAGGCATAGTTTACCAAAAGATAAAGCACTACAATGATACCTATTCCCAAAAAAACTGCCCTGGGAATGGTTTTGGAAGGCTCTTTTACTTCTTCTCCAAAATTGATCACCTGCTGGTAACCGCCATAAGTAAAGGAAACGGCCACCAACCCAATGCCAAAGGCTTTCAAATATTCCCACAGGCCCGGGCTAATTTGATGCTTCATCATCATGGTTTCCTGGAACGACCGGTTTGAAAAAAATATGGGTAAAATCAACAACAGTACCAATCCAATTTTAATCAGCATTAAAGCATTTTGCGTTTTAGCGCTCATTTTTAACCCTAAGAGATTTATGGAATAAAAAAGTAAAATGCAAAAAATGGCAATAGCAGCCCTGGTAATAACAAGGTTTTGTGCCGTTGGAAAAATTATAGACGAAATATACTCTGAGCCAACCAATGCAACCGCTGCAACCGAAGATGCATTACTGATAAGGATGATTCCATTTATGGCAAATGCAATAGACGGATGATAAGCCAACGAAAACACTTTGAAATAGCCGCCGGTTACGGGATACCTGCTTCCAATTTCGGCATACGTTAATGCACCGCATAATGCAATGCCCCCACCGGCAAGCCAGGCAAATAAATAACCTGCCGGGTCAATACTTGCCTTTGCCACATTCACCGGTGTTCTAAAAATTCCCATACCAATTACAAAGCTCACCATAATCATAGTGAAGTCGAAAAGGTTGAGCCGGGTATTGGCTTTTATAGTTGTAGAAGGCAAACTAGTTGGGTTTAGTTTGTACAATTTGAATGCAGGAAATTAATTAAACTCTGCAAGATGGGTTCCAAAAAAATTTTCATCTTCTTTAAGCTTAAGCTCCCATTTCCATGCGGTATCCATCATTTCATCAAGTGAAAATGCAGGCTTCCATCCCAGGATATTTTTCGCTTTATCATTATTGGCGTAAATGGCAATTACGTCACCATTGCGTCTTGGGCCTATCTTATAGTTTAATTTCTGTCCGCTTACTTTTTCAAAAGAATGGATCACTTCCAAAACCGTGTTTCCGTTTCCGGTACCCAAATTAAACACTTCGCAATTGCTGCTGTTTTTTCCTTCTCCTAAAAACTTCAAAGCCAGGGTATGGGCGTGGGCAATATCGCTTACATGAATATAATCTCTTACACAGCTCCCATCTCTTGTAGGATAATCGCTTCCCCAAACCTGCATTTGATTTAATTTTCCGATGGCTGTTTTAGTAATTGCCGGTACCAGGTTAGCCGGTTTTCCCAAAGGCATTTCTCCAATTTCAATGCTGGGATGTGCGCCCACGGGGTTAAAATAACGGAGTAAAACCGCATTCAGGTTTTTATACCGCTTTGTAGTATGCATAATTATTTCTTCCCCCATTTGTTTGGTATTGCCATAGGGCGATTCGGCGGGCTTCCAGGCCGTACCTTCTGTTACGGGTATTTCATCGGGGTTACCGTAAACGGTACAGGAAGAGGAAAAAACAAAATCCCTAACCTTAAACTCCAGTGCACATTTTAAAACATTAATCAGCGAGTTGATATTGTTTTCATAATACATCAGCGGCTGCTCCACACTTTCGCCAACGGCTTTATAGGCGGCAAAATGGATGATGCCCGCTATATCGGAATTTTCCTGGAACACAGCACAGGTATCATCAAAATTGCAAAGATCAATACAATAATTTTTTACTTTAATGCCGGTTATTTTTTCAATTCCTTTTAATACCTGGGCATGGCTACGGCTATTATTATCGGCACAAATTACGGTATAGCCGTTTTGCAATAAATCCACAATGGTATGCGATCCTATATAACCACAGCCCCCCGTTACTAATATTTTCTTCATTACGTCTAATTTAAAATCATTGGCAGTGCAGACCTAATTACAACATGCTGCAAAGAAACAAAAATAATAATCCGGAAAGATACATCAGGCAGGAATCAAATAAAGAATTTTATAAGGCAGTAAATACCTGCTGCCAGGGTTGCAGAAACAGGAATGGTAAGTATCCAGGCCCAAATAAGATTAACCGTAACGCCCCACCTTACGGCGCTGAGGCGTTTTGTGGCGCCCACTCCCATAATAGAACCTGTAATGGTATGTGTAGTGCTTACCGGCGCTCCAAGATTAGTGGCGGTAAAGAGGGTAATAGCTCCGGCCGTTTCGGCACATACCCCTTCCAATGGGGTAACTTTTGTAATTTTTGTGCCCATGGTTTTTACAATTTTCCATCCGCCACTCATGGTACCAATACCAATGGCCGTATAACAAGCCAGTGGAACCCAATCGGGCATTTGGCTAAACTCTGTTATACTTCCCCCTGCAATTAAAGCCGCAGTAATAATACCCATTACTTTTTGCGCATCGGCTCCGCCATGGCCAATACTAAATACCGCCGAAGAAACCAGTTGAAGGCGTTTAAACATTCGGCCGGTACGGGCAGCCGTTTCTCCTTTTAAATAATTAATAAAATAGGCCAATACAAATACAATACTTAAACCCAGGAGCGCCCATTTTTCAAATTCTTTTTTAAACGGAACAAAAAGCATACAAGCGGTTACCACGGCTACAATAATGGCAATTTTTAGCCAAAAGTTTTTTTGAATGGTAACCAGTGTAATGAAGACGGAAATAAACATTCCAATTAATGGAGCCAGGAATATGAAAATTACCGTTTTCATAATCATGGCTGTATCAATGCTTTTAAAACCGGCCGCAGCAATGGCAGCTCCGGCAAAACCACCAATAAGGGTATGCGAAGATGAAGAAGGAAGCCCATACCACCAGGTAAATAAATTCCAAATAATGGCCGCAATTAAACCCGCCAGGATAATTACCATACCACCGGTTCCCGAAACCACTTCAGGCTTTACCGTTTTAGCAACGGTATTGGCAACGGCATGGTCGCTAAAAATAAAAAAGGCTACAAAGTTGAAAAACGCCGCCCAAACCACCGCCTGAAAGGGGGTAAGCACTTTTGTAGATACAATGGTTGCAATGGAATTGGCTGCATCATGAAAGCCATTGATATAATCAAAGATTAAGGCAAGGGCAATTACAACTATTAAAATGGTGGCCATAAAATTTTTTGTTTACCGATTTAAGCGTATTTAATAATAATACTCTCTATTACGTTGGCGGCATCTTCGCATTTATCGGTTACCACTTCCATAATCTGGTAAATTTCCCTTTTCTTTATTACTTCTTTTGCATCGGGCTCAGTGGCAAATAATCGTTCAATACTCATATCAAAAATGTCGTCGCCCTGGTTTTCAATACTATTAATGGCTACCAATGCATCGGTAATCTGGCGCATATTTTTCATGTTGCGCAATTCGGTAACGGCTTTATGCACCTGCACGCAACCCAGCGAAATGAGATCGGCAAATTTTTGTATGCCAATATCATTGGGGTTAACCCGGTAAAAATTTATTTTTTTGGCCGATCCGAATATATAATCTGCAATATCATCCAGCGATGAGGCAAGGGCATGAATATCTTCCCGGTCAAATGGCGAAATAAAATTGCGGCTGAGTTCGGTAAAAATCTGGTGCGTATGGTCGTCATTTACATGCTCCATATCTTCAATTTTTTTGATAAGCGCCGCCCTTTTTTCAAAATCGGGTTCATGCACGACTTCTTTAAGCGCTTCACCCATTTTTACCAGCTCGGCTGCCACTACTTCAAATAATTGATAAAAAACCCTGTCTTTAGGTAGAAAGATTTTTAAAATTGAGTTGATCCCGGACATTAGTTAGTTTTTTATTTGCTTACAAAAGTAAAACCCTCATACGCAATTTACCCCTATAAAATTAATGGTAATAATTTCTTAACATACGCCTTTTTAGGGCAAACAAAACGCAGCATTGACCTTTTGATCATCATTACCTTTCTCTAAGCAAGGAGATTTACGGGGTATTATTTTTTTTCAAACGTATAGACAATGGTTGATCCCACTTCCTTTTTGCTTCTCACATGTATATTTTGGCCATGTGCTTCAATGATATGTTTACAAATGGCAAGGCCTAAACCGCTTCCGCCTTTACTGCGGCTACGGGCAAGGTCGGCCCGGTAAAACCGCTCAAATATCCTGGGCAAATGCTCTTCGGCAATTCCATAGCCATCATCGCTTATTTCAACCAATACGGTTTGATCATCTAATATATAAAACCCGGCCTCTACCAGGCCGTTAATGCGTCCATATTTTAGGGCATTGGCAATGATATTGATAAAAACCTGCCGTATTTTTTCTTTATCGGCATTTACGGTTATACCATCTTCACAACCCTTTTTCACCACGCAGGAAATCTGTTTTTCCTGTGCCTTAATCTGCAATTCCTCCGCCGCCTCTTTATATAATTGCTGAATAATAAAATGCCCGGTATTTAATTTTAAAGCGCCGGTTTCAAGTTGTGATATCTGGTCCAGGTCATCTAATAAACTCACCAATCGTTGAAGGTTTTGCGCTGTTTTTTGTAAAAACTTTGTATTCACTTCATCATTGTGTAAAGCGCCATCCAATAATGTGTCAATATATCCCTGTATGGTAAATACCGGTGTTTTAAGCTCATGGCTGAGGTTTTGCAAGAACTCTTTTCTAAAACTTTCGTTTTGCCTTAATGTTTCAATTTCAAATTTTTTCTGTTTTGCCCAGGCTTCTACATCCTCTCTTACTTCATCAATACTTTTTTGCGGCAAAATGTGGGTATGATAAAACTCTTCTCTTTTGGTGGCTTTAGTTTGGTAGATGAGCTTATAAATAAGTTTTATTTTTCTATAAATAAAATTTTGAAGGGTATATAAAAAGAGAGCGTAACTCCCTAAAAAAATAATAATGAAAGACAAAAGCATCACCCACCAAACCGGCCTGATGATACCCACACCTATTGCCAGCGGAACGGCCAGGGCCAGCGCTGTAAAAAATGCCAGTTGCTTTGGTGAAATATTTTTAGTTGTTAACATAATTTTAAAACTCAAATTTATAGCCCACCCCCTTTACCGTTGTAATGCAATTTAGTCCCAGTTTTTGCCGTATTTTACGGATGTGCACATCAATCGTTCGATCGCCCACAATAACATCGGAACCCCAAATTTCATTCAATATCTGGTTGCGTAAAAAAACTTTCCCCGGCCGGGCCGCCAGCAACGCCAGTAATTCAAATTCTTTACGGGCTAAAATCACTTCGGTATTTTGATAGCGTACCAAAAACCCGTCCCGGTCAATTTCCATTTGGCCTATAATCATTTTTTCGGGGATAGCGGGCTGCATCCTGCGAAAAAAAGAATTTACTTTGCGTACAATTACCCCGGGGCGTAGCGGCTTGGCTATAAAATCATCTGCCCCGGTTTCCAATCCTTTTATTTCAATAATTTCATTATTAAGCGCCGTTAAAAAAACGATAATCGTTTTATGGAATTCTGGCATTAAGCGCAATTCCCTGCAAACGTCAATGCCTGATTTAGACGGCATCATAATATCCAGGATAATTAACTGCGGACGATTTTTCCGGGCGGCTTCAATGGCTTCAATCCCATTGCTTGCCGTGTAAACGGTATAACCTTCTTTACAAAGATTGTATTTTAAAATCTCTAAAATATCGGGCTCATCATCTGCAATTAAAATTTTGTTTGCCATAATGTAGATGACACAAAAATAACCAAAGCCCTGCAATAAAGCAGAATGTTAAAAGCCTGTTATGATTCCAACCAAAAGTTTCCCGGGGCGTTAACAATGAAGCACAGAATCCGTCTTTTAAAAAATCGGTGCGTATATTGCAATAACTTTAGCAGGAACTGCACAAATGATTAAATATTTACTTTTAATAACTGGGCTGTTTTGTTCCATTTGTGCCGCTGCACAAAACGACAGCATTGCCAAAGTGCCCATTGACCGGCAATATTTTCACGACCTGGTAACCAAAGAACAAAAGCTAACCGATAAAGCCGATGGTAAACAGGATGGACTGCTAAAAGTTACCGGAAATGATGAAGTGCATTTATTACTTACCGATGTACTTTACCGGCGTATAAACCGGATAAAAAACTGGGTGGAAATTACACCTGACCTTCCTGCTAAAAATGAAAAAGTAAGATACCTTCGCTACATAGAAAATATGCTGCGGTGGTTTAGAACCGATTGGAAAAAGCATGAATTTAACCCCCTGGATTTCCCGATGCTGGTAGAAACGTTTTTCCAGGCATTGCAATACCAGGCAGGAAAAAAAAGTATTGTGTCGCTTATTGAAAACCCGCCCTACCCCGCAGCAAAAATCATTAGCGGGGTTTTAGTGGATAACCCCGAAATAAGGCAGATAAACAACATTGTTTACCTAAAATTTTGCCAGCTCAACCCCGATAAAATTTTACCCACCATAAGGCCCTTTGCCAATGAACCCTTTGCTGATAGCCTTATTATTTTAGCCAGCATGAAACGGCCGGTGCAACTGTATTCCTATGCCCAATCTAAATCTTCGGTTGAAGGTAAATTAATTCATCGCAGCCAAAATCAAATGGTACAAACCATTGCCGAGCTTAGCCAAACTCCCAATGCCCTTTTTTATTTTCCCTTCCTGGATGACATCCTCTATGGAAGGCAAAAAATTGAAGACATCAAAAAACTGGTTGGCAATGGAGATAAGTACGACAGCGTGGGCTATTACAAATTATTGGTAAAAACAGCCATTGCCTATTTTAAACGGATAAGCCCGCCCCTGAGAGATACACCCATCGCCATGTTTGGCGCCAATGGATTGTATGAAACCTTAATGCTGCGTGCCAATAAGCATTTTATTACTCCCATAAATGAGTTGCACGATCAAAGCAATTTGAATGTACGCATGAGGGCCATTGACCCGCTCACCCCCGAAGACCTGTATTATATGATGGTGATGGGAGAAAGTACACTTTATACGTCCAGCTATAAACATAGCTTTAATCGCATGTTGCAGCGCATGGGCAGCAATCCCCGTACCGATTCCCTTTTGCTAAAAGTAAACTTTGACCATTTTAAAAAGTTTATTAAAATGGCGGCCAACTACAATAAGCTGGATACTTTTTTAAAATTAATGCCTCCCCAAAACTCTGAAGTATTAATGAAGGCCTTTGTGGCCAACCTGGACAAAACCGAAAGCCTTGAAGATGCCGTTGACGTTGCCGACTCGTACAGCAGCATTACCAATAAAAAATTATTAAACAGCATTCTCACCTATGTAAAAGAAAACGAAGCAAATGCAATTGAAGATAACAATGCAAGAGGCACAATCATTTATGGCCTTTTAAAAGTTATTTTTATGGCCGCAGACAATAATGCCATTGACCTGTCAAAAGAAATAGGCATACCCTCCATTTATGAAGTACCGTTGCAGGCAATGAAAGATGAAAAAGGAAGAATTGTACAACAGGTATTCTTTTACGGCGACGAAGACGGTAAAGCCTTTTTCCCGCCATTTGTAAATTCCTTTTCCAATAAAGACTGGATTAAAACTGATAAAAAAGAATGGGTGGAATTAAAATCCAGGAAAGCTGAAGTTTATGTTTTTGCCAACAAGCCGTTGAATTATGATGCCAACCTGGATGACTCGGCACAAGTGCACCTGGCAAAATACCTTGAATCTAAGGACATGAGCCCTACCATGGCCGTGCACCGTGGACACAGTTATTGGTTGCCCGGCACCATAAAACGCCTGCCGGAAACCGCAAAAATAATTGTACTGGGTTCTTGTGGCGGATACCAAAACCTCAATTCCATTTTGGAAATATGCCCCAATGCACATATCATTTCCACCAAAGAAATCGGCAAAGGAGATATTAACCAGCCTATTTTAAATTATCTCAACCAGGTATTTACTTCCGGCGATACCCTGGTATGGAAAACCATGTGGTCGTCCCTTTCAAAAATTTTCAGCAGGGATAATGCAGAGGTAAAAGAAAGCTGGGAAGATTATATTCCGCCGTATCGCAATCTTGGCGCTATTTTCCTTAAAGCCTTTTATAAAAAAACCGAAGCCGGCCATTTGTAAAGCGCTGATAAATTGCTGTGCCATCAGTACATTTGCACCTATGACCGTAGGCATTTCCGAAAAACAAAAATTAAAGGCTTCTGTACTTAAACGGGTTTTTACATTTACCGCACCTTATAAAAACAAATTTTATCTTTCGCTCCTGCTGGCTGTTTTTCTTGCCTTTATTGCCCCCATTAGGCCGCTTTTAATACAATTAACCATCAATGAAGGATTAAAAAATGAAACGGCTTCCCGTTTTATCAATGGCCCGGGTGGTTTTATTATTGAAATCACTATTATCCAGGTTTTGATTTTACTTATTGAAACCATTGCCCGGTTTTATTTTACATTTACCACCGCTTCAATGGGGCAAAGCGTAGTGAAAGATTTAAGGGTTGCCACCTATAAAAAAATCACTCAACTCAATTTATCCGAGTTCGACAAAACACCTATTGGAACCTTAACCACCCGCACCATCAACGACATAGAAAGTATAAACGATATTTTTAGCGATGGTCTAATTCCTATTATTGCCGACTTATTGTCTATCGTATCGGTACTAACCTATATGTTTTGGACCGATTGGAAACTTACTTTGATCTGCCTTGCACCATTCCCAATTTTAATGGTAGCCACCTATTTTTTTAAAGAGGCAGTAAACAAATCTTTTATTAAAGTGCGAAATGCGGTGGCTAATTTAAATGCTTTTGTGCAGGAGCATATTACCGGAATGAATATTGTACAAACCTTTGTGGCAGAAAAAAGAGAACAAGGAAAATTCAGGGCCATAAATAAGGAACACCGAAATGCCAACATTAAAGCCATTTTTGCATATTCTGTTTTTTTTCCTGTGGTGGAGTTGGTATCTGCATTTTCCATCAGCTTGTTAGTATGGTGGGGCGCTAAAGATGCCTTGCAACTTCCCCAGGAAAATGCTTCCCATATTGCCGGTACCATTACGGCGTTTATCCTATGCATCAGCCTGTTATTTCGCCCGCTACGGGTAATTGCCGATAAATTTAACGTACTGCAAATGGGCATCATTGCCAGTGAAAGGGTATTTAAAGTGCTGGATAGTGAAAATGTAATGCCGGATAACGGAAAAATTCAATCCGGTCATTTAACCGGTAAACTGGAGTTTAAAAACGTATCCTTTGCTTATACACCCGGAAACCCGGTTTTAAAAAATATTTCCTTTACGGTAAACCCCGGCCAAACCCTGGCCATAGTTGGCCATACCGGTAGCGGCAAAACCTCAATTATTAACTTAATAAACCGGTTGTATTCTATTAACAGCGGCCAAATATTGGCCGATGGAAAGCCCTTGGAAGATTATGCCCTGCACTTTTTAAGAAGCCGAATAGGTGTTGTACTGCAGGATGTATTTTTGTTCAGCGGATCTATAAAAGACAATATTTCGTTACATAACGACCAAATAACCCAGGAACAAATAGAAGCAGCGGCAAAGTGGGTAGGGCTGCATCCCTTTATTGAACGCTTACCCAATGGCTATAATCAAAATGTGATGGAACGGGGCTCCATGCTATCCATCGGCCAGCGCCAGCTTATATCCTTTGCCCGT
>ERZ795041.171-NODE-171-length-26061-cov-4.621049_pt1 | contig 26061 bp, 27 predicted proteins | sample MGYA00375125_ERZ795041 | MGnify/ENA primary metagenome ERZ795041 (study PRJEB30170, sample SAMN03074214) | activated sludge metagenome | biome: Common Effluent Treatment Plant; feature: Wastewater; material: Activated sludge; isolation source: activated biomass in...
ATAGCCTACTTGGATCGTTTAGCGTATATCTACGGACGAATATGGGCGGTACCCTAGATCAAGACAAATTCGTCGCGGTCGTGGCTGAAAAGAATGAGAACAATGTCCCTTATGTGCCTGTCTATTACAAGTCCCGAATCTATATCGATTTAAGTGAGCCAGACCGATACGCTACTAACTTCGAGCAGCTTTTGCGCTGGGTCTATGGCGAGCCGGTGTACATCAAGCCTGAATTGGGCAAGAAGCCAGCGTTTCTCGTTGAATCTGCGGCGATTAATTTTGGAACATCAACTCTGTCTAGAAGGGCTCTTGATGACGTGCGAAACGGAAAGACTTATAGTCGAGGCGCAGTTACCGAGTATTTTGATGTAGTGGTTGAAAACATGGAGCGTTTTCGCTTATCGGGTAGCGAGGGCGAATTCGACGACCGAATGATTGAAAACATCGATCAGTTCCTGCCGTATCGCAACGAGGCTATCGAAATGTTCCAAGCCCTCGCCCAGTATCAAAGCCTCCCGGATGTGCCTAAGTACTTTCACCATTTGTTTGAAGGCCTGATGCCCTACATGCATCGCCCGGCTAAGATGTCTGGGCCCTTCCAGGATTGGTATTTTGATAATTTCCGATTCGTCGTTCACGAGCTCTTTTTATATGTTATTACCAACCTCCTGAGATACGAAAACTTTGAAGGCGTCGGTTATTTGTTGCGCACCCCTTACTACACACCCACAAGTGATCGAGGAACAGAAGCTGAGTCGTACGTGGAAATTCGCCAGCACATGAAGTCGCTTGAGATGAGGAATCAACGGTTGAAACTACAACGTTTGTCACTACGCGCCGATCTTCTCAAGCAGCGAGCAGAAGGCTTTGGATTCAATTTTACTCAACTTATGCAGGCAGATTTTGTGTTGTATTTACGAAGCTGCTTTGAAGTTATGCGACAAGACCGTACCTGGAATAGATGGTGGCCAGAAACCTTGGTCTACAGTACCCAGCCAAGCATGAGAGAGCGAGGCTTGTTTGAAATATTTACCCGCTCGCGCTCCCAGAAGTACTTTGACCGAATGAAGGTTATGTTTGATGTCGATAACAAACAAGAATTCGACTCCTTAATCCAGTTGTACCAAGAACAACCAAACGATTTGATACCAAGGTGGCAGTGGGAATCCATTGACCCCTCAGTACTCATGGGGTATTCGAAAATGGCGACAAAACCCTGAGAAAAAAAGTTTTCCATTGCTTCCCACTATACAACCATCCCTTTCTTATGCTAGATTGGCATCCAATCGAGCTTATCACTTCAAGTGGCTGCCCAAAGCCCCTTCCAAATATTCTCTTCCTCCGTTTGAGCGGCCCTTAAGGCCTCGAGCTACGCCTGTAGGTGAACATATTCGCCTCTGGTCGTAGGGTTAGATGTAGCGGCCCACGCAGTCTTTATCGAGCACACGAGACTGCACTTTGGCTATGTGGGCTTGATGCTAGAGCCTGCATGGGGACAGTGATGGGCGATAAAAGCATCTCGTTTCGATCACTGTTTGCCGCTCTTCTAGCCTTGGCATTAATCGGCTGCGGTGACAATCACTCCTTGGTAACCCCTCTTAACAACCTCCGTTTCTTCTTAACCACCTTCAGTCGGATGCAGCCAAACAAGCAATTGAAACCGACAGTGAAGCACATGGCGCTTAATGGCTTATTACGGTAGCGGCGGCAAGGGTAGCAGCGTGTCGTTTTAACGCTTGATCAAGTCAGGCCGTACGGCTTGACCATGACAAGCTAACGGACAGCTGCTTATTCCTTTTGCCGGCGTTAATAAGCAAGCGCGCCACACATTACTCAATAGGCTTGCGAGAAGAAAGGAGGTGAGTGCAGTATGGCTCTCTTACCTAAGGAAATCGAGCAGCAACTCCCACCGCTCTACGCTAACGAAGAACTTGGCCTGGCGGCGCAGGCGCTGGTGAAGTTTTTCACTCCAGATTCAAACTGGACGTGGTACGCCGCAGAATACGATCCCGAACATCGAATTGCCTTTGGCTATGTCATTGGTTTTGAAGATGAGTTGGGCTATTTCAGCATCGAGGAGCTGGAAGAGGTTCGCGGCCCGAGAGGGTTACCCATCGAGCGTGACGAGTTCTTCAAGCCTAAAAGCTTGGAGGATATCCGCAAGCATTACCGTGAAAACGGCTATGCACTCTAACCATGAGCCAGGGTTGGTACGCCAGCCCTGGCTTTTTTTGTAGTTGGGGTTGGGGCGGCTCGCTATTCGCTCGTGGGGTGCTCGCTTCGGGTTCGCCCGGCGCCCTGGCGACTCCCGGCGCGCCTTCCGCCTCGGGCGCAGGCCACCGCCCCTTTTGTCGCCCGTTTTAACGCTTCAGCCCGACGCTTCCAGCCCTTTAAGGGTCTGTCGCGTCCGGCTTTCGCTAACGGGCTAGGGGCCGAGGCCTGGCCCATCGTCTTCAGCTGGCCGCTCGCGCTTTGTGCGCGCCGACCTTTACCCCCTTCGCGTGCGCTCCCCGCGGGCTTGTCGCCCGCCCGCCCCAAGTTGCCGCGTCCAGTGGCGTGGTATGATGAGCTATGGCCAAAGAGGGAGAGCCAGCGCTTCAGCTAGATCTCTTTACTGGCGAGTCAGTTGACAACCGCAGTCCAAAACAAAAACGACTTGCCAAAGAGCAAGATAAACCCCAACAAGCGATGATGTTTTCGCAACGGGATATGGCTCAGTTTGGCGTGGAAGCGCACCCGAAGTTACCCATTTCACCCAAGACAAGGATTGAGTTGATGATTGAAGATCATCGGACGGAGGAGGAGAAAGCCGCGGCTATTCAGGAAGAGGCACTGAAACAGAATTATCGCCTGTTTGAAGCGGTTCTAGAAGACGCACAAAATCAATAACTCCTTCTTTTGCCGCAGATACAAGCGCAGTAGTCAAAGCTGCTGCAAGCACCACTCGTTCCGGCTGGTTATCAAGGCACAGCCCATCATTATCTGTAAGTGCCCCCAATAAAAATGTTTCCAGAAGCTCTTGCTCGCTCGGATTGTAACCTGGTGAACTCTGTGCTTCTGCAGTCATACACGCAGCCTAACAAGTTCAATCCCCGAAGTCCATATGGGCTTGGTAGTTCTTGTTCACCCCCCGATTTTGTTCTCACGGCAGTCTATTTCGCTCTCTCGCGTATAATACTGGCTAAACTACCAGTTGAATCGTTATCGTGCTCGCCATTATCTTTGGTGACATCTGTGGCTTTTTAAGTGAATTATATGTCTCCTCACATAATCCCAGGATCGCACTACAGAAAAATAGATTTGCATATCCATACCCCTCAATCTAAGGATTATAGAGTTGAAGGAGTTAGTGCAAGAGACATTGTTGATGCGGCGATTTCAGCCGGTCTAGATGCCATTGCAGTAACTGATCACAACGACTATCGGTATATCGATCTTGTTCAAGAAGCGGCAGTTGGAACGGGGTTAGTGGTGTTTCCTGGTGTCGAGATATCCACCCGAGATGGTCATTTAATCGCATTGTTAGATCCAACCAAAAAAGGGGCTGATGTTCATACGCTTTTGATTGCGTGTGGGCTAAGAAATGAACAGGAATACGGAGAACAGACCACTGTTTGCATGTTGACGATAGAGGAGGCTGCAAAACAAGTTGTTGAGTGTGAGGGACTTGCTATTGCGGCTCACGTCGATGGCCCTAAAGGTTTTTTAGAGACAGTCGGAGTTGGCGAAGCGCGAAAGCGCATCTATGCAGATAAGGCCATTATGGCCATAGAGCTTACTGATGGATCGAAAAAAGTGGACTGGCTTGAGGGGAGAATTTATCCTAAAGCTCGTGCATGCCTACAAGGTTCAGATGCTCACTCGCTTGAGTTTATAGGTAGACGCTCTACATGGGTAAGGGTAGCCAATATCAATATTGCAGGTCTTCGCCAGGCGCTTAATGATCCAAAGGCAAGGATAAGGTTTGTAGAAGAATATGATCCAAAGATTGGTCGAAGCTTTATAGAGAAGCTCCACATATCGCAAGGATTCTTTGGTAATCAAGATATCTATTTCAACCCAGGCTTAAATTGTATTATAGGAGGTCAGGGGGTTGGTAAGTCTGCGATTATTGAGTTTATACGCTTCGCTTTGGGATCTACTTCAAAGATTGGCGCAATCGAAGAGGATCACAGAGGAAAACTCGACATATTGCTCAAGCCTGGTGGTACGGTTTCGATAGTCTTCTGTAAAAGCGACAATACTCGATATGAAATATCTAGAACCTTCGATGGAAATGACAATCCATCTGTAATCCGTAAGTTGGCTGACGATGGTACAACTACGGAATATCCTCTGCCGGAATTACAACGATACTTTCAGATTCTGGCGTATAGTCAAAACGAGGCGATTAATGTAGCCCGCGATAGCGTGCGGCAGCTTGATTTGATTGATGCGCACCTCGATCTGTCTAGTGAAATAAATAACTTATCTGAGCTACAGCACCAGTTGAAAGAGAATACGAGAGATCTGAAACAAATTGACTCTAAGGCAGCAGACCTAGAGGACTTGAATAAGAGGAAAACATCTCTACAAGCAGACATTGATCTGTTAGAGAAGTCATTGAGAGATATTGAAGAAACCAGGAACGTGCCTGCAATCCGTGACAATCAATCTTGGCTTGATGAAGAAAGGTACCTTAAGACGCTGCGGGATAACCGAGACCGAATAAAAAATGATTTGCTAGCAGCAATTGATGCCATAGATGCAGGTGCATTTGACCTTCTCCTGCCCGAAACAAGTCTTGGACACGAGGATGAGCTTAATAAGGTTTGGAGACTTAACCAAAGTGTCAGCCAATTTATTCAACAATTGAAGGATGATATCGAACGCAAATTTGACGAAATTCGACAACAATCCCAGGAAGCAGCGCCTAACTGGCTTGCTGGGTTTAGCCAACACAAAAAAGATTATCTGGAAGCGAGCCAGAAGTTGACAAATGTGCAGGTCAATTCACTACAGACTCAGCTCCAGAATAAAAAGAGCGCACTCGTAAAATTAGATAATCAGATTCGAGAGGCCAGAGCACTAAATGAGCGTAAGAAGCTGCTGCTCGTTAGGCGAGGAGAACTCCTTAACCAAATTGAGAGCGAGCGCCAAAGAGTGAGCGAGAAGCGTAACCGCCATGCCAAAGCAATGTCAGGGACATTGAATAAACGGGTTTTGATCTCCGTCAAGGCCAATGGCAATAAATCAGCGTATATCACTTGGCTTTCAAGCAAGCTGGATGGTCGAAGTGTTAAACGCCATCACATAGAGAGTGTTGTGAGTGTTTATAGTCCGCGCGAACTAGCTAATGCGCTTCGCAAAAACAACTATGAGCAGTTGGCAACAGATACCGAGATAAGCGAAACGGCGGCTACAAGTATTTACACGACCTTTAGACATAACAGCGATCTGTTGTACGATCTCGAACATATAATTACTGATGATTTGCCCGACATTCGAATGAGACTCAAGGACGATACTTATCGACCTTTAGATCAGCTTTCAACCGGCCAAAAATTTACCGTCATCATACTGCTTGCTTTAACTGACGATGACAAGCCAATTGTTTATGATCAGCCCGAAGATGCACTTGACACGGCATTGATTTTCACCGATATAGCTCAACTGCTGCGTCGAGCAAAAGACAGCCGGCAGTTTATTTTTGCTACGCATAACGCCAACATATCTGTCGCGGCCGATCTTGATCTTGCAATTGTTATAAGTGGTAGTGCAACAGAGGCGCGAATTGATTTAACAGGCGGAATAGAAGATTCTGAAGTATGTGGGTCGTTAATTGAGTATCTCGAGGGAGGCCCAGAGGCTGTTGAACACCGCATGGGTAAGTATGGGCTTTAGGGCTTCATTGTTGCACATCTCTCTTCAAGTAAAATACCTAACTGCGTCTAACAGAGGTTAGACGCTATTAAACCCCCATTTTCGCGCATTAATTGCCTACTAAAGAGAAGATAATGAAGTGTTAGACGCAATTAAAAATATGTGCTATGCTGCGCCTATATGACCCTTCCCCTGCTCTCCCCTCAATTTCAAGAACTCCTCAACGGCTACAAGTTCGACTACATGGCTTCACGTAACCTGGCCGACAAAACCCGGGTTGAGTACGAAAGCGATACTGCTCAGTTCCTCCACTTCTTAGAAGACGAGCCCCACCTTACCGATATATCTCAACTTGCGCCCGGGCACATTCGGGCGTTTCTGGCCCACCTCGATCGGTTGCAGTTGGCCGGCAGCTCCAGACGGCGAAAATTCTCCGTGGTGCGCAGCTTCTGCAAGTGGCTTAAAAACGCTGAACATATCGCCAACAACCCCGTCTTGCAGGTGGAAGCGCCGCGCACCGGCGAGAAGGAGCCGAGGGTGCTCTCAGAGGACGAATATCGCCGGCTGCTCTCAGTCGTTCAGAATCCACGGGATCGGGCGATCATCCAGCTGGTGCTCCAAACGGGTATTCGCCTCCAAGAGGTTTACCGCCTTAATTGTTCCGATCTCAAACTGCCTAAGAAGATCAATAAGGAAGCGTTTGGGGAAATGCGTATTTCCGGCAAAGGACGCAAAGAGCGAACCCTCGTGCTCAACTCAAAAGTTTGCGAAGCCGTCGCTACGTGGCTCGCTGTGCGGCCGGACGTGGAAACAGACGCGCTTTTTGTATCAAAAAAACGCCAGCGGCTGTCTAAGCGGCAGATTCAGAACACGGTGTATAAATATTTCGACCGCGCCGGCATCGACAAGGCCTGTGTTCACACCTTGCGGCACACCATGGCCACCCACCACTACAAAATGGGCACCGACATTTTGACGCTCAAAGAAATCCTGGGGCATGAAAACCTAGAAACGACCACCATCTACATCACCCTGGCCAAGAAGCAACAAGCTATTTATATGCAGAAAAATGCCTTGTAAGGTTGGTGCGTTACCATTTGTGACACAAACCAAGTCACTGATGGCTTATAATACGATATCCAGTCACGATAATTAGATCTATTACCTATGTCATCCATGCAAGATATTGAAAAACTAGAAAGAGCCCTTTGGGAATCAGCAGATCAACTGCGAGCTAATTCCAAGCTCAACTCAACCGAATATAGCATGCCAGTCCTTGGCCTAATTTTTTTGCGCCATGCCACCACCCGCTACAACGCCGTAAAATCAGAGATTGAGAAAAGCCTTCCAAGTCGAGGTGGTAAACGACGCGAATTAACCGCTGACGATTTTAAAGGTCGGGCTGCCATCTTTTTGCCAGAAAAGGCTCAGTATGACTCCCTCTTAAACTTGCCCGATAGCACTAATGTTGGCCAAGCGATAAACGAGGCTATGGATACCATTGAGGATCAGGTTAACTTCTTAAAAGGAGCACTACCCAAAACCTTTACTCGTTTTGAGCCTGATTTGTTGCGTAATCTATTGCGCATTTTTAATAGAGATGCGCTAAGAGTTGCCGAAGGAGACATATTTGGTCGTATCTATGAATATTTTTTAAACAAATTCGCTCTAAGTGGCGGTCTTACAGATGATGGTGAGGTTTTTACTCCCCCATGCCTGGTTCGTTTAATCGTCAACACCATTGAGCCAAATCACGGTATCGTTTTTGATCCCGCCGCTGGCAGTGCTGGTATGTTTGTCCAAACAAGCCATTTTCTTGAAGCCCATGGGTCATCTGCTCGGAAAGTAGTCACCTTTTATGCTCAGGAAAAATCAGAAAACAATGCTAATTTGTCCCGAATGAATCTTGCTGTTCACGGCTTAGAAGGTAGCGTGCTTCAGGGAAATACCTTTTATGACCGCCGGTCAGAATTGATTGGCAAGTGTGATTTTGTTATGGCCAATCCCCCGTTTAATGTCGATAAGGTTGATGCTGAAAAGATAGATCTTGATCCAAGATTGCCATTTGGTTTGCCTGGAGTAAATAAAAATAAAGAGGTTTCAAACGCGAATTATCTCTGGATTTCCTATTTTTGGAGCTACCTGGGGAAGAATGGGCGCGCCGGCTTTGTAATGTCGTCTCAAGCCTCAAGTGCTGGCAGGGATGAAAAATCCGTACGAAGAAAAATCATCGAGACCGGCGATGTGGATGTGATGATTTCTATCCGATCCAACTTCTTTTATACCCGCACAGTTCCTTGTGAGTTGTGGTTTTATGACCGTGGTAAACCCACTGAGCGTCGGGATAAAGTGTTGATGATTGACGCGCGCAACGTGTACCGAAAGGTAACAAGAAAAGTCAACGACTTTTCTCCAGAACAACTAAAGAATCTCACCTCAATAGTATGGCTATACCGAGGTCAACAAGAGCGCTTTTTGTCACTGGTTCAAGACTATTTGCGGCAGGTATGTATCGAAAGTCAGGCGATTCCATCAGCGCTTAAACCCTTTGAGATGACTCTGTCTGATTTAAATCAGCAACTGAATCCATTCATCAAATCCATTGAGAAGAACGCAAAGCTCCAGACGGAGGAGAAGCAGATTTTTGCTAAAGCGACTTCTGAACTTAGTGATGCTGTAGCAGCGTATGAAACTGACCGCACAAAATTACTGGCTGCTATCACAGATTTTGAGAAGCAATATTCTGTACTAGTACCTACAACTAATGACCAGCAGCATGCATTACGGCAGATATTTGAACCCGCTGCTGAGGGTATACGGGGGCTCATCAAACAGATTGATTTGCTTTATAAGTTAACTGCCGCCACCGTCGACTTGGCTGGTAAACTATCAGGCGATAACGGCCTTGCTTCTTTTGACAAGAGATCCTCAAATAAACTGGTAAAGCATCTTGACGAACAGCGAAAAGAGGTTGTTGAACAACTTAAGCTATCAGTTTACTTTCATCGGCAAGTAGTGTGGTTACAAGATCGTTTCCCTGATGCCGAACTTCGACACGTTCCAGGCTTAGTAAGCCTAGTCGATCGCAAATTAATTGAGAAAGCTGACTGGAGTTTAACTCCTGGTCGGTATGTTGGTGTGGCTCCGCCCGTGGAAGATGAAGATTTTGATTTTGAGCAGACCATTCGTGATATTCATATTGAACTGGCTGACCTCAATAAGGAAGCTTCTGAGCTAGCGGACAAAATTCAGGAGAACTTTGAGGGGCTGGGAGTATGACTGGTCGAACCTGGCCCACGGGACGTCTTGGCAATTATTGCATCAAGATCGGTAGTGGATCGACGCCTCGCGGTGGGGAATCTGTATATCAAGAGAGTGGGGTTTCCTTAATTCGTAGCCAGAACGTTTACAACGGCTTCTTTGCTATGGGTGGACTTGCTTACATTGGTGAAGCTCACGCGGATCAGCTCAAAGGGGTGACTGTTCAATCTGGAGATGTGCTCCTTAATATCACAGGAGATTCCGTTGCTCGCAGTTGTAGAGTTCCTGAGGAGGTGCTTCCTGCACGTGTAAATCAGCATGTGGCTATTGTTCGGTCTAGGTCTGAGGTGTTGGACAATCGCTTTCTAGGCTATTTCTTCATTTCCCCGTTTATGCAGAAAACAATGTTGTCTCTTGCTGGAAGTGGTGGCACGCGCAAGGCTTTAACGAAAGAGATGATCGAGCAATTTGAGGTGCCCCTCCCTCCGCTTCCAGTTCAATGTCGTATCGCCGACACACTTTCCACCTACGACAACCTGATTGAAAACAACCACCGAAGAATAACTTTATTGGAAGAGGCTGCTCGCCAGCTCTACCACGAGTGGTTTGTCCGTCTACGGTATCCTGGGTATGAACATATTGAAATTACGGGTGGCATTCCAGAAGGTTGGGAGAAACAGAGCCTTGGAGATCTGTGCGAAGAAATCCGTGAGTCTGTTAATCCAAACACGCTTGAGCCAGATACTCCATATATTGGTCTCGAGCATATGCCTCGACGATCAATTACACTGGGCGAGTGGGAGACAGTTGAACGGGTAGAAAGTAGCAAACACCGATTTCAAGAAGGCGACATCTTATTTGGGAAAATTCGACCGTATTTCCATAAGGTGGGTGTTGCTTTTGTTGATGGTGTTGCATCATCTGACACCATTGTTATACGTCCTATAGAGGAAAGTTTACACAGCTTGGTTTTGATGACTACTTCAAGTGATCCATTTGTCGCTATGACTGCTCAGACAATGCGCGAAGGATCTAAAATGCCACGTGCCGATTGGAAACACATGCAGCAATACTTAACACCCTTACCTCCTGCTGGTCTTTTGAATAACTTTAACGATACGATTCAGGCGATAGTCGGCCAGTTGAAAATTCTTACCACCACTAATAGAAAGTTGCGTGCTGCCCGTGACCTGCTCCTACCACGTTTAATGAGTGGAGAAATTAATGTATGAGCTACGAATATTCAGAAGACAAGCGTGCCCAACAGACTCTAACTGACTTTCTCCAGGACGAACTTGGGTGGGAGACAGCGTTCGCTTTTGATACCGAAACGTATGGGGCGGATGGAACTTTTGGGCGCTTGGATAGGCGGCAAGTTGTGTTACCCCCGCACCTAGATGCAGCTCTTCGTCGTTTAAATCCTGGCTACACTAATGATGTTTATGAACAAGCCCTGTTGTTGCTGATTGAATACAGTACTGCCCAGACGCTTGAGCAAATCAATCGTGAGAAGTACCACTTCTTCAGAGAGGGCGTGCCAGTTGTCTATAGGGACGAAAACGGGAAAGAAGAACATACCCGGCTTTCCATTTTTGATTTTGAAGACCGGCCTGGGAGCAATCATTTTTTAGCCGTTCGAGAGATGTGGGTGGAGGGCGAGTTTGGACGGATTCGGCCCGATGTTATTGGCTTTGTTAATGGTATTCCTCTGCTCTTTATTGAGTGCAAAAACACCCATAAGAGTCTCAAGGCAGCCCACAATGTCAATCTGGCTAAATACAAGAGATATACGCCACAACTGTTTCACCACAATGCGTTTGTGATGTTGACCAACGGTATTGATAGCCGTGTTGGTTCAACCTTTAGTCCCTTCCCCTATTTCCAGGAGTGGAAACGGTTGGCCGAAGAAGATGATGGCCGAGTCGATCTGGAAACCATGCTACGAGGAATTTGTAATAGAAAGAATTTCCTCGACATATTTGAGAACTTTATTTTGTTTGATGAATCTAAGGGTGAGATGCGCAAGATCCTTGCCCGCAACCATCAGTATTTGGGCGTTAATCGGGCCTATCACTCAGTCGAAACTCGCCACCAGCGAGATGGGAAGCTAGGTGTTTTTTGGCATACCCAAGGTAGTGGTAAGTCATATTCGATGATTTTTTTGAGCCGAAAAATCCATCGTAAGCAGCCAGGAAACTTTACTTTTCTTGTACTGACCGATCGCGAAGATCTTGATGATCAGATTTATAAAACCTTTGCTGGTGTGGGTGAAGTCAATAATGAACAAGACCGCTGTCGAGCAGGTAGCGGCCCTGATTTACGCGATCTTCTTGGCTTTAATAAGCGCTTTGTTTTTAGTCTGGTTCAAAAATTCAATCTAACTGACCCAACCATCTACAGCAATCGCAGCGACATTATTGTCATTTCTGATGAGGCTCATCGAACCCAATATGGTGTGTTCGCCCGACGAATGCGCGAGGTACTCCCTAATGCTTCCTTCATTGGCTTTACGGGTACGCCACTGATTGGTGGAACTGAGGATGAGCTAACCAAGGCCACTTTTGGTGATTACATCTCAACCTACGATTTTCAACGAGCGGTTGAGGACGAAGCAACAGTGCCCCTCTACTATGACAATCGGGGCGAGAAGATGAATATCACGACCGAAAGCCTGAATGAGGAAATGGCCGAGGTTTTGGAGTCATTTGATCCCGATGAAGACCAAGAATCGCGCTTGCGTCGAGTTTTGAAAAGCGATTATCTCATTATTACTAAGCCTGAGCGCTTAGAGCGAATCGCACACGACTTTGTCGAGCATTACACCACCCGTTGGGAAACGGGAAAAGCGATGCTCGTGTGTATCGACAAGATCACCGCGGTAAAAATGCACCGCCTGATAGATAAATATTGGCAGGAAAAGATCGCCAGTCAGCGCCGGCGTGTCCGTCAAGCAACTGACGAACAGGATGAAATTGAACAGCAACGGTTTCTTGCTTGGCTGGAAGAAACTCAGCGCATAGTGGTGATTAGTGAAGCGGCTGATGAAGTGCATGTGTTTGACGAATGGGGTGAAGACATTGCCCCCCACCGCAAGATCATAAAAACACGGGATTTAGAAGAAGAATTTAAACAAGACACTCACCCGTTCCGCGTGGCTATTGTGTGTGCGATGTGGCTTACTGGATTTGATGTAGAGAGTCTGGCTACTCTGTATATCGACAAGCCCATGAAAGGCCACACGCTCATGCAGGCTATTGCCCGAGCCAACCGGGTAAAAGAAGGCAAGCCAAACGGGTTGATTATTGATTACAATGGCTTGCTTAAGAGCCTGCGCAAAGCGTTATCTATCTATGCCGCAGGCCAGCGAGATCCCGCGCAAACACGTCAAGCTATTGATCCGGTCAAGCCAGAAGAAGATTTACTGGCTGCATATGCACAGGACGTGCAAGCCTGTATCGAATACTTGTTGGGATTAGGCTACGACTTACAAGACCTAATCGATGCTGATGGCTTTGATAAAAACGAGGAAATCGTTACTGCGGCTGAAACGGTGGCCGTCGATGACAACACTCGGGCGAAGTTCGAAGTTCTCGCCCAGCAGATGTTTAATAAGGCCAAATCACTGGTTAGCAACAGAGGGCTTTATCGGTACAAGCGTCAACACGATGCAATTGAGGCAATCTATAAGCGGCTGAAAAAGACCGACGATGATCCCGCTGACATTATTGATGTGTTAGTAGAGCTCCAAAAAACAATTGATGAGGCCGTGTCCTTACAACCTACTGAGCGCACAGATGGGAAGGAGACTGAAACGCTCTACGACATGAGCAAGATTGACTTTAATCGGTTGCGCCGAGAATTTAACAAAGCACCCAGAAAGAATTTGACCGTACAGACTCTTAAACAGAAGGTGGAGGCTAAGCTTAACCGCATGGTCAAGGTGAATCCCACTCGGATGGATTTCTTCGAACACTACCAGAGGATAATCGAGGAATACAACAACGAAACTGACCGCGCTACTATTGAACAGACCTTTGAGCAGTTATTACTCTTTGTTGAATCCCTTACAGAAGAAGAAAACCGAGCCGCAAGAGAAGGGCTGACTGAGGAGCAGTTGGCGGCCTTTGACTTACTTTCGAAGGATAAGGGTGAATTGCCGGCAGCTAAACGAGAAAAAATTAAACATATAGCCGCTGAGTTACTTGCGGCTATTCAAGAGGCTGTTAGTAAGCTTGATAACTGGACAGAAAAGGAAGCCACCAAAGCCGAAGTCAAAACAATTATTCATAACTATCTTTATGATGACACTACTGGGCTTCCAGATGAATTTTCAGAGGAAGAAGTCGATGCTTTGACTCAGGACTTTTTCCAGTATGTGATTGAGCAGTACGCTTCTCCCAATGAATATGCTTACATTAGTTAATTCAGCACCCAATTTTTAGAACAAAGCAGGGGGTTATTGCCAAGATATTTTTCAGCGCTAACTCAATGTGGCGATCACCCCTTACATTCGCCGCTGGCGTTTTTGTTTTTCTCGTTGTACTTGCTTCTCTACCCCAGTGATGCGGATGCGGTATCGTGCCAAATCGATGCTTGACGCAAATCGTTCGGCAATCACCTCGGTTGACATTCCAGATCGAACTGCCCACAGGACTCCCTCGCGGGGTAGTTTTAGGCACCCACAAACCCAATCAGCCTCCTCTTCCTCTGATTTATTGCAGGAGCGAAGTGGAAAGGCATAGCCATCAATTTGGATGATTTCCGAGGGCTGGTGGTCACAAATTAAGTGCGCGAGCTCGTGCATGATATTACTTTCTTGCCGCCCTGTTGAGTGACTCGAATTATGTATGATAAATGGTTTTTGAGGGTTAATCACCGTCACCGCAGACCAATTTGATGACCCTCTCCCGAGGAGCTCGTCCAGTTCTTCTAGGCTAAGGCCGTGGATCTTGCCAGGTGTAACAATTGGTATCCTCATATGCTGAGCTAACACTCGAGCATACAATGGAGCGTTTGGTTGTAGGCCTAACTTGCTTCGTAAGTCATTCGCACGTCGCTCACTTTCAGTTTTGAACCCTCTTTTCAAATTCATCCCTCATTCTGTTTCAGCGATCTCACCCCTCTCAGCCTGTTCGTAAGCAAGCTCAATCATCCGCACCAGTGCCTCTGCCGTTTTAGGGTCAAGGGTACGATCTGCACGTAAATGTGTCCGAATGACTGCTTTCTTGCTTCCTGCTGTGGCACCGGATTGAACCGCGTCTGAATTAGTTTCCCCTATTATAAACGAATCTGGCGACATACTCAGCCACCGACAAATACGAATGAATGTGTCAAGATCTGGAATATTGCCATTTTCAATTCTTGATAGGGTTGATGCACTTATTTCACCAATCTCGTTCGCCACCTCTCGCAATGCTCGATTGCCTCTCAGCCTACGTATTTGAGCAGAAAACTCTTGAGTGTTAATTTCGTTTGTCATGGCTTGTCCTCCGCAAGCTAGTAGCCCATTGCCTATTTCATTCATAATACACTATGTTGCATTTGCGTTACAAACAAATGGCGTGTATCATTAATGCAACACATAATTCGACTTGTGCAACGTATCGCAAGTCATGATAAGGAGATATTCAAAATGAAAACAGAACAGGTCAACATTCTAATCAATCAGCAACCCTTTAAATTCGATCATGACACCTTGTCCCCGCAAGAGATTCGGGACGCAGTGGGCGCAGCGGAAACCTACGAGATCTGGCAAACTGTAAAGAGCCCTGATCCTGAGGGGCAACTGCCTGTCGATGACATACAGATTACGTCCGAAGTGACAGTGAAAAGCGGCGACCGATTTCGGGTTGTGCCTCCGGGAACGTTTGGGTAATCAACATGTCGTCTCCTCAACTTATCGATGAAATTGAAGCTCTGCGACGAGCTGGCTACAAGATATCGTTTTCTGAGGATGGGAGCTGGGTGTCGGTTGTTATACATGAATACCCCGTTCCAAATGGCTTCTCAAAGCAAGAGACGAACCTGCTTATAAGGGTGCAGCAGTCCTACCCCAACAGCAAATTGGATATGTTCTGGTCAGACGTTGACTTGGTACTTGAAAATGGCAGTGTGCCAGCGTCGGCTGATCAACTTGAGAACTATGATGGGAAGCAGTGGAGGCGTTTCTCATGGCATCCACAGTCATGGAATCCAGGAAGAGACACCTTACGCACATATCTTGAGTTCGTAAACGCTCGATTTGCACGAAGGAATTGAAAAGTATGGCACGCGTTCGCCTCAAGATTACTCAACAAGATTTCGAACATCTTAAAGACCTGGTTTTTGCGAATTTGCCGCTTGAAGCGGGAGCCTTTGCTTTGGCGGGTGTAGCGATAACCGAGTCGGGAATGGATATTCTTGTACGTCGGTATGTTGAAATCCCTCAAGAGTTGTTTCGACTTCAAACTGAAGTGCGGTTGGAGGTTGAGCCGCGTGCGGTGAATGGAATAATTGCTCTTTGTGAGAGTAACCAACTTGGTGTGGTGGTGTGCCATAGTCATGCAGTTGAATCCCCCTATTCGCCCTCAGATGACTATGGTGAAAAGAAACTCTTCGACACGATGCGCAAGTTCATTCCTGAGCACGCCCCAACCGCAAGTCTACTGTTTTATCCTGGCGGGGTGAGAGGTCGAATATGGCTTCCTGGCCAATCAACCCCTAGCTCTATTGATGAGATTATCGTAATCGGTCGTTCTATAGATCGATACAGTGCTCATCGGGCCTATACTTTTCAAGCAGATGAGCGCTTTGATCGTCAAGTGCGGGCATTCGGCACGCATGGTCAATACCTTATTGAGAGTTCTCGTGTTGCTATCGTTGGAGTTGGGGGAACCGGCTCGTCTGTTGCAGAGCAACTTGTTCGGCTGGGTACCAAGGATATGCTTCTTGTCGATCCCGATGAGTTTGAAACGTCGAATCTAACTCGTATGTATGGGACGTTTGTCGATCCTGTTGATACTCGGCGGTGGCAGTTCTGGAAGCACAAATCCCCTCCTTCCAAAAAAGTCGATCTTGTAGCTACCCACCTGCGCCGTATCAATCCGAAGTTGTGTGTTCAGGGTGTTGCCCAAAGCATCGTAAAAGATAGCGCTGCGAAGCTGCTGCGCGATCGAGATGTCATTTTCCTTTGTACGGATGAACACTGGGGACGCTCTGTTGTCAATCAGGTTGCCTATCAGTACATGATTCCCACAATCAATATAGGGATGACAATTACCGGGCGAAATTCCAGCGTTGAGAGTGGTATAGGCATTGTTGATGTATTGTTCCCTCATAAAGCCTGCTTATGGTGTAAACAATTCCTCAATTCCAACCGTATCTCTGCCGAAAGCATGCCGAGTGCTGATCGCACAATCCGACAGGAAGAAGGATATATTGAAAATATTGACACGAAACAACCGTCTGTCATTAGCATCAATACTACTTTGGCGGGAATAGCCGTAACGCAGTTTATTCAACTACTCACGGGGTTTCAGGGTGATTTTGGAGATGTAGAGCGACTAAACTATAACGTTTTGGAAGGCCGAGTAACGCGCGGGAAAACCCAAATTGATAATAACTGTATTTGCATGAAGGTTACAGGAAAAGGCGACTTGTATCATCGTCATACTGTTTGAAATCCAATATCCCTTTGTTGTGGGGTAAGTAAATAGTCGCCGGTATGAGGAGGTCTACCCTACTATCAACCGCAAATTCGTTATGCGGTACAATACCCCACCATGGACAAATCCCTCTCGATAATCGAACAGAAAACAGTTGAATTTTACGGCGACGAGATCATTGCCGTTCGGGCTCAGGATGGTAGCGTTTATGTTCCTGTTCGCCCCATTTGCGACCTATTGGGAGTTTCATGGTCTTCCCAGCAAAACCGCATTAACCGTGATGAGGTCTTATCCGAGGTCGCGGCGAATATCTCCGTGTTCGTAACGAACACGCAGGGTCAGGATCAGCATCGCTCAATGCTCTGTCTCCCGCTCGACTATATCAGTGGGTTTTTGTTTGGCTTAAGCGCCGGCCGAGTTCGGGAAGACATCAAGGACAAGATCCTACGGTACAAAAAAGAGTGTTATCAGGTCTTGGCCGAAGCATTCCACGAAGGCCGGTTAACCCCTGACACGGATTTTGAAGCCTTGTTGCGCTCTGACTCCCCTGCCGCCCAGGCATATAAGACCTTTCAGGCGTTGGCCAAACTTGCTCGCCACCAGCTTATTTTAGAGTCCCGGCTTGACCAACACGAAGATCGGTTGGAGCAGCTGGAGTCGGTGATTGGCGATCCTGGCCGGTTTGTCACCCCCGACCAGGCCAGCCAGATCAGTCAGGGTGTAAAGACCGTGGCCATGAAGTTGAGCAAGAAGAGTGGCCGCAACGAGTATGGAGCGGTCTACGGGGAGCTGTATCGCAAGTTTGGGGTGACAGGATATAAGCAGCTGCCGGCTACTAAGTTCCAGCAAGCCATGAATTGGCTCAACGAATGGAGAGAGAACATCGAGGGCGAGCTACCGTTTTAGCCTTCGTGCAGATAAGTAAGCATCCATAATGGCTCATGCGTGCATACTCAAGGGAATATGTTGGTTGTATCAGTGTGTATAATTCCCACTATATGCCGGAACGCAGCGACCATATCACTGATCAAAACCAAGACGCTCCTCTTACATCCACAGATATTACTTCCACTCTTCGTCAACTAATCGATGGAGCCCGCGCACAAGTTGACGGAAAACGTGGCCGACCCCCTTTCCGGTTTGAACGAGTTTACGAGTTAGTTGAGTCGGGCAATATCGAATTTTCTCTCTCCGATCTGGCTGCGCTCTTTGACACCACCAACCCTCGAAAAACCGCTGCATCATTAATGAGCACGCTCAAAGACGCGCTGGAAGATTCTGATATGGATATTCGCCTAGAAAGCGATACTGTCTACAGGTTTAGGCCAAGCCTTCGAGATTAGGTAACCACACCATTTCGTCTTAAGTTTTAAATCCCTTATAAGCAAAGCTTTTACGGCATTGCATATAATGCAATGCAAATTTTTGTTTTGCAGTGGTTGCATAGAGTACTCTTCATTGCATGAAGACTGTTGCAATCGCCAACCAGAAGGGCGGCACTGGTAAATCAGCGACAACCCATGCGCTTGGAGCAGTCCTAGCGGCTGAGCATCAGCGCCGGGTTTTGATGGTGGATATCGATCCCCAATCGAGCTTGACCGAGGCCTGCGCTAGTGTTGATGCCAGTGGTGCCAGCTTAGCTGAAGTCTTGGGGGGTGCGACGCCAGGCACGATAACCCTCAAAAAGATAATCCTTGAGCTATCCGATAATCTTTACCTCGCGCCGGCGGATCTAGCCCTAGCCGCTACCGAGCTTGGGTTAGTGTCGCGCATGGGCCGCGAGAATGTGCTAAAAAAAGCCTTGGCTTCGGTGGCTGACATCTTTGATGTCGCTTTAATTGACTGCCCCCCAAGCTTGTCACTACTAACTGTTAATGCCCTAACCGCAGCTGATGCAGTCCTTATTCCTACCCAACCGCAGGCGGTCGACTTGCGGGGCTTGCGGTTGTTTTTGAGCACCCTGGATAATATCCGCCAGGAGCTGAATCCAGAGCTGCAAACCCTAGGCATTCTGCCCACCTTTTTTGACAGCCGGTTAACCCATCACAAGGAAGCCATTGGCGCAATGGAGCGCGCCGGCCTACCTTTAATGGGCGTGCGTATCGGTCGTAGCGTGCGCGTGGCCGAGGCTGCGGCTAACGGAGAGACGGTTGTCACCTTTGAACCCAAAAACCCCCAGGCTCAGGCCTACCGAGAATTGGCCGAGGAAATCAACCAATGGCTAAGCAGCAACTAGACGATATTTTCAAAAAGACTGAGGGCAAGAACACACCCAAGCCTGAAAAATCAGCCGAGGTGCCGACAAGTGGACGAACTATTCCTGTGGGAGTAGGCCTCAAAGAAGCTGAGGTGGCCGAGCTGGATAAGATCGTTGAAAAACTGGATATCACCCGCAATGCTCTCATGCGCTACGCTATTCGGTATTTCTTGAGTCAGTATAGCGCCGGTGCGATCAAGCTAGATGTGGAAGAGCCAGAAGTAAAAAAGAAACTCAAGATGCCCTAACGCCTCAATAAAACCCTGAGTTAAAGGGCTGCTCAACGAGATGCTATACTTTTTTGAGTATGTTTACGTTTGATAACCCAGAATTTACTGGGTTCTTTGAGCTCCTATCTACACACAAATCAAATGCTCCTCGTGCCTGGTTTGCCGGTACATTTGTAGTCAGCTTTCTCTTTCAATTTGCGGTCTATATGCTGATTCTATTGAGCGGCGAACCAACCGAGCCGTTTAACCCCAACCCTCGCTTTGGCTTTGTATTCTTAGGGGTTTCCTTTTTCTTTTCACAATATGTGGTTACTCGCCGGTTTGGAAAAGATCTGAAAAAGCCCCACTAGGAAGCACTGTCTTTAATCCCCTTATCCTCTCTTAGAAAATACCCTTATTATTGCATTGCAACTATTGCAATTGCATGATATATCAAGCATAATGTGCGTTACATCTATCTTCTTTGCGACTTCAAAAGCGTAACGGGTTGTTTGAGTATCCACGGATGAGGGTTGGAAGCGATGCACAAGTCAATTGCTCGGGGGTTGTTTTATGGAGTGGCGACGGTCTTGATTCTCTGGACTGCCTCGCTGACGTACACGTTTGTAAAAACGGCTTTGCCGCAGGTGCACTGGGTAGTGCCCTTGTTTGCTTTGGTGGTTTTTGACGTCGGGATGTTGGCCTGGCTCAAGGTCTTCCTGGATTACGCTCAAGGCAGCGGCCAGCGAGCGGTGGCGCTTATCATGTGCCTAGTTGATTTCTTGGGTGTGGGCTTGATGGTGCTTTCTGAGATCCTCTTGGGTGGTCAGACAATGGTGACCGCGCCGGAGAACCTCGGGGAATATGCTATTTGGGGCATTGCAATCTGGACAGTTGTCAACGTCGGGGCCATTATCGCCTTTCATCTTCTTGAGCCTGGAGTGCGGCGCACGATGGCGCTTCGCACCGAGATGGATTTGGTGTTCGATGAGGCACTCAAAAAGCTGCCCACCAAGCGAGCGGCGGTTAGCGGCCAACTCTCCGATCAACTGTCTGATGGTATGTTGGCGCAGCTGGTCTCAGAGTTGGCAACCAAAACTACTCCTGCCGCGCTTCCTGCCCCGCAAAACGGCGACGGTAAGGCAGTTTCAATAGCATCTGACAATCATCAAGGAGCCAAGGATTTTTTATCCTAACAGCTCTGCATGAGGCCCGGGCTATCGAGTCGCTCGAGCGCACCGTTCGTTGCGCTCATGATTCTTGCCAACGGGTCATCTACCCAGGTCGCTATCGGCAGCGGCGTTACTGCTCAGAAGCCTGCAAGCAAGCCGCCTACCGCAAACGACGAAAAGCGCGTTACGCTTCCATGAAGACGTAACGGATCATTTGTTCGACACATGAGGAGAGCTTGACTATAATGCGTTCGTACTTGAGGCACTGAATAAAAGAAAAAACCCCCGTGACCTGGCTTTTGCGGGCATAAGTCACAAGGGGCTGGCCGGCGGAATTTTATCCGCTGTTGATTAGATTATGGGATGATTCCCAAATTTAGTCAAGACACCTAAGACTAAGCTTAAGCGTTTCACCAGCCTACTAATCGATATTTGACCCGCTTGCTCAGGCCCACGGCTTGAAGTTAGCGGGTTTTTTCGTGTGTCAGTGCCCCAAGAGCTGCTTAGTAAAGACAATAGTTTACTTGTGTATTCTACTTACTTTTAGTTGTCTTGCTTTCCTTGGCCTTCGGCTTGTAGTTAGTGGTTTTTTTGTTGTTTCAGGTCCTCAAGAGCTGCCTTGGTTCAGGCAAAAGCCTTTACTAGACAGCAAAAAAGGCTTGAAGTGTTTGCACCACTACTCAAGCCTTTAGATTGCTTCGGTCAAACCGCATACTCATCAAGCAGTTGGTGTTTGCACCACCTTCTGCGCCAGAGCCCCTTACTGTGGGGAGGGGGATTTTGTATCTCCCATGCGGCCTAATAAATTGTTGAAAGGAGTGTACCCACGCCTGGGAGAACTGTCAATGGAGCAGGTGTTCTATCTGCATCGCTGGTGATGGTTTTAAGCCCTGGCTGTGGTGGTCATGCAGCCGAATAAGCAGTCACTCTCCTTGGAGCTGTCACCTGAGCTAGTACAAGCACAGGAAAAGCTTCTTAACTTAAGAGCTGAGCGAGGCATCCCCCCACAACCTCGGGTGGAGCCCCCTTGGGAGACTACCTCGGCATTGCAAGGTATTAATTGGGCCTTACGCAATGCACAGGCTGCATTGCAACAACAAAGATTGCAATTAGGTGTCGCGGCTCAAGCTCCGTGCGCAACCTTCACCAGATTGGAAGCCCTAGGGCAGGGGGAGGAGCCTGCGCCGCCAGGTAACCAGGGCACGTGCTCGATTGCTTCTGCTTCAGTGATTGCCCATCCCACGATGCTCTTGGCCATGCTCAAGCAAAACTTGGAAGCCCCCGGCCGGGTTTATTTCCTCTTGCGCGCAATTGATACGCCCGGCCGCGGCTGGCTGGAGATAGAGAATATTCGCCGTCTGTTAACTGACAAAGACTCTCCTTGGCGCATTTGTGGCTGGCGACGCTTGCGCCAACTCTTCAAGCAAGGCGAGGGTATTTTCTGGCAAAGAGATCACAAAGACCGATTGTGGCTTAAGGGAGTGCATAAAATCGCCTATGCGCTTGATTGCGGCCGGTTATTAGGCTTCCCTATCCGCTTGCCTATTTCGTCGCTTCTCGGGGGAATACAGGCGGTTAGAGGGGCGTTTTATGCTGCATTCCATAGTGGACGAACAAGTAACCCCATAAGCCGGCAGACCCTACAGGAGCTGTCGGGAGTGCCTGAGCGCACCCAACGCTCGTATGATCGAGTCGCCCGGGTGCAGCGCCAAGCGAACATCGCTATTGGCGAGCGCTATTCCAAAGAAGTTGTTGAGGCCCGTGCCTGGCAGCAGGGCAGGGCGGTCTTTCACTTTGTTGATACTCGCGGCCTACACGGTAAGCCGCAGGCGGAGTATCTCGCCTGGCACTTACCCAATAGCTATACAGGCCCCCATGAGCGCCGCTCCAGAGCAAACCGGAAGCGCGTCAACCGTAAACTCGCAGACCTGGTGAAGAAAGGGATACCGGGCACCAGCGAGCAGAAGGTTGAACGGCTCTTCTGGCCGAATGGAGCGTTAGCCGCTAAGGGGTATAGCCGAGATCCGCAACTCGACGCCTACTGGTTACCCCACCAACCGAGTCAATCAGGGCAATTATGGCGGGTTATGTCGGGATGCAGTCGCAAATGACTATGAGATATGTCGGAAAAAACTTGCCGGAATTATAGGGATTCTTGGTTTTCTTCTCGCGGGAGTTGCCGAGAAAAGTTGTATTGCCCTAGGGTTGCTTCAAGGTATCGTGGGCACCCACAGTACGTAACACCAGCGTATCATGAGCGACTTGGAACGTGATTCGATGGTGGTAATCAACCCGAGCTTCCCAGATATCAGGATGCCCTTTCATCTTCTTGGCTGATAGCGAGGGGTGTCTCCAGTCAGTTATAAGCATGCGCAATTGCCGCTCGGCTTTTTGCTGGATATTTTGTGGTAGTCGCTTGAAGTCTTTGGCGAAGTTTTTTGACCGCTGGATGGTCATAGAGATGAACGAAGATCATTAATAAGATCATCGACATTGTTAAATTCTTTATACTCGCCTTGCCGTAGCTGCTCATCGACCATCTGCTCTTTGGCTTGATGTTCTTTCGTCCAAAACCAGGCTTGATCATCGGGCAAATCGACCGCCTCTAAATTTGCTTCACGACGAAGCCGGCCGAAGAGTTTGGCGGTCATTTGACCCCAGGCTTCTAGCTCTGGGATCAGTGAGGCTGGTATTGAAACAGTTTGTTTTTGCGCCATATGACTTCATCTTAGCATGGAGGGTCAAACCATCACCCCTCCTCTCCAGAGGTCATTACGGCAGGTGTATACTTAGTTCCACAATGGGGGAACGCGAGCCACAGAGCGAGCGCCTCAACCGTGGAGAGCTCCTCTTTCTGTACCATCCCGACTCATTTAACACTTTTTCTGGCTATGGCCTCGTCATGCACGCCGACTGGCCGGGACACTTAACCGGCCTATTGATGGTCGATCGCCCGTATCCAGCTAACCCTAACTGGTTAGAGCGCATCCGCGAGGCGTATGGCGAGTGTGAGCTTGAACCCATGACCACTCGTGGTGACAGGGGCCTGGTATGCCAGATGCATATCGAGCCGGACAGCTTGCATCATCTTCGCCGCTTCTCCCCCACTTTCGGCCAACCATTGCAGGAAGCATTGCAGCCACTACTTGATGAACCGCCAGCGCCGACCTTAGCGCTGCGCTGGGATGAAACACAGCGAGCCTGGTTGAGTGAAATGGTATTTTCACGAGACTTGCCGCCAGCGATTCGTGAGGTTTTGGAGCGCACCGGCTATGGCTGCTTCCCTGTAGAAGCAGATACTGGTGTTGTTCATGTGTGTCACGCTTCCAACGCTGACATCACTGGCTTTATTGGTGCGCCGGCGCATGCTCGATGGCAGCTTATTGAAATGCCTACGGCACCCCTAGTTCAATTGGAGTTTCGAATTTACGACGACCCGATAAATCCCTACAGCTTTGAGTCTTTTCTCAACGTCGCCGAGCCTGACCAGCTGGCCATATTGGCCCAACTTTCTGGCCAGGAAGCACTCTATATGGCTTTTGTTGGCGACGATCTCACCTACCGCTATACCATGGTTGTGTCGCATAGCGAGCAACAGTGGCAGCAGCTGGACACTATCACCACTCGGGCTGAACTCTACTGGCAGAGCCTGCCGGAGGAAAAGCGTGATTTTGATCTAGCGAAAGCTGCATATATGTTACTAAGCGCCTAAACGCCCGTTTATAGTCAAGAAGTGTCTTGCTTCATATTGACTCTACTCTCCCCACGTGAGATGTTGAAACCAACTCATTCTCTTAAGCAGCTTAACCCTATGGGAAGCTGGAAAGGAATACTATGGTTATTTCTGTAGCCTCTCAAAAGGGAGGTGTTGGTAAAACTTCAACGGCGATATCGCTGTCAGCTGGTGCGGCGCGGCGAGGTCGCAAAGTTCTCCTTGTCGATATTGATCCCCAGGCAAACTCCTCAAAGGTGTTGATACATGATTTTGCGGATCTGCGAGCGGAAGACACGATTTATACCACCATTATCAACCGTAACCCTATTCCCTACTACCCGACTCAAGTTGAAGGTTTGTCTATTTCCCCTTCCCACATCTTGCTCTCAGAAGCCTCAATCACTATAACGGTCGCCCGAGATCACCGAGAGGCGCGGTTGAAGGATCAGCTTGAGGAAATCGCTGAACAATACGATCACGTTTTTATCGACTGCCCCCCATCACTTGATTGGCTTACACTCAACGCCTTCACGGCATCCAACCGGATTGTGGTGGTCACCTCACCTGGTTTTTTCGAGCTTGACTCCCTCGTGCAGCTGGGGAAAGTAGTTGAGGAGGTGCGCGAGTTTTATAACCCCAACCTGGAACTCTTTGGCTTTTTGTTTAATATGAGCGACCCGACTATCTCCAGTCGTGAATCGATTAAGATTTTGCGCCAGACGTATACCAAACAAGTCTTTAAAACCATTATCCCCCGCAATGTGGACTTGCGAGATGCCTCGTTTGCCAAGCAAGACATCTTCGCCTATAACGCTGATGCCAAGACTGCTGAAGCCTATCAAAAGTTAATTGACGAGATGGGATTGTGAGGTGAACCATGGCCAAAAAATCGTTTGCTAACCCTGTTGTTAATGAGCTTAAAGGCAGCGCCTGGTTCCAGCGCCCCGTTGCTCCCCCGGCTGAATCAACGCCGCCGTCACTCCCCCCTTCAAAGCCAACCACTCGTCAACCATCCTCGCAGTCTAAGGAACAAGAGGTAGAACTCTCAAATGCTAGCATGCTAGCAAGAAAGAAAGATAGCAAGCTAGCTAGCAAGAATGCTAGCATGCTAGCAATATCACCCTTTACGAACGAGGACATGATTGCTTTGCGGCAATCTACGTATAACCAACTTAATGTTCGCGGTACTGAAACTGAAGTCGAATGGCTGAAGGATGTCGCCTACCAACTGAGCAAAGAGGTGAAGGCGGGCCGAGTCAACCAACAGGATGTCATTCGCGTCGGAATGCGTTTGTTTGAGAAGTTTATGGCTACCAACAAGGCTGAGCTGATCCGAATCCTGGAAGACTTAAAGTAACTTGCTAGCATGCTAGGTTGCTAGCTAGCTTGCTAGCTAGAAAGAATGCTAGAAAGCTAGAATGCTAGCATTCTAGCTAGCTAGATAGCAATTTATCCCTTGACACCAATCCATTTTGCCAATAATGATTAACACACCTACAGCAGTAAGCTGTTGGGTGGAACTCCACTGTGGCGGGGAATGGGCCACAGCCAACCGACCGAAACGATCCAGACTCACTGATAACCGCTTCCTGGTAGCAACCAGGATACGAAGCTCTAAAAGCTTTTGAAGGCACCTCAGGCGACATCGGGCTTTTGCCTTGATTAACAAGATTTTTGAATCCGGGCGAAGCCCGCCTAGGAAAATCAGGAAGGGGAGGGGAGTGAAGGGAGGGAAGGATCCCGCTCTAGGCTATATGCGGCGCAAGCCGCAATATATAGTCTGATTAGTCGTGCTCTCTTTTACTAAACGGCTCAAAAAAGTCTACAAAATGCCTGGTGTAAAGGCTTGAAAAGTCAACACAACGCCTCTCCATGCTCCAGAGCAGAAGAGGCCCAAATCTTCAGGCATCGAGCCTTCGATTTGGGTGCGGAAGAAGTCTGG
>ERZ795041.172-NODE-172-length-25970-cov-5.855373_pt1 | contig 25970 bp, 22 predicted proteins | sample MGYA00375125_ERZ795041 | MGnify/ENA primary metagenome ERZ795041 (study PRJEB30170, sample SAMN03074214) | activated sludge metagenome | biome: Common Effluent Treatment Plant; feature: Wastewater; material: Activated sludge; isolation source: activated biomass in...
GCGCCTACGCCGGGGGCCTGCGGCGGAACGGCAGCGAGGCGAGCCAGCCCGCCAGCGTCGCGACGAGGACGGCCGAAAGACCGTAATAGAGGGGATGGTGCATGGCCGCGCGGTAGAGCCACAGCTCGATTCCGCTGCGTTCGAGCCGCACCTTGGACTGGAAGGTGCTCAGCAAATCGCCTTCCCGGAACAGATAGACGCGCGCCGTCATCGGTCCCACGGGAACGTTTGCGGGGAGCGCGATGGAGGCGCGGAACAGGCTCTTGCCGATGAAGATGACCGCGTAGTCCTCCTTGAGGTAGAGCCCGTCTCCCTGCTTGATCCTGACGACCGCCTCCTTGTAGTCCCTGATCTCGCCGGGCTTCGCGGCGATGACGGAGCGTGCTGCGGGCGCGATGCGCGCATACCCGTGGCCGATCGCGTTGCGCTCGAGGAACGTCGGATCCGCGATCTCCTCGATCGGCCGCGTCGAGGCGATCGCGTAGTAGCTCGGCACGCTCTCGAAATCGACCGCGTCCGTGTTGATCCAAAGGCCCGCGACGTTGGTCTTGCGCCGCACGGTGAGCGGAATGGGCATCCCCTCGAGCACGACGATGATATCGTAGGTGCCCGCCTCCGCGCTCGGCTGGCGGCTGTTCACGACCGATCCGAAGACGATGATCTCCGTGCCTGCGAAAGCCGACGTGACGGCGATCGTTCGCGTCGAAACGTCCGCTTCGACCGTCTCTCTGGCGGGACGCGGGGCCAGCGTGGCGTCCTTGTCCGCGCCCTGATCGTCGGAACGGCGCGCCGCGGCCACGGCAGGCGCGTTCGGGTCGGCCTTGCGGTTGCGCGCCGCCGGCTTGCGGGACGACTGGCCGTCGTCGGCACGCGGTGCGCCGAGCCGCTCTCTTCCGTCCTGCGCCGGAACCGGACCCGCGGAAGCCCACCACGTCGCCGCGGCCGCCAGCAGCGCCGAAACCCATGCGCGCCGTCCGCCCCGCATCCTCATCGCAAGCCTCCGAGCGATGTGATGGAGAACAGCTCCGGCGGCGTAACGATGAGGTCCCAGCCGATGCGGGCGCAGACGAGCAGCACGAGGGCCGCGAGCAGGAAGCGGAGATGCTCGCCCTTGAGGCGCGCCCCTGCGGCCGCGCCGTACTGCGCACCGACGACGCCGCTGACGATCAGGATGAGCGCGAGCACGATGTCGACGCTGTAGTTCTCCGTCGACTGCATGACCGTCGTCACCGCGGCCACGAACACGATCTGGAACAGCGACGTGCCGATCGCGATATTGGTCGGCATGCGCAAAAGGTAGATCAAGGCGGGGATCATGATGAAGCCGCCGCCGGCGCCCATGATGGCGCCGAGGAACCCGACGAACGCGCCGATCATCATCGGCGGGAAGGCGCTGATGTAGAGCTTCGAGCGGTGGAACCGCATCTTGAACGGCAGCTTGTGGATCCAGTTGTGCTGGCCCGACCGGCGCCGCGCGATGGGCGCGCCGCTGCGGGCGGCCTGGATCGCGTGGAGGCTCTCGATCAGCATCAACGTGCCGATCACGCCGAGGAAGGTGACGTAGGCGAGGGAGACGAACAGGTCGAACTGGCCCGCGAGCCGCAGGATACGGACCATCTTGACGCCGATCACCGACCCCAGGACGCCGCCTGCGAGCAGCACCAGGCCCATCTTGATGTCGACGGTGTTGCGCCGGTATTGGGCGATCGCGCCCGACGCGGAGGAGGCGACGATCTGCGCCGCCCCGGTTCCGACCGCCACCGCCGCGGGGATGCCCGAGAAGATGAGGAGCGGCGTCATCAGGAAGCCGCCGCCGACGCCGAACAGACCCGCCAGAAAGCCGACCGCGCAGCCCATCCCGAGGAACAGCAGCACGTTGGCGCTCATCTCGGCGATCGGCAGATAGATGTGCATTGCGGGGGCGTGTGACGCGGGTACGGGGGCGGAGCTTCAAAAAACCGCCGCACAAAGAGCCCGGGCCCTCGGCGGGCCCGGCCCTCTCGGGCGGGCGTGAGGGACGGCGGTGCGCCCCTCGCCCGGCATCGTATTGGACCTTTGCCGGGAGTGCCAGCGCTGCGTTGCGGGAACCGGGATCGCGTGTTCGGAAAACAACGCCGCCACGGCCGTTTGCGACCGCGGGCGGCGAACGCGCTAGGTGTTCGTGTCGTTATTGACGCGCCTCTTCCAGTCCTCTCCGGCGGCACGGGCGTCGTTGGCCAGCGGCGAGGCGGGCCGGGCCCGGTATCCGGCGATCCTCTCGTCGGCGTCGGTCAGTTCCTCGGCGGTGAGGGTGGAGATGAGGGCATCGCGCCGCTCGATCGCTTCCCCATCGCCGCTCTTCGCCGCGAGCGCATACCATTTGTAGGCTTCGACGCGGTCGGCCGCGATGCCGAGCCCGTTCTCGACGAGAACGCCGAGATTGTATTGGCTGTCGGGGAGCCCATGCTCGGCGGCCTTGAGGAACCACGGCAGGGCGGCGGCGTAGTTGGGCCGCGCGCCGCCGGCGGTCAGCACGGCGAGATTGTGCATCGACTTGACGTTGCCGCCCTCTGCCGCGCGCTGATACCAGATCTTGGCCCGCTCGAGATCCTTGGCCACGCCGAGCCCGCGCTCATAGAGCGTGCCGACCCGGTATTGCGCCTGCGCGAAGCCCTTGGCGGCGGACCGCTGATACCAGCGCAGCGCCTCTGCGTAGTCCTGGCCGGTGCCTCGACCTTCCGCGAGCCGCGCGGCGACCTCGAACTCGGCCGACGGATCGCCGTTGGCGGCGGCGACGCGGAGTGACATCGGCCCGACCGTGGCCGGAGGCAGATCGCGCGCAAGGGGGCTCGCCTCTGCCTCGCCGGCAGGGTCGAGGTCCGTGGCCGGATAGGCGGCGGAGATGCGCCCGTTCACGTCCGGAAGGAGCGCGTTTGCCGATTGTCCGGCTGCGATCATCCCGAGCTGGCCCGAGAGGCTCGCGAACATCTGCTGCTCGTAGACGCCGGCGGCGGCCGCGCCGGACAGCGTTGCGCCGGGGTGTGTGATCGTCATGCCCTGCGGAGCGTCCGACGTCGATCCTCCGTCGACGGGCGCAACCTCGGGCGGCGTCAGGACGTCGTCGTGGAATCCGTAGGGGATGGGTGCGGCTTCGCCCGTGCGGTCGTGGCCGGGGGTGGAGCGCGGCTCGGAGCCGGGCGTCTCGTCGGGGGGGAATGCGGCGCCACCGTCCGGCTCTGTCGCCGCCGGGTATGAGATCTGAGGCACCACCGGCCGCGGCGCGGACTTGCGGTTGAGAAGCAGAAGGCTGCCGTTGATGGCGATGATGAGCACCAGCACGGTCGCCAGCAATTTCGTGGACATGCCGAACAGACGGCCGCTGCCCATCTCCGACGCCTTGGGCTGGAAGAGCGAGTCCCGCATGTCGGCGATGGATGTCTGCGCAGGCGCATCCGCCGGCTCGTCCAACGCCTCGGCGCGGTTCGCGGCCGCTTTCAGCTTCGCGCGGCGGGCTTCGGCGATGAAGTCGCGCCGCAGTCGGTCGAGCGGCGACTCGGGCTCGTCGGCGACGGCCGGCTCGACGGGCCCCGCCGCGTCCGCGACGGTCGCCGGAACCTCCACCGGGGTCGGGGCCACGGGCTCCGGCGCGCCAATGCCGTCGAAGTGCGTGTCGCGGAACGTGTACGGCGCATTGCCCGGCATGGCGGGCTCGGGGGCTGCGACCGGCGCCTCGAGGCTCGGCGCGTCCGGAGGCGGCGGCCCGAGGATCGGCTCCTGGGCGGCCGGGACAGGGACCGGCGCCGCGACCGGGGCCGGCGCGGGCTCGGACGCGGCAGCCTGTTCAGGCTGTTGCGGCGGCTGCTGCCGCTCCATGGCATCCATGCGGTCGAGGACCGCGGCCAGCGCCTGCTGCAGCGTCTCCAGCATGGCGAAGGCGGTCTGCTCGTTCTGGCGCTGCTCGGCGATCGCCTGCTCGAGCAGGGCCCGGATCTCGTCGTAGCGGTCCGCTTGCGCGTTGACGCGGCCCGAGAGCGTGGTCACCAGCGAGACGGCGTGGGCTTCGGCTTCGCGTCTGTCGGCGATCGAGGCTTCGACGAGCTGGCGCAGGGCGTCGTGACGGTCGACGAGGTGCGCGGTCTCGCCGCCGAGGCGGACATGCACGTCTTCGGCGGCGCGCCGGGCGACGGCTTCGAGATCGACCGCGAAGCGGCTGTCGGCGGTGAAGAGCTTGGCGAGGCGATCGTCGGAGACCTGCGCCATGACGGCGCGCACATCGCTCTCGATGCCGTCGATGCGCACGACATGGCGTTCGAGCTCGGAGAGCTTGTCGCCGAGGTCGTTGACGTGCACCTCGATGAGGCGCATCCCCTCGACGTCCGAGCGCCGCGCTACGTCCTGCAGCGTGTCACCGAGATGGGCCTGGAAGGCGTCGATACGCTCTTCGAGCGCGGCCACGGCGGGGCCGGGCCTCAGGTCGGAGAGGGCCTGCGTGATGCGCTGGGTGACGTCGTTGAAGCGCTCCCCGATCCATGCCTGCTGCGTGTAGGACATGGCTGCCGGGGGCGCCCGGGGATCGGGCTCGGTCAGCGCCGCTTCGTGCCCCTGCATCAGCGCTTCCGCAGCTTCGATGTCCCAGGGCTCGTCGCCCGCCTCGTCGAGAAGCATGTATTTGCGGGGGCGTGGGTGGGCGCGGGAGCGTGCCGGCGCGGGCCGGGCGGTCTCCGCCACCTTGAGCCGCTCCACGATGTTGGCCATGGTCTCCGTCTGCTCGCGCTGCGCCATCTCGATCTCGCGCGCGATTTCACCCAGGCTGCGGCCGGGTGTGCCGGTGGGTCCGGAAAGGCCGTAGCCGCTCCGGAGCGGCCGTCCGCTCTCCTGGTCGAATGTCAGCATGGGGGTCCCCAGGGGTGCAGTGCTGCTCAAACCTCGGACCCCGAGGGGGAAAGGCGGCGGACTGCCTCGTGCGAAGCTGAAATGCGTGAAGGGCCGGACGCAGCACGAAACCAGAAACCCGAACCTGGAAACGGTCGCATTCGGCAGTAAACGAACTGTTAAATGCTCTGAAAGACCTGGAAGATAAGGGATTGTCGAATTGCGGATCGGCAGGCCGGTCGATGCCCCGGGGAGGTGATTCGCGCCGCCGCGGCGGGAAGGGGGCGAACCGGGTCGCAATCGATCGATTAAGTCTCGGAGCGACCATATCTCCGAAAGCAGCGCATGGGGCACACGCGCGCGAGCGCATGAGGGCCCGGCGCGGCGCCTTCGCCCTGCCGCGAACGTCGCCCGCCGCGTCGGCGCTAGAAGAAGAGACGATAGCGGACGAAATCGTCGGCTTTGGTGAAGCGGTCGTAAACGCTGCGTGCCGCCGTGTTGCCGGCCTGCGTGTGCCAGTAGAGCCGCGACCAGCCCTGGCTCTTGGCCATCCCGGCGAGATCGCGGATCAGCGCTTCGCCGATTCCCCTGCCCCGGTGATCGGGCGAGACGAACAGATCCTCCAGGTAGCAGACGGGCGCCGTCGTCCAGGTGCCGGCGTGAAGCACGGAGAGACTGAAGCCGCAGACCTCGCCGCCGGTTTCTGCAACCCGGCAGAACAGGCCGTCCTGCTTGCGGATGAGCCGCTCCCAGGTCTTCAGGGTCACGTCCTCCGGCACCTCCGCCTGGTAGAACGCGAGGTATCCGTTCCAGAGCTTGCGCCAGGACGGTTCGTCGTTTGGAAGCGCGTCGCGGATGAGCATGCCGAAAGTCCCCGAGAGTGTCGCGGCCGAGTATGCCGGATCACGGCGGCCCGATCAGCAGCCCTATCAGAATATCGTCTACGGGATACGAAGGCATCGTCCGGCCCCTACGTCCGAGGCCGGACAAAAGAAAAGCGCGACGACCGTAGAAGGGGCCGCCGCGCCAAAGACCGAAAGGAGATCCCGGGTTAGACGAGATCGATCTCGGCCGGGAGATAGGACGTGACCTCGAGGCCGACTTCCTGCTCGCGAACCGAAGGTTTCATCCAGGTCTTCATGAGTAGTTCCTCCTTTGAAAGGCGCATGACGGAGCACGTCTGCGCGCAAACACCATGAGGGACCAGATCCTCCGGCGACCAATCGTATTTTCAGACCCGTTCTATTAGGCGAGCTGATGCTACTGTGTACCAGAAAGCATCAGAAGCCTTATTTCAAGCCGTTTCGCGGCGTTTTGCGCCCGCCGGATAAGCCGCGGCTCGAGGCTTCACGCGATTTGAATTTTTCGTGTTGGGGGCGGCGATGGAGGCGAGGAGCGCGTGCCGTTAACGGAGAGGCGGGCGAAAACGAGACGCAAAAGCGAAAGAAAACGCATGCCGAACTTATCGAAACTTGGCCGAAGGACGCGTCGCGGGCGTTTTGAAAGCCGTCGGTGCCGACAACGAAAACCGATCTCAAAAAAAAGCGGCGACCGCTTCCGCGATCGCCGCTTGGGATTCGAGAAAACCGACCGTCTTTAGACGAGGTCGATCTCAGCCGGCAGATACGAGGTCACCTCGAGGCCGACTTCCTGCTCGCGAACCGAGGGCTTCATCCAGGTCTTCATGACAGTTCCTCCTTAATGTTCCAACGACCAGAGGGCCGCCAGCCCAACTGATGCTGGTGTGTATATAGGCAAATGCTCCGATAACAGCAAATCGCAAGTTCGTGATCTGTTTATCAGGGAATCTTATTGAGCATGAAAGCTGCCCTTATGAGGCGGAAGCGCAAAAGGTCGTTCGCGATAAAGGCTTAAAGCGAGGTCGGATCAAGATCGGTCGGGTCGGGTGCGTCCCCGGCACAAGCCCGGCACAGGCGCTCAGCTCGCGCCCTTGCGCGCGCCCTCGAACTCGCTCGAGAGCGCAGCCTCGAGATTGCGGAGGTCCTCCGGGATCGGCAGGCCATACGCCCTGAGCTCGTTGAGCTTCTCCATGAGCTGCAGATAGAGCTCGTGGGCATCCTCCGGCCCGTTCTGCATCCGCGCGAGCAGAATGCCGATCTCCGCTTTCACATCCTCGAAGGCCATGGCGATGTCTCCCGATACATGAAGAGCACATAGGAACGCGGACGCCCGCTCCCAAGGCCCGCCCCTTCGGTCACCGCCAGCTTTGTCATAGAGGAGGCGCATTTCTGCGCACTCTCGGCCTCGGCGTCATCGGAGAGACCGTTGAGGGAGACGATGGGGGATCCTGTCATGAGCCGCCAGATCATGGATCGCCGCGCCATGAACCGTTGCGCCCGCGTGGTCCGGTCGGCGGCCCTCTTGGCCGCCGCGTTTGTTGCCGGCCCGGCATCGGCCCAGGAGCCGCCGAGGTTCTTCGCGGTGACGGGCGTGCCCGCCAATGACGTCCTCAACCTGCGCGATGTCCCCCATGGTGACAGCCGCAAGCTCGGCGCCATCCCGCCCGGCGCGCGCGGTCTCAAGAATTTCGGCTGCCTGAAGCCCGAGCCCAGCCTCGACCGCTGGATGGGGATGACCGATGAGGAAAAAAGGAACGCGCGGCTCGAATGGTGCCGCGTCGAATATCACGGGCGGCAGGGCTGGGTCGCCGCGCGCTTCCTGAAGCCCGATCCAGGCGCGGAGCGCCTGAAGTCCAAACAAGGCGCGGAGCGTTGAGCGTCTCGCACCAACTCGGATTGAGCATAAGAAGCGGCCATGCGGTTCTCTCGCCGTGCACAGGCTCGCGTGCCCCGCCGTGCCATCGGGCGCCGGATGTGCTAGAGTTTTTAAGTGCGGAACGCGGGGGATGGCGCATCGTGCGTCGCGAAGCCTGAGCAGAGGCGGCGCATGCGATGGGGTAGGGATATGCGTTTGCTTTTCGAGTCGCTCCGCGAGCGTGTGGCCGAGCATCTGGCTCGGCTTCCCGCGATCAATCCTGCAACGCTGTTCGCGGGCGGCGGTGTCGTGCTGGCCGCCGTGGTCGTGGTCTACGGTGCGCTGCTCGGCGCCGATCGGGTCCCTGAGGACGCCGTCGCCGTGAGCGGCCCGGTCTTCACGCCTGTCGCAACGACAGCGCCCGCGCCGGCGCGCGCCGCCAGGCCCGCAAGCGCGTCGGCGGAAGCTATCCCGCGGTTCGAGGACGAGACGTCCGTCACGCGCGCCGTGCAGGCTGAGCTGAAGCGCGCCGGCTGCTACAGCGGTCCCGTCAACGGCGTCTGGAACGCGTCGACGCAGGCCGGCATGGGCGAGTTCGCCACCCGCGTGAACGCGCGCCTGCCGGTTGACCGTCCGGATCCGGTGCTGCTCGCGCTGCTCGAGACGCACAACAAGATCTCCTGCACGGGCGGCTGCAGCATGGGCGGCGAGGAGGGATGCGTCCCGCGCACCGTGCTGCCGGCGGCGCAACGCGCCGAGGCGCGCGAGGAGCCGCTTGCCGCGCCGCCTCCCGCCAGCCCGAATGCCGGCACCATGCGGACCGCCTCTGCGGGACGCGAGGACGACACCGAGCTCGAGGAGGCCGTCGCGACGGCGGCCGTCGGGGCTGCCGCGGGCGCGGCGACGCAAAAGGCCGCAAAGCCCCGGCCGCAGCGCGCAGCGCGCACGGATCGCAAACAGCCTTCGCTCTCGCGCCAGGTGTCGAAAGGCTTCCAGCAGATCCAGCGCAGCCTCGACAAGCTGTTCTGAACGGCGCGTGTTCATGCGCCCTTCATTTGACCGGCACGTCGCGGCGGAGCCGCGCTTCTCCACATCTCAGCCAAGCCGCGCTTCGCTGGATGGCCGTCGCATGTCGCATCCAGGCTCCCCCGAACGGATCAGCCAATGCCTCTCGCCACCGTCCAGATCTCCTCCTCGACGGCGATGTCCGCGAGGATGCGGTCGAGCAGCAGGCACGTCCGCTTGAAGAGGTCGGAGCCGCGCCGGTAGTCGGCGGCCGCGAAGAAATCGACGCGGCCTGCGCGGAAGAGCTCGACGCACGTCGCATGGCCCTTGCCGCGGCCTTGCGGATGCACGGCGACCGCGTGTCCGCCGCTCTTGCGCATCAGCGCCATGGACGGCACGTCCGTCTCGCCGTCTCCGAAGTAGATCATGTTGCGGAACGGGATCGGGCGCAGGTCTTCGGCCATGTGCGCATTGATGCTCTCACCGAGATCCTCGATGCCCTTGTTGATGCGGAACAGGTACTGCGTCTTGCCGGTATCGGTGATCACCCGCTTCGGGAACGGCAGCTCGTAGGCGTCGAACCAGTATTCCGACGCGAACACGTTGTGAAAATGGCGGCGGATCGCCGTGCCCTCGATGATCTCGGTAAGCCCTGACGACACGAGGTAATGGCGAAGCTCGACGCCGTGGCTCTCGGCGCGGATCCGGATGTAGGCCGCGATCTCGTCGAACCACTCGGCAACGCCGGGGAACAGCTCCACCGACGCGCCTTGCTTCACCAGATCGTCGCGGTCGATGCGCAGGCCCTTGTCGCGCGCAAGCTTGTACATGAGGTGCATGTAGGTGATGAGCGGGTCGGCCCGCTCCGCGCGTGCGACGCGCCCGCACTCGGCCCAGAATGCTGCCGGATCGATGCCGAGCTGTGGCAGGAACGAATACTCCTGCATGGGGCGCGGCGAGAGCGTGCCGTCGAAATCGTAGACGAGCGCGATGGTCTTCTTGTCGAAGGCCGCGGCGGTCTTCGCCTCTTTCCGGGCCTTTGTCCTGGCCTTGGCCGGCGCAACGTCGACCTGCGGGGTCGCCTCGTCCGCGCCCCGCTCCTTGCTCCGCCCTGTCGCACGTTCGCTCATCGCCGGCTCCTGTCCATCGAACGGCTTGACGGACAGTCCGCCGATTCGGGTGGCGCCCTGAAGGCGCCGGCGAGGCCATGCACAATAACTGCGCTCGTCTCCGCAGGGAGAGAGAGCACGGCCGCCTCAGTGATCGTGGCCGCACCCGCAGCCGCCCTTGTTGCCCCCATGATCATGATCGTGATGATGGCCGTGGCCGCCGCAACAGCCGCCGTCGCCGTGATGATGGTGCTCATGGTCGTGACCATGGTCATGCGCGTGGTCGTGTCCACAGCCGCAGCCGTGATGATGGTGCTCGCTGGGATCGGTCAGCACGGCCGCGAGCCGCCGCTCGAGCGCGATCGACTGCTCCCGCGGCGCATCTCGCGCCTCGATGGCGAGCGCCATCACCTCGGCGCCGATGCGCAGGTCGTCCACCTGTCCAAGGTAATGCCGCCGGAGCCGGCCCTGCCGGTCGAAGATGAGAACCGTCGGCGTACCCTGGATCTCGAAGGCTTCCATCGTTCTCGGCAGGCTCTTGCCGTTGGCCGCGTCGAGCGCCACCGGAAACGTGAGCCCATGCTCGGCGACGAAGGTTTCGAGCGCCGTCTTGCTCTGCGCGTCGGTCTCTTCGAACGGGGTGTTGAGGCCGATCACCGCCACCGCGTCGTCGTCGAACGCCTGCGCGAGACGGGCTGCCTGCGGCAGGCCGTGCTTGAGGCTGCCCGGGCAATGCTGCTGGAACGCCGCCAGCACCACGACCTTGCCCTTGAGGTCCTTGAGCGTCGGCGCCGGATCGGCGTTGAGCCAGCAGGCGGTCTCGAGCTCCGGCGGGTTTTCGGGGTCGAACATCGAAGAAGATCCTTTCATGGCCTGGGCGGCACGGCGTCGCTCGAGGCACCCTATCCGGAATCGGGCCCCGGCGTCAGGGGGTGGGCAGAGCCGCCGCAAGGGGTCGCGGGCTGCACGGTAAGATTGCGTTCAGCACGCTGCCGAATAGGTCCCCCTCGGGAAAGACGTTAACCCGGGTTTAGCGTCGCCGGCGGACACTCGCCCGTCGCGCCGATCGCGGCGCGGTGGCCAGGGTGAAGACGCCCATGCGCGAGTTCGATGTTGCCATTGTCGGCGCGGGCCTGTGCGGCTCGATCGCCGCGACCATGCTGGGCCGGTCCGGTCGCGCGGTCGCGCTCGTCGATCCGAGCCGGATCTATCCCGACGACTTCCGCGTCGAGAAATTCGACGACGATCAGATGCGCGTGCTCCGCAACACCGGCCTCGGCGAGGCGGTTCTGGCGGCGTCAACCCACGACCGGTCGGTCTCGGTGTCGATGCTCGGCCGCATGGCCGAGAAGCGCATAAGCGACCAGCGCGGGTTCGACTATGGCGCACTCGTCAACCTGCTGCGCCGGGAAATCCCGCCGTCCGTCGCGCAAATTCACGCCAAGGTCACGACCATCGCCAATGGCGCCGACCGCCAGCGCGTGACGCTGTCCACGGGCGAGACCGTCGAAGCTCGCCTCGTCGTCCTGGCCAGCGGCTTGAACAACGGCCTGCGCGAAGCGCTCGGCATCGAGCGGGCGGACCTCGCGCGATGCCATTCGATCACCTTCGGCTTCGACATGGAGCCTGCGGCAGGCGCGAGCTTTCCGTTCCGCGCCTTGACCTGCTACGGCGAGCACCCGCGCCAGCGGATCGCCTACATCACGCTGTTTCCCATCGGCACGCGCATGCGCGCAAACCTCTTCGTCTATCGCGATCTCGGCGATCCCTGGCTCTCAGCCTTCCGCGCCGCGCCCGAGGCGACGCTCGCACACGCCATGCCGCGCCTTGCGCGGTGGACGGGCCCGTTCCGCATCGTCGGTCCCGTGAAGATGCGCCCGGTCGATCTCTACGAGACGAGGGGCTACCTCAAGCCCGGCGTCGTCCTCGTGGGCGATGCGTTCGCGACTGCCTGCCCCGCGGCAGGGACAGGCGCGCGCAAGGCTCTGGTCGATGTCGAGCGCCTCTGCAACGGCCATGTCGCGCGATGGCTCGCCACCCCCGGCATGGGCGTCGAGAAGATCGCCACGTTTTACGCCGACCCCGAGAAAACGGCCTCCGATCGGCGGTCCTTCGCCCTTGCGCGCGATCTGAAGCGCCGGACCCTGGACGAGAGCCTGGTCTCCTGGGCGCGGCGTTGGGCGAAGCTCGCGCTTTTGCGCCTGCGCTGGGCCAAAACCGCAGCCGCCGACGCCTCGTCCCGGCTCGTCGCGGGCGCGGAGCAACCGCTCGAGGCGCCTGCCGGATCTCCCGGACCGCGCCCTTAAACCGGCTCAGAGCATTTGCGCCGGCCAGATCTGGAAGATGCCCCGCGCCGTGCTGCTCATCGCCTCGACCACGGCCATGTTGTCGAAGCCGGCAAGGCGCGCTTGCATGGCCTTGAGCAGCGCGTGCTCTCCCTCCGCATCCATGGGGATCGTGAGCGCGCTGCGCCGGTCGCGATCGGAGAGGATCCAGAAGAGGTCCATCTGCAAGGGCCCCGCCTCGGTGGTCAGGATCGCGACATTGGCGAGGTTCGACCAGAGCAGCGTCGCCACGCTGCCCGCGCCGCTGTCGACCGTGATGATCCTGTCGTCGTGCGAGACCCGCACGGCCGATGCGGTGCGCCCTTGAGGCAGGGCCTCGCGGTGTCGGCGGAACAGCTTGGAAAGCCAGCTCAGCATCGCAACAGTCCCGCTCCGGTCCCGCGTGCACCGGGCTCCGCACGACGGCAGCGTGCGCGCCAGGGCATACCATGCCTTGCCCCTTGTAGATCACGATTCATGCGTGAGATCGAGCCGCCGGCGAAGGCCGGGAGCGGCGTCGAAAGACAAGACCCCCGGAGCTTGCGCCCCGGGGGTCCTCGGTGTTGCGTGACGGATTGAAGCGCCCTCAGCCGAGCCGCTGCTCGAGCGCCGAGAGCTCGTCGTTGAGAGCCTGCGGCAGCTTTGCGCCGAACATCGCGAAATGCTCGCGGATGGACGGCAGCTCGGCCTTCCAGCCCTCGGTGTCGACGCGCAGGAGCTCGCCCATGGCCTCCGGCGAGACGTTGAGTCCGTCGAGGTCGAGCGCGCCTTGCGCCGGCAGCTTGCCGATCGGCGTATCGACCGCACCCGCCGTCCCCTCGCAGCGCTCGAAGATCCACTTGAGCACGCGGCTGTTGTCGGCATAGCCGGGCCACAGGAACTTGCCCTCGGGGCTCTTCCGGAACCAGTTGACGTAGAAGATCTTCGGCATGTTGCCGCCGCCCTTCTCGCCCATGTTGATCCAGTGCTGGAAGTAGTCGCCCATGTGGTAGCCGCAGAACGGCAGCATGGCCATCGGGTCGCGGCGCAGGTCGCCGACCTTGCCGGCGGCAGCGGCGGTTTTCTCCGAGGCCATGATCGAGCCGAGGAATGTGCCGTGCCGCCAGGAGAGCGCTTCCGAGACGAGCGGCACGACCGATGCGCGCCGGCCGCCGAACAGGATGGCGTCGATCGGCACGCCGGCCGGATCGTCCCATTCCTTTGCGATCACCGGGCACTGCGCGGCCGGCGCCGTGAAGCGCGCATTGGGGTGCGCGGCAGGGCGCCCCGAGGACGGCGTCCAGGAGCGGCGCAGCCAGTCGACCGCGTGGGCGGGCGGCTCGCTCATGCCTTCCCACCAGACATCGCCGTCGTCCGTGAGCGCGACGTTCGAGTAGATGATGTTGGCGTGGAGCGTCTTCATCGCGTTGAGATTGCTCTCATTCGATGTGCCAGGCGCGACGCCGAAGAAGCCGGTCTCCGGGTTGATCGCATAGAGACGCCCGTCGGGGCCGAACTTCATCCAGCAGATGTCGTCGCCCACCGTCTCGGCCTTCCATCCCGGGATGGTCGGAACCAGCATGGCGAGGTTGGTCTTGCCGCAGGCGGACGGGAAGGCTGCGGCGACGAATTTCACTTTGCCTTCGGGGTTGGTGAGCTTGAGGATCAGCATGTGCTCGGCCATCCAGCCCTCGTCGCGGGCCTTGACCGAAGCGATGCGCAGCGCGTGGCATTTCTTGCCGAGCAGCGCATTGCCGCCGTAGCCCGAGCCGTAGGACCAGATCTCGCGCGTCTCAGGGAAGTGCGAGATGTATTTGGTCTTGTTGCAGGGCCACGGTGCGTCGGCCATGCCCGCGCTGGACAGCGGATAGCCGACCGTATGGCGGCCGCGCACGAAATCGTCGCTGTTGCCGAGCGCGGCCAGCACCTTGTCGCCGACGCGCGTCATGATGTGCATGTTGGCGACCGCATAGGCGCTGTCAGTGACCATGACGCCGATGCCGGCGATGGGCGAGCCGATCGGACCCATGGAGTAGGGCACGACGTACATCGTGCGCCCGGCCATTGCGCCGTCGTAGAGCTGGGTCAGCGTCGCCTTCATCTCGGCCGGATCGGCCCAGTTGTTGGTCGGGCCTGCGTCGTCACGGGTCCGGGATGAAATGTAGGTCTGGTCCTCGACGAGGGCCACGTCCGCGGGGTCGGAGCGCACGAGAATGGAGTTCGGCCGTTTGGCCGGGTTGAGCCACTGCGCGGTGCCTCCGTCCACGAGCGCCTTCAGCAGCTCCTGGTACTCCCACTTGCTTCCGTTGCACCATCGGACGGACTCCGGCTTGAACAGGGCCTTGGCCTCTTCGACGAAGGCCAGGACGGCCGGATTGGTTGTTTTGGCCTCCGAAGGCGACATGACATTCATTCTGGGCGATCCTCTACGCGATGGACGTTGTGAAATATTTTTTAGCTAAGCGGACAAACTAGCATCCGGCGAAGCATACGGACAAGCGCACGTCCATTGTGCGGGTGCGTACTACCGAGGGATTAGGCAAGATTAAGAATGAGATTGCCGGTCGCGTGCCACCCCCGCGAGGCGAACCAGTTCCTGCCGCGCTTCGTCGGGGGTCGTCACGCGTCTGGCGAACGGCAGGCGGCACGTCTGCCCGTCGCAGACGATGTCGAAGCCATCGGGATCGATGCCGGTCATGCGCCAGGGGCCGCCGGGTGCGCCGGCAAGCTCCGTGGCATAGAGGGCGAGGGCTGCGGCGTGGTCGTCGTTCATGTGCGAGACAATGTCGTCATGCCCCGCGACGAGCGGCTGGGCGTCTCCCACATCGAGGATGAGGTCCGAGCGCCTGAGATCCACGATCCGGCCGAAGCCGCCGATGTAGTGCGCGCGCTCCACCTCGAGCTCATAAAAGGCGAAGTCCGGAAAATCAGCGTACCCGCGTGCCGGCGCGTGCCGCCCGAGGAAGCGCTCGCGCGCCCCTCCGCGCGCCGTCCTGACGGCCCGCCCCATCACGGTGACGCGGCCGCCGGCGAGCGGATCTCCGGTCGCATCCGTGCCGTCGAACAGCACGCTCGCGCGCGCGTCGGAGGCGAGATTTTTCGTGTGCAGCGCGAGGGTTGAGATCAGGAACAGCGGCGTTCCGTCCACATCGGTTGCGATTGTGACCAGCGAGGCGTATGGATGGCCCGTGGATGCCTCCAGGGTGGCGAGCGATGCCTTGAGGGCACGGCGCATCAGGAGACGCGCGGCGGCTGCCGGCGAAAGCTCGGCCCGGGACGCCTCCGGGATACGTTCGGGGGTGCCGCGATCTGTCATCGGATGAACCCTTTGTCGTTCTGGCCCGTGAGGCCGTTCAGTTGCTGTTCAGGCCGCTGTTTGTAAGACGGACCTGCCACAATTGATCCACCTTGGGACCATAAAGCGCCAAGTGGGTATATAGGGTTGCCGCGAGGAAAATCGGGACCATGAAAGAGAAAAGCACCATCGCGCTCGTCGACGACGAGCGCAATATTCTCACCTCGCTCGGAATGGCGCTCGAGGCCGAGGGCTACAAGGTGCGCACCTACTCGGACGGCGCCTCCGCGCTCGAGGCGCTGACCGAGGATCCGGCCGACCTCGGGATTTTCGACATCAAGATGCCGCGCATGGACGGGATGGAGTTGCTCCGCCGCGTGCGCCAGCAGTCCGATATGCCCGTCATCTTCCTCACCTCCAAGGACGAGGAGATCGACGAATTGTTCGGCCTCAAGATGGGGGCCGACGACTACATCGCCAAGCCCTTCTCGCAGCGCCTCATCGTCGAGCGCGTCCGCGCCATCCTCCGCCGTCTGCAACCCAAGGACGGACAGACGGCCGAGCCGCAGGTGGCTCATATCCTGGAGCGCGGCAAGCTGAAGCTCGACCCCGAGCGCCACACCTGCCATTGGGACAACCGCGCCGTCACGCTCACCGTCACCGAGTTCCTGATCCTGCAGGCGCTGGCGACGCGCCCGGGCGTGGTCAAGACCCGCGACGCCCTCATGGACGCGGCCTACGACGATCAGGTCTATGTCGACGACCGCACCATCGACAGCCACATCAAGCGCCTGCGCAAGAAGTTCAAGGCGGTCGATGACGACTTCGACGTGATCGAGACCCTCTACGGCGTCGGCTACCGGTTCAAGGAAGCGTAGCAGCGCTTTGCCATGCGCCTCGTGAGCTCGAAACGAGCTTCGGGTTGAGCTTCGGAACGTTGCGGGGGACGAAGAATCCTTCGCATGGAGGGGTGATGGCGCTCGAGACCGAGCGAACGCCGGCGGTTGACACGGGGCTCGAGGCCATCCTGGCGGGAACCCGCCGGTCCCTCGGCGGCCTCGCCGCCCGCGCGCAGGATCTCATGCGGCGGAGCCCGCGGCCGGTCGTCGGTCTGCCCCGCTGGTGGCGGACGTTTCTGCCCGTCCGCTTCATCGCCGGCAGCCTGTGGCGGCGCATCCTGGTCGCGAGTCTCGCCGGCCTCGTCGTCATGGTCGGCGGCATTCTCTATTTCAACGAGAACAATGCCTGGCTCATCGAGGCGAAGCGCGAATCGCTGCGCGTTCAAGGCGAGATCATCGCCGCCGCCATCGCCGGCGACGCCCGCGTCGAGACCGGCCGCCTCGTCATCCACACCGATCCCCTCGAGGAGGAGGCCGAGGCCCCCGAGGACAACGCCTTCGCGGCGCACGAGCTCTCAATCCGTCCCGAGCGCGTGGCCCCGATCCTGCGCCGTCTCATCCAGCCGACGACGCGTCGCGCGCGCGTCTATAGCCGCGACGGGACGCTGGTCATGGATTCGGCGACGCTCTTGCAACGCGGCCAACTCTCCCGCCACGAGCCCAAGGTGCCAGACGGCGGCAAGACGCGCACCAAGGACTTTTGGACCCGCCTCAAGTCCTGGACGATGATGAACGAGGATCTGCCGGTCTACAAAGAGATCGGCAACGCCAACGGCACGTCCTATCCGGAGGTGAAGCAGGCGCTCCAGGGCAAGGCCACCGCCATGCTGCTGCTCAACGAGAAGGGCCAGCAGATCGTCTCGACGGCCGTCCCCATCCAGCGGGCGGGCGTCGTGGAAGGCGTGCTTCTGATGTCGACGCGCCCCGGCGAGATCGACAAGATCGTTTCCGACCAGCAGACCCAGATCTGGCTGCTCGCGGCCTTCGCCATCCTGGCCTCCTTGATCAGCGCGCTGGTCCTGGCGCGGACCGTGGCCGGGCCGATCCGCCGGCTGTCGGCCTCCGCCGACCTCGTGAGCCGCAACATCAGCGCCCGCCACGAGCTGCCGGATTTCTCGCACCGCACCGACGAGGTCGGCCGCATGTCCGCCGCCTTCGCCGCCATGACCGCAGCCCTTTACCGGCGCGTGGAAGCGAGCGAGAGTTTTGCCGCCGACGTCGCCCACGAGCTCAAGAACCCGCTCACCGCGGCACGCTCCATGGCCGAATCCCTCTCGTACGCGCGCACCGACGAGCAGCGCAGAGAGGTGGTGAAGCAGATCCAGAACGAGCTGATGCGCCTCAACCGGCTCATCACCGATGTCTCCAACGCCTCCCGCCTCGACGCCGAGCTCGCACGCCAGCAGATGGGCCCCCTCGACATCGCCTCGGTCGTGGCCAGCGTCACGCAGATCTTCAAGGACATCCTCTCGGGCGATAGCCGCCGCGTCGAGACGGTGATCGCCGTTGCCCCCTTCGAAGGCGCGTTTGTCGTCAACGGCCATGCCGGGCGGCTCGGCCAGGTGCTGACCAACCTCGTGGACAACGCCGTCTCCTTCTCGCCGGAAGGCCGGCCCGTGACCATCTCGCTGCGGCGCATCGGCTCCGATGTCGAGCTGGCCGTCGAGGACGAGGGGCCCGGCATTCCCGAGGATCGCCGCCAGATCATCTTCGATCGTTTTTACACGGACCGCCCCGATACCGAAGCCGTTCGCGGCAAGAACTCCGGGCTCGGGCTCTCGATCTCGCGCGAGATCATCCGCGCACACGGCGGCGAGATCTCGGCCGAGAACAAGCCCGCGGCGGCCGGCTCGGAGTGCGGGCCGTCGAGCGGAGCCCGTTTCGTCGTGCGCCTTCCGGGCCGCGTCTCCTCCTCCCGGGCGGGCATGGCCGGCAGCCGGCGCGCGGCATCGGATCTCGTGCATGAATCAGTCCGCGAACGGAGCTGAGCTGGTCCACGGCACGGCGCTCGCCCTCGGCGAGAAGGCCGTCCTGATCCGCGGGCCGTCGGGATCGGGCAAGTCGGACCTTGCGCTGAGGTGCATCGCCGCGCCGCCGTTCGGAGAGGGCGCGCTCCGTGCCGCGCTCGTCTCGGACGATCAGGTGCGCCTCACGCGTCAGGGCGAGGCGGTCGAGGCCAGTCCGCCCCCGGCCATCGCCGGCAAGATCGAGGTGCGCGGCCTCGGTATCCTGAGCCTTCCGTTTTGTCCCGGGGCGCGTCTTGCGCTCGTGGTCGACCTCGTGCCGGCGGCCGACGTGCCCCGCTTTCCGCTGGAGCCGATGACGGCGCGCTATCTCGGCGTCGCGTTTCCGCTTCTTCGCCTTGCGCCGTTCGAAGCCTCTGCCCCCGTCAAGCTCCTTCTGGCGCTCGGAGGGGGCCTGGGCTCGGGAGCTGCGCCATAAGGCGCCAGCAAAACCCCTTGCTTTGCCCGCGAACCCCTGTAAGTCTCCGGCCCGCCGCGAAGGCGGGGCGGGGACGTAGTCCTGAAGCTCATGACACCACGGAGATTGTCGTGACGCCACAGAGACTTGGGGCACGGCCCAGGGGTGAGCCGATGCTCAAAAAATACAAAATCGTAACAACCTCGGCTTGGTTTAGATGATCGGACTCGTGATCGTCACACACGGCGGCTTGGCGATCGAGTTCCGTGCGGCACTCGAGCACATCGTCGGGCCTCAGACACAGCTCGAGACCATCTCGATCGGTCCCGAGGACGATATGGAAGCGCGCCGCTCCGAGATCCTGGAGGCCGTGCGCCGCACCGACACGGGATCGGGCGTCATCATCCTGACCGACATGTTCGGAGGCACGCCGTCCAACCTCGCCATCTCGGTCATGGACGAGGCGAACGTCGAGATTCTGGCCGGTATCAACCTGCCGATCCTGGTTAAGCTGGCCGGCCTCAGGGCCGAGGCGCCGCTCGATGAAGCGGTAACGCTCGCGCGCGAGGCCGGACGCAAGTACATCAAGGTTGCGAGCCAGGAACTGTCGGGCGAGCAGTAGGGGGTTGGACGGCGCACGATGCCTGAGATCCAAGACAGCAAGCGACCCGAGGCCGTCGTCACCGTCGTCAACCGCAAGGGGCTTCACGCCCGCGCCTCGGCGAAGTTCGTGAAGCTCGCCGAGACTTACCAGGCGAGCGTGACCGTGACGCGCGACGGACAGACTGTCGGCGGCACCTCGATCATGGGGCTGATGATGCTCGCCGCCGGGCCCGGCTCGGTCCTCTACATCACCGCCGAGGGCAAGGAAGGTCCCGAAGCCCTCGCCGCCCTGGTCGATCTGGTCGAGACCGGCTTCGGCGAGGAGCTGGCCGAGGAAGACTGACCTCCTCCACGAGCCCTGCCTGCTGCCCGCTCCCGACCGCCTTTCCCAAGGACATAAAGACTTATTTATATCTTATTGCGGTCCCTGTCCCGCGCCGCTATACGGGGGCGGACTTTGCGCCGGCACGTCCGCAGCTGCCGGCGGCTGCACGAAAAAGGGACCCTGCATGACCGCCAACCAGGACTACATCGTCAAGGACATCTCGCTCGCCGCCTTCGGCCGCAAGGAGATCGACCTCGCCGAGAGCGAGATGCCCGGCCTGATGGCCATCCGTGCCGAGTACGGCCCCAAGCAGCCGCTCAAGGGCGCGCGCATCGCCGGCTCGCTCCACATGACCATCCAGACCGCGGTCCTGATCGAGACGCTGAAGGCGCTTGGCGCGGACGTACGCTGGGTCTCCTGCAACATCTTCTCGACGCAGGACCACGCCGCCGCCGCCATCGCCGCGACGGGGACGCCGGTGTTCGCCTTCAAGGGCGAGACGCTGACCGAGTACTGGGACTTCACCGCCCGTCTCTTCGACTGGCACGGCGGCGGCGTGCCCAACATGATCCTCGACGACGGCGGCGATGCCACCATGCTCGTGCACCACGGCCTGCGCGCCGAGAACGGCGACACGGCGTTCCTGGACAAGCCGGGCTCGGAGGAGGAGGAGATCTTCTTCGCCTTGATCAAACGGCTCCTCGCGGAGAAGCCCTCGGGCTGGTTCGCCCATGTGGCGACCTCGATCCGCGGTGTCTCCGAGGAGACGACCACGGGCGTGCACCGCCTCTACAAGCTGGCCGAGCAGAACCAGCTCCTGTTCCCGGCGATCAACGTCAACGACAGCGTCACCAAGTCGAAGTTCGACAATCTCTACGGCTGCCGCGAGAGCCTCGTCGACGCCATCCGGCGCGGCACCGACGTCATGCTGGCCGGCAAGGTCGCCTTCGTCGCCGGCTTCGGCGACGTCGGCAAAGGCTCGGCCGCTTCCCTCCGCCAGGCCGGTGCGCGCGTCATCGTCTCCGAGGTCGATCCGATCTGCGCGCTCCAGGCGTCGATGGAGGGATACGAGGTCGCCCCCATCGAGAACGCCTTCAGCCGTGCCGACATCTACGTCACCGCGACCGGCAACCGCGACATCATCACCGTCGACCACATGCGGCAGATGAAGGACCGGGCCATCGTCTGCAACATCGGCCACTTCGACAACGAGATCCAGGTCGCGGGCTTGAAGAACTTCAAGTGGACCAACATCAAGCCGCAGGTCGACGAGATCGAGTTCCCGTCCGGCAACCGCATCATCCTGTTGTCGGAAGGCCGCCTCGTGAACCTCGGCAACGCCATGGGCCATCCCTCGTTCGTCATGTCGTCGTCGTTCTCGAACCAGACGCTGGCGCAGATCGACCTCTGGGCCAACCCCGGCAAGTACGAGAAGAAGGTCTACACGCTGCCGAAGGTGCTCGACGAGAAGGTCGCCGCCCTCCACCTCGAGAAGCTCGGCGTCAAGCTCACCAAGCTGCGCCCCGAGCAGGCCGATTACATCGGCGTGTCCGTCGACGGCCCCTACAAGCCGGACCACTACCGCTACTGACGGGGCAACGCCCCACCGGACGGCGAAACGCCGGTCCCATAGAGGACCGAAGCCCTGCGAGCGGCATTTTTGTCCGCCTGCGGGGCTTTTGCATTTCGCGCGCCCGCCCGCGCGCAGGTTGGCTGAGCGATGTGCCTCTCTTGGGCTGGCATCGGCCTCGGAAGCTCCTCATACTTCCGAAGCGATTCGCTTTTTCTGAGCGGGCGTTGCCACGTGCCCGGCCACGATCGAACCCCGAGATCGATGCAACCCAAGAGCCCTACGCCTGAGCGGCAGAACACGCGGGTCGAGCTTGTCATGCTCGCGCTCGCGAGCCTGGCCGTCGTCACCGTTCTGACCGCGACGCTCGCCTCCGGCCGCAGGATTGTCGAGGAGGGCGGGCTGCCGGGGGACACCTGGCTCCTGGCCGCGCTGGCGGGCGTGGCGAGCATCGGCACGATCTACCTTCTCTATCAGGCCATCACCTCCATGCGCCGCCAGGCGCGCCGGGCCCAGGACGAATCGCGCGAGCTGCGCCGGGCGCTGGCCGCGGCGGAGGCCTTGATCAAGGCCGAGCCCCAGGTGCTCATGCACTGGGAGCAGGGGCGCGGCATCTCCGTCGTCACCAACACGCTCTCCGGCGTGCCGGGACTTCCCGCCAACACGGGCGAGCTGGTGCGCTTCAACTTCTGGCTCGACCAGAAGAGCAATGCCGCCTTGAAGTCGGCTCTCGATGGTCTGCTCTCGGAAGGACGCGCCTTCAATCTCATCCTGAAGACCACGGCCGGCGGTCACGTCGAGGCCGACGGTCGCGCCGCGGGCGGCCGCGCCGTGCTGCGCTTCAAGGATGTCGCGGGCTATAAGCGCGATCTCTCCGTGATCCTCGACCAGCACATGCGCCTCGCGCGCGACGTGCGGTCGAGCCGCGCCCTGCTCTCGGCGCTGCCGCATCCGGCCTGGCTGCTCGACGCGGCGGGGCGGCTCACCTGGGTCAACAGCGCCTACGTCAAGGCGGTGGAGGCGGAAAGCGAGGCCGAGGCCGTCGACGGCCAGATCCAGCTCCTGGAATCGCGCCAGCGCAAGCAGGTCGCCCGCGTCGTAAAGACCGGGCAGACGTTCAAGGAGCGCCTGCCGCTCGTGGTCGGCTCCGAGCGCAAGATGCACGAGGTGACCGTGCTGCCGCTCGGCGACGCGACCGCGGGGGCCGCCATCGACGTCGCCGATCTCGAAAGCGCGAAGGGCGAGATGGACCGGCAGATCGCCGCCTACGACCGCACGCTCGACCGCGTCGCGACCGCCGTCGCCATCTTCAATGCCGAGCAGAAGCTCACCTTCTTCAACGCCGCCTACCAGAAGCTCTGGCAGCTCGACGCGGATTGGCTGGCGACGGGCCCGATGGACGGCGCTGTGCTCGATCGCCTGCGCGAGCTCGGCCGCCTGCCCGAGGTCGTGAAGTATCGCGAATGGAAGGCGGACGTCCTCAAGTGCTACAAGCAGGAGACCGAGCACGAGGACTGGTGGCACCTTCCGGACGGCCGCGATCTCCACGTCATGGCCGCGCAGCGCCCCGATGGCGGCGTCACCTATCTCTACAAGGATGAGACCGAGCGCCTGGCGCTCGAAAGCCGCTACAACGCGCTCATCGGGGTTCAGACCGAGACGCTGAACAGCCTCAAGGAAGGCGTGGCGGTGTTCGGCACCGACGGCCGCCTGCAGCTCCACAATTCCGCCTTCGCGGCCATCTGGAAGCTCTCGCGCCAGCAGCTCGCCGAGAAGCCGCACATCGACGAGTTCGTCCGCGTCACTCAGGTGCTGCACGGCGAGATGTCGACCTGGAAGGAGATCAGCCGCGCCGTTACCTCGTTCGAGGAGCGCGAGCCCCTCGAAGGCCAGATGATCCGTCCCGATAGCAGCGTCATCGACTACGCCGTGACGCCGCTTCCCGACGGCGGCACGCTCCTGACCTTCGTCGACGTGACGGACTCGAAGCGCTACGAACGCGCCCTCATCGAGCGCAACGAGGCCCTCGTCACCGCCGACCGGCTGAAGAACCAGTTCATCGGCCACATCTCCTACGAGCTCCGGACGCCGCTGACCAACATCATCGGCTTCAGCGAGCTTCTGGCCAATCCGATCTTCGGCGTATTGACGCCGCGCCAGCGCGAGTACCTCGACGACATCGCCTTCTCCTCCAAGACCCTTCTCGCCATCATCGACGACATCCTGGATCTGTCCGCCATCGACGCCGGCGGGCTGGAGCTGAAGCTCGCCGCCGTCGACGTGCAGGCCGTCATCGATCAGGCGATCAACAGCATCCGCGAGCGTGCCGCCCGCGCCCGCCTCACGCTCGACATCGCGGTCGCCGACGATGCGGCAGTGTTCGTCGCCGACGAGCAGCGCGTGCGCCAGGTGCTCTACAACCTCCTGTCCAACGCCGTCGGCTTTTCCAATCCCGAGGGCGTCGTGCATCTCTCCTGCTGGCGCGAGGAGGGCGTGATGGTGTTCTCGGTCGAGGACGAGGGGATCGGCATCCCCAAGGAGCAGCAGGCCCGTATTTTCGAGCGCTTCGAGAGCCGCAGCCAGGGCGGCAAGCACCGGGGCGCGGGCCTCGGCCTTTCGATCGTCAAGAGCCTCGTCGACCTGCACGGCGGCGACATGACGCTCGACAGTGAGCCTGGAAAGGGAACCAAGGTCACGGTACGCTTCCCCGCGCGTGAGCTCGAGCAGAAGCATGTCCCGACCGATACCGAAGCAGCAGCAGCAAGACTGGCGCGTGCCTGACGCCGACGAGGCGGGGATCACGCGTCTCGCCGAGCGCGTCTCGCTGAAGATCGCCGTGGGCGACGTGGTGGCGCTCTCGGGCGATCTCGGCGCCGGCAAGACGACGTTCGCGCGCGCGCTCATCCGCGCCGTCCTTGCCGATCGGGGCGCCGAGATCCCGAGCCCCACGTTCTCCCTGGTTCAGACCTACGCCGCCCCGCGCCTCGAGCTCGCCCATCTCGACCTCTATCGCCTCTCGGGCGACGACGATCTCGTCGAGCTGGGCTTCGACGAGCTGATCACGGCCGGCGCCGCCGTCGTCGAATGGCCCGAGCGCGCGCCCGGCCCCGTGGCCGCAAACCGCCTCGACATCCATTTGTCGCAAGGCACGGACGCCGAGCAGCGCACCGTGCGCCTCGTGGGGCACGGCACCTGGGCGCCTCGCCTCGCCCGCCTCGAAGCCATGTCGGACTTTCTCGACGCACACGCGCCCTGGAACACCGCGAGCGCCGTCTATCTGCAGGGCGACGCTTCCGCCCGCGCCTATGCGCGCCTCGCTTCTTCTCCCCTCGCCGAGGTCCCTCCCCCCTCGTGGGGGAGGCTAGGAGGGGGGGATTGCAGAACAGCAGCCGTTGGGATTCCCCCCACCCCTAACCCCTCCCCACAAGGGGGAGGGGAACCGCGCCCCGCCAACCACAAGGACCAGCCGCGCCAGCCGGAAGGCCCGCCGATCCGCAACGGGCTGCCCTATAGCCGCATCGCCAGGTTGGCCGAGGACGTGCGCCCGTTCGTCGCCGTCGCGAACGCATTGCGTGACGCGGACCTCAGCGCGCCAGAGATCTACGCCGCCGATCTCGACCGCGGCTTCCTCGTCATCGAGGACTTCGGCGATCGCGTCTACGGTGCGGAGATCGCGCGTGGCACTTCACAGCCGGAGCTGTGGCGCGCCGCGACCGACGCGCTCCTCGCATTGAGCCGGCACGCCGTTCCTCCCGAGATCCCTCTCCCCGACGGGACGGCCCACTGCGTTCCGCCACAGGACGCCGCCGTGCTCGGCATCGAGATCGAGCTGTTGCCCGACTGGTACTGGCCGGCCGTGTACGGGACGCCGATCCCTCCGCACATCCGTGCGGACTTTATGGCCGCCTGGGACGGGGTTTTCGCGCGCCTTGCAGCCGAGCCCAAGGGCTGGGTGCTGCGCGATTTCCATTCGCCGAATCTCGTCTGGCTTCCCGAGCGTGACGGCGCGCGGCGCGCAGGGCTGCTCGACTTCCAGGACGCGCTTCAGGGATCCCTCGCCTACGATCTCGTCTCGCTTTTGCAGGACGCGCGCCTCGATGTGCCGGCCGCCCTCGAGGACGAGCTATTGGCCTATTACCTTGAGAGGCGTCGCGCGGAGCCGGGCTTCGATGCAGACGCGTTCCGCTTCGCCTACGCGGCCTTGGGCGTCCAGCGCAACACCAAGATCCTGGGTATATTCGCCCGTCTCGCCATGCGCGACGGCAAGCCCGCGTATGTGCGTCACATCCCGCGCATATGGCGCTATCTGGCGCGGGGGCTCGCGCACGCGGACCTCGCGCCGCTCGCGCGCTGGTTCGACGACCATTTCCCCGACGCGGTTCGCCGCACCGTCCCGTCTCTTTGAAGAGCCTCGCATGCAATCTCGCGCTCCTCTCCCCCTCACCCGCCGCTCGGGCGTGGCGGAGCCATGCTCCGCATGGACGTATCGGTACCGGGTGAGGGGGCACCAAACATGACCAACCGCGTGACGACCGCGATGGTGCTGGCCGCCGGTCTCGGTACGCGCATGCGGCCGCTGACGGACACCATGCCGAAGCCGCTCGTGCCCCTCTGCGGCAAGCCGCTCCTCGATCACGTGCTGGATCGCCTGGCCGCCGGCGACATCACGCGCGCGGTGGTGAACGTGCATCACTTCGCCGAGCAGATCGAAGCGCACCTCATCGATCGCACGCGCCCTGCGATCGCCATCTCCGACGAGCGCGGCGCGTTGCTGGATACCGGCGGCGGCGTGGTCAAGGCGCTGCCGCTGCTCGGAGAAGCCCCGTTCCTCATCCACAACTCCGATTCGGTCTGGGTCGAGGGCATCGGCTCGA
>ERZ795041.173-NODE-173-length-25902-cov-4.399427_pt1 | contig 25902 bp, 21 predicted proteins | sample MGYA00375125_ERZ795041 | MGnify/ENA primary metagenome ERZ795041 (study PRJEB30170, sample SAMN03074214) | activated sludge metagenome | biome: Common Effluent Treatment Plant; feature: Wastewater; material: Activated sludge; isolation source: activated biomass in...
CGTATGTATGGTATGCCACGCTTTGCTGCTTCTTCCACAATGCAACCTGTAGAAGGCCCCAGCCTGGTGTCTTCTCTTATTTCACGAAGTTGCTGAATGTCGTGGGTAAGGTCATATTCCACACCATCAACCAAAGATTGTGCAATGGCTACTGAAGCCTTGGCTGCATACACACCGGCATCTTCTTCCATATAACTAAACACTACATAATAAACTCCTTCTTTTTCTCCATCAGGCGTTCTGGTTCTTCTAAAACCAACATCCATACCGGCCAGGGTTTGTAATTCAAGAGCTATATGTTCAATTACATGGCCCATCCAGGTTCCGTCTTCCACACGTTTAAAAAATCCACCACGCATGGCTTCACTGCATCGGTGCTCAATCATGGTTGGAAACAGTTGTTCTATTCTTTCTCTAAATCCCGGTATCTTATTGGTAGGCTGTTGTTGCAGCGCTTCCAAATCCAGTTTCATTTGTATGAGTTTGGTGCGACGAACACTCCAGTAATTAGGTCCTCTTAGCACTTTGATTTCAAGTATTTTCATAAACGTATTTCTTAAGTGTGGAAGTTAAGCGATTTTGTGAATGTGGCCAACAGCAGACACTAAACTCCTTTTCTGTACATTTATAGAAATAAAAATTTTATGCCGGCTGATAATCGTCGCAGGTTTTTAAAAAAAGCGGGAACATTTTCTGCTATCACTTTCTTTTCTGCACTTACAAAACCTGCATTGGCAAGAAATCTGGAAGTTGCTTTGCGAGATGCCGAAGGTGTGGCTGCAGCCGATCTGGCAAACGAAGAGGATTTCTGGTATTATATTCAACAATCCTTTACTGTTTCTTCGGGTATTATCAACTTGAACAATGGTGGCGTTTCGCCTGCACCCAAAACGGTACAGGATGCTATGAAACGCTATTATGATTACTGCAATGAGGCGCCCAGCTATTATATGTGGCGCATACTCGATCAAGGGCGGGAGCCATTGAGAAAAAATCTTGCAAAACTTGCCGGCTGCGACGCCGAAGAAATTGCAATCAATCGAAATTCATCAGAAGGATTGGAAACGATCATCTTTGGTTTGCAATTAAAAGCCGGAGATGAAGTAGTAGTTGCACGTCAGGATTATCCCAATATGATTAATGCTTATAAACAACGGGAACTTCGCGATGGTATCAAAATGAAATGGATTGATTTGGAGCTTCCTTCAGAAGATGAAGCCTATCTGGTGAAGCAATACACCAATGCTTTTACTTCAAAAACCAAAATTGTACACATTACACATATCATTAACTGGAACGGGCAGATTATACCGGTGAAAAAAATTGCTCAGGAAGCGCATAAACGAGGGATAGAAGTCATCGTGGATGGTGCTCATAGCTTTGCTCATTTTGATTTTAAAATACCCGAACTGGATGCTGATTATTTTGCCACCAGCTTGCACAAATGGTTGTATGCACCTATAGGCTCCGGCATGTTGTATGTAAAAAAAGAAAAGATAAAAAACCTGTATCCATTATTTGCAACGAATGAAAATCCGTTGAAGGATGATATTCGGAAATTTGAACACCTGGGAACCCGCCCGTTTTATATTGAGCAGGCGATCAACAAGGCTATTGAGTTTCATGAAATGATTGGAATAGAAAGAAAAGAAAAAAGATTACACTATCTGAAAAATTATTGGTTTGAAAAAGTGAAATCGATTCCTGAAGTTAAGCTCAATACATCGCTGCTGCCGCAATGGGGATGTGCTATTGGCAATATTGCTATTGACGGAAAGAAGCCCGAAGAACTGGATAGTTTTCTGTTTAATAAATATAAAATTCATACGGTCGCAATCAACTGGGAAAATATACATGGGGTAAGGGTAACGCCTAATGTTTATACAACCACAAAAAATCTGGATGTTTTGATTGAGGGGATAAAGGCATTTGTAAAAAGTTGAATTAGGTTATTCTGAAAACTTTATAAATAAAAATTGGCAATCTCGTTTACCAACCGAAAGCTAAACCTGCTACAGGCTACTTCCATCAATATGATTGATATGGTGGGTATTGGGCCATTTGTGGTAATGCCACTGGTGGTTTCCAATTTTCAAAATGGGTTATTCATCTGGGCCTGGATTTTTGGAGCCGTTACTGCTTTAATTGATGGCATGATATGGAGTGAACTGGGAGCAAAATATCCATTGGCAGGCGGCACATACAATTTTCATCGCATTGCCTTTGGAGAAAAAGGTGGAAGGCTGATGAGTTTTCTTTTTGTGTGGCAAACAAGTATTCAGGCGCCATTGGTTATGGCTTCTGCTGCCATTGGTTTTGCCCAGTACTTAACTTTTTTGGTGGATTTGAATATGTGGCAACAAAAAATAGTTTCAGGAGCATTGGTATTGTTTGTGCTTTTGTTGCTTTATAGAAAAATTGAGTCTATCGGAAAAATTTCAGTAGCACTGGGTGTGATGGTCGTGCTCACCATCGGCTGGATTATTTTTGGCGGTATGACACACCGGCAATTTTCGATTCCATTATTTCCTGAATCCGGTAATACATTTTTTACATTAAGCTTTTGGGCTACGGTAGCACATGGCTCGGTAAAAACAGTGTATAGTTATCTGGGTTATTATAATGTGTGCCACTTGGGTGGCGAAATAAAAAATCCGGAGATTAATATTCCACGAAGCATTTTCATTTCCATTTTTGGAATAACGTCGTTGTACTTATTAATGAATATTAGTGTAATGAGTGTAATACCGTGGCAACAGGCCGGAAGCATGGATAAGTATTTAGTAAGTGGATTTATGGAAAATATTTACGGACACCAGGCAGGCGTTTTCGTTACGGTACTCATACTTTGTATTGCGCTTTCTTCATTGTTTGCCGTTGTGCTGGGTTACTCCCGTGTGCCTTATGCAGCGGCAGTGGATGGTAATTTTTTTAAAGTATTTTCTAAACTGCATCCAATCAAGCAATTTCCACATATTTCACTTTTGGTTTTGGGTGGATTGGGTTTTTGTTTTAGCTTATTGTTTAAACTTACAGAGGTGATAACGGCCATACTGGCCATGCGGATAGTAGTACAGTTCATGGCACAAACGGTAGGTGTGGTTTTGCTAAGAAAAAAATATGACACAAATACGCTCCCTTTCAAAATGTGGCTTTATCCATTGCCGGTATTTCTTTCTTTATTGCTTTGGGCTTTTCTATTGGTGAATACAGGAAATTTCGCCTGGTATGGTGGCCTAATTGCCTTGGCAGGAGTATTGGTTTTCTATTTTCGCACTTATTGGGCTGATAAAAAAACAAAGGCACTCAAATAAGTGCCTTTAGAAATTCAATTTTGTTTTCTGTTATTATATCTTAAATCCTACCGTCAGCAATACATTGCCGTTGGTTGATTTGATTTGTGCGCCATAAAACGGATTGTTTTGCAGCCGGTATGCAAAATGAACATCTTTGCCCATTGTGTGTACATAAGTAAGATCAACAAACACACCTTTGTTTCTGTAGCCCAATCCGCCACTTAGTTGAAAACGGCTGCCCTTTTCGCCATGTCCCAAGTCCTGGTAAGGATTGCCATAATAAGCAGCGCCAAGGCGAGCCATAATGGTGGTAAATTTTAATTCGCCGCCTACTTTAAAATTAAATGCCGGCTTGTATATGTTGTCTATAGTTTTGTTGAGCTGTTTAAAATAGTCTTTTGTTGATTGGCTTTGATCACCATCGGGGTCAACAGAAAATGAGGAGGCTTTATAGTTTACAAATTCAATATCGGCAGTGATAAATCCTTTTTGTCTGGTTACATCTTCAATTTCTCGCAACACATAGGATGCGCTGGCCATGATGCGGTAAGGTGACATTAGCTGATATTTAAATCCCGCATCATTGGTCCCGGTAATGTCTGAAGCGCTTTGCTCCAATTGATTTTTATATGACTCAGTATTAGTGGTTACACTGGTACCGTACTTATCTGTAAGCATATAAAAGGTAGGTGTATGCACTGCAAGACCCAGCCTGATGTATTCCTGTGGTTTGTAAATGAAACCAAGTTTCAAATTTAAACCAACGCCTGTTGTGTGCAGATTTTCTGTTATAGAAGCAAAATCAAAATTGTTGTTTATGTTGGAGGTAGCATCTGCTTCCGTGTATGTCGAATTTCTATCGTAACTGATTACCGGTATGCCCAGCGTGGCGCCAAAAAAATATTTACTCTTGCGATTGATAGCAGCACCGATGGCAAACTCGTTTATACCACCTTTCTCAGCTATTGCATTCTCCTGAATTAATCCGGTGGCTATGGGTGCTCTTGTTTTAAACTGATAATTGCCGGAAGAACCGCCTGCGATGGTATCAATCCAATAGGTATTAAAAGCAAGACTCGTTCCATAGGGATAATTGGTTGCTACACTGTTGGCATCTTTGTCGTTATTGTTTTGAATTTCTTCCAGAAATTTTTGTGAATAAGAACTTTGATTGTTTAATCCACGGTAAAGCAAATTGTTGCCAAATGATGCTGTGCGGTTAAAGGCAAATGAAATGGCAACTCCGGATCCATCTTTTTTTCTGTTATCCATGCCTGTGCCCAATACTACACCGGTAGCGCCAAAAGACATATTATTTTTTTTATCCGTTTCGGTTCGGCTGAGGTAGGTTGATTTGTTATTTAAAAAATTATATCCGGGAGTGATTACAATATCGCCGGTACGATAAAATCCAAGCCCGGCCGGATTCACAAATGTGGCTGAAATATCGCCGCCCAACGAAGTCATGGCTCCACCAATGGCTTGCTGCCGGGCAGAACCTCCTGAAGTAATCCATGAATAGCGAAGTGCATCGGCAGGCTCCTGCGAAAAAACGTTTTGTAAAGATATGAGGAGGCAAATAAAGAATAGATATCTTTTCATAAATTTTTTTTTCAATGGATGTATTACTAATTCAAAAGAATAGTATTTAGTTGCAGTTCATGCTACAATTAAAATTTTCTGGTTCCTGCTTTTGTACTTCCGCCTGATGAGCCTGAGTTGGAGGAACTGGAGCTGGAAGTACTGGAACTGGAAGAATTTGATGAACTATTGGATGAGCTGTTGCTCGATGAACCGGATTTGTCGGACCCAAAAATATTCCTCAACACATTTCCCGAATTGCGGTCATTATTCCTGCTACTGCTTTTTGGTGTTTCGTAATTGTTTGTTTTCGAAGAATTTGTTTTTGAATTGGCCGTTTTGCCATTTTGCTGAGGCGTAGTGTATGTGTTTAAATTAAATTTTCGGGGTTGGTTATAGGTGAAAGCATTTTTAGGATTTACAATTACATAATTGTTGTAATACGGATTGTAGTAATTGTTCCAGTAAGTGTGTGCATTCCACGAATTATTGCACCAGCAATAACCATTGTTATAGCCATAATATTTTGAATAACGATAATCGTTGTTATACCAGTCGTTCAGCTCGCTCCAGCGATATCGGTTTGAAACTTTCATGCGGAGGAAGCGGTCGTCATAATAATCTTCCTTTTCGCGGTATTGGCGGTCATCGTATTTATCTACTTCGGCATATTCATCCTCATTATCCTGTTGCGGACGGGTAGGAGAATAATACACATCATCAGGCGTTTGCCCGGTTTTGTAAGCGGTAGTACAGCTGCTAAAAACAGCTACAGAAAATGCCAGGAGTAAAATTGTAAGTTTCATGGCAAATGGGTTTATTCGGTTAAAAATGAAGTTACTACTTTTGCCGCACTTCAGGGTGTGGCAATCGTTTGACTTTCTACCACAAAGATTTGACCATTTTGTGGAATATTGTGTTTCGCCTTGTTAAACTAAATTTAAAGGATTAAACTTTATTAAACTTTCAGATTGATATGAGCAAAGAAATTACATCAAGACAGCAAGATTATTCGCAATGGTATAACGACCTCGTATTAAAAGGCGGGCTGGCAGATTATTCTGCAGTGCGTGGTTGTATGGTGATAAAGCCTTATGGATTTGCCATTTGGGAAAATATGCGTGATGCATTGGACAAAATGTTTAAAGACACAGGTCATGTCAATGCTTACTTTCCATTATTTATTCCCAAAAGTTTTTTGAGTAAGGAGGCCGCACATGTGGAGGGCTTTGCCAAAGAATGTGCTGTAGTTACGCATTACCGTCTAAAAAATGATCCTAATGGCGGGGGCGTAGTGGTTGACCCGGAGGCTAAATTAGAAGAAGAACTTATTGTAAGACCCACAAGTGAAACGATTATCTGGAATACATATAAAGACTGGATAAAATCTTATCGTGATTTGCCCCTGCTTATCAATCAGTGGGCCAATGTGGTGCGCTGGGAAATGAGAACAAGATTATTTTTAAGAACTGCAGAATTTCTCTGGCAGGAGGGACATACGGCACATGCAAGTAAGGATGAAGCTGTTGAGGAAACAATAAAAATGCTAGATGTGTATGCAACTTTTGCAGAAGAGTTTATGGCATTGCCGGTTATTAAAGGCGTGAAAACTGTAAGCGAAAGATTTGCCGGTGCCGAAGATACTTACTGCATTGAAGCCTTAATGCAGGATGGCAAAGCACTACAAGCGGGCACCTCACATTTTCTGGGTCAAAATTTTGCTAAGGCATTTGATGTAAAATTTTTGAATAATGCCAATCAGTTGGAATATGTGTGGGCTACCAGCTGGGGTGTCAGCACACGATTGGTAGGTGCATTGGTAATGGCGCACAGCGATGATCAAGGTTTGGTACTGCCACCCAAAATTGCACCGCACCAAGTAGTAATAGTGCCCATATATAAAGGTGATGAACAAAAGGCACAGATTGATGCCCGGGTAGGCGAAATAATGAATGAATTAAAACAATTGGGGATTCGTGTAATATATGACTACAATGATAACAATCGGCCCGGCTGGAAGTTTGCTGAATATGAAATGAAAGGTGTGCCGGTGAGACTGGCTGTAGGTGCAAGAGATTTGGAAAAAAATGTAGTAGAAATTGCAAGACGCGATAGCAAAGAGAAGTCAACCGTAAGTCTGGATGGCATTGCCAGTTATATTCAGAATTTATTGAAAGAGATTCAGCAAAACTTATTTGACAAAGCATAAGCTTATCGTGATAGTCATATTACAAATGCAAATAGCTGGGTTGAGTTTGTAAAGCTGCTTGATGAAAAAGGAGGCTTCATTGCCGCACATTGGGATGGTACTGCGGAAACGGAGGAGGCCATAAAGGAGAAAACGAAGGCAACCATTCGTTGTATTCCGCTGGAGAATAAACAGGAGGATGGCGTTTGTGTTTTAACGGGTAAGGCATCGACACAAAGAGTGTTATTTGCCCGGGCATATTAGTTCAATAGTTTTTTAAAAAACTTATCTTTATTCACCCAACCAAAACTTTAGATAATGGAGCAAGAACAATTTCAACATGAGCATCAGCAAAGTTCAACCGACTTAAACCCGGCCAGTTCTTTATTTCAAATGAATCTGGATGCGCATAATAGTTACAATCTGCGCAGTGCATCCTCATGGGCTAAGGTATTAGGCGTGTGTGGAGCTATTACAGGCTCTATATTGATTGTTTTAATGTTAGTACTGTTGAGTAAAGTAAATGAAGTAATCTGGTATGTAGGCTACAGTTACAGAAGAAGTAGTGGCTTTGGTTCTTTGTTTTCAGGCCCATCGGAGCAGTTAAAGCTGGGCGCATGGATTATGATTATTACAGGAATTATTTTTGTAGTAGGTGGTATTTTTTCTTATCATTTCGGAAATAAAATTACAGCAGCTTTAAGGGCCAATGATCAAAATGGATTGAACAACGGTTTTGCGGCTTTGCGCAACTATTTTGCAGTAAGAGCTATCACCGTTATTTTAGTTATGATTATTTTATTAATGAATCTGGCAAATTCGCTTTAAAGAGAATAGCGAAAGGCTCATCGGTGTTTTTCCGGCAAAAAGTCTTTTGCTTTAGGAACAATAGGTTTAGATAGTCGGTTCAACAAGATTCAAAGAAATATTAACTACTTTTTGTTTTGATTCGCTTTGCCGGCGTCTTCTTTTAATTTTTGAGCGTCCTTTTTTGCCTGTTCTATTGCATTCGCCTCTTCATCTTTTACGCCTACAGCCGTTTTGATGGTAGCGGAATCGTCCCTTAATATTGCAGAGTCTTTTGCTAATTGTGAAGGATTCTGGTTAATTATGGTATCTGTATCAGGTTGGTTTTTTGCTGCTTCATTGCGGGCATTGCCGCAGGAGTAAATGGATATTGTAAGTAAGACTAACACATACTGAAATATCTTTTTCATAAAGAATGTTTTTTAATATTAAGTTGTTGATTAGATAAAAGCATGTTGTATAATGCTTGATGATTGCGCCATATAAAGTTTGAAAAAAAGACGCCGGGATAAAAAAAATCATCTTTGATTAACGGATGATTTACAAGTAAAAGCAAGAATCTGATAAAATAATAATAAAGAATGGGTTGTTTATTCCCCAAAACTTACTTCAAAAAGTTTGGGCCACCACTTGCCGGTTATATATGTCTTTTTTGTATCAGCATCATAAGCGATACCGTTGGGTACATCAGCATCAGGGTCGGAAGCTTTTATTCTATTCCATAAATTAGTAACATCAGTCTTGGCAACAACAATACCCGTTGCGGGATCAATTTTTAGTATATAAGCTTGTTGATATTGATTGGCATAAATGAATCCGTTGATAAATTCCATTTCATTGATATCGTGTGCAGGCGAGCCGTTTTCGGTTACAGTCTGGGTTTTTACCAACTTAAAGTTGGCCGGATCATAATAAAACAAATCGCTTCCGCCATTGCTGGCTATCAGGTTTTTACCATCGGTAGTTAAGCCCCAGCCTTCCATATCCACATCAAATTCTTTTACTTTCCTAAAATCCTTTAGCGTATAAGCAAAAGCCTTTTTTTCTTTCCAGGTAAGCTGATAAATAGTGTCTTGTAAAATTGTAATGCCCTCTCCAAAATATTTATTATCCAGTTTGATTTCCTGCAATGTTTTACCTGTGGCAATATCTACTTTTTTCAATTTTGAAAAATTATAGTTGCCGGTACCTTCATACATACCGCCTTTATACACGATTAATCCTTGCGTGTAAGAAGAGGTATCGTGTGGAAATTCTGTTACAACTTGGCAGCCTAACTTTTTTGGAGCATACGGGACGGGTTTTTCCACAGGCGGTTTATCATTGCCTCCACAAGCTGTCAAAACTAATACTAAAAATAAAGGTGCGATTTTCATCATTTATCCAAGATTTACACAAAAATAAGCGGTAAGATGTCTTTTTGATGTTAAAGATTTTTTGAGAAACTTTTCAACATACGGAAAAATACGATAGGGTTTGGCTTGCATTTTACAAAATGGGCTTCTATATTTACGCCCATACTGCTTCATGTGAAAATGCAGCAGTCTTTTAGATTAATTCATATCCCTGGATCGCCTTCTAATTTCCCTTTTATCCTTACTGTTTTCCAATTTCAAATGAATGACTCATGAGTTGTTAATCAAATTCATGTTTTATAATCATTGTATCAAGGGATTTTCATGAAGCGAATTTTTGTTATTGTTTTATTATTGAGTTGTCAGCTACGTTTTTTTGCGCAGCGATGTGAATCGTACAGCTATTATAAAGCACAAGAAGCACAAGATGCTTTGATTGCGGATAAAGTAAAGGTGATTGAATCATTCGTCAATGGTCAACTTCAAAATCATGTAGCTGGAAGAGGAAACGGCAACGAGACGATTATAAAGATTCCTGTTGTTGTACATATTTTATATCATAGTCCCGAAGAAAAGATTAGTGATGCTGTTGTACAAAGTCAGATTGATGTATTAAACAAATGCTTTCGCAGATTAAATGCCGATACGATAAAAACGCCATTACGATTTCAATCGGTAGCGGCAGATTGCGGTATTGAATTTCAATTGGCTACTGCTGATGTTCGTCGTAGAAGTACAAGCGGAATTATCAAGAAATATACACCTGTTGCCAAATGGAAGATGGATGATAAAATGAAGTTGAACACCAGCATGGGCGATGATGCCTGGGATGCTACTCAATATCTTAATATTTGGGTTTGCAATTTAGACAGGCTGGCAGGCTATTCCAGTTTCCCGGGTGGAGATTTAAAGCTTGATGGCCTGGTGCTTGATTTTGGGGCATTTGGTGCAATAAATGAAATTGCAGCCTATGGACAAGGTAAAACCGCTGTTCATGAAATTGGTCATTGGATGGGCTTAAAACATTTGTGGGGTGACACTTACTGCGGTGACGATGGGGTGGATGATACACCCAAACAGGCTAGTTATACTTCCGGTTGCCCATCATCAATACGTATTACCTGCGGAAACGGGCCTGATGGTGATATGTATATGAATTATATGGATTTTACAAATGATGCTTGTTTAAATATGTTTACCAAAGGGCAGAAAGATAAGATGCGGGCATTATTTATGCCGGGTGGCAATAAACATTCATTCTTAAACTCAAAGGGGCTCTTACGCCCATTAATATTTGAGATACCCGTTCCCGAAGATGATCCAAAATGGTTGCATCCACAACTTTACCCCAATCCGGTTAGTAATGTTTTGAATCTGGATTTAAGTTATGATTCCAGATGGGTGGGAAAATCAGCCAGAATCGTCAATATTTCGGGCCAAACGGTGATGCAATTTGTAATAAGCACCAAAATAATGCAGCTTCAAATAAATAAATTAAGCCCAGGTCTCTATTTTATTGCAGCGAAAAGGGAAGATGGGTTGTCATTAAAATTGCAATTTATAAAATTGTAAGCGTCGCAACCAAATAATCACTAACGGCAAGCAAGAAAGAAAAAGCGCCCCTATTTGGGGCGTTTTCATTTTATTAATTCAGGGTCTTTTTGGTTTGGCCTATCAAATAACCATTTTGATAAAGTTGAACAGAATAATTTCCTTTTTCATAGTCGTCTGATTTGAGGTTGAATTGAATCTTTCGGGTTTCACCTTTCAAGTATTCAAATCTCATTTTTCGTGTGTATTTCTTTGTTCCGTTTCTGGTTTCCATTGATGCAGACTCCCATGCATCTTGTATTACTTTACCATCAGGTTGTGTAACTACCGCAAAAATTTCTGCATTGGGAAAATCAGAAGTATTATTTTGTACAGAAAATGAAATGTAGATTTTGTTTATTCCTGAACTATTACCAAAAGCTGATTCATTTGCATCGCCTGATGAAGCATTTGTCATGTTTAAATTCGTTATGGTAAAATAAGGCGACTTGATATTTTGTTCCAGCGCTTCATTGTTTTCATTTAAATTAATAGTTGCTTTTTCTGAAGTTACTTTTACCGTATTTTGAGCAATGACCGTTTTGCTCTTTGAAGGAATTGAAGAAACTAATTGTTGCAATCTTGCCGTCTTTTTTCCGGCCAACGATAATTCGTCTCTTCCCGGATTTGCTTTTACCAGTAAAGCTGCTATTTCAGTTTTAAGCTGTATGATTTCCTGCATTCTTGCATCTAACTGACCTTGCAGTGTGTCTGCTGTATTTTTAGCAGCATCTAATTGTGCGCCCAGGTTATTTAAGGTTCCTTGATAAACTAATTGAAGAGAGTCCTGAATTTTTTTAATGTCAGCTGTATTGTTGTTCAATACTACTGATTCTTTTTTTCCATCATTCTTTGTTTTTTCAGATAAATAAAAAACCCAGGTGGTGATAAGCCCTGCAGACAACAGCATCAGTAAAATTGTTTTTGTATCCTTCATCCGGGCAATTGTAAAAATTAGTTTTCAACTGATTGATCTACGTAAGCGGATATCCAGCCAACAGAACCATTTTTTACCAGAAAGTATTGTTTGGTTTCATAGGCTGATGAAAACTGACGCATAATTTTTAAAAGTAATCCGGCTCCTGCCATCAGTGCTTTTTGATCAAATACTTTTTGCACCGCTTTAATATTTTTTATAGCCTGCTCTCTGTCAGATGATCTGGTAATATTTTGTGCTAAAAAAGCCGGAGCCAGCGCATCAAAATTATTGTAAAGTTTTTCGCACAGCTTTTCTACTTCTTTATAGGTAACCGGCACGATTGCATCTTCGGTCATTTCAGGATGTGTCAGATTTGCAACAGCCCAGGCAGCACCGCCGCTTACTGCAATATTATCACTCAATTTATAAGAGCCACTGGCATTTACGGCATAAATGATATCAGTATTTTCGGCTCCGCCAAGTACTTTGGATAATTGACGGTTATAATTATCCAGGCTATTATCATGCTCACATCTTTTTTCAGTAGCATTTGAAACGCTTTTTGTTCCCCAGTTCAATTGGAATAATCGAAATGTACTCAAATCTCCATAAGGGAAAAATCCACCCTTGGTATTTCCACTGCCAATGTCAATCAGAAATGTACTGTATCTTTTTGATTCGGGTACAATGCCCAGATGCGATAAGCGGGCTTCTTGCTGTACATCCACTACATCCACTTTTCTGTATGGGTCATTTATTTTTAATCTAAAAGAGTCGATCAGGTTATTAATCCAATCTGTCTTATTACTTTTTTCGGCCTGCATTTTTACTCCACTGCTGATTACCGTAAAAATTCTTTTTGATGGAATATCATATTCTTTTGCGGCAGTTATATACAACCCAATAAGCCCTTTTAGCGTTGCATCAAAGGTTTGAGGTGAAAAGCTAATGAAGTCAGTATTTACGGCGGTATCTTTTAGAATTCGAAAGTCAACAGTGGCTTCAGAATTTTTAAGTTCAAGTATGCTCATCTTTACACCCTTAGAGCCTACCTCAATTCCTGTATATGCTGTTCGTAATTTTACCGGTTGTCTGTTACTGTATTGAGCATTCAGCAACTGAACACTGCACAAGGCAAATACGGGCAGTGCCAATCTTGCCAATTTAGAGTGGATCATGGGTAGTAATTTTAAAACAAATTTACCTCATTGAAACAAGCTTTTCCTCAATGAAAATTGAGCAAGGCTATTATGTGAAGAAAATGTGATTAAACTAAAAAGCCATCCGCAAAAGCAGATGGCTTTAACTTGGAAACTAACTGTTGTATTAACCGAATAAACCACCTTTTTTCAGGCTTCTGATGCCTTCACCAATCTTGAAGCCATTTTGATAAATTTCAATTTTATAATCTCCAGTCATAAAATTATCTTGTTGAATGGGGAACTGAACATTTTTACGAGTCCCTTGTTCGTATTGAACTGGCACTTTTGCAGTGAAGGTTTTATCTCCTTCTTCTCTTGTATTGAGTGTATTGCCACTTTGCGAAATTACCTTACCATCAGGAGCTGTTACAATCAAATACATATCGGCAGGGCCTGATTTGGCTATTCTGTTTTCAATATCAAAAGACACGACAAGTTTATCTACCTTTTTTGCTTTTGTTGTTTCTTTTTCCTTTCCGCCTTTTTTGTCATTTAAAGGTGTGATTTTGATATTGGATGCGCTGAATGTAGATCCCACATCCACTGTTTTTTCCAGCGCTTCTTTTTCTGCTGTACGAGTACTGAGGTTGGTTTCAAGGTCAGCTTTTTCCTGCTTGAGCGTTGTATTAGCAGTAGTCAACACTTCATTTTCACCTGTTAATCGGGCAACATCAGCTTCCAGGCTGGTAATCTTGCCATTTAATTCTTCAATCATTGTTTTTGCCTTTGCTAATTGCGCAGCAGTAGCATTTTTATCATTTAAGATTTTTCGGATTTCTGCTTTTTTAGCAGCTATTTCTTTATCGTATTTTGATTTAAGCTCTGCATTTTCACCACTCAAAGCATTATTGGCTCCCGTTAGTGAGTCTAGTCTAACTAGGGCATTGTCGAAGTCTCGTTGCAGGTCAGTAATCTTTGTGTCCTTTGTCTGAATGCTCACCTGATCTTTTTTATGTTCTTCGTTTGACTGGTTTTTATCGTACAAAAAATAACCCCAGGTACCTAATAAGCCGGCAGCTAATACACCGATGATGATGTTTTTACTGCTTTTTGCTTTGGGTTGTGGGCTACTGGGTGTGGTGGTGGCAGATGGATAATTCGTCTCTGTCATAACAAATGGATTTTAGTTTTAAAATAAAATAATATTTTTTTGTAGTAGAAATCGGATGCAAGTTACCCCAATTTCAACCTAAGTGTTTTTTATAACCTGTTAAATACTTGTTTTCGTACAACCATTTTTCTAAAACCGTGCCAGAATATCCGGATTTATGATTTCAAAATAATTTTATGCAAACGATTCAATCGTCTGAAGCCTGTAACTTAGCAACTTATGAGTGTTGAAAAAATAATAGGAGACTGGAAAAAAAAGAACTTTAAACCTTTTTATTGGTTTGAAGGAGATGAGGAATATTACATTGATAAAGCTGTAAGTTTTGCTGAGCAACATATTTTAAGTGAAAGCGAAGCTTCATTCAATCTTTCAATCTTTTATGGAAAAGATGCCGCTTGGGCAGATGTAATAAATGCTTGTCGCCGATATACCATGTTTGCAGAGAGGCAGGTTGTGATATTGAAGGAAGCACAGCAGATGAAGGATATTGAAAAACTGGAACCTTATTTTGAAAACCCACTTTCTTCTACCATTTTCATAGTAGCTTATAAAGACAAAAAACTGGATGCCCGAAAGAAATTTTCCAAGCTGGTAAAGGAAAAAGGTGTTTTGGTTACTACAAAAAAAATGTATGACAACCAGCTACCCGAATGGACGCTGGAGTTGATGAAGTCAAAAGGGCTTACGATTTCTCAAAAAGGGCTTGCGTTATTGGTTGACCATATTGGCAATGATTTGGTAAGAATAGAAAATGAAGTTGATAAATTAACAATAAATCTTGGCAAGCGTACCAGTGTTACTGAAGATGATATAGAAAACTATATTGGTGTAAGTAAAGAGTTTAATGTATTTGAACTGCAATCAGCAATGGCATCCAAAAACCTGCCTGCTGCCATTCGGATTATCCAGTATTTTGAAGCAAATCCCAAAGCGGCTCCCATTCAGCTTGTCCTTCCATCTTTATACGGCTTTTTTAGTAAAGTGTTTATGATTTTCGGCGCCGGCACCCGTGATGAAAAAACGATTGCTACCACAATAGGTGTCAATCCTTTTTTTGTAAAGGATTATATTAAAGCGGCCAACTTGTATTCCTATTCGGGAATTGAAAGAAACCTGTTATTGTTAAATCAATATAACCTAAAAAGTATAGGTATTGGAGATGCGGGTACTGAAGATGCTTCTTTATTAAAAGAAATGGCTGTAAAAATGATGTCGGCCTGAAAATATTTTCAGCCCGAAAGATTATGGTGAAATGATCTTTCGGGCTGTGTTTTATTAATTTATTTATCAAGATTGATATTCACATCTCCTTTCTTATTGTTGATATTGAATTTAGTATGTTTTGATAAGAAAGTTTTATATCGTTGCAGCGTTTCAGCAGATGCTTTTGTTTCATTTATATAAAGAACACCATCTTTATATTTCAGGCTATAACCCTGTTCTTTATTGATGAGGCCGTCTTGCTCCAATCCGTTTACAAATGATTGATATTCCTGAATTGTGATTTTTGCTTTTTCTAATTGCTCTTTAGCTTCATTAAGTTCCTTTTCAATAGTTGGCTTTATTTTTTCCAACTCTTTTTGCACTTTTTTTAAATCTATTTCTTTTACCTTTTTTAAGGCCTCCTGTACTTCGACTTGAATTTTGTTTACATCAATTTCTCTGAGAGACTGATTTATTTCTGTTTTCATTTTTTCAATATCAATCTTGTTCATGGCTTCATTTACTTCTTTCTTTATTTTTTCCACGTCGATTTTAGCAAGCGATTCAGATAATTCGGCCTGCATTTTTGAAAAATCAATTTCTTTAATAGCCTTATCTATTTCCATTTTGATTTTGGCGGCATCAATTTTTTCAAGACCCTCTTTTAAATCCTTTTGAAACTTTTCCCAATCCATTTTATCAAAAGCGTCATTCAATTCATCATCAAGATTAATGGTTTTCTTTTCGCTCCCTTTTTTTTGAACAGGTGTTGTATCATTTACTTGTTTATGGGTTTTCCCAGGCATCTGCTGTTGCCCCCAGGCTACCATTACAAATGCAAGTACAACGGCTGTAAGCGCCAATCCCCATTTCAAATTTTTTGAATAAGCTGGTTTCATAAATTAATTTTTTTGGTTACTGATTTTGTTTTGCACGAATTGTTTCGTACAAACATACGATTAGTTTCGTATAAAAATCGTTGTTCTGCTTTGATAAGAAAAAATTAACAAATCAGCAGTCTAGTTTTTGCGAAATGCCCACTTTATTATTTCTTTCCAGCTGGGCTTCTTGCCATACATCAGTATGCCTGTACGATAAATTTTTCCGGCAAACCAAGTAGTAAAAATAAATCCGGCTATTAGCAGCGACATACTCAATCCCAGCTGCCACCAGGGCACTGTGCCCGGTACACCAAATGGCAGCCGCACCATCATAATAATAGGGGAGGAAAACGGAATAATGCTGCCCCAAAATGCCAACGAGCCGGTAGGGTCTTTTAAAACTGCCGTCATCATGGCTACCGAAAAAATAATGGGCATCATTAAAGGAAAGCTTAATGATTGAGCTTCCCGCATATCTTCATTTACCGCACTGCCTACGGCGGCAAATAATGAGGCATAAAAGAAGAAGCCACCCAGCAGATAGAATACAAAGCAACTCAATATCAACGGCATATTGGAACTGGTAAACACATCCTGAATGCCGCCTACCACACTGCTCATTGCATCGGCTTTGCCGGTAAGTTTGGTTACATTGTAGATAATAAGAATAAAGAAAATCCAAAGCAAAATTTGAGTAAGGCATACAAGTCCAATTCCAAGAATTTTCCCAAGCATCAATTGAAATGGTTTTACAGAAGAGACAATGACTTCAGCAATACGATTTGTTTTTTCTTCCATGACACCCATCATTACCTGTGACCCATACAATAACAAAATGATGTATATAAGTATAGCGGATACACTCCCAATTGCAGTAGCTACTCCTGAATTTGCTTTTCGATCTTTAATATTTTCAGGAACGATGATAATGTTATTTTGTTCAAGAATTCTTTTTTTCTCAGCATCAATTCCCAATTTTTCATTTTTAATGGACATCCACAAGGCATTTATTTTGGATTGTACCGGGGCTGTGCCTTCCATGCTCATGGTATGTGTTGTATTCAATTTGAGAAAGGGGAGCGGCTTGTCCCAGGCCACTGTAGCGGGTACTACTATAAACCCATCATAACCGGATTTTTCCAGACCGGATTCCAAGCTGCTTGCAGAAGCAGTAACCAAACTGAGGCGAGAACTACTGTCGAGCAAATTGAGGCTGTCTATTTTAGCCTTTGTAAAGTAACCTGATGAATCAATTACCGCTACATGCATCTTACGTCCACTTTTTGCTGTAATATACCCCGTGCCCAATATTAATCCCAGGTATAAAAGTGGAAATAATACGGTACTGAGTATAAAGGTTTTCTTTCTGATTCTGGTTAAATATTCTCTTCCTATGATAAGTCTGATCTTGTTCATGGTTAATGTATTAATGTCTTAATCTTTAATTTCCTGAAACTGACGTGCATGTGCTGTGCCTTCAACTACTTTTATAAAAATATCATTGAGTGAAGGAAGCACTTCATTGAACGAATGAATGACTACGCCTTGCTGAAGTAAATATTGCAATACATCATTTGTGCTTTTTCCGTCATTTATCTTTATTACGGTTTCGTCATTCATTGTATTGCTCACTTCAAATGGAGCTGATCCATTGGTTTCGGGGATGGCAGACGCCCCAATGCTGTACAAGTTTTCTTTGAATTGCTGTTTCAGATTTTTTATTTCGCCATCTAATATTTTCTGACCTTTATTTACCAGTACAATCTGATTGCAAATTTCTTCTACCTGCTCCATTCTGTGTGTACTGAAGATGATGGTTGACCCATTTTTTGCAAGATTGAAAATTTCGTCTTTTATTAGATTACTATTCACCGGGTCAAGCCCACTAAAAGGTTCGTCTAATATGATCAGTTTGGGATTGTGTAAAACAGTAGTTACAAATTGAAGTTTTTGGCTCATTCCTTTTGATAAATCTTCTACTTTCTTATTCCACCAGGATTCCATACCAAATTTGATAAACCACTCCTTTACTTTTTTTGTTGCATCTTTTCGGTTCAGACCTTTTAGTTGTGCCAGATATAAAGTTTGCTCACCGATTTTCATTTTTTTATACAAGCCCCTTTCTTCGGGCATATAACCAATTTTTGCAACATCATTTAATGGATCAAATTTTTTCCCATCAAAGAGAATCTCACCACTGTCAGGATAAAATATACCGGTGATCATTCTTATCAATGTGGTTTTGCCTGCACCATTGGGGCCCAAAAGTCCAAAAATACTTCCCTGCGCTACCGACAGACTAATATTGTCAACCGCTTTTTGAGTGGCAAAATATTTTTTCAGATCACGGGTTTCAAGAATTGAAGCCATGTTTTTATTTTAGAACGCAAATTTACAAATGCAACGGAAACCGGATGCTATTAGATTCATTTATTACCGCAAAATGTAGTTTATGGCCGATAAAATGCAAATAAATAATATGAAACAATGTTTACCATTGCAGCAAAAAACGTTTCAATTCCAGTTTTGAGGCATTCCCGGGTTTACGACATTGAGCAACTACATACATTTTATTATGCGCAATCATTCGCATTGCTGTAATCTTTAATTTGGGATAATTGTTTTTCAAATGATGAGCAGGTTGCAGTTCAAACCCTCTCAGTCCTTTTTCATTTACCCTTAATAAATGTATTTTCTCAGTTACCGGATTAAAAAAGGCCAAATTGAATTCGTTGGTTGTTCTTTTGATATAGCATGAGGGTAATTCCATATTGTAAAAGCTACTGTCTTTTGATTCAAATTGAATCAATGGATTACCCAAAATCAACTCACTGGTATCAACCGGATAAACGGTGATTCTATGTTGCTCATCTTTACGATATTCATTATTGATAAGTAAAGCGCCATAATTATTGAATCCGGCAATATTCAAATCTCTGTAGTACACATTGTCAAATGCAGACAGTGAATCGGGTAATTCAAAATGTTTGTAGGCAATGATATTATTGGCCTTGGGTTGCAAATAATAAAACTGATGTGTGGTGGCGGAAGGCAGATTGGTGAGTGAGTCTGTGTTTGCATTATCTGCCATCAATTGGCGATAGCTGTATTGTTCTTTAATTTGTTTTAAAAGATACCAATAGCTTTCTGCTGTTTTATACGCCGAAAAGGTAAACACATTATTATTTTTTACCGAATCAAGAATGGTAAGACCTTGCAAAGGCACCATTTTATTTGACTGTAATTTTGAGTTCCAAATTGTAATTTGCTCTAAATCTGAGGCCGGATCATTATAGGGCGTATCAGGAAAAATATTTTTAGATACAGTTTCAGAGGAGTATAAATCTCCTTGATTATCTAAATGCATCACAGCATTACTATAAAAATATGTTTTATAGCAGGGCACAGCATCCATTTTATTAAATATAAAACGGGTAAACGGAATTTGCGGCAGGCTTTCTTCTTTAAGTATGGTGTATCTAAGTGGTTTGAAAAATGAATTGCCCGTTTTTTTCTTAAAAAAATCGGTAAACCTTCTTGCAGCAAACAAAGTCAGGTTTTCGGTGGAGGTTGTTAACAAAGTCTCCATCATCTTAAACTGTAAATAACCATATAACCTGAGAAAACGATCTTCATCCGTTTCAAAATATTTAAAAAAATCATCCATAGGGCTGGGTTTGCACCAGTCCGTCATGGGTAGTTGGAAATCGGTTTTATTGGAATCGGGAATAGCCGCTGCTGTTTGTGCGCATAGTTCAATAAATAATTTTTTATGCTTGTCAAATTTTTGATTGCCATTAAACAAATTAGCAAAAGCAGTGAGGCATTCATTGGCAACAAGCTCTTCGCAGGTATAGCTTGATCTTTCAGGATTGATATACCTGAAACTCATATAATGCCCCATTTCGTGAGCATAAATGAGTGTAATTGAATAGTTCGCTGCTTCCCATGCAAGTGAATCGGTAGGATAAAGTGTTTTGTAATTCCATTTTCCGGCAGTAAACTGTTGTGAATAGTTGTGCCAGAATTCTTTTGTCTGATTAAATTTTATTAGCGATGTAGCTTCAATTCTTCTATCGCCGTAGCTGCAAAAACTCACCAATTTTTTGATACCTCTTTCTTTAAAATGCAAAAAAGGATCTTCGGTATAGGTAAGCCCAAATGTATTTCTTACAAATGCAAATGCTTGCTCGCTGCTTCCTGATCGGATTACAGCATTAAAATCATTAAAAATTTTTTGACCAGTGCATGTGCAAGTCATAAACAGGAAAAACAGAATTCCCGATATTTTTTTCATAATTCAAGTTAAGAAAAAATCATTGCAATCTGAGTTGCCACATTTTCGCCATCCATGGCAGCGCTCACAATACCGCCTGCATATCCGGCACCTTCGCCACAGGGATAAAGATTATTGATTTGTGGATGTTGTAATGTGTGTTTTTCGCGGGGAATACGAACGGGTGATGATGTTCTGGATTCGGTGGCTACTACAACGGCTTCATTTGTAAAATAGTCTTTCATTTTTTTACCATATTCCTTAAAGGCTGTCTGTAAATTTTGGAAAACAAATGCAGGTAACACTTCTTTTAATGAAGTAGAATGTAAACCGGGCAGGTAAGAACAGGCTGGCAGCGAATTAGAAACTTTATTTTCAAAAAAATCAACCATACGCTGGGCGGGGGCAACAAATTTTCCTCCACCATACGCAAAAGCTTTGGCTTCTACTTCCTGTTGATACTTCATAGCTGCAAGTGCTCCTGCTTTCGTATAGCTTAGCCAATCATTTTCTTCAATGGAAACCACAATACCACTATTGGCAAATGGGTTATTTCTTTTAGACGGACTCCATCCGTTTACTACCAACTCGCCGGGGGCGGTGGAGGCAGTTGCAATAATGCCACCGGGACACATGCAGAAAGAAAACACACCTTTACCATTTACCTGTTGTACCCAACTGTAAGAAGCAGGCGGCAGATGTGGGCTGCGAATGGTACAATGATATTGTGAACTATCAATAAGCGATTGCGGATGTTCAACTCTTACGCCCAATGCAAAAGGTTTTGCTTCAATTAAAATATTTTTATGTTGCAATAGCTCAAAAATGTCTCTGGCAGAATGTCCGGTAGCAAGGATGATTGCATCGGCAGAAAAAGAATCACCATTTTGAGTGAGTACAGAAGCTATTGCATTGTTGCTGATAATGAAATCGGTTACTTTTTTTTCAAAATGTATTTCGCCGCCACATTCCAATATCTTCATGCGCATCGCTGTTATAATATGTGGAAGTTTATTGGTGCCAATATGTGGATGAGCTTCATATAATATTTTTTCTTCAGCTCCAAAATGTACAAAAAGGTTTAATATTCTTTCAATACTTCCTCTCTTACTACTTCTGGTATAAAGCTTTCCATCGCTATAAGTGCCGGCACCTCCTTCGCCAAAGCAATAATTACTTTCAGTATTTATTTCACCTTCCTTATTGAGCATGGCAAGGTCGCGTCTTCTTGCTCTTACGTCTTTTCCTCTTTCCAAGAGGATAGGTTTAATGCCAAGCTCAATTAGTTTTAAAGCTGCAAATAAACCTGCGGGACCTGCGCCGATAATGATGACTGATTTTTTTGCTTTTTTGATGTCTTGAAATTGAAATGCAAATTTTTCTCTGTGATGTACAGGTTCATTTATATAAGCAGTCAGTGTAAGATTGACCCAGGCCTGTTTGCCTCTTGCATCAATTGATTTTTTTGTAATGATAAATCCCGAAATATCTTCAGGTTTATTGCCTATACTGCCGGCAATATAGGCTTTGATAATATTATCGGTGGCGGCTTCTTCCGGTAGCAGCTTCAGGCTGATGGCTTTTTGCATAATGTCAGGTTTTTATCCTGAAAATTTCAGACAAACATAATGATTGACATTAGATTTAGAATGAAAATCATTGAATACTTTGATTAATATTCATTTTTTCAATAATTGAAATGTCAAATCAATTTTTTTTAAAAATATTTTGTAGAAGTCTGTGGATTAAACTGTAAAACTAACTACCTTCAGTCAACTACTGATTATGAGAAAAAATTCTTGGATACTTAGCTGCCTGTTTTTAGTATCGGCGGGTTTTATTTCCTGTCATACTTCGTACACCACTTCAACTTTACAATACAAAGACTACAGGATAAGCGACAAGCAACCTGTAAATAAAAACTTAGAAAATTTATTGCATCCTTATAGTGATAGTGTAAGCAGAAGTATGGATGCTATTGTTGGTAATGCTCCTGTTAGTTTAGATAAAAAATCTCCTGAATCAGCTTTAGGCAACTTTATGGTGGATGCATTTTTTGTAATGGCAAAGGAAAAATATAATACACAAATAGATGCAGCATTTATGAACTCAGGTGGTATTCGGCTTACACAATTGCCAGCAGGGCCGGTAACAAGAGGCAAAATTTTTGAACTAATGCCCTTTGATAATTTAATTGTGTTACAAAAAATGAAAGGAAGTGTTTTGCAACAGTTTCTGGATCTTACTGCAGCAAGAGGTGGATGGCCTGTAGCAGGCATTACCATGCATATAAAAGATAATAAAGCGGTTGATGTAATGATTAATGGGAAGCCACTTGACCCTAATGCGACTTATACTACAGCAAATTCTGATTTTGTTGCCAATGGTGGTGATAATGCAGATATGTTACGGCAAATACCTCAGCTAACTAATGGTTACCTGATGCGTGACGCATTATTTGACTATATTAAGAAACTGAAAACAGAAGGAAAAGATATTACAGCAACCATTGAAAACCGTGTAGTAAATGATAAATAGAAAAAAATTTATTAGGCAGTCCGTAATGGCAGCAGGGGCGGTTTTGGCAGGCCCGGCAGTAGCTGAGGCGACCGAGTATATGAGCCCGCTAAAGCTCACCATTTTACATACCAATGATACGCATAGTCGTTTGGATCCTTTCCCTATGGATGGTGGACGAAATCAGGGTTTGGGCGGAGTAGCTGCCCGAGCTGAATTGATAAAGCAAATACGAGCCGAAGAGTCGCAGGTATTATTATTAGATGCCGGAGACATTTTTCAAGGCACGCCTTATTTTAATATCTATAAGGGGGAGCCTGAAATAAAAGCTATGTCGGCAATGGAATATGATGCCTGTACAATTGGTAATCATGATTTTGATGCCGGTATGGAAAATCTGGCTACGCAACTTTCGAATCATGCAAATTTTCCGATGCTGGTTTCTAATTATGATTTTTCAGGCACACCTATGGAAAATAAAACAGAGCTGTATAAGATTTTCAAAAAAGGAAAGTTGAAAATTGGCGTATTGGGCGTAAGCATTGAAGGGCATGGATTGATACCCGATAATTTGTTTGGTGCTACAAAATATCTGGATCCCGTACAAAAGGCAAATGAAACTGCAGCCCTGCTCAAGAAGGATAAAAATTGTGATATGATTATTTGCCTCTCACACCTGGGTGCCCGGTATAAGGATAATAAAGTGAGTGACGAAATATTGGCCAAAGAATCTGAAAATATTGATCTGATAATTGGCGGGCATACTCATACTTTTTTTGACAAACCACTTACGTATAAGAATAAAAAAGGTAGCGATGTTATTGTGAATCAAGTGGGTTGGGCGGGCATTGTATTGGGCAGATTAGATTTTGAATTTTCCAAATTTTCGGGCAAGAAAATTTTGGGGAACAAGAATATTTCTGTTTCACAAAAAACAGGTGGATAAAAATTTTTTTTTATAAAAGTTTTATTGATATTCGCCGTCCTGTCCAACTTTTTTTATTGACATTGTGTGGAAGATTTTTTTGGACAATTTGACAAGAACAACTATAGATAACCCGATATAAATTACTAACCTTTTCATGGAGAAGAACGCAGAAAAAGTTTGGACCAATTGTTTAAAGATCATCAATGATATTGTTGAAAGGCAGCATTACAAAACATGGTTTGAACCCATCAAACCGGTTTCTTTAAAAAATAATGTTCTGGTTATACAGGTGCCCAGTCAGTTTTTCTTTGAGTATCTTGAAGAACATTATGTAAATTTATTGGCAAAGACGCTGAAGCGAGAGTTGGGTAAAGATGCAAGACTTGAATATCGTATCATGGTCGATAGTGGCAATAGCCGCAATAAACCAAAGACGATGGATGTCAGTGGTCAGGGTTTTAAAACCTTTTCAAACAACGAAATGGATTTTCCGCTCGTCATAAATAACCCGGTTAAGAACCCATTTGTAATACCTGGGCTTAAAAAGATGCAGATAGATCCGCAACTGAATTCCATTTACACATTTGATGCCTTTATAGAAGGTGATTGTAACCGGGTAGCCCGTAGAGCCGGTAAAACGGTTGCTGAAAAGCCGGGAGCCAATTCTTTCAACCCATTAGTTATATATGCCGGCGTGGGTCTTGGAAAAACGCACTTGGCACAGGCAATAGGCAATGAAGTAAAAAAACTACATCCCAATAAAGTGGTATTATATGTGAGCTCCGAAAAGTTCATCAACCAGTTTATGGATCATAGCCGCAATAATGCGATCAACGACTTTATTCATTTTTATCAACTGATTGACGTATTAATCATTGATGACGTGCAGTTTTTTGCAAAAGCTGAAAAATCTCAAGATGCATTTTTTGCCATTTTCAATCACTTGCATCAATCCGGCAAACAACTGGTACTTACTTCTGATAAGTCACCAAAAGATCTGGAAGGTGTACAAGAAAGATTACTCAGCCGTTTCCGCTGGGGTTTGAGTGCCGATTTGCAAATGCCCGACTATGAAACCCGAATAGAAATTTTGGAACGCAAAATGAAAAATGACGGGTTGGAAATGCCAAAGGAAGTGGTTAAGTATATTGCTTATAATATCAATAATAATGTAAGAGAACTGGAAGGCGCATTGATTTCATTACTGGCGCAATCTTCGTTAAATAGGAGAGAAATTGACCTGGACTTAGCTAAGAAAGTGCTACGAAATTTTGTAAAATCATCCAGTAAAGAAATCACTATCGAAACGATTCAAAAAATGGTTTGCGAATTTTTTGATGTTTCTTATGATAAACTGTTGCAAAAGACTCGTAAAAGAGAAATTGTGCAAGCAAGGCAGATTACTATGTTTCTGGCCAAAGCATTCACTAAAAACTCATTAAAAACAATCGGTGAACATTTTGGCGGAAGAGATCATACTACCGTAATACATTCTTGCCAGACGGTAAAAGACCTGATGGATACCGATGGCTCATTTAGAGAAAGTGTGCTGGAGTTGCAGCAAAAAGTACAGTTAGCCGCTATGTAAATTGATTTCAAAAAATATTTATCCCGGACAATATTTGTTCGGGATTTTTGTTTGGCTGCTATTCAGTTAAAGGCTATTTTTGCAACCCTTGAAAATGCAATTTGCATAAAAAGGAATCGGGAAGTAGCGCAGGCCGGTAGCGCACCTGGTTTGGGACCAGGGGGTCGCAGGTTCGAATCCTGTCTTCCCGACATATTTGAGTAGAGTGCGATTTGACTCTGTAAATTTTCGGCCGGTGAGGTGGATGAGTGGCTGAAATCAACGGTTTGCTAAACCGTCGTACGACCTTAAAGTTGTACCGAGGGTTCGAATCCCTCCCTCACCGCAAAAGACTTCGGATACCCGAGGTCTTTTTTTGTAATTAAGTTTTTCAGCGAAATAAATTGGATGAGTGACTGAAAGAAGGGAGTTGTTGTAATGAATGGTAGAAATTTAGTAGTTCGTAGTGGCACAATGTGAC
>ERZ795041.176-NODE-176-length-25833-cov-4.838622_pt1 | contig 25833 bp, 24 predicted proteins | sample MGYA00375125_ERZ795041 | MGnify/ENA primary metagenome ERZ795041 (study PRJEB30170, sample SAMN03074214) | activated sludge metagenome | biome: Common Effluent Treatment Plant; feature: Wastewater; material: Activated sludge; isolation source: activated biomass in...
GTCTTTGAGCTGCATTATCTCATATTTTCTTTTAATTTTCTATGATCCTCCTGATGCGATGATGCTCAATTCATTTCCGCTTCGTGGATTTAACCGGTAATCCGTTGTATTTAATTCATAGTCCAACCCAATATTCAGCCAGCTTACATCGCCTGCATCGGGAAGGGTGCGGGATTGAATAACCGCTGGTGTATTTAATCCGCCACTGCTGACAATGGTTTGAAACCTTTGTACAAACAGCCGGGCCGATTGTGTTGTATTAAGTGCATACAAAGCACCCAATTGAAAATTTACATTGAGGAAGCTGCTGTCTTTTTTAAACATATCAAATGAAAAATCGAGCCCAACATTGGATTTAAAAATAAAGGGATGCTGATAAATAAAATTCAAGCGGGGTGATTTTACCTGTATCTGCTGCCAGTTGAGCCCAATGGTTTCGCCGGCACCCAGCGAGTTTCTAAGTAATATGTTTGCCTCACCTGTTATCAAAAGTTTTTTTGATGAAAGCTGGTCGTTATTGGGCAAAAAACCAATCAATGCATTTATCTGACTGCTTTTTTTTTGCTTTAAATACACATTTAAAACCGAGCCGGTATTGAGCAAGGTAATGTCAGCAGATCGTTCAGATTCTACATAAGCCAGCTCTGCCAGTTTTTTATCCACCTGCAACAGTTTTTCTTTATTGTAACTGCTTCCATTGGGAATATTGAGATAGCGCTGCAAGTAAGCATTGGAAATTTTTCCATTGCCATAAATTCTGATGCTGTCAATTTTATAAGCTGGACCTTTGTTTACTTTTAAACTAGCAGTAACGGCTTCTTTGTCCAATATGATACTATCAAGAAATATGCGGGCAAAAGGATGACCGGTGTTTTCTAAACGATAAAGCATTTTTTCTTGCAACTGCTGCAGCATTACAAAATCCAGTGGCTTTCCCGAAAATTGTTTTTCTCGCCAGCCAGCAACTTCAAGCAAATCGGACGGCACGGATGCAACATCTAATTTTATCCAACGATACGATTCACCCAGAAACAAAACTAAACGGGCTGTGGTCATTCCATACTGAAGCGAATCTATTGAGGCTGTAACATAGCCTTTTGATTGCAATAAAGCGGGTAATCGATTCAGGTATTCTTCACAGGCAAGTTTAGAAGCAAAGCTGGTTTGAAGTCCTGTTTTAGAAACAATCCATGCTGAATCTTTATCTACACCACTAACCCAAAGCGTGTAAGATGAAACCGTAGCCGCTGCCGGCTTTTGTGCATTTCCATTTAATGCAGCAAGCATTAAAATAAGAACCAATATTTTCGTATGGAATTTTCTCATCAGCTTTTCAAAGGTTGCTGCGGATGTTTAGTTTGCTAAATTATTCATTTAATCACAAATCCATTGGCCGGAATTTATATTCATATCCCTTTTTGCAAACAGGCTTGCCATTATTGCAATTTTCATTTTACAACCTCGCTGCGATATAAAGATGATTTTGTAAAAGCATTGCTATCAGAAATTGAATTGCAAAAGGATTATTTAAGCCATGAAAACATTGAAACCATTTATTTTGGTGGCGGCACACCTTCACTTTTATCAATTGCCGAATTGCAATGCATATTAAATAAACTTCAAAAGCATTTTACCATTTCGCAAGATTGTGAAATAACGCTGGAAACCAATCCTGACGATATTTCAACACCCAAATTACAAGATTGGAAACAGGCAGGCATCAACCGCTTGAGTATTGGCGTTCAGAGTTTTTTTGAAGAGGATTTGCAGTGGATGAACAGGGCACACCATGCAAGGCAGGCGCTTGATAGTTTAATGCTGGCATTACCATATTTCAATAATCTTACGGTTGATCTTATTTATGGACTTCCCGGCATGAGCCATGAAAAATGGCAACAGAATGTAGAAACCGTATTGGCATTAAAAATTCCGCATCTCTCCTGCTATGCGCTTACGGTGGAACCCAAAACACCGCTGGATAAACTAATAAAACAACATCGTGCTGAAGATATAAGCCCGGATAAACAGGCCGAACAGTTTTTGCTACTGATGCAATGGCTGGAAGCTGCCGGTTACGAGCATTATGAAATTTCAAACTTTGCAAAACCCGGTATGCGCAGCCGGCACAACACATCATATTGGCAGGGGAAAAAATATTTGGGACTGGGGCCATCGGCACATTCATATAATGGAAATGAAAGGCAATGGAATATTGCAAACAATCAGCAATACATTGCAGCCATGCAACAGCAAAAAATTATAGCAGAAAAAGAAATACTCACTTACACACAAAAGCTGAATGAATACATAATGACTGCGCTGCGTACAATGGAAGGAATAGATTTAGATGTACTTTCCCTTCAGTTTGAAATACCTGCGGATCCATTTCTGAAAAGAATGGATAAATACATGCAATCAAACAAAGTTGTACGAAAAGAAAATTTTCTTCAACTAACCCGTGAAGGAAAACTGCTTGCTGATGGTATTGCTGCCGATCTATTTTACTTATCAGCCCAATAGGCGAAAATAATATTCAACAAACAACCAACAGCTACCAGAAAAGTAAGGATAAAAGAAAACCATTTTATGGGATGCGGTTTGGTGCTGCCCTCTTTGCGTCCTTCCTGCCATTTATTAAAGTCAATTACATTTAGTACGATTTGCACAATGGCAGCTATCATAAACACAATCTGAAAAAACTTAATCATAGCATATAACCTTTTATAAAGTGAAGATAAAGTTTTTGTGAATATTTAGTAAATCATAAAATTCAAGGAGTTTATTTATGGAATAATTTATTCCCTATTAAGAACGAAAGTATTTCAACCTAAATCAGTGTTTCTTCAATATACTTAAACCCATCTGCCGGAGGCAACTGCTCCCATAATATTTTATAAATGGTGGCGGCAATTGGAATAGCGGCTTTTACTTGTTCATTTACTAAAAAAATACAGCGTGATGCATTGTAACCTTCGGCTACCATATTCATGGCGGTTTTTACTTCTGCTACCGAAAGACCTTGACCAATCATTTTGCCAAAACTCCTGTTGCGGCTGTGCAAAGAGTAGCAAGTAACCAGTAAATCGCCGAGATATACTGAAGCGGCATAATTGGGCATTTTGCGATGGGTAACCGGATCTTCAGCCTCATGCTCACCCACGGTAATATGTTGTGCGCCGAATTTTTTTAAAAACCCGGCCATTTCATCGGCAGCATTGGCAATATAGACGCTTAAAAAATTATCGCCATAGCCTAGTCCGCTGGCCATTCCTGCTCCCAGTGCAAAAATGTTTTTCATTACAGCGGCATATTGCACACCCAATATATCCTGATTGACAATGGTATTAATATAACTTGTTTTGAAATCCAGAGCAATTGCTTCTGCTTCCGTAATCTGAATACCGGAAATGGTGAGATAAGAGAGTTTTTCTTCGGCTACTTCCTCTGCATGGCAGGGCCCCAGCACTGCAAAATAATCCTCCAAAGCAAATTCAAATTCCTGCTTCAGATAATAATTGAGCAAAATATTTTTTTCGGGCAGTAAACCTTTAATGGCGGAAATAATTTTCTTGTTTTTAAAGTCATGAGGATTCAATCCGGCAATACTTTCTTCGGCATAGGCAGAGGGAATGGCCATTACAATTTTATCGGAAGCGGCTACCACATCTTTTACCTCAGTTGAAAGATGAAGCTTTGATGAATCAAATTTTACTGAGCTTAAATATCCCGGGTTGTTGCCTTGCTTTAGAATATGTTGTACAGCAGTGGCATTGCGCACCCACCAGTTTACCGTGTGTCCGTTATCTGTCAATATTTTGACCAGGGCTGTGGCCCAGCTACCACTTCCTACTACTCCATACATATTACAAATTGAAAATTCATTTTTATATTCTTACTATTGAAATAATTTATCTTTTGAAACCACTTTCACCTTCATACCATCTTTCAATGTTTTGCTGATGGCTGTATAAGGATCTGTCACCACAGTTTCGCCGGCTTTCAACCCCGATATGATTTCAATATAATTAATATCCTGAATACCTGACTGCACCACTCGTTTTTTTGCAGTGCCATCATCCTGTAAAACAAAAACCACTTCTTCCATCTCATTGCCCGAATCATCACGTTTCATACCTACGTTATCCTTTTTTTGATCATTTTCCTTTTTTTGATCCTCCAGATTCTTATCGCTGCCTTTTACTCTGGCACCTACTGCACCAATGGGCACCGACAATACATCGGCTTTTCGATTGGTTTTTATGTCGGCACTGGCATTCATACCCGGGCGAAAAGGAAATGCTTTGTCAGATAAATCACTATATGAACTTTTGTCTAAGCGGATTCTTACTTCATAGTTGGTAACATCATTTGAGGCAGAAAGTGTAGCTGCAGATTTTGTGCTACTTGCTATTTTCGTAACCACGCCTTTAAACTTGCGATTATTATAAGCATCCACTTCCACATCGGCCGAGTCGCCTATTTCAATTTTTACAATATCATTTTCACCCACATCTACTCTTACTTCCAGCACACTCATATCGGCAACGGTCATCATCTCCGTTCCTATATTAAAACTATTACCGGCCACTCTTTCACCTTTTTTAATATTAAGCGATGAAATGACACCATCCATAGGTGCAATAAGAATGGTGCGACTTAAATCTTTATTAGCCTTGGTCAATCCCACTTTTGAGCTTTGCACGCCGGCTTGCTGGCCTTTAATACCTTGCTGCGCTGCATTATAATTTGCTTCGGCTGTTTTTAAAGCGGTTTCATATTGCTCCAGCTCAGCTCTGGAAATTACTTTATCATCAAACAATTTTTTATTGCGGTTAAAGTTTTGTTGCGCTTGCTCCATACCGGCTTTTAATGATTCCAAAGCAGCTTTACTATTATTGACGCCGGCATTAGCCTGATTTACCTGCGATGCGGCTTCGTCTCTTTGTAGTGCATAGATGTCGGCATAAATTTTTGCCAGCACCTGTCCTTTCTTTACACTGTCTCCTTCTTCCACATTCAGTTCAGTAACCTCGCCGGAAATATCGGGACTGATTTTTACTTCCAGCTCCGGATATATTTTTCCACTGGCGTTTACTGATTCTACAATGGTACGTTGTACCACTGTATCGGTAGCTACTTTTAAATCCTTTTTACCACCACTCATCATTTTGGAAATGATAAAAACAGCAGCTAGTGTGCCGCCTAATAAAAGTGACCATTTTAATCCTTTACTCATATATATAATACCCGATTTTTGAAGCACAATATCCAAAACATGCAATACTGCATTTTACAAAAAATCATTTTTAAATGAATACCTTATTCAAAACTATTTAAAAAAATGGTTTATAGCTTCAATCCCTGTCCTTTATAGAATTCAAGCAGTTTTAGTTTAAATACATAATCGTACTCTGCATACAACAGCTGGCTTTTGGCTTGTTGCAAAGTGGTTTGCGTTGTTATCAAATCGTAGGTTGAAATTAATCCCACTTCATACCTTCTCACCGCATAATCATAAGCCAGTTGTGCACTGCTTACTGTTTTCTTATTGGCATGATATTTTTGAACCGCGGCCACCGCATCATAATAGGCTTTATAAATATCCTGTTTCAGCGTAAAACTGTTTTTCTCTTTTTCCAGTTCGGCCTGTTTTACATTTAGTTTAGACCGTTGCCAGTTTGTTTTCAATACACCACCATTGGCAATAGGAATGCTAACACCAATACCAATTGACTGTCGGAAATTCTGATTCAATTGATTGAAGTAACCTATTTTTCCAAATTCATAACTATTGATAGGTGAATTGGGAAATACATTGTATTGCGTAGCGCCTATGGTTACGTTGCCAATGGGCAGGTTGAGCGGTGTAGCAGATTTTATTTCTTTTGCCCGGTTATTAAACCCTGTACCCAGACTTCCAAATAAAGAAATAGTAGGATACCTTTCTGCTTTTGCAATCTCCACTGACCTTAATGCAGCCTTTATATTTAACTCATCCATTTTTTGTTGTGGCATGTTGTTGATGGCTAATTGATACACGGCTTCTGGTTGCAGGTCGGCCAGATTTTCTACCGGTATTAAACTAACCGGAGGCGTTACAATATCAAAAGGCTGGCCTGCATCCAGATTCAACAAGGATTTCATTTGCAATAAAAATTGCTGAGCCGAAGTTTGTGCGGCAATCAAATTAGAACTATCTGCCGACAAGGCTGCTTCCAGATTTACTGCATTTAGTTCGGGCAATTTACCGGCAGCTACCTGTTTGCGGGTGCTTTCTAATTGTGATTGGGTTTGTTCAATTTTTGATTTTGCCAGATTTTCCTGTTCTCTTGCCAGCAATATTTGTAAATAAGCCACAGCAATATTTAATGCCAAATCATTTTTGGCTTTTTCCACACCTTCTGTTGCTGCTTGTACATTAAAATCACGCATGGCAATTGTATTCTTTTTAGAAAACCAGTTAAACAAATCCACACTTGCCTGCAATGAATAATTATTGTTGAAATAACCGATGGTAGTAAGATCAAAAGAAGTAGGATCTTGATTGCGGCCGGCACTGTAGCCCAGATTGGTATTGAAATTTGCTGTTGGCCGTTGCGATGATTTGCTTTGTTCCCAATCTAATTTGGTTAAGTCTTTTTGCAAAATGCTTTGTCTGATGCTTATATTATTTGCCCAGGCATAATCTACGCATTTTTTTAGATCCCATTTTTCGGAGGACTGAGAAAAAGTGATCGTTGATATAAAAAGTAAAGCTATAAGGCCAATGCTGCGAAGTATCATATTGCAAAAATAGAGAGGATGAAGCAGTGTTTTGAGAAAAAATAAACTTTGCTGTAACTAATGTTTGGCATATTTATTCTTAATCAGAAATCCAAACTATGAAAATCAAGTTACACTATTAAAATTATGATAAACTAGTCCCAAATTTCCCCAAAACTCACATCAGCAATACAGTCTTCAATAATAAAACTGTATTTGAAATCCTTCCCTTGTTGCATCAATTGATATTTATCGTCGCTAAGTGCATATACTTCCACTTCTTTTTTATCGGGATCTATGATCAGATAATATGGAATGTGTTGTGATTCGTAAATGGCATACTTGGTATGTCTGTCTTTTAAGGCCGTAGCCGGCGAAAGTACTTCAGCTACCAATGTCGGCGGAAAGTCAAGATATTTTTTAATTATTGGTTTACATACAATCAGAATATCCGGTTGCAATATCATATCATCCGCAACCAAATAATCAACCGGTTGTGAGACCTGGCATTTTTTACAGTTCTTTAATTGTGCTCTAAATTCTGAATGTAGATTCCCTGCCACTATTTGATGGCCGGGTACAGGAGCCGGGCTCATCGCATGTGGAACGCCATCAATAACTTCCCATTTTCCTTCCCATTGTACATAATCTGCATAAGTATAATGGGGCAATATTTTGATTGCATTACTCATCACTTACGAAGTTACAAAATAAAATAATGTGCTTAAATTCCATTCAATGCCTGTTCCAGATCCTTTATCAAATAATCCGCATCTTCCAATCCGCAGTACAGTCTTACATATCGATGTTCTATGTTGCCGGGATTAAAATCCTTTTCGCTGATGCCCGCACATTTGGGAATGATCAGGCTTTCGTGTCCACCCCAGCTTACTGCCATCATGATATGCTGAAGCGATTCACAAAATTTTACGATCTCATCTTTTAGCTTTACATCAATTGCAAATGTGATAAGTCCGCAAGCACCTTTCATTTGCCGGCGGGCAAGTTCGTATTGCGGAAATGTATCATCAAATGGAAACAAAAATGAAGAAATTTTTGGGTGCTGCTTTATAAAACCAACTACTTCATTTGTCGTTTTTGTTATTCTTTCTAATCTTAAGGGCAAGGTTCTCAATCCTCTTATCATCAGCCAAGCATTAAAAGGCTGCATACCACTGCCAATATTGAGGTATTCGCTGTCAAATATTTTTTTCATCATAGCATGACTGCCGCACAGTACACCGCCCAGTGTATCGCTATGTCCGCCAATGTACTTAGTGGCCGTTTGCATGGTGATGTCAATTCCCATTTCGATTGGCTTTTGATAGAGCGGTGTACAGTAGCTGTTATCAATCAAAGTAGTAATGCCTTTTGATTTTGCAAATTGTGCTACTTCTTCTATGGGTTGCAGTGCATAGTTCCAGCTATTGGGCGATTCCAAATAATAAAATGTTGTATTGGGCATTGTAGCGGCCTGCCATTCTTCAATAGTTTTTCCATCAATATAAGTTGTACTTACATTGAAGCGGGGCAATATCACATCAAACATTCGCTGTACCCAGGTGTAGGGTGCTCTTACAGAAACAATATGATCACCGGATTTTATATTGGCAAAGATGCCGGCAAATATTGCTGCAGCGCCATTATTGAAAACGAGACAGTCTTCCGCTCCATCCAGTGCTGCCAGTTTTTTTCGAAGTATATCAATAGTAGGGTTGACACCGCGGCTGTACAGGTAGCCTTTCATTTCATCTTCAAAGGCTTTGCCCAAATCAGCCACTTTGCGAAAAGCAAAATTGCTGGTTTGCATAATGGGCGGTGCAATGGCGTTGAAGTACAGTTCACGATCTTCTCCCAGTTCATTTATAATTTTTGAAAGTTCCATGTCAGTTATTTGATTCAGTATTTCCTTTTGGCTTTATTAAAAAATACAGCAATGTAAATCCAACCAGCACGGCTGTTCCCGTAAGTGCAATGCCGGGTGTAGCGCTGATGATGTTGGTTCGTTTGCGCAACATAAAAATAGTGGCAGCCGATGTGGCCATTCCAAATGAATCTAAGAAAATAGAGAAACTCAAAATCTTTTCAAATGTATCGGCAAAAAATAATACGATGACACAAACTGCTGCAAATATGGTAAGTGAGACTACCATTACACCTTTTTGCTCATTTTGCTTTCTGAAAATTTTTGGGAAAACTCCATCCTCACTCATGGCAAACATAACCCGCGGGTTACTGAGCAAAGAGACATTGACATAGGCCAATACACTTAAAAAGAGAAGACCCGAAAAAATATTTGCACCCTGCAAGCCAAACATCTTTTCTACCACTACAGAAGCAATTTCACCTGTAGTTTTCATATTTTCAAAACCCACAATTTTATAATAAGCCACATTTACGGTTAAGTATAAAATGATAATAACAGCAATGCCTATAAAAATGGCTTTGGGAATATTTTTACTTGCCTGATTTACTTCGCTGCCAAAATTGATAGTTTGCTGATAACCGCCATAAGTAAAAGAAACTGCTATCAGGCAGAGACCAAAAGATTGTATCCAGTTTTGCCAGCCGATATTTTCATTTGCCACAGTTGCGGCTGAAGTACTTTCAAATGCAGGCACAAAAAACAAAGCACTGATGAGTAACAGAATCATGCTAATTTTAATCAGCATAAGTACTGATTGTGTTTTGGCACTGAGTTTTAACCCCATCATATTTACTCCGTAAAAAATAAAAATGGCCGACATGGCAATCATCACTTTCACCATATTGCCGGCATCGGGCCCCCAAAAAACCTTACTGATATAACCCGCACCAATCAATGCCACGCCTGATACGGAAGCCGCATTGGAAATAAGAATGCTCGCATTTAATGCAAATGCAATGGATGGATGATACGCATAGGAAAACACACGATAATAACCCCCGGTAACGGGATATCGGGAGCCAATTTCTGCATATGTAAGTGCACCACATAAGGCAATAATTCCGCCGGCTACCCAGGCTGCAAAATAAATGGTGGGATTGAGTGCGGCACCGGCTGCATCTTTGGCGGTGCGAAAAATACCCATACCAATTACCAGGCCTATAACGATCATCGTAAAATCAAAAAGGCCGAGTTTGTTTTTTTGCGTCATGGGCTGAAGATACAAAGAAAGCGATTGCATTAATCTGCCGGAGTGGGGCAACCCAACTTATCCTGTACGCCAAATCGAAATACAAAACCAATGGCTGTAATAAAATAATGATCTCCTTTGTGCGGGTTTACCGATTTGCTGAAGCCATCCAAATAATCGGTAAAAGGAAAATGATAAGACAGTTCGCCGGTGAGTGCCAGCCTGTGCGAAAGGTTGTATCGAATACCTGCACCGGCCGGTATAGTAAACTTAAGTTTGGTCAGTTTCTTTTGTTCATCGGTAGCCAGACGGGCAGGAATATCAGACCCATCGCCAAAATAAGCCGAATCAAATTTGCTGCCATCGGGCTTTAAATTAAAATAGCTGAGGGTACCTCCTGCAAACAGATATGGCGACAAATCTCTTCTGTCGGAGTTGTTGGTTCCAAAAACATTCCAAACTAACTGAGGCGAAACTTCAACAACAGGCGAGCGGAAGCTAAATGCCCGGTGACTTCGATATTCGGGTTGTTTATATTTTGCTTCATCGCCCTTTATACTTCCGGCAATGATTTGTAATCGTAATGCCATAGAAGGGGTAAAGATTTTTGATGCGGATAAAACGAATCCCGGTTTCATCGTTTTAAAAGATCCAATGGCTTCAGGTGTAAGATCACCCTGATAAGTAAAAGCGGCAATGGCAGCTCCTAACTCAAAAGTTCCGGTCTTTTTTTGTGCAGCTACCCATACTGATTGAGTAAGTAATACAAAAATCAAAATTTGTTTTATCTGCATCTTTATTTTTTTACAAATGAATTATTGTTCAGCAATATGACTACGGCTTTACCAATGTTGCGTGAAGACACGCAACTTTGCGTAGACACGCAACATTGCATAGATGCGACATCTTATGTTGCGTGAAACACGCAACATTGCATAAGTGTTTATAAAAAATGGTGGGGCTTGTACTTACTTCAACGTAACAATTGCGAAAAAATTATTAATCAAAAATGAATTTAACAGTTAATGACCTGCATTTTGTGTCATAAATATTTTCGTTAGAATAAATTTGCTGCCCTACATTTGCAGCGATTTGGTTTTATCCCTTTGCGGGATGATTAAATGGGAATCCCGTGAAATCCGGGAGCTATCCCCGTAGCTGTAAAGCCGCTTCGGTCTGTTTATAAAACAGAAAGAAGCCATTTCAAAAAAAACCACTGTTGCAAAACGGGAAGGTGAAATAAGGCTGAGCCAGAAGACCTGCCAATTCAATCAACATTTATTTTGCTTTCGGGTGAAAAGCTGAAATGTAAAAGTCAACCGACATTTATATTTCTATCTCTTTTTTATTCCTGAAAGCAGTCACACAAAAAACTCATTGTAAAATGAAAAAACATTTTTTTGTGCTGGCTGCCGTTATCATCAGCAACCAGCTCATCGCACAAGACACGGCTCGCCTGCAATTGGATGAGGTAGTAGTAACAGCCAACAAGTATGAACAAAAACAAAGCACAACGGGTAAGGTGCTCAACATCATCAGTCGTCAGCAATTAGAAAGAAGCGGCGGAAAAACATTGAGCGAAGTATTGAATACATTGCCGGGGCTAACCATGATAGGTGCTAATAATGTATTAGGCACCAATCAAAACATCAGCATTCGCGGTGCATCAGCTGGCAATGTGCTTTTGCTAATAGATGGCATACCTGTAAACGATCCATCGGCCATTACCAATTATTACGATTTGAATTTTATAAACATTGACCAGGTAGAACGCATTGAAGTATTAAAAGGTGGCCAGTCAACTTTATACGGTTCCGATGCGGTAGCCGGCGTAATCAACGTAATTTTAAAAAAAGCAGATAAAAAAATTACAGTATTTGGAGGCGTAACCGGTGGCAGTTACAATACTTTAAAAGAGTCCATTGGGTTTGGCGGTCAGCAAAAAAACACCCATTTTTCAATCAACTATACACATCAAAGCAGTGATGGGTTTTCGGCAGCAACTGATAAAAATAAAGTTGGTGGATTTGACAATGACGGATTTAAGCAGCATGCCCTCAATGGAAGATTTGGATTTAGTCCTGCAAAAAATTTGAAAATAAATTTTACCGGCACCTATAACAATTATTTTGCCGATTTAGATGCTGCTGCATTTACTGATGAAAAAGATTACACTGTAAAAAACGACAACAAGCAATTGGGCACTTCAGCCGTTTACACACTTAAAAAAAAGACGATACATTTGAACTATAATTTCAATCATGTTATCAGAAGGTATTACGATGACTCACTATATCAAAGCAGCCCTTATTCCAAATTTGCCCGCAGTAGCTATACCGGTCGCATACATTTTGCCGAGTTGTATGGTAATTGGAAAATAAACAATTTTGAGTTATTGATTGGCGCCGATTACAGATGGAATAACACAGACCAATGGTATTGGTCCACCGGCGCATTTGGCCCTTATGCACCACCTGCATTGCATGCCGAGATGAAGCAGGTAAGCCCATACTTAACACTTGCCTATAACCAGGATAATGGTTTTGGTGCAGAAATAGGTGGCCGTTATAATGATCATTCTGTTTATGGCAATAATGTGTCTTTCAACTTTAATCCTTTCTTTGTAATAAAAGACAAGGCCAAATTGTTTGCCAATATTTATTCTGCATTTAAAACACCTACGCTATACCAGTTGTATGATCAAAGTATTGGCAATAGCAGTTTGACCCCCGAAAAGAGTACAGTTGCGGAAGCGGGTGTAGAATTTCTTTCCTTGAAAAAGCTTAATGCGAGGGTTGTAGGTTTTTACCGTCAAGCTAAAGATGCAATTCTTTACACATTCAATCCATCCACCTTTGCGGGTAAATATCTGAATGCAAGTAAGCAAACTAATTATGGTATTGAATTAGAAGGAGGATTTGCGCATAAAAAAGTAAGCATTACGGCTAACTATACATATACCAATGGAAAAACGACAGCCGCATTTGATGGCACCGGCGCTCCACTATCAAAAGACACTACTTACTATAATTTATACCGCATTCCCAAACATACGATCCATATAGATTTTGGTGTACAGGCTACACCAACCATTTATTGCAGTATAAAATCTCGTTCGGCAAGCAAGCGTGAAGAATATGTATATGGTGCAGCTGCAGAAACATTAAAAGCCTATGTAGTATTTGATGTTTATGGAGAATATAAAATGGGAAAAGAAACCAGATTGTTTCTGGAAATAAATAATATAGCCGGAAATAAATATGTAGATATATTGGGCTACAACACTCGTGGGTTCAATTTCAACACAGGTATCAATTTCCGATTGTAAATGAATAAACATGAAACCAAAACCTGCCCCCGCTGCGGGGCGGGTTTTATTTGCAAACCGGGCAATATTACACAGTGTCAGTGTTTTACAACTTCATTATCGGTGGAGCAAAAAGCTTATTTACAGCTTCGGTATGCCGATTGTCTTTGTAAAAAATGTTTAGAGCATCTTTCTGTAGAAATCAATTACTTTAAAGAGAAATATATCTTCCGATAAGTATTTTTGCAGAAACCAACAGCCATGCATTTTGATGTTCAGGAGTTTCTCACCTTAACCTTTACGCTATTTGCGGTAATTGATATTGTAGGCTCAATTCCTATGCTCATTTCCATTAAGCAAAAAATGGGTGGATTAAATTCCTGGAAAGTAACACTCATTTCCGGCGGGCTGATGGTGTTGTTCTTTTTTCTGGGTAAGCCATTTTTAGATTTGCTGGGTGTGGATGTAAAATCATTTGCCGTAGCCGGCTCCATTGTTATTTTTATTCTGGGTTTGGAAATGATTCTGGGTATTGAGTTTTTCAAACCGGATAAAGGTGCACCATCGGGAACAGTAGTTCCTATTGCTTTCCCACTCATAGCCGGAAGCGGAACATTAACCACCATCATGTCGCTGAAAGCAACTTTTGAAAGCGCCAATAAAAACGAGTACATGATTCTTTTTGCCATTCTGATCAATCTGGTGTTTATCTATCTAGTACTTCGCTCATTAAATTTAATAGAAAGGGGGCTGGGCAAGGCCGGTTTATTGGCAGTAAGAAAATTTTTTGGTGTAATTTTGCTGGCTATTGCCGTTAAGATTTTTGCATCCAATGCAAGCGGTCTTATTAAGTGATAAGCTCTTTTTGGCCTCGTAGTACAATGGATAGTATAAGAGTTTCCGAAGCTCCAGATTCAGGTTCGATTCCTGACGAGGCTACTTACTTTCAATTTCCTTCCAGCTCCATTCATGCTTTGTAATCAAGCATTTCAGATTAAAGATTTTTTATTTCGTCAATATTTTCTACCTTTCTTTCTTTAAAAAAATAAACCATGGCTACTGCAAACATCAAAACTTCAAAATTTTTGACTATCCCCTGGGGTCTTCTTTCTATCGTTTTGGTTTTAGTTCTCAACCTTACATTGAACGCCGGTTGGTTCAGCAAAAACTGGAGCTGGATTGCATTGGTGCTCATCATTCCGGCTGCTATACTTGAAAATTTTAAAGTGGGCTACTCCACTATGCGTATCATGTTTTTGAAAGTGGTGTTCTCTTTACTTTCATTTTTACTGGTGGGCATGGCTTTTGGTTCGGCGCTTACCAACTGGTACAATATAAAATTCGGTGCCGGAACACCCGTAAAATCCATTACACTCCCCTGGTATGTATTATTGGCATTAGTAGTGCTGTTATTGATTCAGGTAGCGCAACTATTTAGTATGCTGAAAGCAGTTAAGAGAGAGTTTATGCAGCTCGATCCCGATCAATAAATTATTTACGTTGCTTCCATGCTGCTTTTAAAAATGGAAGCGTAGGTAGTGAAGACAATATTTTTACTTCATCAGTGATAGAAGATTCATTATCCAAAAACCTCAACACCTGTTGGGGTTTATTTTTTTTAAACAACCGGGAAAAGATTTTTGCCCCCTGCTGTTTTTCTTTTTCTAAAATATACAAAAGTACGCTGTCGTAAAAATGAAAACGTCTGAAACCGGTAGGGCGTGGTATAAAAGGATTCTTCTTTTTTATTAAACTACTCACTAATCTTGCCGCATGTTTTTGAATAAACTGAAATGTATAACCACTGGAAGCCTTGGTTTGCCCACCTACAGTGCCCATATTGATGATGCGGCCCTGCACCGGAGTAAAAGCATGATTGGTCATAGGGATAACGCCTGTCTCTGCTTCAACAATTTTATAATTTCCTTTTGTTATGAATTGATGTATATAATTTTTCAATGCCGTTTCATATTCTTCAGATTCCAAAATACTTTTTGAAAACAATGTAAACTCAACCAAAGCCTTTCGCTCAGAAAAAGGCATGATGTACACAAAATTTGTTCCCCTTTCCTGTTTTATTCTAAAGTCCATTAGGGTTGCTTCCGTTGGATTAAAAACCGTTTCATCTGTTTCTATTACCCAACCTTTAAAATGCTGCAGCAGCATTATTTCTTTTTCTTTTAAAAGGGGTTTTTGAAAAAGAATGCTATTAAAAATATAATCTGCAACAAATGTTTCGCTTTCCGTTTTGGCAATCGCAGTTTGACCTTCATTTTGAACTGATGTAACAGCTGCATATTTGATTTCAAAATTCGGCTGTTGATGAATTAAGGCCAGACAATATTCATAAAAATCCTGAGCCCGTATCAGTTTGTACCGGTATGGAAGAAGGGAAAGCAATTTTTCCATCTCCTTACTTCTTATCCATACCCGGCTCCAGCTTTTATAAACAATACTTTGAAAAATTCCATTTTCATTTTCCCAGAAACACCAGGTACGATCATTTTGAATCTTGGGCGCTTTATCTATCAATAATATTTTCTTATCAGAAAATTTGCCCGACTGTATTAAATGCACAGCAAAACTCAAGCCTGCACATCCCATGCCCGTTATGATGAAATCGTATTTTGTAACTGAGTTCAGAATACAGAAATTGAATCTAAGAAAAAATTAATCCGCTTCGGGAGCATATTCTACCCGCTTTCCCGCCGCCATCAGTTGCTTGTCTTTCTTCACTTTGTTCCGGTATTTTTTTGCAACAAATAAAAATCCAAAACTTTCACCATCTTCCTTGTTCAAGTGTTTATGATGCATTTTGTGCGCCCACCTTATTGCCCGCACATAAGTATTATTGCTTCTTGTAAACCATTTGACCCGTTGATGAATAATAACATCGTGCACCAGAAAATAAGCAAAGCCATATAACATGACACCAAAGCCGATGGCCTGCAGCCACCAGATATGATCATAAGTACCAAAATATATCATCAAAAAACTGGGAACCGCAAAGATGAAAGCAAATAAATCATTTTTTTCAAACACACACGGTCTTACCTGATGGTGATCTTTGTGCAGGTACCATAAGAAACCATGCATTACATATTTATGTGTGCACCAGGTGATGCCTTCCATAATTATCAGTGTACTTAATAAAATCAGTATGTAAAAAAAAACTTGCATGATGCTATCATTATCCAATCATTCTGAAACGGTTTTTTACGCCGGCTTTTAGTACAATCAGGGCTTTATAATAATCAGGAATTCGAATTCTCTTTTGCATGATGACTGACGGTTTTGTCCTTTTAATTTTTTTAAACAATGAATAGTAATACTTATACGCTACATATACGCCCAATCTGGCGCTTACTGGCAATTGTAAAATACCTTTATAGGCTTTATCAAAATCTTCCTGAATATCTGCTTCAATTATTTTTTTATCAACTTCAGAAAAGTGATGGAGATCGCATGCCGGAAAATAAACTCTTGACAAATTTTGAAAATCTGCTTTAGCATCTCTCAAAAAATTCACTTTCTGAAAAGCGGCTCCCAGTGCCTTAGCCGGAGCTTTCAATTGTTCAAATTTTGCATTATCTGCTTTGCAAAATATTTTCAAACACATCAACCCTACTACTTCGGCAGAGCCGAAAATATAGTCTTCATATTCTTCTTTATTGTACACTTTTTTGGTCAGATCCAATTCCATACTATGAAAAAACGCATCAATCAAACTGTGTTCAATGTCATATTCATTGACGGTAAGTTGAAAACTATGTAGTATGGGATTCAGGCTGATATGCTTTTCTATTGCATCGTAAGTTTCCAACTTGAACTGTTGCAACAATGCAGCTTTATCATGTTCATGAAAAGTATCAACAATTTCATCTGCAAATCTTACAAAGCCATAAATATTTCTGATAGGTGCACGAAGGTCTTTGTGCAGCAAACGAATAGCAGCCGAAAATGAAGAACTGTAACTCTCCGCTACGATCTTGCTGCACGATTCACTTACCTGATGAAATATTTCAATCATGGCCTGAAATTAGTTAATTCATTTGAAACTTTTTACTGCTTCACGAGCAGCCACTTCGCCGCTGATGAGGCAAGGCGGCACACCGGGGCCGGGCACGGTTAACTGTCCTGCAAAAAACAGATTTTTAATTTTTTTACTCCTGCATGAAGGTCGGAAAATGGCTGTTTGCATCAATGTATTGGCCATTCCATAAGCATTTCCTTTAAATGAATTGAAATCGCGGCTAAAATCACTTACGGAATATGATTTTTTAAAAATTACAGCATCATGAATGGTTTCACCTAAATGTTTTTCCATTCTGGAAAGAATGAGTTGAAAATATTTTTCACGCAGCGCTTCTGTATCGCCTACAAGTCCGGCAGCAACGGGAATTAAAAACACCATTGCCTCACACCCAGCCGGAGCAGCAGCCTCATCGGTTATGGAAGGAATGCTTACATAAAACAAAGGTTCTTCCGGCCATTGCGGGTTTTTATAAATTTCATTTCCATGTTTTTCAAATGAAGTATCAAAAAACAAGGAGTGATGAACTGCGTTTTTTAGTTTTTTGTTTAATCCCACATAATAAAGCAGGCACGAAGGTGCCATTGTTTTCTTATCCCAGTAAGCATCGGAATAGGAGCGAAATCTTTCAGGATAAAGTTTTGTATCGGTAAAATGATAATCGGCGCTGCTGATGACAAGTTCGGGTTCATATATATTTTTATCGGTAACTACTGTTTTCACTTTATGATCAAGTACAGTAGTTGATATTACTGTTTCGGAGAAATGAAACTGTACGCCCAGCTCACAAGCTAACTGATACAGGGCCTGCACCACCGAATACATGCCCCCCTTAGGATACCAGGTGCCGCCTTTTATATCTGCATAGTTCATCAAACTATACAGTGCAGGTGTATCCTGTGGCATAGCACCCAGAAACAAAACCGGAAATTCTAAAAGTTGACGAAGTTTGGGATGTTGAAAATGCTTTGCAATTTCTTTTCTGATGGATGAAAAAACCTGAAGCTTAAACACACCGCTGATGGTTTGCCAATCCAGAAATTCAAAAAATGATAGCCCGGGTTTATACACCATTTTCTGCATGCCCACTTCATATTTATATGCTGCGGCTTTCAGGTATTTATCCAGTTTTGCTGCGCTGCCCGATTCAATTGATTCAAATAAATTTTTAAGTTGTTCATAAGAAGCCGGAATATCATTTACTCCATCATTCCAGTAAATACGGTACGATGGATCCAATCTTTCCAGTTGATAATAATCGGATACTTTTTTTCCAAACTGATTGAAAAATCTTTCAAACACATCGGGCATCCAATAAAAACTAGGGCCCCGGTCAAATGTAAAACCCGCTTCTTTTAACTGGCCGGCACGACCTCCGGGTGAAGTTTGCTTTTCAATAACGGTAACCTTCCATCCGGCCTTTGCCATAAATGATGCAGCAGCAAGTCCGGCAAAGCCACTACCAATAATAATTACAGATTTAGAATCCACAGAAAATTATAAAAGATGATTAGAGATTTTTCCGGTATCCAATAATTTTTGGAAAGCGGTGGCGGCATTGTAAGATTGTAATGCATCCAAATGTCGTCCCTGATGCAAGTCGGTTCCTACTAAATCATAATATCCTTTTTTGATAAGATGATGTGCCAGCTCCTGTGCCGATTTGCCATAATAACCGGAAAGAGAAAGTATGTTTAATTGAAACAAACAGCCAATGTCTTTCAGTTCTTCATAAAAATTTTTATTGCCTTCCAGGTACAAATATCTTTCGGGGTGGGCAATGACGGGCTGATAACCCTGCATTTGCATTTCAAACAAAATATCTTTTAAGCCATGTGGTGCCGAAGCAAGTGAGAATTCCGATAATACCCAATTGTCTTTTATCGTTAGCAGTTTTTCATTTCGTTGTAAAAGACCTTCAACATGATCGTCGAGAAAATATTCTGCTGCAGCATGTATTTCTATATCTATATTTTCTTCTTTCAGCCTATTGCGCAGCAAATCCAGTTTTTCATTTATGATGTCGGGAGTATTTTTATACATCTCCCACATGATGTGAGGTGTGGTTATCAATTTTCGAAATCCCAGTTTCATCATCGCTTTTATCAGCTGCACCGATTCATCGATGTTTCTGGCGCCATCATCAATGCCCGGAAGTAAATGTGAATGTATATCCACACCCACGTTTTTAAAAACATCAGCTGCTTTGCTATGATCTTTTGATTTCGAAAACAGTTTAAACATATTGTGAACCGAAAGTTTACTTAACGAAGTTAAGCCGAAATCATTAATCAATATTTCTCTTCGGTAATGACGGAAATACTTTGTGTACCAAATTGCTATTGGGGAAAACGATATACCAGGCAGTGAGAAACAATATCATAAAATCGGTATAAAAATTCCGGTGTTGCTGATACCATACCTCCAGTGCACCTTTGTAAGGCAAAATAATCGTACGATAGGTTTCTTGTGGCGGCAATTTGCTTTGGGTGATAATTAATTCTTCATCTCTAAAAACAATAGAGCCAATGCCCGTCAACCCCGGTATTACATTATAAACTTTTGATTTCAGATCGTCTGTATATCTGTCAAAGCCCACTTTCATTAACGGCCGGGGGCCTACGAATGACATATCGCCGGTGAGAATATTAATTAATTGTGGTAGCTCATTAATCTTACTTTGTCGCAACAATTTTCCCACTCGAGTAATCCTCGGATCACCTCTTTTGGTAATATCGCCATCGCCCATATTCGGGCTGTTTTTCAACATCGTAGCAAACTTCCAGATCTTGAAAATCTTATTCTTATAACCCACTCTGTCTTGCCTGTAAAAAACTTCGTGTTCTCCGGTTAGCAGTAATAAAATAATAACCGGAATTAATATTGGAGAAAGCAAAATAATTGCTAACAAGGAAAAAATAATATCAAAAAAACGTTTGATGTGTTTGTACATAATAATCCGGTATATTTAATTTATTGTCTTTATGTGTGGAAGAGATTGCCCTTTATCGCTTATCAGTTTTATTACTTTTCTACACAAGATTGCTTTAGTTGTAAACCTGTTTATACTATCCGGTAATAGTCTCAATCTGTCAATAGAATGTGAAGGCTTATTTTGTAAATTAGTATAATCCATATTATCTGAAAAAAAATCAATAGCCTCCGATACACGATGATTGTATCTTAAGGCCAAACTCGTTCCACCGGCTAAAGAAAAAGAGGCAACACTTTGAAAGGTTTGAATTTTACTGATAAGAGAATATATCTGAGGAGAAACTGACTTCACAAAATTATTTGACTTTAAACCTGAAAAATACAGGAACCTTATATTTCGTAGCTACTAAATGGCAAACTTCATTACTTATTAATTCTTTAGTCTTTTGCAAACTTTTTATAATTTGAGAAGGCGTGTAAAAAAATTCCAATCTTTTTATATCCGTTTCAAAAGTTTTCTTATTCGTCATATATAAAGCCAGTGGAATAATAAAATCATAATCCTGTACTACATCTAAATTATTAATGTCCACATCCCAAAAAAGATAATTTGGAAAAACTGACGTTATGTTTTTCTTTGGTGCCATTGATAAATAATAACAAATTCTCAATACAAAGCTACACAAAAGATTGAAGATAATTCTTCTTCGTACAGATCAAAAAATATCGAAAAAATACAGGTCTAAAATTAATAATCCTGACAAAATAAATAACACCACCCAGCAAATCATCTTATGTTATGCTATCCAATCGCCTCCCTTATCTCCTTTACCACTATCGCCAGTTCTTCATCGGTAATGCTGGTAGAGCTGGGAATGCTGAGGCAAGTGTTATAGATATAATCGGAATTGTCTTTATTGTTTATATAAATACATTCATTGTACATAGGCAACTTATTCATCGGCATCCAAAAACGGCGGCTGAGAATTTTATTTTCATTCAGATAGTCTAACAGTTGCTGCTGCTGCTCAGTTTGAATAGTAAACAACCAACCATTGGTATTTACTTCAGGTAGTTCTTTTTGAAAACGAATATCAGCCACGCCGGTCAGCTCCTTTTTATAAAAAGAAACAATTTCTTTTTTACGTTTTATAAATGAAGGCAACAATTCCATTTGTGCCACACCTATTGCCGCAAGTACATTCACCAGCCGGTAATTATAGCCTACTTCATCATGATAATATTCATCGGCACTTGCTTTCGCAGTAGTAGTTAAATGTTTGGCTTGCTTTGCCAGTGCTTCATCATTGGTAACAATCACTCCACCCCCTCCGGTTGAAATAATTTTATTTCCATTGAAACTAAAACAAGCCAATGGACTAAAGTTTCCGGCACTTATTCCTTTATAGGTGGTGCCCAGCGCTTCCGTTGCATCTTCTACAATCGGCAAAGGATATTTTTTAACAATAGCAAGAAACCTGTCCATATCGCACATATTGCCAAGTATATGCACAGGCATAATGGCCGCAATCCTTCTACCATCTTTTTTATAAATTAAACTATCGCCGGCTGTATCTGTTTCTTTTTCCAGAAACTCTTCAAGCAAGTCGAGATCCATCTGCCACATATCCGGATCGGCATCTATCAATATCGGTTCCGCTCCAAGATATTTTATGGAGTTCGCCGAAGCAACAAATGTGAGATTGGGCAGTATTACATAGTCATTTTGCTTTACACCACTCAATAATAAAGAAATGTGTAAAGCAGATGTGCCGTTTACAGCAGCCACACCATATTTTGCACCCGCAAATGCAGCTACCATATTTTCAAACTGCGTAACATAAGCACCTACAGATGAAATCCATCCGGTATCCAGACAGTCTTTTACATACTTCCACTCATTGCCCGCCATATTGGGCACGCTTAGCGGAATAAATTTTTCGTTACTCATATACCAATTTTCCTGATTCAAGATATTGATTGTACCAATCCACAGTCTTTTTCAATCCTTCCTTCCACATTATTTTAGGTTCGTAGCCCAGTTGTGTTCTTGCCTTCGTTATATCGGGGCAGCGGCGGCTTACCGATCCGGGATATGTGGGCGCATTTTCATATTCGCCTGTATAACCCATCAATTCGCCGGCATAATGTATCAGATCACCAATAGAAATTTCATCTTGCGTACCTATATGATAGGTTTGTCCATTGGTGCCCGGTTGCTCCATCGCCAATACGGTGCCCGTTACGGCATCATCAATATAACAAAACGCCCTTGTCTGGTCATGTCCATACACCTTAAACGGATTTTCATTTTTTCTAAAGCGCACCACTAAGTGCGGAATCACATGCTTGAAACCCATACGTGGGCCATACACATTATGATAACGTACTATCGTGGCTTCAAAACCCAGAATGCGGGAATAGTTTAAAAATCCTGACTCACCCAGCATTTTTGTAACCGCATAGGTAAACCTTGGATGACCAATATCCTGAATACACAAAGGCACTTCCTCGGGCGTAGGCGTTGTGTAGCCAAATGCTTCAATTGTACCGGCATAACATTCGCTGGTTGAGGTAAACAACACTTTACCAATTTTATTTGCCCGCACCCATTCCAGTGTATTAAAAATTAATGCCGTATTGATTCGGATAATTTCATGCGGAATAGAATTGGCATTATCCACACCCACCACCGATGCAAGCATATACACCTGATCGTATTCTTTATCCAGTTTATTAAAAGTTTCGGGATTGGTATAATCGCCTTCCACCACTTTAATGTTGTGTTTGCTCACCAGTTCGGTAAAATAATCATCCTGCTTACCTCTTGCAAAATTATCGGCAATCGTCAATTGATAATTTCTGTTTTCGGCCAGATACTTTGTAATGTTAAATCCAATAAAACCTGCACCGCCCAATAAAAGAACACGTTTACTCATATTTATTTTTATTTTTTTTATGTCAGCTTTTGTACCCTGAGCATCCTCGTTGCGACGCTCCGTTCATCTTTCTGTCCACTCCTCATCAATATTGAACCCCTACGGGGTTCCGAAAAACATTTTCATCTTAATCCCCGGATTTCATCCGGGGCTACCATAATGTCGCCCCTACGGGGCTAATAGAATCTGGTTTGAAGAGGCCTTAAATATCCCCACGCCCAATCACCTTTACCACATGTTTTTCTCTCAGTGATTTTATTTCATCGCTTGTCCACACGCCTATCGTATCATACATAAATGCGGCCGGTTTACGCACCAGTTTTTGCAACAGCGTTTCATTATTTCTGTAGTCTTTATGCCCGGTTGTTATTACCACTACATCATAATCATTCATCAACAGCTCATCCAGATTTTGATTTATCCAAATGTCTTTCTCTTCCCAGTATTTTACATGCGGATCGTGTAGTGCAACTTCGCAACCGGCCAATTGCAATTGATCGTAAAAACCTTCCACCGGTGTATAGCGGGTATCACCCACATCATTCAGATAGCTGACGCCCAGCAACAATACTTTTTTCCTATCAAGCGAATTTTTATACTGCGATTGCAAATATTCAAAAGCATACAAGGGCATCTTATCGTTGATGTGTACACCTTTTTCACTTTGCCCCAACTTCTCATCACTTTCAAACAGGTTCATTCTTGCCCAGCTCGCCAGCAATGGATCTTTGGTAAGGCAATAACCGCCTACACCCAGTCCGGGCAGCATCAGGTTTTGATGTGTGGGCCTCATTCTGATTGCTTTCACCACTTCATAAATGTCCACACCGGCTTCTTCTGCAAAACGACTCCACTCTACCATAAAGGCAATATTCATCGCCCTGAAAGAGTTTTCCAACACCTTCGCCATCTCGGTAGCGTTGGTATTACCCAGTTTGGTCAACGGATATTCATCGGTACGAATTACCGTTCTCAAAAATTGTTCAACTGCATTGGCACTCTGCTCATCAGTGCCGGCAAATACGCGGTAAAAATTTTGAATGGAATCAATGTATTTGGGTCCGGGCATTACTCTTTCATAAGAGTGACCCACTTTTATTTTATCGGTGCTCAGTCCACGACTTTTCAGCGCCTCTTGTAAAATCGGTTTCACCACTTTGAGCGATGTGCCGGGCGGCACCGTTGTTTCTACCAGCACCAATACATCTTCTTTGCAACATGAGCCGATTGCTTCAATCGCTTTTTTAAATGGCGTCAAGTCCACCTGATAACCTTCCAGGTCTTTATTGGCAGCCGATTTTTTTTGTACATCCAGATTGATATCCACTACCACTACATCCGCTTTACTATAAGCATAGCTGTCATAAGTAGCATAATAGTTTTTTTTCTTCAGCGCATTTTGATAGTACTCTTCAATTTTGGGATCACTGGCAATTACCGGAAAAATGCCTTCGTTAATAGAGCGAATTTTCCAATAAGAAGCCGGCGTGGGTAAATCAATTCCTATGACCGCATATTCTTCGGTCAGCGCATTGGCTACTACCAATCCCATTACGGAACCTACAAAACCAAGTCCCTGCACCACTACTACTTTTTTTGCGGGATGCATTGCCACAAAAGCATCAATACCTGCTTTATCGTCTTTAAGTTCAGGTATTTCATATTCAACTCCCGTTACCGGACTTTTCGATATTTTTTTCAGCGTATCTGTGGACATAACTATTTCTGTTCTTTATTTTCCAATTTAAAAATATGGCCATTAATTTTTGTAAAGGCCCAAGGCGTTTTATAAGTAGTGGCCTTTATTCTTTTATCAATTTCTTCTTCACTCATGTCCGGTCTTATATGGCAAAGATCGTCCAATTGTTTGCGGGTAAATGGTTTTCTTTTCCATTGTTCACCAGTTGCCGGCAATGGTTTGCCTTGCAGCAGCCCGTTCATGATTTCATAAAAACTTTCTTCAATCAGTTGATAACATTTTTGAGTAATCTGATATACTGTATCTGTTTCGCCTATTGCAAACCTTTTCACCAGAATAATATTTCCTGAATCAACGGCAGCCTTCATGTGGTGGCAGGTAATGCCGTATTCTTTGGCTCCTTCATACACAGCAAAATTGGTGCAGCCGGTTCCGGGATATTCGGGACTGCCCGGATGAAAATTGATAGCCGCCATTGCAGCGTTTTCCAGCAATGTTTTTGGATAAATCCAGGAAGAAATAAAAGAAATCATCAAATCGCCTTTCCAGTTCAACACTTCTTCGGGCAGTTTATCTTTTCTGCTTCCTGAAAAAATAAGCGGTTGTTTAAAATTTGTTCTGATAAAATCTTCTGCCCGCTGAGCATACTCATTATCTTTTTTTCGCAAAAACAATACTTTAAAATCCCGGGGCTGCTGCGTCATTTTTCAGAATAAATTAACCGCATTTCTGCGGCTGCAAAATTAGTAAAATTATGCTGCGCTATGGCAAAGAACTGAATATTACACAAATCATAGTTGAAAAGAACTGCCTTAAAAAAACAAATAATAAAAAAACCTGCAATACCATTTTTTTGTTTGCAGGTTTCTAAATATATTTTTCAGAATATTTTTAAGCGGCTTTCAGTTTATCAGCATTTTTCTTTACTAATTGACGTGCCGGATTGCCTACTATTGTTACGCCATCGGGTACATCTTTTACGATCACAGTGCCGGCTCCTATCGTTACGTTTTTACCGATGACAATACCTTGTCTTACTACCG